>Ga0153915_10003445_pt1 | contig 14535 bp, 10 predicted proteins | sample Opewatmetagenome_2_FD_107003 | JGI IMG/M metagenome (GOLD analysis project Ga0153915, IMG submission 107003) | Freshwater wetland microbial communities from Ohio, USA - Open water 3 Core 3 Depth 3 metaG | ecosystem: Environmental > Aquatic > Freshwater > Wetlands | place: USA: Ohio, Lake Erie...
CACCGGCGGCCCGAGGGACTGGACGACGAACACTCGCTGGCCTCTGACGCTCGCCTGGATCTCGACGTCGTACTCACCGTCGGGAAAGCGCTCCAGGCGGCATGGCGCCACCTCCGAGTCCAGGTCACGCGCGATGTCCTCCGCGAGCGCGGGGTGAGACAGGCACGAGATGATGAGCGGTCTCATCGGAACCACGTCCGCACGACGCGAGACGGCGCCCTCGATCGGCGGACCGAGGCGAAGCAGGGCAAGGTGTCACGCGGTGGCGATGAGCCGCGACCGCGGCTGGGCGATCGCCGCCAACGTCGAGAGCACCTCGCTCGGCTCGACGGCCACGCGGCCGCGCTCGGCAGCGGCGCGGGCGAGATCGGTCAGAGACACCATTCCGGCCAGCTGGCCCGCGGCGTCGACCACCGGCAACCTGCGAATCTGCTTCGACCGCATGATCTCCTCGATCCGCGGTGGTCGCCGTGAACACCTGTTTGGACATGTGGGCCCCCACCGGTTCCTTGTTCAGGGACTTGCCGGTGAAGTAAGCCGCCGTGCAGATGTCACGATCCGTGATGATGCCGGCGACCTTGCCGGCGACGTCGAGGACCGGCACCGCGCCCACGTCGTGATCCCACATGATGCGCGCCGCCGCGGCGAGCGGCTCGTGGGCGCGGCAGCTCCAGACTTCCTTCACCATCGCTTCGCGGACGAACCGCCTCCGCCTCGAGCTGCTGGCGCGGCAGCTCGCGCAGCAGCGGGCCGAGATCGGCCCGGGCAGCGGCTTCGCGCAGCACGGCCGCCGCCAGCCCGTCCGCGTGACGCTCCCCCACGGCTTCAAGAGTCACGGCGCGCCTCGGGTTCGGCCCTGGCTCAAGGCGTTCGGTTCGATATGTAGGAGGCGACGACCTGCGGCAGCAACCGCGTGTCGATCGGCTTCGCAAGGTACCCGTCACAGCCCGCTTCCCGCACCCGCTGCTCGTCGCCCTTCATCGCATAGGCTGTGACGGCGATGACGACGATCCCGCGCGTCGCCGGATCGGCCTTGAGCCGCCGGGTCAACTCGAAGCCGTCGATGCCTGGCATCTGCATGTCCATCAGGATGAGCGTCGGCCGGAACTTCTGGAGCAATTCGAGCGCCTCCTCCCCAGTCGCCGCACAGCGCACGTCGTATCCCCTCTTGGCAAGGAGGAAGGAGAGGAGCTTCATGTTCAAGGGATTGTCGTCCACGATGAGAATGGGTTCGCCGGCCATGGTTCCCTTCTTTCGCGTCACAGCGCCTGCTCCTGGCGATGGACGGCCGCCTCCAGCTCCGCCAGCACGCGGCTGCCCCCCTCCCCCTTGGAGACGACCGCGTGCGCAGACTCCCGCAGGAACGTGCGCTCCTCCGGGCTCAAGTCCTTGACGGTCCAGACGATGACGGGCACGCGCCGCCCGGCGGGTCCCGAGCGCAGGCGCTCGAGAAACTCGAACCCGTTCATGCCCGGCATCACCAGATCGAGGATCACGGCACTCGGCAGCGACTCCCCCAGCCAATGCAGCGCCGCCGCCCCATCGCGTGCGCAGCGCGTCCGGTAGCCGAGCTGCTTCAACGTGGTCGAGACAAGCTTGAGGGAGCTTGGGTCGTCGTCCACGACGAGGATCGTGCCCGGCCCGTCCGGCGGCACTCCCGCGCGCGTCAGTGCCGAGAGCAGCGCGGCGGCATCGACGGGTTTCGGTAGCACGTCCTGCACGGCGAATCCCGCAATCGTGTCACGCTCCGCCACGACCGTGACGACGATCACGGGCACCTCCTGGTTCGCTGCCTCGGCACGGATCCGCTTCAGCACCTCGAGGCCGCTCATGTCGGGGAGGAGGAGATCCAGCGTGATGGCGTCGAACGAACGTTTCTTGCACAACTCGAGCGCCGCCGCCCCCGTCGCGGCGAGCTGCACCGAGTACCCGGCGCCGGAGAGGATTGCGATGAGGCGCTCCTGGTCGCGCAGGTCGTCCTCGATCACGAGAACGGTCGGCGCACCGCCGCGGACGACCGCCGGACGGACCTGGGGAGCGGCCGGAAGATCGCGTGACCTCCGCGGTAGCACCGCGTGGAACGTGCTGCCTTGCCCCAGGGTGCTGCGCACACCCACGCTGCCGCCCTGGGCTTCGACCAGCCGCTTGGTGAGGGCGAGCCCGAGGCCAGTGCCGCCGTACCGCTTCTCCCTGCCGTCGTGGATCTGCTGGAACTCGACGAACAGGCGCGACAGGTCGTCGGGTGCTATGCCCTTGCCGGTGTCCTCGACCTCCAAGCGGAAGTCGTGCTCGCCCTCCGCGGTCATGCGGATGGAGACGTTGCCTCCCTCGGGCGTGAACTTGATGGCGTTGGAGAGGTAGTTGTACATGATCTGTTTGAGGCGGCCTGGATCCACGGTCAGCTCGCCGAGCGCAGGATCAACCCAGGCCTGCACCTGCAGCCGCCGGGCAGACGCGGTGGAACGCAGGATCGCCAGCACCTCGGAGACGAGCTTCCCCGGCTCTATGCGCTCCGGCCGGAAGTCGAGTTTCCCGGCCTCGACCTTCGATAGATCGAGCACGTCGTTGATGAGCTGTAGAAGATGCCGGCCGCTGCGCAGCACGTCACCGAGGAACTCCTTCTGCTGTGCCTCGAGCGGGCCCACTTCCCCTTCCCGCAGCAGCTCCGCGAAACCGATGATGGAGTTCAGCGGCGTGCGCAGCTCGTGCGACATGTTGGCGAGGAACTGCGACTTGTACGCGCTGGCCCGGGTCAGCTCCTCCGCCTGCTGCTCCAGCCGCCGCCGCGTGTCCACGAGCGCGGCGTTCTTCTCCTCGAGCGCGCCCCGCTGCGCCTCCAGCTCGCGCGTCTGCTGCTGCGTCTCCACGAGAAGCGCGCGCAGCTCCGCGCGGCCCCGCGCGGCTTCCAGAGCGATGGCGATGCTCTCGCGCACGGAAGCGAGGAGCTCGGTGGAGCGGGCCTGCCAGGGCCGAAGGCCAACCACCTCGAGGACTCCGATGACCTTGCCGACGCGAAGCAGGGGAACCAGCACAATCGAGCGTGCGGATCCCTCGGCGAGCCCGGAGCGGACCCGAAGCTGGTCTGCCGGCGCCTGCACGACCGTGATGTCGGTCCGGAGCGCGGCTTGTCCGAGGAGTCCCTCGCCGGGGTGGAAGCCCGGGACGTCTTCTCCCGCGGAGAGCGTGTGCAGTCCGAGGGCGCGAAAGACGCCATCCGGATCGGCGGTGTAGAGCGCGCCCACCGGGCAATCCAGACGGCGGCAGAGAAACGACACCGCACGGTCCGCCACCTCTCGCGGCTCCAGCTCTCCGCGGAGCTGCTCCGACAGCCCCGATTGTGCATTCTTCAGCCAATCGACGCCGCTCCGCTCGGACTCCAGGCGCTGGAGGCTCTGGGCCATCTGATTCGCCTGTCTGGCCAGATCGCCCAGCTCGTCGCCGCTCACGACCGGAATGGCAGAGCCGAAGTCTCCCTCGCCGAAGCGCCGGAAGCCGGCGGTCAGGTGGGCCAGGCCGCGCAGCAGGTCGCGGCTGATCCAGAGCGAGAGCAGCAACAGCACGACGAGGCACGCGATGCTGAGGCCCAGGCGCACGCGCGAGCCGTTCTGCTGCGCCTCTGCCGCCGCTGAGAAGGCTTTCGTCAACTCCGACCTGTCGAAGAGGGTGGCCCTGTCGAGGAGCTCTGCGACGCGAGCCTGCTTGGCTTGCATCTCGGCCATCTGCGCGACGACGCCCTCGCCGATCTCGTGGGCGATGAGCCGGGCGGAGACCACCTGTCCGGTGTCGTGATAATCTTCGATCGCCAGTGCCAGCGCGGCGGAGAGCGCCGGCTCCACGGCGTCGGAGGCATCGGCAAGTTGCTGCAGCAACTGCTTCTTCAGCTCGACCGTTCTCGCGAGTCTCTCGCTGTCGCTGGCCGCGACGGCGTCCTGGAACCCGCGCTGGATCCGCTCGAACTGCGCTTCGAGCTGCGGGCGAAGGCCCACCTTCGGCAGGTAGTGCCGCCGGATGTCGGCGAGGTGTCCTTCCACGTGCCGGGCGGTGACGGCGCTTGAGACCACCAGTGCGACGAGCGCGAGCGCGGCCGTGGCCACGATGGCGAGCAGCTTCGATCGGAACGAGAGTCTCATGTGGCCCTCAGTGCACGTCCACGACCCTCGCGCCCTTCACGCGCGTGCCGGCGGTCACGTACCCGATCGCGCCGGGATGGCTCAGCACGTAGGAGACGACCGCGTCGTCGGCCAGCTCCGGCGGCGGGAGCCCCTGGCCCGAAAAGATCCGCTGCTGCCAGTAGTTCCTCACCGATGCGACCGACAGCGCCAGAATCTCCTGCGAGAAGCTGGCTCGCGCGGGCGAATCCGGCCCCAGGTCCACCGGGCGGATGGGCGTGTCGTCGGGCCAGCGCGTCGTGCGCCGAAGGAATGCTTCGGTAAGGAACCTGCGATCGAGCTTGGGGACGGGATTCTCCGGACGCACGATCACGACGTATGTGGAGCGCGGCAACTCCGCAGGCACGGAAGCCGCGGCCAGCAAAACGAGGAAGAGCGCGCCGATCCTCAAGACCCCCTCGGATCAGAAGTAGGCCGTCGTCTTGACGACGAAGAGTGCCCAATCCGGAACGAGGGCGCTCAAAGGCCGGTTGCCGTTCAGTGTGGAGGAGAGTCCCGCCGTGCCGTGCATGTAATGGCCTTCGACCTTGATCAGCCAGTAAGATTCGACGTCGAAGCGGAGCGTGAGCGCCACGTCGTGCTGTACGGACTCGCGCCCCGTCCGGTGGTCGACATTGGGAAATAGGAGGGAGTAGTAGGCGCCGGCCTGCAGCCAGGGACTGACGCGATAGCTGGCCAGCGCATAGGCCCGTTCGCTGATGGTCGATCCCTCCGGAATGACGGCTGGATTGCTGCTTTCCGTCTTGACCAGCCATCGGCTGTATTCTGCTGCGAGGAGCAGATCGCGGTGCGCGTATTCCGCCGAGGCGACCCACAGCGTCGCCGGGATCCTCACCGTGACCGAGCCGGACGCCCCGGGCACGAGAAGGTCGGTGTCGAGACGAAGGACCTGGACGCTGCCGCCGAGGCGCAGGCCATCGACGGGCGGCCCCCACAGCACGCGTGCGCCCACCACGAAGGGCACGTCGAGGTCGAGGATTGTGAGCGCGCTCCCAGGCTGCGGCCGTACGTCGAGGAAGATCGTGCCCCCGTACAGGCTGTAGTCGAGCCCGCCCGCCGATCCCAGACCCGCGTACCCGTAGATCTCCATGCCGGTCTGCGCCAGCAGGAAGTCGCGGTTCTGGGTCGGATAGATCGATTGAGGGAGCAGGACCGCGGTGCGCGCCGTATCGGTGTCGCTGATGTCGTTGTAAAGCCCGAAGGGCAGCTTCACGCGGCCGGCTCGGACCCCGAGCCAGTCTCGCCAGCGGTAGTCGAGATAGTACCAATCGAGCACAGCCCGGTAGTCGCCGGTGGGGCCCAGGCGCCGGGAAAAGAGTTGCAGGCCCAGTCGCAGCCTGTCGGTCGCGGGCAGGGTGAAGTTCAGCCCCGCTTCGGAGAACTCGAAGCTCCCCCGCGAAGACTTGGCGAGATAGTCGTTCGCCGAGGTCAGGAGGAAGCCTTGACTGACGAAACCGTGCACCTCGAGATCAGGAACGTCTTCCCGCAGGCTCAGCGTGGCGGCTGCAGCGGGTCGGTATCCGAAAAGAACGACGGCAGGTACCACCAAGAGGAGGCGTCCCGGCAGGCTCCTCGGGCACTCCCGACTCATTGCAGACGCTGTGACGCAACGCGCTTCGAGATCCGATCCATCACGGAACCACGCTCCCTTCGATCCCGACCGCGAGGCAAGATAAGCCGCTCGTGGCTACCACGCTGAGAAAACAAGACCCCTCACCGTGAGTCGGGATGACCTGAGCTCCGAGAGAAGGACGATCTGCGTCCCCGAAGGGGTGGGTGGACGCGCCCATCTGGAGACCAGGGGCCAGCGCGCTGAGGCTTGGCACTTCCTCCTCCTGACCTCAATGCCCGCTTACACCCCAAGTGCGTCAGCGTCACGCTCTGCCGTGTCGCTCTCTTGTGGGTCCTCGCCGCTGCTCGTGCGACATGATCTTATTGGGGGCGGCTCGTTGAAGTCTGCGTCTCGACGCCTTATTCGGGAATGGGTTGACGAGTTGTGAGAGCGGGCGAGGGATCTCATCGCAATGTGAGCGCGGGCTAGGTATCAACAGAAGGTGAATACCCGGGGCGGCTTGGCTTTGTCGGACCTGAACGGTCACGTGAGCGTTGCCGCGGATCGGCCGGCTGCCGTCCTGGTGGTCGATGACGACCCCAGAAACCGTGCGCTCCTGCGAGGCTACCTGCAGGGCAAGTACGACGTCCTCGAGGCAGGGAGCGGGGCGGAGGCGCTGGAGGTGGTGGCGCGGGCACCGGTGGACCTGGTTCTCCTCGACGTGATGATGCCCGGCATGAGCGGGTTCGACGTATGCCGAGAAGTGAAGAGGCGAGCCAACGGTGGAGTCTTGCCGGTCCTGCTGCTCACCGCGCTCAGCGAGCAGGAGGACCGCAATTCCGGTCTGCAGGCGGGGGCGGACGACTTCCTCTCCAAGCCGATCAACCGGCATGAGCTTGCCCTGCGCGTCGCCGCCTTCCTGCGACTCCGGCAGCAGGATCAGCTCGTCAGGCGGCAATTCGAGGAGCTACAGCTCCTCGACGCGCTCAAGGACGACCTCGTGTCGCTCATGGTGCACGACCTGCGCAACCCCCTGGCGGCGGTCCTTGCGTACCTCAACATCCTTCGGGTCGAGATCCAGGTCCCCGAGCTGAAGGAGGAGGCGGCTGCGGCGTTCGGAGCGGCCGCCACGTTGCGGGAGACGCTGGACGACATGCTCCAGGTGCGATTGCTCGAGGAGGGGAAGCTCGTTCTCGATTCTCGAGTCCACCCGATTGCCGATGTCGTCACGGAGGCCATCGCCAGCATCAAACCCGCGGCGAGGGAGCGCGGCGTGCAGGTTGGTCTGGAGGCGGAGGGACATCTGGCCCTTTCCGTCGATCGCAAGCTGGTGCGCCGCGCGGTCGAGAACGTCCTCTCGAACGCCCTGAGGTACTCGCCGAGTCACGGAACGGTCGACGTGCAAGTCCACGCGGCGGGGGACGGCGTGGAGATCACGGTCGCCGATCGCGGTCCGGGCGTTCCCGACGTCCTCAAGGCGAGCCTCTTCGAGAAGTTCGGGTCGGTGGAGGCCGCCAAGGGACAGGCGCGCCGCGGCTACGGCCTGGGGCTGTACCTGGTGAGGCTTGTGGCTTCGGCCCACGGGGGGCACGCGGTCGTGCGCAACCGAGAAGGGGGCGGCAGCGTCTTCGGTCTCTGGCTTCCGGCCAGTCGGAGCCAGGTCTGACGTGGTGCCGCCTTCCCACGAAGAGCTCACCGCGATTCTCGACTTGGTTGCCGAGCGGCGGGGCGTCGACTTCCGCGATTACCGGCCCCCGGCGCTCGAGCGGGGGGTCGTGGATCGGATGGCGCGCACCTCCTGCCGCACCGGTGCGGAGTACCGGCTGAGGGTCATCAAGGATCCCGAGGAGGTCGGCCATCTCCTCGCCGGGCTGATCGTGCCGGTCACGGGTTTCTTCCGGGATCCGGCGGTCTTCGAAGCTCTGGAGCGAACGGTCCTCCCCGACCTCGCCCGGGGGGCCCAGGCCCGCGGTCTGCTGCGCGCCTGGGTCGCCGGGGCCGCCACGGGAGAGGAGGCCTGGTCGGTCGCCATGCTCATGGCGGAGGCCTGCCGAGATGGCCCCGGGTTCGAGGTCATCGCCTCGGACATCGACGCTCGCTCGATCGTCGCGGCGGGCGCGGCGCGTTACCCTCGGGAGGCGGTCGCCATGGTCCCGGCCCCGCTGCGAGAGCGGTATCTCGCAATCGGGGGGGCAGAGGCAGCCATCGTCGAGCCGCTGCGCCAGCGGGTCCACTTCGGCCAGCACGACGTCATGGGGCACCAGCTGGCCCCTCTAGAGGCCATCGTGGCCTCCTTCGACCTGGTCTGCTTCCGGAACGTCCTCATCTACTTTGACCTGCGGCTGCAGCGGAAGGCACTGGAGCGGCTTCTCTCGGAGCTCGAGCCTGGAGGCGCCCTCGTGCTGGGCGCCGTCGAGACGCTGCCGCACGCCCTGGAGAGCGCCCTGGAGCCATACCCCGGGACCGTTCCGGCACTGCGGATCTTCCGCCGTAGGGAGGATTGCCGATGAGCTGGACGCGACCAGGAGATTGGCCCCTTCGCCGCAAGGCGCTGGCGATGCTCCTCATCGCGTCGCCCGTGCCGCTCGCAGTCGCCGCCTGGGTGACCTTCAGCGAGATGCGTCAGGCGGCGCGGTCGAACGCCATTGCGCTACTCGCCGCCCGGGCCGATCGGCTCGCCGCCGAGCTCGACGGCTTCAATCGTTCGTACCTCAAGGTCGCGGCGCGGCTCTCCGGGTTTCCCTTGGTCGTGCGCTTCTGCGCCGCGTCAAAGGCGTCCCGGACCCCGGGAGGAGACTTGCATGAGATCCTCGTCAGCTACCTGAAGACGGACCGCAACCTCCTGGGCGTCTCGTTGGTGGACGCGTCCGGCACGATCATCGAGGCGACCGATCTTCGCTGGATCGGGCTCGACATCTCGTTCCGCGACTACGTCCGCGCTGCGATAAAGGGTGACTCGATGGTGTCGGGTGTCTTTGCCCCTCTTCCGATCGCGGGGGCGACGCCCGTCATAGTCTACGCCAGCCCGGCACTGGCGCCCGGCGGACGGATCGCTGGCGCGGCGGTGCTGACGGTGCGTGCCACCGCGTTCTGGGAGGCCGTGCGCGCGGGCGACGGGCGCGCCGGCCGGGGCAGCTACTCGGTCCTCTTCGATCAGCATGGGATTCGGATCGCCCATAGCTTCAAGAACGAGGAACTCTTCCGGCCGGGGGGGCCGCTCGAGCCCACGGTGATCGAGGCGATGGTCGCCGAGCGGCGTTTCGGCCAGGACACGCGCGCGCTCTTGGAGGCGCCCGTGCCGATGCCCCAGGAATTCACCCGCGCCATCGCGCCCCGCATCGACCCCGACGAGACTTTCCGCGGCCGTGCGCCGGCCAACGACAAGGTGAACCTGGGCGTGGCGCGCAGGCTCGAGACGGCGCCCTGGACGCTCGTCTACGAGGTACCCGAGGAGTCGATCGAGGTCGCCGCGAAGCGCCTCGCCGTCTCGACCGTGGTCCCGGGCTTCCTGAACCTCTTCATCGCCCTGGGGCTGGGGCTCTTCATGACACGCCGCATCCTGAAGCCGGTGGGCGCGTTGGCCGGTGCGGCCGAGGCCATCGCCGCCGGAGACTTGCAGGCGCGCGTGCCCGTGGCCAGGGGTGACGAGCTGGGGGTGCTCTCCCGGCGCTTCAACGAGATGGCGGCGGCCATCCAGGCGGCCAGGGAGAGCCTGGAGGCCCGCATCCGGGAGCGAACCCTGGATCTCATGCGTGCCAACGAGGAGCTCGAGGTCCAGAAGGAAGAACTGACCGCCCAGGGCGAAGAGCTGCGCGTTCAGCAGCGAGAGCTCGCCCGGAAGAACGCCGAGGTGGAGCGGGCGAACCGGCTCAAGTCGGAGTTCCTGGCGAACATGTCCCACGAGCTGCGTACGCCGCTCAATTCGATCATCGGCTTCTCGGACCTGCTCCTCGACGAGGCGCGGGAAGCGCTGCAGCCGCGGCAGGTGCAATACCTCGAAGACGTGTTGGAAAGCGGCCGGCACCTCCTCAACCTCATCAACGACATCCTGGACCTCTCGAAAATCGAGGCGGGGCAGCTGGCGCTGGAGCTGGAGAGCGTCGAGCCTAGTGAAGCGGTGGCGGATGCGGTGGCGCTGATCCAGCCGGCCGCTCGCCGGAGGCGGATCACGGTACTGGAGGCCGTGCAGACGGCCCGGCCGGTGCGGGCCGACCGCGGCAATCTCCGTCAGGTCCTGCTGAACCTCCTCTCAAACGCTGTGAAGTTTGGCCCCGAGGGCTCGACGGTGGAGGTGGGGGTGAAGGAGTCCGGCCCGATGGTGCGTTTCCACGTTCGCGACCAAGGCCCCGGGATCGACGCGGCCCTCATGCCGCGCCTCTTTGCGCCCTTCGTCCAGGGAGAGAGCCCCCTCGTGAAGAAGCACCAGGGGACCGGGTTGGGCCTCGCCATCTGCAAGCGGCTGGTGGATCTGCACGGGGGCACCATCAAGGTCCGCTGCGAGCCGGGCCAAGGAACCGTCTTTGCCTTCACCCTGCGACCCGCGGACGAAGTGCTCGCCGCCGAGTTCGCGGATGGCCAGTCCGGTGACACCGAGAAGCCGGTGGTGCTGCTTCTCGAGGAGGATCGAGAAGCCGCGCGAGCGCTGCGGGAGCGGCTCGAGGGCGAGGGCTACCGCGTGGCGGAGATGAAGAACGGCGAGGACGCGGTGGAGCTAGCCGCACGGCTGCGACCGGCCGCCATCGTGCTCGACCCCGCGGTCGATGGACGCGACGGTCTCCAGCTCCTTGACGAGCTGAAGCGGAGGAAGACGACGCGGGACATCCCGGTGGTCGTGAGCTCGGTGCCCGGCGCCGCCGGTTTTCTCCCCAAACCGGTCGAGGCCGACCGGCTGCTCGGCAACGTGGCGCTGGCCACCCGGTCGGTGGCCGGGAGCAGGCCGCTACAGGTGCTGGTCGTCGACGACGATCCACAGGCACGGACGCTGCTGCGTTCGTTGCTGGAGTCGTCCGGCTACCGCGTGCTCCTGGCGGACAGCGCGAAGGCGGGGCTCGCCCTTGCCCTGGAGCGGCGGCCGGAGCTGGCCATCGTCGACCTCATCATGCCGGACATGTCGGGATTCGAGCTCGTGGCAGCGCTGGGCGAGGACCCGCGCACCCGCGACGTGCCGGTCCTGATCCTGACGGCGGCCGATCTCGGTGCCGACGACCGCAACCGCCTCCAGCGACGTGTCCGGGGGCTGGCCAGGAAGGGATCGGTCACCCGTGCCGATCTCGTCGCCGCGGTCGCCCGGGCGACGGGAAGCGCCCTGCACGCGCCGCCCGGCGCCGAGTGCCCGACCATCCTGGTGGTGGATGACCACGACCTGAACCGCGAGCTGGCCCGCTCCATCCTCGAGCGGCACGGATACCGCGTGCTGGTCGCGCAGGATGGGGAGTCGGCCGTGGAGATCGCGCGGCGCGAGCGACCTAAGCTGGTGCTCATGGATCTCGCCATGCCTGGCAAGGACGGGTACGCGGCGGCGAGGGAGCTGAAGAACGGGCATGAGACGGCGGGAATCCCGGTGGTTGCGCTCACCGCGCTGGTCATGCGCGGCGACGAACAGAAGGCCCACGCATCGGGGTTCGACGGCTACGTGACGAAGCCCATAGATCGGAAAGTGTTGGTCGATACCGTACGGCACTTCATGGCCCCGCGGGCTTCGCGCACGGAGACGACGGGACCAGCGTAAGGCGAGCGCCTGCGCTCGCACTAAGGAACGGGGGTGCTCGAATGGCAAAGGTTCTCCTCGTGGACGACGATCACTCGATCCTGCGGGCGTACTCCGCCGTGCTGGAGAGGGCTCGTCACCAGGTCGAGAAGGCCGACGATGGCGACGACGCCCTCGAATGCCTCCGCTCGGATTCGGTCGATGTCGTCGTCAGCGACATCTCCATGCCTCGGATGAACGGCCTCGAGTTTCTGCGTGCCGTACGGGAACGCGACCTCGACGTGCCCGTGCTGCTCATGACCGCGGCACCCGATCTCCAGACAGCCATGAAGGCCGTCGAGTACGGCGCGCTGCGCTACTTCGGCAAACCCGTGGAGCCCGCGGATCTGCTGGAAGCGGTGCACCGCGCGGCCATCCTCCACCGCATGGCCAAGCTCAAACGCGAGGCACTGGACCTCGTCGGGAAGGACGTGAAGTGGCTGGGAGATCGGGCCACGCTCGAGGTCCGCTTCGGGAGCGCGCTCGACTCCCTGTATCTGGCCTTCCAGCCGATCGTCTCCTGGCGGGACCGACAGGTCTACGGCTACGAGGCGCTCGTTCGCACGGCGGAACCCGCTCTGGCGCGCCCGGACAACCTGCTTCAGGCCGCCGAGCGACTGGACCGCCTTCGGGACATAGGGCGAGCCGTCCGCGCGGGAGTGGCTTCGGCAGCTCCCGAGGCCCCGGTGGGGGCGGTGCTGTTCACTAACCTGCACTCCGCCGATCTCGACGACGAGGATCTCTATGATCCTGGCTCGCCTCTGTCCCAGGTGGCCGACCGCGTCGTGCTCGAGATCACCGAGCGCGCCTCGCTGGACGGCCTGAAGGACGTCAGGACGCGGGTCGCCGACTTACGCCGACTTGGGTTTCGCATCGCGGTCGACGACCTGGGCGCCGGCTATGCAGGGCTCTCCAGCTTCGCGCTGCTCGAGCCCGAGGTTGCCAAGCTCGACATGTCCATCGTTCGCGACATCGACACCGAACAGAGGAAGCAGAGCATCGTGAGATCGATGGCGAAGCTGTGCGAGGAGCTGGGAGTCCTCGTCATCACCGAGGGCGTAGAGACACCCACCGAGCGAGCGACCCTGTCGGAGCTGGGCTGCGACCTGTTGCAGGGATACCTGTTCGCCCGTCCAGATCGGGGCTTCCAGCTGCCGCGATGGTGACCCGCTCCGAGAACCCCACCCTCGCGAGGGCAAAGGAGACGACGATGGGCGCCATGGAAGTTGGCCTTGCCTTTCAGGGATTGCGGCTCGAGATCGCCGAGCGCATCCTCCTTTCGAGTCCGGAGCTGGCCAATGGGGCACCGTTCGAGTGCGAGCTCGGGTCTAGTCCCGGTGAGCAGCTCCTGCTAGCGATCGTCCGCCTGGCGCCAGGAAGCGACCCACGAATCGCAGAACGCCTGCGGTTCTGGTGCGCTCGGGCGGGAGGCCGGACGATTTCCCTGGCAGAGGCGCCAGGTCGCGAGCGCGATCTGTGGGCGTCACGACTTGCGAGATGCAGCTCGCGTATTCGGCTGCATTCGCACTCTGCCCTGGCGGGGGCGCTCCAGGCCCTGCGCGGCGACGGGGCGAGCGGAGCTTCGGCGGCGGCGGGGGACGGTCTGGTGCTGGGAATGGACTTGGGCAGCCCAGGATCCGAGGGCGTCGCCTACAACGCCGAGGAGGGGCTTCTGTTCATACCGGCGGCGCTCTCGCCGCCGAGCGGAGACGAGTTCGATCTCATGGTTCGAGTCAGGGGGTCCGCGCGCCCGCTTCGAAGCCGCGTGCGGGTCGTCGGGGTGCGCCCTCCCAAGGCGGCCGCTCCGGGCGCTCCGGCAGGATTCGTTCTCAAGCTCGGATCCGAACCGATCGCGCTGGCCGACGCACTCGAAGGGTGCTGCGGCTGGATGAACACGGACGCGATGGTGGTGGAGGCACGTCGGGCTGCACCGCGCTATTCGGTACGCGCGCCCGCCGAGATCGAGATCGCGGGGTCGACGCCTGCCGGGCTAGAAGGGCCGGGCGCGGTCGGGGCCAACTCCAGTGCCACTGCGCACATTGTGAACCTCTCGGTTGGCGGCGCCTTCATAGAGACCTCGCGGCCGTGGCCGGCCGGAGCTGCGATCCGCCTCCAGGTAAGATTAGATGAGGCCGAGGCGTTCGAGACGGCGGCTTCGGTCGTGTTCACGAGCGCCACGGGAATTGGGGTCAAGTTCCATCTGGACGGACCCTCGGAAGCTCACCTTGCGGGAATCATCGCCAGGGTCTCCGCCAGGCCCCGGCGCGCCCTGCTCGTCGACGACGACCTGCTGGCGCGGCGAATGCTCGGCGATGCGCTGGCAGAGCGGGGGTTCGAGGTACTGACTGCATCGAGCGGGGAGGCAGCCCTGCGGTCACTTGCGCGGGAGCTGTTCTCGCTCGACGTGCTCGTCACCGATCTGCGCATGGCTGGCATCGACGGGGACAGGCTCGTAGACACGGTCAACGTCGCCAGGCGACATGTGGACATCGCGATCGTCGTGGTGAGTGGTCGCCTAGAAGGTGACATGGCGCAGCGGCTGCTCGCCGCGGGTGCCGACATCGTGCGCGACAAAGTGCTCGGGCCGGAGCGCATCGCTCAAGCGGCGGACGACGCGATCGAGTCTAGGCGCCGCGGACTTCCGGCCGACCGGAGCCGACGGGCACGCGAGCCCGCGCCCATCGGTCAGGAGTGATTCGGCAGAGTGCCTGTCCACACTCGAGAATGGCGGCCGCCTCGACGGGTTGGGACGCACCATGAGGCCGGCCACGAGGAAGCCCGGCCTGTGGCGCTAACCAGGCAGTTTCTTGTCCACCTTGCCGAGGGGGGTCATGGGGAGCTTGTCCCGCACCGCGTAGTGGCTCGGGATCTTGTACCTAGCCAGACGATCGGACAGGAAGGCGCTCAGACGCTCGGCGTCGAGGGACGTACCCGGCCGAGGCACGACGAAGGCCTTTCCGACCTCCCCCAGCACCGGCTCCGGAGCGGCCACGACTGCGCAGAGCAGCACGGCGGGGTACTTGGAGATGGCCTCCTCGATCTCCGCCGGGTACACGTTGTAGCCGCCA
>Ga0153915_10003446_pt1 | contig 14534 bp, 11 predicted proteins | sample Opewatmetagenome_2_FD_107003 | JGI IMG/M metagenome (GOLD analysis project Ga0153915, IMG submission 107003) | Freshwater wetland microbial communities from Ohio, USA - Open water 3 Core 3 Depth 3 metaG | ecosystem: Environmental > Aquatic > Freshwater > Wetlands | place: USA: Ohio, Lake Erie...
CAGCTCGCAGGGCACGCCCACGGATCGGCGACCTAGCGACTTCGTTCAATGGCACGTAGCTCAGCGTCGCTGCCACGATCGTGACCGGCAGTGCGAGACCGAGGAGCTCGACGCCGAAATCGACGGTGCTCTGGACGGCGACAGCAGCGAGAGCACCGAGCGCACCCGCCGCGAGCGCGCTGTCCCGCCAGCGACGAAGTGCGACCGTCCAAAACCAGATGATCGCGGCGCCGAGCAGGAGTGCACCAGGAATCCCCCAGTCGACGACCGCCTGAAGGTATTCGTTCTCGAGATGAGAGAACGTGAGCGCGCTGCTGGAGCGGTGCACGCGGGTGAAGCTGGATTCGAAGCCACCGGGCGACACGCCGACCCACGGTGTCTCTTCTACGAGCGAGCGCGCAGAACGCCAGGCTTCGAACTTGCTCCTCGGCTGCTCGACTTCGTGCATCGAGGTTTGGCTGAGCTCGTTCGACACCTTGCCGGCACCAGCGTAGATGACGAGCACGACGACGCACATGCCGACGATCGTGATCGGCAGCGAGTTGGTCAGTGTTCCGCGCCGTCGCTGAGAGGAGCGCGACTTTGTCGGGGCGAAACGCTGCGCGAGCAAGACGACGCCCGTGCAACAACCGCCGACAACCAAGGCGAGAAGTGCACCGCGCGAGCCGCTGGCAGCCGCAGCGCCGCCGCAGATCAACACGGCGACCAGCCAGCTGACTCGCATCCACGAGGGCTGGCGTGGGTGCATCGTGAGACCGATCGCGATGCAGGTGCCGAGCGCCATCAGACTGCCGAAGTGGTTCTCGTTCAGGAGCGGCGCCAGTACGGTCGGGTTCGCGTGCTCGACGGTATAGATGCCGTACAGGCGAGATGCGCCGAGTAACTCGTGCACTCCCCCGACAAGCGCGGTCAGCACGCAGAGCCCGCCGACGACGGTGATCAGACGGTGGCGCCCTCTCTCGGAGGCTGCCAGTCGTAGCGCGACGACGGCCGCCCCAAGCAGCGTCACGAAAAACGCGAGCACGCGCATCGACCCGGCGACATCACGCGTGAGGGCTGGCCAGGGCGCGATGTCGAGGAGCGATGCACCGTCCTCTCGCAATGCAGTCCCGGTGGGGTCGAGGGCATCTCGAAGCGCAGTCGGCAGTGGCAGCAGTGCGATCACGGTTAGCGCTGTCGCGACACCGAGCGCAGCCGCGAGCGGGGAGATCGCGCCGAACGCGCGACGCGACATCAGCTGCGGCGCCAATGCCAGTGCCGTGAGCACAGCGACGATGCCCTGCGTCCATCGAAACGCACTGCCGACGACGAAGATGGCCGTCGCACATGCGGCTGCGAGTGCGATCAGTGAGAGCCAGTCGCGACCGCGCACAGATTACCAGGGACGTTCGGGAACAAAGACTTCATCGCCTGGCATCATGGGGAAGTTCGGCCGCTTGCCATCTGCGATCATTTCGACAGGGATCTTGTAGGTCTCCTTGCCGCGGGTGACCTTGACCATGTTCTTGCGTGCGAGCGGAGTAAAGCCGCCACTCTGGGCGATGATCTCCGTGATCGTCATCCCCGGAGTGAACTTCACGCTCCCGTTCTTCAGGACCTGGCCGATCACGGAGCACTTCAGCGAGTTGATCTCCACGACTGTGATCGAGACCACAGGGTCCTTGAGATAGCCGTCCGCCAGCCGCTCCTGGATCTGTTGCTGGATGCTCGCCTTGGTCTTGCCACCGGCATGGATGTTCCCGATGAACTGGACCTCCATGTCGCCGGCGCCGTCCAGGGTGTACGTCGCCTTGGTCTGCTTCGAGCCGTAGTAGATGGTCAGCTCGATCTTGTCGCCCGGACCGAGCGCAAGCTGCGTCTCGTCGAACGGGGCGACCGTCGGGTAGACAACCGGGGGGTTGTCACCGCACGCAGCGATGAACAGGAGGAACAGGACCAGCGAACGCATCTCGTCTTGTGTTAGCTAGTTGCCACCGTCGCCAGAACGGTTCATGCCAGATTGTTTTGAACGTTGCTAGCGCCTTGGCAACCAACACCCGCAGGTTGACTGCCTTTGGACGATCGCGTTATGGTCAGGAAGGTACGTACATGAAGCGCCTCGCGAGATTAATGCCTCTTTTCGCTATCATCGGGATGGCGACGGCTCTCTCGGCAGCGCCGGACTCGACGCCCTCGCCGGCTGGTCCGCCTACGCCCCCGCAGGCCGCTCATGCGATGACCGCGGCGGACATGAAGGTGAAGTCGGAGGCAATCCGGACCCAGATCACCGACGACATCCGGTACGTCCTTCACCTCAAGGAAGTCGCCAAGAAGAAGAAGGACGTCATCAAGCTCACGTGCGTGAACGATCGACTCGTCCAGCTGAAGGCTCAGCAGAACATCGCCGACGGCGTCGGCGGCGAGCTGCAAGGCGCGCTCGAGCGGAACAGTGACGAACGGTTCAATTTGTACGTCCAGCTCGATTCGACTGCCTCGGAGATCAAGACGCTGCGCGAGCAGGCGGCCGCGTGCATCGGTGAGCCTGAGCTGTTCAAGCAGGAATCTGGCGTGATCGTCGAGAAGCCCGAGATCACGGACGATCCGACGGTCGATCCGTTCGGGCCCGAGGTCGAACCGCCTGGGTACGCGTCGCCTTTCGATTGATGATTTCAGCTGCGTGCAGTTAACTGCTGCGGCGTCTGAACGTCGGCGCGCGATCGACTAACTAACGTCCGTTATGCGGTTCTTTGCGCGCAGCCTGCAGATCGTTCTCGACTCGACGGCTTTGTCGATCGCGTTCTGGCTCGCGTTCCTTTTCCGGTTCGAGTTCGACATTCCGGCCGTCGAGCTAAAGCGCCTGCTGCTCAACTGGCCTTACGTCATCGCGTTGCAGTACGCGGGGCTCTGGCTGTTCGGCGTTCCGCGGCTTTCGTGGCGCTACATGATGATGAGAGATGCCGTTCGCATCGGACTCTCGATCACGGCCAGCACAGTAGTTCTCGTGCTGCTCCGACTCGCCATCGAGCACCTCACGGACATCAACATCCTCGTGATTCCGCTCGGCGTGCTCGCAATGAACTACGCGCTCGGCTTTCTGGGGCTCGTCGGTTCGCGTGCGAGCTGGCGAATCCGCAGCGAGACGGAAGAGCGCAAGAAGCGCGCGATCGAAGGTGATCTGCACGGTGTCATCCTGATCGGTGCGGGGCAGGCGGGTGTGCTCGTCGCTCGCGAGATCGCCAATCGTCCTGACCTCGGCCTCAAGCCGATCGGATTTCTCGACGACGATCCGCTGAAGAGCGACCTTCGCATCGGCGGCCTCCGAGTCCTCGGCAAGACCGACGACGTGGCGGCCATCGCGGCTCGCAAGCGGGTCACCAGGGTGTTGATCACGATCGCCAATGCACCTGGTCAACAGATCCGCCGTATTACAGAGCTATGTCGTGCAGCAGGGCTCGAGACCAAGATCATCCCCGGCATCTACGAGATCGTCGGCAACAAGGTGAACCTGTCGCGGATCCGCGAGGTCGCGATCGAAGACTTGCTCGGACGCGAGCCGGTTCAGCTCGACGAAGCCGTTATCGGATCGACGATCCGCAGTCGGATCGTGCTCGTCACCGGCGCAGGTGGCAGCATTGGCTCCGAGCTTTGCCGTCAGATCTGCCGCTTCGGCCCGGAACGACTCCTGCTCGTCGAGCGGTTCGAGAACGCGCTCTTCGAGATCCATCGCGAGCTGGCAGCGGCGTTTCCGCAAGTGCCGATCGAGCCGCTGGTCGCGGACATCTCCGACGTCGTGCGAATGTCGCAGATCTTCGAGACGCGCAAGCCGGGACTCGTGTTCCACGCAGCGGCGCACAAGCACGTGCCGATGATGGAGTGGAATCCGGGCGAAGCCGTCAAGAACAACGTCGGGGGTACGAAGGTCGTCGCGCTCCTGGCGGATCGCTTTGGCGTCGAGCGCTGCGTTCTGATCTCCACCGACAAGGCGGTCAATCCCTCGTCGGTGATGGGCGCGACGAAGCGAGTCTCCGAGATCTATGTTCAGTCGCTGTCTCAGCGATCGAGCACGAAGTTCGTGACGGTGCGCTTTGGCAACGTGCTCGGCTCTGCTGGCAGCGTCATCCCGATCTTCCGCGAGCAGCTTGCCGCGGGAGGTCCGGTCACTGTCACGCATCCAGAGATGACCCGCTACTTCATGACAATCCCCGAGGCGAGCCAGCTCGTCCTCCAGGCCGGCGCGATGGGCGATGGCGGCGAGATCTTCATCCTCGATATGGGCGAGCCAGTTCGCATCGTCGATCTCGCCCGCGATCTGATCACACTCTCGGGTCTTCGGCCGGGAGAGGACATCGAGATCCGATTCAGTGGCGTGCGTCCTGGTGAAAAGCTTTACGAAGAGCTCTCGACGGATACCGAGCATGCAGACAAGACGAAGCATCCGAAGGTGTTCATCGGACGCCTCAAGCCGCATGAGTGGGAGGCGGTAGATCTGTCGGTGTCGAAGCTGTGCGAGCTCGCGACAGAAGGCGACGCCGAGAAGATCCGACAGGCGCTCGGCGAGATCGTGCCAGAGTATCAAGGCGCTCGCTCGACGCGAAAGGGTGCGAAGAGCGGCCAGACGGTAGCAGTCGTCGATAGCAAGCCCGGCGAGACGCCGAGACCCGCCACGAAGCCACGATCCGTTCCGAACTGAGGCTACGCGGCCGCGATCTCTCGCAACGCCTGCACGACGGCCGCAACGTGCTGCTCCGTCATCGTCGGGTACAGCGGTAGCGTCAGGATGCGTGGCCACATCGAGGCCGCGACCGGGAACGCATCTGCGGGGATCCGGTACGTCTCGCGATAGTACGGTTGCATGTGCAACGGCATCCAATGGACCGACGCGCCGATCCCGCGCTGCTTGAGCTGGTCGATGACGGCATTGCGCCCGGAACGCCAGACGTTCAGGTCGAGCTTGATCGGATAAAGATGCCACGCGTGCTGACGGTTTGGCAGCTCTTGCGGCAGCTCGATTCCAGGCAACCCGCCCAGTGCCTCGCCATAGGTCTCGGCCACCCGGCGGCGCGCAGCAAGCAGCTCGTCGGCGCGCTCGAGCTGAACGCGTCCGACCGCTGCGGCAATGTCCGTCATGTTGTACTTGAATCCCGGCGCGATGATCTCGTAGTACCAGCTGCCCGAGCTCGAGAAACGCTTCCACGCGTCCTTCGACATCCCGTGGAGCGACATCAACCGCATCCGCTCGGCGAGTGCCTCGTCGTCGGTGACCGCCATCCCGCCTTCGCCGGTCGTGATGCACTTGTTCGCGTAGAACGAGAAGCACGTGATCTGCGCGGTCGTACCGACCCGGCGCCAGGGTGATGTCTCGTTCGAACGGAACGCGGCCGGAAGTGTGTGTGCGGCATCCTCGACGACGGCCAGCTTGTAGGTGTCCGCGAGGTCACGAATCGCATCGACGTCGACCATCTGTCCTGCGAAGTGCATCGGGATGATTGCGCGCACCGGACCGTGTTCGCTCGGGACGCCCGGCAACGGCTGACCATCGTGCAGGATCTCGAGCGTCCTGCGTAACGCGGCGACATCCATGTTCTGTGTCATGGGATCGCAATCGACGAACACCGGAGTCGCATCGAAGTAGCGAACGACCTCGGCTGTGGCCGCGAACGTCATCGTCGGCACGATCACGAGGTCGCCGCGCCGCACGCCGAGCGCCTCGAGCGCCAGGTGAAGGGCGGCGGTGCACGAGTTCAGTGCCACGGCGTGCTTGGCACCGACGTACGCCGCGAATTCCGCCTCGAAGTCCTTCGTCACCGGACCGGTGGTGAGCCACCCCGAGCGCATGCAGGTCGCAACCGCTTCGATCTCGCGTTCGGTGATGGTCGGGGAAAAGAAGGGAACGTTCATGACTCCTCGATGGTGCGGTTGAGCTCCTCGATGCGGCGTTCTGCCTCGGCGATGACATCCTGCCCTGTCGCTCTTCCGAACAGTGCGAGCACGGTATCCTTGATCACGCGTAGATCGTTGCGAAGCGAGCTCCGTTCGACGCCACGCAACGCGAGCTCCAGCTTCATCGGCATGACGATCTCGCGGTACGCGCGTTCGGGATCGCGAGCCTGCGAGAGTAGACGTTGTTCATCGCGGAATATGATCGATGCGGCGTCCGTGAGCCCGGGGGCCACCGCCAGCAGTTTCGCCCAGTCCTGGCGATAGATTGCGACATATTCGGGGACCTCGGGTCGCGGCCCTACGATGCTCATGTCACCCCGGAGCACGTTCCACAGCTGGGGGAGCTCATCGAGCTTGGCGCGCCGCAGCACCCTGCCGACGCGTGTGATGCGCGGGTCATGCGAAGCCGTAATCTGGGGACCCGCGTGCGCGACACGCATCGTTCGCAACTTCATTGTCTGGATCAGGCGGCGACCGCGACCGACTCGTGTGTGCCGGAACAACACGGGGCCGGGCGAGTCCACCTTGATGGCCACTGCCAACACGCCGAGCACGGGCGCCGCAGCGACGAGTGCTCCCCCGGCAAGCGCGATATCGAACAGTCGCTTCCAGCGGTGCTCAGGCATGTGCGATCACATCGGTGAACAGCTGTTCCCACGTCTCGATCACCGTCGACCAGTCGTGCGCGACGGCATGGTCGCGGGCTCGGGCAGACAGGGCGGCTGCGAACGCGGAGTCGGCAAGAAGGCGATCGATCTGGGCGGCCATCGCGTGCGCATCGCCCGGCCGAGTGAGCAGTCCCGTGCAGCCATCGTCGACGAGAAACGGAATTCCGCCGGCATTCGTCGTGACCACGCACAGGCCCGCCGCCATCGCTTCGAGAACCGAAACCGGTGTGTTGTCGACGTATGTTGTGTTGATGAAGATGTCGGCGGCAGCGAGGTAGTCGGCGACCTCCCGCTTGGGAACTCCGAGTACTAGCGTGACGCGATCTTGTACGCCCAGCTCTCTAGCGCGCGCTCGTACCGCTTCGACGGAACCGTCTCCCTTGTCGACGCCGATCATGGTGAGCGTCGCATCGGGCGCTCCGAGGCGGGCCATGACGTCGACTGCCATCACCGGATTGTAGACCGCGTGAAACGCACGCACCCAGACCAGCCGAGGCCGAAGGCGCGTGCGCGGCACGTATGTGTAAGACGCAACGTCGATCGCATTCGGGATGACGCGAACCGACGGTCCGAGATGCGCGAGCTCCTGCTCGAGATATCGCGATGGCGTCGTGACCGCGGCTGCGGAGCGTAGCAGTCGTCTCACTCGTGTGGGCCAGCGCGCAGCGAACGCAGGCAGGTTTCCTCCGCGAAGGGTGAGTACGTACGGCTTGCCGAGCCGTTTCAACTCGAAGCTGACAGCTTCGGCCCAAAGGAATGCAGTGCCCGAGAACACGTCGATGTGGGCAGCGGCGTAGGCCTCACGCGCGGTCCACGATGTCTTCAGCATGTCGGCGAACCGCGCGATCCGATCTCTGCGACCGGATGTGCGAACGACGCGCCAGCGCCGCGCCTCGAGGCGTCGGGTCATGTCTTCGCAGTACGTTTGATTGAAACCGACGCCCGATAGGAAGTTTCCGACGAACAGCAGCCCCTCGCTCATCGGCGTGATACTCCGGTCTCGAGCTGCGTAGTTCGCGGCCTGGGAGGTCGCGTGAATGCGAGCCCGAAGACGAACGCGGGCGCCGCGAGACGCGTGCCGTAGATCGCGAGAAACAGCACAACCCAGAAGACGAGCGCTGCAGCGACTGCGCGGACGTCGCTCTCCCGAGCAGAGACGATCGCGCGCACACATAGGAACAGGAAGCACAAGATCGACAGGGCCCCGAGCACGCCGTGCTCCGCCAGCATGCGCGTGTACTCGGTGTGCGATGCACCCTCGAACAGACCGCGGTCCTGTCGGATCTTCGTCGCGACTCCAGGCCCGACGCCGAGGATCGGGTTTTCCTGGAACATCTCGAGCTCCGACTCGATGAACAAGTTGCGTCCGGTCGTAGAGGCTTCGGTGTAGCGAATGCTGAGCTCGCCCCGTGTCATGGCTTCGAGACGAGGCTCGATCACGAGCTTGCCAACGCTGCCCACGGCGAGAGCGACAGCGACGACGGAGATGCGCGCGCGACGGTTTCCACGAAGCAGCACGAACATCGCGCCGCAGATTCCTGCGAATGCGAGAGCGAGGCCACCGCGGGCGAACGTCAGTGCGGTCTGCGCAGCCAGCGGAATGGCAAGCGCGAGCAGCGGTATGCGGAGACGCCACGGAATGCGGCGATCGATCGCGAGCAGGAGGAGCAGCAACACACCGAGCCCGAGCATCGCAGAGACCTGGTTCGCTGCGTAGCCACCGCTAGTTGCCGCCGTCGACGCGTTGACGAACTCGAGGTTCTGCTGGCTGATGGTCGAGTAGAACGCGAGTGCGCCGATTCCTACGATCGGGCCGATGAGCGCCCAGAACGTGGCCATCATCTGGATGGGCGTCTGGCGGATGTTCGAGAAAAACAGGACGCCCAGTGTCAGAGCGAGAGGCCCCGAGAGGTTGAAGCTGATCTGCTGGCGCGCTCCATCTGCGTCGAGACTGATCAGCGTGAGTGCGACCGACGGTAGCAACAGCCCGAAATACGCGAGGACGAGTCCGCGGTTCGTTGGAACGCGCACGCGCAACAGGCCGATCGCGAAGACAGTCGCGCTCGCGTACTTGCCGAACTCCCAGAACACCGCCGCTTTCGACATGCGCCAGAGAACTTCGCAGCCGACTATGTACGCGGCGACGACCGCGATGTTGCGGACTCGACGGGTGCCGATCGCGTAGACCGCACCCGCGAACAGGCACAAGATCCCATGAACCGTGGCCACGACCGCGAATGGCCGCATCACGAATGCGAGGATCACGTGGACGGCAACGAAGATACCTGCTCCGACGATCTGTCCATGCGTCAGCGCCAACCCGGCCACGCCGATCTTGCCGCCGTACCGAGCGGCGGGTGCAGACGTCGCAGGGACGGTCGTGGCCATGTCCGCGATTAGTGTACGTCGCTGGAGATCGTGTTCACGCGACCGAGGGTATCCCTGGTGGAAGGAATCTTCAGGAGGCGCCTCAGCAGGCGATCGTACTCTTCCCCACGACGAGCCCAGGTGTTGCCGAGCGCACGTTCACGGGCACGCCGCCCCATCCTGTCCAGACGTGCCGTATCTTCGAGGATCGCGAGGATCTGTACAGCCGTCGAAGCCGGATCACCCATCACGGCGGCAAGACCCGTCTCGCCGGGGGCAATCGCCTCGACCACGCCGGAGTCATCGGAGACGACCGCCGGACAACCGCACAGTGCGGCCTCGAGTACCGCGATGCCGAAGCCTTCGAAATCACCCTCCGGGGTGTGCTTGCTGGCCATCACGAAGAGGTCGGCGGCGTTGAGAGCTTGCACCAGCTGCTCGTTGTCCAGCTTGCCCAGGAAGTGAACACGGTGCGCGACGCCGAGCTCGCGTGCGAGGGCCGTGAAGCGGTCGCGCTCGTAGGGCATGCCGACCATGACGTAGTGCGCATTCGGCACATGCTCGAGCACGCGAGGAAGTGCACGGATGACGACATCTTGTCCCTTGCGTTCGTGCACGCTGCCAACGGTGATCAAGATCGCAGCGTCTTCCAAGCCGTGAGCTCGACGGAACTCGCGCGCGGCTTCCTCGGGAAGCAACCGGAAGAGCTGATCGTCGGCGCCATTCGGGATCACGGCGCCATCTCGCACCCGGATATCGCAACCCTCCATCCGCGACCACGTGTAGTTGCTCACGCAAACCGCGCCGAGCGCGGCCTCGAAGCTCCTGCGCGTGAGCGCGTATTCCCACCGAGGATGCCGGTTGAACTCCATTGCATGTCCGACTGCGACGAGGGGAACCCGGTGGACGTAGTGGAGAGCCGCGCCGAGCCAGACCATCCGCTCGCCGGACGCGACGAGAACATCGGGTCGCGCACGGCGTACGTGCCCCGATACCACCGCGAGCCTGTGGCCGAGCTTGATCGGACCACGACCGAACCGGGACAACCGGTGAACAGTGAATGGCAGCTCGCGATTGAACGCGCGAATTGCCTCGTCCATCGTCAGGTCCTGGGGCGCGCACACCTCGACCTCCCAGCCGTGGGCATGCAGGTGGAGGGCGACCTGGTGCGCGTGCGTGCCGATGCCACCGGGACCAGGAGGGAACTCCGACGCGAGGACCAAGACCTTCGGCAACGCTAGCGGGATACCGCACTCGAAACGGGTGGTCAACCCGACGACGATCGGGTAACGGGCTGCTTTCTGCACCGAGCTTCGACGCCATTGCCACCATGGGTCGCGACGATGTCGGTCGCGCCGAGATCTGCCAGCGTTGCCTCGATCTGCCTGCGCGTCCTGAGGTGCTTGTATCGGTCTGTTAGGTGGTCGAACGTGTCGAGTCTTGTGAACTCCAGGTGCTGTTCGTACGTCAGCTCGGGAAACGCGTTGAAGTACACGAGGCACGGCGACACGCGGCTGAGGAGCATCTGAGCCAGCCGAACGTTGCGAACCCGCCAGTGGATCGGGAAGAAGACGCTCGTCAGCTTGTCGGTCACCCTCTTTGCCGGTTGCGGGGGCATTCGAGCGAGCGCGACACGATAGAGAGGTGCGAGCTTCGTGACCAGCGACAGCGACCACGTGTAGTGATCGATCACGAGCTCGCCGCCCGGCGCGACCATGCGCCATAGCGCTCGGATGCTCTCCTCGGGCGAGGGCGTGTGCTGCAAGACACCGAGACAGAGCACCAGATCGAACGACTCCGGCGGGAATGGCGGCTTACGGAGATCGGCTTGCGCAACGAGGTAGTTGTCGCGATCCCCGATGTTCTCGTGATTTGCTTCGACGGCGACGCTGAGGTCGAGGCTGTGAACGAACGCGCCGGCGTTCACCAGGAGCTCCGTGAACCGTCCGGCCCCACAGCCCGCTTCGAGGACGCGCAGCCCACGAAGCGATTCGAGCGGACGCCCGAGGCAGCGCTCGAGACGCGTCTTCGAGATCGTCGTACCCGTATGGCTGTCGAGCTGGGTGCGGCTGTGCACCTTCCATTCGAGGCCAAACGCCGCGGCATAGTTGTCCGCGCTCACGAATCGCGGGACCCCGTGCACGATCGGATACGAGGTCCCGTTCGCTGCCACGAGCTGATCGCGCTGCCGGGTCAGCCTGTCGCCGGTCTGAGGATTTACGAATTCGAGCATCGTGGAACGTGAGCTGGTCGGCATCGAGGCTCGGCGCAAGATAACACCGGGAACCGAGATTCCATGGTACACGCGGCGGTCGACGCCATGGCCGGTCCCAAGCCCACGTTGCTGCGCCGGTTGGGAGCCCGTGTTCGCTCCCAGCTTGGTCTGCCATTTCCGTGGGTTCGCGAGAAGCTCCTCGGGCGCGATCTCGTGCTAGTGGATGGCACGCTGACGTCCGAGCCGGATTACGACGAAGCATGGCTGCATCTCTGCGCGCAGCACGCCGAGACGATGTTCGACGTCGGCTCGAACGTCGGACAATCCGCACTGATAGCGCTGCTCTGTCCGAACGTGAAACAGGTCGTGTTGATCGATGCGAACTGGGAAGCGCTTTCGGTCGCTGCGCAGAACCTCATCCGCAACAATCTCAGCGATCGCGCTCGTTTCGTATGTACGTTCGCATCGGACGTGAACAACGAGCAGGTCGACTTCTGGACGGTTGGCACAGGCGCCGCTGGGAGCATGTTCCAGAGCCACGCCGTCACGGCGGCACGTGGAGGCTTCGTCCGCCGCGTCTCGACGATGACCGTCGATCACGTGGCCGAGATGATCGGGATCGTTCCCGATCTGGTGAAGATCGACGTCGAGGGTGCGGAGATGAAGGTGCTCGCCGGAGCGGTTGCAATCGCATCTCGCAAGCGCTCGCGCCTCTTGATCGAGATGCACTCGCTCCCGGAGTTGCCGATGCGCGAAAACGCGAGGCGAGTCCTCGCGTGGGCGGAGGCGGCCGGTTACGCCGTCTGGTACCTGCGAGAGGCGACTCGGATCACGACACCGGATCCGATCCAGCACCGCGGCCGCTGTCACCTGCTGCTGCAACCAGCCGACTGGGACTATCCGCCGTGGTTGGTCGGCATCAAGCAGTCGACGCCACTGCCCGAGGGATGAAGCAATGTGCGGAGTCGTCGCTGTCGCTTCGCCGGGCGGAACGCTACCGGACCCCCCGACGCTCGATCGCGCACGTGACTCGCTCGGCCACCGTGGTCCCGATCACGCGACGTCTGAATACGTCGATGGCTGGATCGCACTGGCGCATCGCCGGCTGGCGATCATCGATCTGGCGGGCGCGAATCAGCCCCTGCGCAGTGAAGACGGGCAGATCGTCCTGATCTTCAACGGCGAGATCTACAACTTCACAGACCTTCGTACGAGGCTCGTCGATCTCGGGCACACGTTCGCCACCGCGGGTGACGGCGAGGTCATCGTCCACGGGTACGAGCAATGGGGCGACCGGATCTTCGCGATGCTCGAGGGAATGTTCGCGATCATTCTCGTCGATCGCGTGCGCCGCCGTGCCCTCTTCGCGCGCGATCGGTTCGGCATCAAGCCCCTGTTCTACACGCGCTACATGCGGGGAATTGCCGCCGCATCGGAGCTCAAGGCGCTCCTCGCGCTCGGTGTTGCACGGACGGCCTCGCGAAGCGCACTCGAACTGGGTGCTCTACGCATGCACGTGCCCTGGCCATACACCGCACTCGATGGGGTGTTCCGCCTACCGCCCGGTTCTCTGCTGGAGCTCCAGGAAGATGGCGAGCTGCGGATCGTGCGCTTCGCGATGATGATGGACGAGCCGGCCGTGTCGCCGCCGGCGGCAACACCCGAGGCCGCGTTCGATCAGCTGCGGGCCGCGGTCTCTCGACAGATGGTTGCCGATGTCCCGGTCGGCGCATTCTTGAGCGGCGGCATCGACTCCACGCTGATTGTCGCCCTCATGCGCGGGCTCACGAGCGCGCCCGTTCACACGTTCTCGATCCGCACGCGAGAACAGGATGAATCGACCGTCGCAGAGGCGACGGCCGCGTCGCTTGGCACGACACATCACACGATCTTCCTCGAGGACATCGACTTCGAGCAACTGACCGAGCTCCCTGCGCTCTATGACGAGCCGTTCGCGGAAACTTCGGCGCTCGGAGTGCGCGCCCTCAGCCGGTTTGCGCGCGAGCACGTCAAGGTGGCGCTCTCCGGCGACGGAGGCGACGAGGTGTTCGGCGGCTATGGCTCGTACCGATGGATCCGCAGCCTCGGTGTGGTTCCGGTTCCGCGCCGTGACCTCATCGGACGGCGCGTGCACTCCTTGCTCGTGAGACGCGCGTGGCCACCGCCGATCCGGCGGATGTTGCGCGCTGCGTTGCTCGCGGGCAACGCACCGGAGACTGCGCAGCGCGATGCAACCACTCTTGCCTGGGCATCGTCGGCGATGGTGCGGGGTGATTCCGAGGCGCTCAGCGAGCGGATCGTCGCGGCATCCGGAATTCATCCCGACCGTCTCGATTTCGCACGTCGCGCGATGCTCGCTGATCGCCTCGAGCGTCTGCCGAATGCGATGCTGACGAAGGTCGATATTGCGTCGATGAGCGCCAGCCTCGAGGTGCGCGTGCCGATGCTCGACGACGCACTCGTACGCTACGCGGATTCCCTCCCGATCTCGGAGCTGGTTGGCTGGCGGTGGAACAAGAAGTTGCTCCGTCGCGTGCTCGCGCGCACGCCTGCTGCGAACCTCGCATGGGAGAAGAAGCGAGGATTCACGTTGCCGCTCGACCGGTGGATGGAGTCGGCCTCGATTGCAGCGCGACTCGACGAGCTGTTCGGCGATCACAGACGCACGCTGATCGATCTCACCGGCGACGACGTGTCGGAACCATGGCGCGCGTTCCGCGACCGCAGCTCCCGTTTCAGCCAGGGCACGGCCGCGATGCAACTCTTGTGGTTTGCCAGCGTGGCGCTGTGGGCGGACCGTCTAGGCGTCCGCACCGCCGAACAACGGTCGCTGCCTCGGTTCGCGATCGTCTAGTCAGCGCTGCAGCTCGGGGAAGTGTTCGCGGAAGTGTCCGTAGAAGCCATCCGGGGTCAGTCTGTCCTCCCAGATCCGGCGGCACTCGACCTGGTGCTCGCGAAACTCGGCCGGTGACATCCGGGCATGGAACGCTGCGAGGATGCGTCCTGCATTGGGCACCTGCGCTTCGTCGATCCAAGGGATGTACTGGCGCCAATCGACGATGTCGTGATACGGCAGGACGCAGTCGGTATCGATGAACGCGGGAATCCGGCCCAGAGCGAGTGCCTCGTAGAACCGGATCGAGAAGTTTCCTCCGCCGCGGACGCAGACCGTGTAGTCGGTCCCGAGCACGTTATCGAGGAACTCGCGTCGCTGCTGTTGCGCTGGATTGTTGCGGTCGTCCGTATGGACGCCTGCGCGATACTTCGTGCGCAGGACGTAGCGCGTCTCCACCTCGCGACTCTGCTCGAATGCATCGAGCACCCTCTGCCGGAACCACGTGTGCTCGAGTGGAGGCGGCTCCCAC
>Ga0153915_10003447_pt1 | contig 14530 bp, 11 predicted proteins | sample Opewatmetagenome_2_FD_107003 | JGI IMG/M metagenome (GOLD analysis project Ga0153915, IMG submission 107003) | Freshwater wetland microbial communities from Ohio, USA - Open water 3 Core 3 Depth 3 metaG | ecosystem: Environmental > Aquatic > Freshwater > Wetlands | place: USA: Ohio, Lake Erie...
CCGCCATAATCAACACAGCCAAAGCAATCGGGGTTCGTCCACTCAAGCGGAGACTCAGATCACAGCACGCGTTACGTGCGATGGGATCCCTCGGTCGGCTGCGCCTCCCTCGGGGGACAGCTGTGGGGATCATTTGTTGACAGCTGGAGAGTCGAACAGGAAGCTGGCGCAGGCGGCGATGATGCGGCCGGTGGCCTTGCCGTCGCCGTAGGGGTTGTGGGCGCGGGCCATCTCGTCGTAGGCCGCCTTGTCGGTAAGTAATCTGCTTGTTTCCTCCACGATCTTCCCCTCATCCGTGCCGACCAGCTTGACGGTGCCGGCGAGGACGGCCTCCAGGCGCTCGGTGGTGTCGCGCATCACCAGCACGGGCTTGCCCAGGCTCGGTGCCTCCTCCTGGACACCGCCGGAGTCGGAGAGGATCACCGTGCACCGGTTCATCATCGCCACGAAGGGCAGGTACGGAAGCGGGTCAATGAGGTAGACGTTGCTCGTCCCGGCGCTGCGAAGGATCTGGTTGACCGGCTTACGCACGTTTGGGTTGAGGTGCACCGGATAGACGAAGGCGGTTTCGGGGAAGCGATGCGCCAGCTCCGCAATCGCCTTGCAGATGGCCTCGAAACCCGGGCCGAAGCTCTCGCGGCGATGCCCGGTGATCAGGACGAGACGGCCGCCGTTGGCGACGGCAACGCTCTCCGGCAGGCCCGGAACAGCCGGCGGGTTGGCCTTGACGATGTCCCTCGCGAGGAAGAGGGCGTCAATGACGGTGTTGCCCGTGACGAAGATGCGCTCGGGGGCGACCCGCTCCTTGAGCAGGTTCTGCTTGTTCAGTTCGGTGGGCGCGAAGTGCAGCGTTGTCAGGCGCGTCGCCAGCACCCGGTTGGCCTCCTCGGGCCAGGGTGAGTCGAGGTTGCCCGTGCGCAGGCCCGCCTCCACGTGCCCCACCGGGATGTGGTTGTAGAAGGCCGCAAGTGCGGAACAGAAGGTGGTGGTGGTGTCGCCCTGGATGAGGACGAGGTCCGGCTTCGATTTGGCAAGGAAACGATCAACCGCTTCGACCGCCCGGCCGGTCAGGCCGGCCAGCGTCTGGTTCGGCTCCATCAGGTCAAGGTCCACGTCCGGCTTGATGCCGAAGGCATCCAGGACCTGGTCGAGCATCTCGCGGTGTTGAGCTGTGACGCAGACCTGGCACGAGAAGCGCGGATCGTTCTTGAGCGCGAGGATGACCGGGGCCAGTTTGATGGCCTCGGGACGCGTGCCGAAGATGATGGAGATTTTGCTCATTGGCTCAGGAGTCCGGCGCGTTCAATAGAAACAGAGGCACGCGCGGCGCGCGTGCCCCACAAAGACAAACACACATGGCTTGCTTGAGATCCTTCGTCGCCACGCTCCTCAGGATGACAACAGCGCCCCACCATCTTGCGACTGGCAGGGGCAAGCGCCATCCCCTACCCATTCTGTCGGGCTTCGCGGGAGGCGAGGGCGAGGTCGCTCTCCACCATCATCTGGACCAAGCGTTCGAAGCCCACGCGGGGCTTCCAGCCGAGCCTGACCTTCACCTTGGAGGGATCACCGATCAGGTGCTCAACCTCGGTGGGGCGCAGGTAGCGCGGATCGAGCTCGACGAGAGTTCGGCCGTCCTTCGCGATCCCCTTCTCCTCCAGCCCCTTCCCCTTCCAGGTGAGCGGGAGGCCGGCGCAGAGGAAGGCCGCTTCGCAGAACTCTCGCACGGCGTGGGTCTCACCCGTGGCAACGACGTAGTCGTCCGGCGCATCGGCCTGCAGCATGAGCCACATCGCCTCGACGAAATCGCCGGCGAAGCCCCAGTCGCGCTTCGCGTCGAGGTTGCCCAGGAAGAGTTTGGTTTCGAGACCGTGCTTGATCCGCGCGGCGGCCCGCGTGATCTTCCGCGTTACGAAAGTTTCGCCCCGGCGCGGGGACTCGTGGTTGAAGAGGATTCCGTTGACCGCGAACATGCCGTACGCCTCGCGGTAGTTTCGGGTGATGTAGAACGCGTAGGCCTTGGCCGCGGCGTAGGGGCTGCGCGGGTAGAACGGCGTGCTCTCGGTTTGCGGGATCTCGATGGCCTTTCCGAACAGCTCCGAGGACGATGCCTGGTAGAAACGCGCCTCCAGCCCCAGCTCGCGCATGGCCTCCAGGACCCGCACGGCCCCAACCCCGGTGACTTCTGCGGTGTACTCCGGCACGTCGAAGGAGACCTTGACGTGGGACTGCGCGCCGAGGTTGTAGATCTCGTCGGGCCGAACGACCTTGAGCAGCTTGTTGAGCGAGGAGGCGTCGTTGAGGTCGCCCCACACGAGGTGCAGCCGCACGTCAGGTTCATGCGGGTCCTGGTAGATGTGGTCGATCCGCGTGGTGTTGAACGTGGAGGTGCGCCGCACCATTCCCCACACATCGTAGCCCTTGCTGAGCAACAGCTCCGCGAGGTACGAGCCGTCCTGACCGGTGATTCCGGTGACCATTGCTCGCTTGCCGATTTTTGGCGGCCACTTCTTCATCGACCCTCCCGGAGCTGCTCGTGATTCGCGAGGAACCAGCGGTACGTTGACTCGATCCCTTGCCGGAGCGGGATGCGGTGTGCCCAGCCGAGCGCATGCAGGCGCGAGACGTCGAGGAGCTTGCGTGGCGTGCCGTCGGGTTTGGTGGTGTCAAAGGTCAGCTTGGACTGCGGGTAAACGATGTCGCGCACAAGCTCGGCCAGCTCTCGGATCGAGAGGTCCTTCCCGGTTCCCACGTTGATGTGCTCGTTTCTGTCGTAGTGCTCCATGATGAAAAGGCAGGCGTCCGCGAGATCGTCCACGTGGAGAAACTCGCGCCTTGCGGCGCCGGTACCCCAGATCACCACCTCGCTGCGGCCCTCGGCCTTGGCGTCGTGGAACTTGCGGATGAGCGCTGGAAGCACGTGGGAGCTTGTCAGGTCGAAGTTGTCGTTGGGCCCGTAGAGGTTTGTCGGCATCGCCGAGATGAAGTCGCACCCGTACTGCTGCCGGTACGACTGGCACAGCTTGATGCCGGCGATCTTGGCGACCGCGTACGGCTCGTTGGTGGGCTCCAGCGGCCCGGTGAGGAGGTACTCCTCCTTCATCGGCTGCGGACACTCCCGCGGGTAGATGCAGGAGCTGCCGAGGTAGAGCAGCTTGGTCACACCGTCGCGGTAGGCCGCGTCCACCACGGTGGCGTGGATCATCATGTTGTCGTAGATGAACTCGGCGGGGCGGGTGGAGTTGGCCAGGATGCCGCCCACGGTGCCCGCCGCCAGGAACACGTACTCGGGCCGGTGGGCCGCGAACCAGCGGTTGACCGCGGCTTGGTCGCGCAGATCCAGCTCCTCACGCTTGGCGGTGAGAAGGTTGGTGAAGCCACCCGTCTGCAGTCGGCGTGTGATCGCAGAGCCCACCAGGCCACTGTGCCCGGCGACATAGATCCGCACGTCCTTTTGGAGTTGCTGCATCAAGTGATCCTCTCACAGGCAGCGGTGGCCGCTGCACGCTGCCGCCATTGGTTTGCATGGCAAACCATTGAATAACTGGTGCCTTTGGAAACAAACGGCACCTTGAGTCGCCCCGCGCGCGTGTCGCGCCTCCCACCGCCAAGCCGGTCGCGGCACCTCGCAGAATCTAATCAATTCTAGTGCCTTCGGGGGCATACGCAATGCGCAGGCCAAGTGGCGCCGAGCCGAGGCCGTGCGTGGAACCTGTTTCTGCCAAGCAGCGCCTCAGAGAAACCCATGAACTGGGGTGGATGAGCTCTACGCGCAGTGGATGTGGCGGGCATCCACCTCGACGTTGCGGACGCCGCGAACCATGGTGAGCAGGAGACGCACCCGGTCCTTCGCAGGCACGTACTGCGTCACGATCCCCTCTAGGCCGTGCAGCGGGCCATGGACGACGCGAACGCGCGAACCCTTGCTCGGCGCGCGGCGTGCTTCAGCGATCACGACGTAGCCCCGCTCCCCTTCGCGCTCTCGCAGAGAGGACACGAACGAGTCCTCGACCGCCGCGAGCGACTCGCCGAAGCGAACGATCCCCGAGACGCCGGAGCAGTAGCGCACCGCCGCGTAGCGCTCCTTGACGATGCACTGCGCGAACACATAGGAGGGGAACAGCGGCACCGGGCCACGAGGAGCCCGCAGGTGCCAGCGCGGCTCCAGGATCCGCGGGCAGTAAGCCGGCACGTCCCGTACCGCGAGCGCCTGCACCACGGCCGTCTCCTGCTTGGGCTTGCTTCGCAGGAGCAGCCAAACGAGACGGGGATCGTCGAGGGCGATCAACATGCGGCCTCGCCCATGGTCTTAGCAGAGGCATACAGACGGGTCAAGCAAAAGCGAAGACTGGAGAAAAGGACTGCAAGGTTGGCGCTCCGCGTCGGAAGGCACGCGCGGTGCGCATACCTCACACGCGCACGGTCATCCGCTCCAATTCCCTCTCCCACGGGGAGAAGGAAAGGGTGAGGAGACGGCAGCACCCAAGTGGCCAGGCGTAGTCGACCAGGCTCGCCCTCACCCCGCCCTCTCCCACAGGGAAAGGGAGAAAGGCACGCGGACGTACGGGCCGCCTCCACATTGGACGACGAGATTGCGTCGTCCGCCTCGCTTCGCTCGGTGTCCTCGCGATGACAGCGCGCGGGGAGCGCGCGCCCATTAAGGTGAATAAAGCAAGAAGCACGCGTGGACGCGTGCTTCACAACCTTCGGTTCTTGGGGGCTACGGGCGCGGCTTCGAGGCCTCGGGGGGCTCCTTGTGACTGACAAGCGCGACACCGCCGCCACCGAGGATGATCAGTGGGATCAGTCTCCTCCGGTTCTCCTCATCCGCGGCCGCGGCACCCTCCGCCATGAGGATCCGTCTGCAGGAGTCGTCGGGCTTGAGGTTGCCGCCGGCGTCGATGCGCGAGATGACACCCTCGCACAGGAACCCCGCGACGACCTGGCCGGCCTGGTTTGGCGCGGTCTCCCCCACCACCAGATTCTGCGCGTACCCGTTCTGCTCCGGGGTCAGGCTCAGGCTGCACGACGTTGTGACCGGGACCTTCTGGACCGGCGTGCGCGTCTCCTTCCCCTCCACGTCCCTCACGGCCATCTGCACCTCGACCGAGGTGGTGGATTCCTCGGGACGCGGCAGGGCGGCCCAGTACTTGCCGCGCCCGGCGGACCTCATCTCGACGTAGTAGAACTCCGGCGACCCAGCTTTACGGAAGTAGGTGCGGACCGAGCTCCAGCCCGTTTCCGGGGTGGCGGAGAGGTTGATCACGCTGTTTCCGCGGGTCGGGGCACAGTTGGGAACGGTCAGGGTGAACGTCTGGGCGACGACGGACGGCGTGACCGGCCCGAGCGCTGCCGCCAGCGCGAGGCACGCCCACCAAGCCGTGAAACAGGAGCGTCGAGAGGCACGTCGCCCAGCCAAGGAAGCAGCCCTCCTTACTGTCAGGCTACAACCGTAAGTCTAAGGTGTCAAGGTTTTTGCGTTACAGCGGCTGCGTCCCCGAGGACCTTCCTGGCATACTCCTCGACGAACTGCGTCCGCCGGATGTTGGGCAGGCAACGCTTCAGGGCGGCCGCGGCGCCGGCCCGATCACCCGTCTCGTAGAGTGCTACCGCGCTGTAGAAGAGCAACAGCGGCTGGCCGTCGCCCGGGTCGCCGCCGCGACGGAAGTACGTGACCGCTTCCTTCCAACGGCTCGTCCGGTAGGCGATCTCGGCAGCAACCAGTTGGGGCTCAGCGAGATCCGGCCTGGCATCCGCGATCTTGCGGGCGAGGGCAAAAGCCACATCGAGGTCGCCGGCGTTCGCCAGGTCCCGGGCCCGGTCGAGGTCGGCCCTCTCCGCGGGCGAGAGCGGGCCCTTGGCGGCACCCCGCTGCGCCTGGGCGCTTGCCGGTGCGCTTCCCCCTACAGGCTTGACGGGCGGCTTCGTCGCGGACGGTCGTGGGAGGGCGGTTGCAGCGATCGCCGCGGCCCTGGTGGGCGTCGGGGCGATGAATGCCGTTTTCGTTGGCAACGGCCGCAGCGAACCGCCTGCGACGACCCTGGTGGCGACCACCTGGGGCGTGGGCCTGTCGGGCGGTCGTGGTGTGGGTGTCTGGACGGGACCGGCGGCAACGACTCCGGTGGAACCGGTCGCGCCGGCCCCTGGTTTCTCGCCTGTCCTCGCCGTTCCGGGAACCGCCCGCGTCGGCGTCGGGGCCACCCTCACTTGCGAACCTGTCAGGCCACCAGCGGCGGCGATGGTCAGCTGTTGGACCGTGCGGTCCTTTGCAACCTCTGGGGGCAGATGCGCGGCGAGATCGTTGGCCTCCTGCCAGCGCTTCTGCTCCACCAGGCAGTTCAGCAGCGCGCCCGCGACCCGCGCATCCGAGGAGGCGAGGCCACACGCCCTGAGGTCGCTCTCCGCCTGCGACCACTTCCGGTCGGCGGCCAGCGCGAGCCCACGGAGCTTCAGCGCCTCCGCCTTGCCGGGCGATTGTTTGAGGGCCCTATCGGCAGCCGCATAGGCCTCGCGGGGGTTGCCCTCGGCGAGCTCCAACTCCGCCAGCATGAGGCGCCAGCTCAGCTCCGTCGGCTCCGCCTTGATGAGGCGAGCAAGCTCCTTGCGTCGCTGGGCGGGGGGCAGTTTCGCCACCCCGTCCTGACGGCTCGGGACGAGACGTGCAAATGCCGCGTTCCCCGAGAGGGTGGATTGAGGGATGGCCTGGACCACCAGCTGCTCGAAGGCGGAGCGAACGTCCTTCGGGATGTCGGCACGGCTGTAGCCCTGGAACCTCTCCTCGACCTCCGAGAGACGCTGGAACGTCTCGCGGAAACCCGCCTCGTCACCGGTGGCGCCCTGGGCCAGCGCGAGCCTGGTGAGACCGTCGGCGAGAAGCTGTGGCTCGTCGAGGAGACCGAAGCACCCCATCCGGAGCTCGCGGGCAGCGGTCTGGTAGTCGCGCCGGTTAAAGGCGTCGGTGCCCTGGCGCAGCAGGCGCAGGTAGAAGGGATCCGCCGCACGGGCAGACACGCCAGCCAGCACCGTCACGAGCAGCGTGATCATCACCGGGAGCCGTGACGGCGGACATGCCTTCAGGCCTCGGAAGGGTGGTGGCGCTTCACCGTTCACCTTGATCTTGTCGCTCCCTTTCCCAAGCTGCGGCGTGCTTCAGGGGCCGGTGGCTGCAGATGTGTGGCCCGTCACCTCGCATTATGCCTTGAAAGCGACCGGTTTTCGAGCACCGCCCTGGGGTTCTCCTTGATGAGCCGCCTGGCCCTCGCCTCGCCCCACCCCTCGGCGATCGCCCGGAACGCCTCGGAAAGACGTGGTGGCCGGATCTGGGCGTCGTGGGCATCGGAGGCCACGAAGTGGACGAGGTCCTCGTCGAGCAGGAGGGAGCAACAGGCCTGCGGGCCGCGGCCCAGCTCGCCGGTCACGCTCCCCGCGGTGAGCTGCACGAGAGCGCCACGCTCCACCAGTTCGGCCACCAGCGCCGGCTGATCCACGAACCAGGGTATGCGCTCGGGGTGGGCGAGGATCGGGAACCAGCCGCCCACGGTCAACTCGTGGACCACCAGGCGCGGGTCCGGCTCGCCCAAGACGGACGCGAACTCGAGCAGCAGGTACTTCGAGCCCGCAAGCGTCAGCAGGCTCCCGCCCGGCAGGAGATCCACATCGTGGAGCAGCTCCGAGTCCACGCGGATCTCAGCGCCGAGGGCCAGCGTGGGCCTCTCGCCCGTGGCTGAACGAAGCCTGTCGAACAACACCTCCAGGATTCTGCGGTCGTCGTTGGGCCAGAACCCGTGGCGCTGGTGTGGGGTCACGATGATCGTCTGGACGCCGTCATCGGCGGCCGCCCGGCAAATCTCGACCGCCTCTTCCAGCGTCTCCGGACCATCGTCAACCCCGGGGAGGAGGTGGGCGTGCAGGTCGATCATGGGCGGCGCTAGGCGCGCGGGCTCGCGCCCACGGCCGCGTCGTCCACATACTTTTGGTAGGTGCGGTAGCGCTTGCCGTAGCGCCCGTGGTGCTCGCGGAAGCGGTTGAGGGCCACGCCGAGGATTCGCACCTCCGAGAGCTGCAGCCGCTGCTGGCACGCGCGCGCGTCCTCGCGCAGCAACAGGCCCGAGCCCACGCACAGCACCACGCCGTCCGACATGGCGCCCAGAACGGTGGCGTCGGTGACCGGCAGGATCGGCGGGCTGTCGAATATGACGTAGTCGAACCGCTGGTAGGAAACGGCCACGAAGTCCATCATCCGCTCGGAGGAGAGCAGCTCCGAGGGGTTCGGAGGCACGGGGCCGGTTGGCGTGAGGTAGAGGTTCGGCACCGTCGTGCGGAGGAAGATCGCCGTTTCGTCCACACCCCTCGTCAGGAAGCTCACCAGGCCAATCCGGTTGGTGACGCCGAAAATCTCGTGCAGCCGCGGCTTGCGCAGGTCGGCGTCCACCAGCAGCACCTGGCGGCCAAGCTGCGCGAGCACGACCGCGAGGTTTGCCGCGGTCGATGTCTTCCCCTCACCCGGGATCGCGGAGGTGACGACGACGCTCTTCAGACGGTTGGTTGTGGAGAGAAGCAGCGCGGTGCGAAGCGAGCGATACGCCTCGGAAACCGCCAGGCGCGGCTGGAAGTGGCTCACCAGCTCGATCTGGCCAAGGCCGGAGTCCGGGCCCCCCTTCGGGGCGCCTTGTGCCCGGCGCCCCGACGTACCCTTGCCGTAGCGGCGCCCGTAGCCGTAGTACCTGCTGTACCCGTACCCGTCGGAGTGTTGCCCAACATCCGGGATGACCGCCAGCAGGGGGAGGCCGAGAATGCGGTCCACGTCCTCGGTGGTCTTCACGCTGCGGTCGAGGTACTCCACAAAGAACACCACGCCCAGCCCGAGTGCGAGCCCCAGCATCAAACCAAAGATCAGGTTGCGGAAGAGCGAAGGCCGATAGGGTCCCCCCGGCACCAACGCCCGGTCAACCACCTGGACGTTTGAGTCCTTGTTCCCCTGGAGGCGGGAGGCCACCTCGGTTTCCGACTGCTTGCGGACCAGCTCGTCGAGCAGCGTCCGGCGGGTGGAAACCTCCACCTTGAGGTTGTTGTATTCGACGGCAGCGGAGTTCAGCTGCATCGCCTCGCCCTTCTGCCTCCCGAGCTCGGCCGAGAGAGCCTGCTCACGGCGAAGGGCTCCCTGGTACTCGGCCCTGGCGGAGTCGTGCGCCTTGCCGACCATTTCCTGGGTCACGTTGGCCAGGTGCTGCCTGCCCTTGTCTATCTGCGCCCTGAGCTCCTGCATGGCCGGCCACTCGGGCTTGTAGGTGTTGAGCTTGGTTGCGTAGTCGCGCTCCAGCTTCAGCTGCTCGGCGCGCGTTTGCGTCACCAGGCCACCGGAAACGGTGTCGGCAACCACGTCGTCCGGGGAGTTGACGAGCTCCTTGTAGCGCGCCTCCTTTCCGATCCGCTCGGAGACCGCCCCCACGTAGTCCTTGTTCAACGCCTCGAGCCTCTGGAGTGTGACGTTCGACGAGGGGTCGAGAGCGACGATGTCGCTGCGGCGGGAGTATGCCTGGAGCTGGGCCTCCTTGTCCTGGATCTCCTGCTTGAGCGCCTCGATCTGGGAGGTCAGAAAGGTAGACGCCCTGCCGACCGTGGCGAAGCGCGTCTCGACGCCCCAATCGATGTAGGCGTCGGCCACCCCGTTGGCGATCCTCGCCGCGAGATCAGGGTGGGACGAGACGTAGGAGACCTCGACCAGGCTTGTGTTGCGGATCGGGTTGACCTCCAGGCCACCGAGCACACCGTAAGCGAGCCCGGCTAGCGTCGCCGCGTCGTCGCTCGCCCTCACGGCACCCCCGCTGCTGCCGGGCAGGCTGGCCCGGCGCGGGTTGAAGCTTGGGTCATCCATGAGGCGAAGGTTCTTGACCACGCGCTCCGCCAGTCCCCGGCTCTGCAAAAGACGGTATTGGGTCGGGAAGAAGTACTGTGCGTCGAACCAGTCCTCGTACTGCATCGTCTGCTGCATCGCAGCCGCGCTGCTCGGACGGCGTTCGATCTGGAGCACGGTCGTCGCACGGTACAGCTTTGGGCTCATGGCGTACTGGATCAACGAGACGGCCAGGGCGAGGGCCAGTACAACGACGAGAAGCAGCCGCCTCCGCCGCACCACTTGCAGCCACTGGGATATGTGGAACTCGTTCTCGGGTTCGGGTGGGAAGAAGAGCTGGTCGTTTGGGACAGGAGGTCTGACGGCCATCAGAAGAACGACTCCTTCACAATGACCACATCGCCACTCTGGAGCGGGATGTCGGCGTCCTTGCCGGAGACGATGCGCCTGTAGTTGGCCTCGAGCTCAAGATCGCGGCCGGTGTGGTCCCTCCTCTTGATCTGGATATCGCGCGAGGCCCTATCTGTGAGGCCACCAGCGCGCGCGATCGCCGTAAGGAGAGTGATTCTCTCGGTGCTCTGGAAGGAGACCGCGCCGGGGTGAGCCACCTGGCCCAAGCAGAAAACCGTCACCTCCACCTTGGCCGGCACGTTGATGATGTCGTTCGCGAAGATGGGGACGTTCGCGTCGGGATCGGCGCGCATCATGAGGTCGTCCACGTTGATGGAGATCTGGTCGGAGAGGCCGTTCTCGGCACGCCTGAGAACGTAGATAGTGTCGGCGTGGTCGTCGGTGAGCCCTCCCGCCGCGGAGAGGGCCTCCAGCAGCGTCCAGCGTCCGGACAACGCCAGGTTGCCCGGCTGCTTGACCGCGCCAAGGACGGAGATTGGTTTTGATCGGAACTCTCGAACCTGGACTGCCACCGAGGCTCGCTGAACGTACTTGGCCTCGAGAAGCGCCTTGAGGCGGTTGGCCAACTCCACATCGGTCAGGCCCCGCACCGGCACATCCCCGATGAGCGGCAGGTTGATCGTGCCTTCCTCGGAGACCCGGCGCTCAATGTTGAGCTCCGGAACCTCGAAGACCTTGATCTCGACGAGGTCCTTGGGCCCGATGCGGTAGCCCGCACTCACCGGCGCCTGAGCGCTGGTTGGCACAGCGAGCAACACGCCAAGTGCAAGTGCTGCGCCAATTGCGCTGGGACACCGGGACGGGCCCCGGTTGCTGAACGAGGGCCAGTGTGGAGTCGCGGGGAGCTTTTTTGGACATTCCATCATCGTTTGCCCCGTGCTCCGAGGCAATCTAATTCTATCACCACCATTGACCTCCAGCTCCGGCGAGGCTCAGGTTTACCTGGACTCGCGTGATCGAGCGGGTGTACTCGGGGAGAATCGAGGTGTAGTCCGTTCGCGACGCCTCCAACCCAACCGCCGACCCGCTCCCCAGCTTGAGGTTCAGACTTGCGCCGTACCCGTCGAGGTCGTCGGTTCTTCCGACGCTCTCCCCGGTCATGCGAGGGTAGTTATTGCGGCCCTGCTCCCAGAAGAGGCGCGCGGTGCTGCGCCAGCCCAGGGGCATCTGAACGCCCAGACCCCACCGCTCGTCGGTGTAGTAGGACTGGAGGGCGAGGAGCGTGTACGAGATACTGCGGCCGCCATAGGCTTGAAACTCCAGCTTTCCACCCGGTTTCCAGCCGATCTGCGCGTGCCCGGTGGTCGTGTCCAGCGACGCAAACTCGGAGGTCTCTTGAGGCCTCAACGCGACATCCGTCACCCTTGCGGTCGCCCAGAGGCGGTGACCCCGAAGATCGAGCTCGACGAAACGGCCGTCTCCCGAGTTGGACCGGTTGTGCTCATCGTTGACGAAGTCGGTCGTCAGCTTCTCGTAACCGATCGCTAGTGCGAAGGCCCCGCTGAAGCGATAGCGAAGCCCGCCCTCCACCACGGTCTCGTTTCGGTCGGAGAGCTGCAGGATCTCGCCGGCCAGGGCGCCTGCGTTCTGCTCCTCGTACCGCCACCGGTCCTCGCCGGCGGTGCCGAAGACCGACAGCCGCCCCAGGACCTCGACCTCGAGCGTGGCGGCGCCCCGCTGCTGCTCGACATTGACGGGGACGGGGTTCACTGAGGAGTAGTACTGTTGAGTTTGCCAGTTGCCCGCCTGCATCTCCAGGGTTACCCGGTTGAAGTAGCCAAACACGCCGACGCCGTACTTGCCATTCCAACCCCTCAGGTAGTCGAGGTCCCGCCACCAGACGTATTCTGGGAGAGCGTAGAGCGCAAAGACGAGCTTGGGTCCCGCCGGCAGGTATCCGTGCACGCCGAGTGAAGCCGTGGCGGTGAAGTCGGACTTCTGGTCCACCACCGTGCCGTAGACGTTGTCGACCCAGCTGACGTCCCGGAGGGCAAACCAAAGCCCGAGGCGCAGCGGCCCGAGTCGGTACGGCGCCTCCTGCATCGCGTTCTCGAACCGCTCCTTGGTGGGGACCGGCTGAATGCCCAGACTGCCGGGCCCGATGTACTGCTCGAACTGCGCCCGCGCCATGCCGGCAAGCAGCATCAGCGCCACCGCTATGGCGGCACCTCGCGTAAAATCTCCGGTAATGAACGACAAACACGCGCACCGCGAACTCGGGGCCCTACCCTCGGTGCTGGCGGTAGTCTTGGCGGCGCTGGTGTTGTGGGTCCCCCTGCCCTTCGGAAGCGTCGTCCCGTGGAGCCACACCGTTCTCCAAATCACCGCGTGCCTCCTCCTCGCCCTCGCGGTCATCTCGACGAAGCGCGCCAGCGACCTTCGCCCCGCCGCGCTCCCCGCCACCTGTATTGCGGCCGTCGCGCTGCTCGGGGCGCTCCAGGCATCCACGTTCCCTGCGACCATTGTACGCACAATCTCGCCGGAACACGCACGGCTGCAGGATCTTTCGCAAGACACGTTGGGGCGAGCCGGCTTCGCGCGCGGGGTCCCCTCTTCGCTCTCGCTGGCTCCCTCCGCCTCGCGCGCGGCCGCGCTCACCTTTGCCGCGGTCGCCGCGTGCCTGCTGGCCGCGGCCGCCGTTCGCGAGCGTCACCACCGTCGCGTCGTCGCCATCGCACTGCTCGCATCCGCCGTGTTCCAGGTGATCTACGGTTCGGCCTCCCTGGCCGCCCGCCAGGGCACGATCTGGGGGCATGCTGTTGCCGGGGACGCAATGCGGCTGCGCGGGAGCTTCGTCAACGCGGACCACCTCGCCCTCTACCTGGAGCTGGCGGTGCCTGTCGCGTTTGCGTGGGGTTGGTGGGCACTGCACCGCGCGCGCGAGAGGAACGCCCTCGAGCATCGCATCGCGCTGGTGGCCGGCCCCACCCTCGTCTGGCTCACGCTCTTCCTGGGCCTCGCCTTCACCGGGTCTCGCGCAGGGCTCGTCGCCGCCGCAACCGGGACAGTGGGGCAGGGTCTGCTGCTGGCAGCGTCCCGTCGCCGCTGGCGCGTCAGCGTCAGCGGGATTCTCGTGATGCTGGTAGGGATCGGCGCCGTGGCCGCGATCGGCATGCAGCAGGGGCTCGGCCGCTGGCTGGCCACCTCTCAGCACGAACTGGCGTGGAACGACCGACTGAACGTCTATGCGAGATCTTCGGAACTCTGGCACCGTTTTCCCTGGACCGGCACGGGTCTCGGCTCCTTCCGTGACGCCTTCTCGCTCGTTGCGCCGCGGGAGCTGACGGGGGCCTCGTACTGGCATGCCCACAACGACTACCTCGAGGCGCTGGTAACCGTCGGCGTCGTAGGTGCGGCGCTGCTGGCGGTGGCAGTCGGCACGAGTGTGGTTCGGCTCGCTCGCGGCCTGCGCGATGGCGGCCGCACGGAGAACCGGGCTGCCGCTCTGGCCGCCCTCGGTGCCCTCGCTGCGGTGGCGGTGCACTCGTTCTTCGACTTTGGGCTCTCCATGCCGGCCAACGCAGCCACGCTCGCCATCGTGGTGGGGGCCGCGCTCGCTGCCCGCAGAGGCGGTGAAGCGGAAAACGGAAAAGGGTAAGGGTTAAAGGAAGGACACAAACCGGAACGACGCCCGTGTTGTCTCTCGCCTTTCCTCTTGCCTCTTCCCTCTTACCTCTTGCGTTCTTCTGGAATCAACTCCACGATGCCCGGCACCACGCGCCCGCCAGCAGCCGTCTCGAACGCGAGCAGGTGAGGGCCCCGGGCGACCCTGGCCTCGACCACGAGCCGGCCCTCGGGCCGCACGGGAGCAACCGCGACCGTCGCACCGTCCAGGGTGACCCGCACCGCGGCCCCTGCGGTTGGTACTACGTCGGGGATCACAGAGAAACTAGCGGCGTCGGTGGCCGCCAGCAGGTCGAGGCGTGCGACCGGCCCCCGCCACTGCCACGCCGTGGCCGGCCATGAGGTCGGCGCGGCGGCGGCAAGAGCAGCGGTCGCCGACGCGACCTCCGTGGCATCGCCCCGTGCCCGGGCCACCGCCATGCGCGCCTCAACAGCGGGCACGGTCTCGCGCCAGCTCCGGTGCACCCGCGAGAGGGCCGCGGCGGCCTCGGCGGCCTTGCCCCGCTCGGTGAGCACTCGCGCCTTGGCGAGCCAGAACGGCGCCCACGCCTCGGTCCTGGGCATCTCGCTGCGCCGCTCCACAACCTCGGCCTGCGCGAGGTTGCCGGCCGCGAGCTCTGCCAGGGCTGCCTCGCCGGCCGG
>Ga0153915_10003448_pt1 | contig 14523 bp, 10 predicted proteins | sample Opewatmetagenome_2_FD_107003 | JGI IMG/M metagenome (GOLD analysis project Ga0153915, IMG submission 107003) | Freshwater wetland microbial communities from Ohio, USA - Open water 3 Core 3 Depth 3 metaG | ecosystem: Environmental > Aquatic > Freshwater > Wetlands | place: USA: Ohio, Lake Erie...
GTAACGCGCTTTTAGTTACGATATCGACACAGGTTCCATAATTGGGTTTAAAATCTGCAGGAAATTGAATAATGTCATTGATGCGTGGCAGGGATTTATATTGTTCCCGCACTTCACTGATTATAGCCTGGCTGGCCCGTCCAACGGCACGTATCGCCAGGGAGGAAAACAGAAATACCAGCATGGCACCCAGTAAAGCACCAACGAAGATGGCGGGTTCTTTGATATTAACCACATCAAAAACCGTCCCGGTGTAAGCTTGAATTTCGTCCATATAGGCCATGAATAATAAAAATGCTGCCAGGGCTGCTGATCCGATGGCATACCCCTTGGTCAGCGCTTTGGTTGTATTCCCAACTGCGTCCAGGCGGTCTGTTTTTCTGCGTACTTCCTCAGGTTGTTGACTCATCTCGATAATCCCGCCGGCATTATCACTGATCGGACCAAAGGTGTCCATCGCTAAAATATAGGCAGCAGTGGCCAGCATGCCCATGGTGGCGACAGCCGTTCCAAAAAAACCGGCATGTGGATAACCTGACATATTTCCCAGATAATAGGAAGCCAGAATGGCGATAGATATAACCAATACCGGTAAGGCAGTGCATTCAAAGCCGACGGCTATACCTGCAATGATATTGGTAGCCGGACCGGTTTTACTCGCTTCGGCTATGCTTTTCACAGGACGGTATTTGTATTCGGTATAATACTGGGTGATATATACAATCGCAACTGAAGTCAATACTCCGATGATACCGCAGCCGAAGAAATATAGCCAGGCCTGGGGTACTTGTACACTGTATAAAAAACAGCGGCAGGTGACGCCAAAAGCGATCATGGCTAAAACCACGGCAAAATAATAACCGCGATTCAGAGCCTGCATCGGATCGCCTTTTTCTTTGACCCTTACCACCATGATACCAACTATAGAAGCAATGATTCCAAAAGCACGGGCCACCAGGGGGAACATCATAAAGCCGATAGTACCCGCGGCCAGAGCAATACCCATTTTCTGGGATTGCAGAGCAACCGTGGCTCCCAGAATCATAGCGCCAATATTTTCAGCAGCAGTAGATTCGAAAAGGTCTGCTCCTCGGCCAGCGCAATCTCCCACATTATCACCAACCAGATCGGCAATAACTGCTGGATTACGCGGATCATCTTCTGGTATGCCCGCTTCTACTTTACCGACCAGGTCAGCACCGACGTCAGCGGCTTTGGTATAAATTCCACCCCCTAATTGAGCGAACAGCGCCACAAAACTGGCACCAAAACCATAACCAACGATCAACAGCGGAATCTTCTCCTGAGGAACCTGTGGTGAAAATGCTGAAACTAAAGCAAATAATCCGCCGACACCCAATAAACTTAAAGCCACAACCAGCAAACCAGAAACGGCGCCACCACGCAGTGCTGTCCGCAGCGCACTATTTAGATTATTTAACGCCGCAGTTGCGGTACGGATATTAGACCGAATACTGACCCACATACCGACATAACCGGCAATTACCGAACATAATGCTCCCAGTACGAAAGAAATCGTAATCCATAGGGCTAAAGATAGACGATCAAGTGGATCATGAGGATTTGCCGGTCGCAGAAATCCATAACCGATGAAAACAACAAGTGCGAAGATGAAGGCCAGCAGCAGGATCGTTTTATTCTGTCGTCGTAAAAAGGCTTCGGCACCTTCTTTGATTGCCAGATGAATTTTTACCATTTTTTCCTGGCCCAGTGATTGTTTCAATACCCATCGTGCCATCCAGGCTGCAGCTAACAAACCCAGGACACTGATGGCCAGTACCAGGGTCAGGAAATTACCACTACCCATTCTATTACCTCCTTTATATAAGTGATGTCTTGATTAATTGCGATTCGGGCTGTCGTATTCATAATAAAATAAATATTATCTGTTTGACCGTCTATCTTGCTGGATGAACCGGATTCGACACACCATACTCCCTATTCCCCCAATTTACTGCGCGTATGTTTTATACGATTTGGTAAACTTTATTAAAGTAAATATGCAAATTTATTTTTTTTATTCAAAATAAACAATCATGATTTTGATTATTATTAAATACTTTTTTGCGGCCGTGTAATGTCTTCAACGGAAGCAATTCTACGGGAAAAAGTATCCGGGAATTAATTTACAGCGACCAGAGATCGATTCCTTTCCTGAAATTGGTCAGAATATCAGTATATCCTGCAGGCAGCCAGCAGGATATTTAAGTACAGTTTGGAAAAATAATTTAGAAATTGTATCATGAAATTGATAAATTGGTCATAAGCAAACTAGTTTACTGAAGGAGGAGTCCCAGATATGGTATATACTTTTGAAGATTTGAAGAAAAAGACCGTTGCCGAGATGCGCGAGATTGCTGCCGGTATAGAACATGAGGCCTTGAAAGGTTATACGCAATTAAATAAAGAACATTTGCTGGCCGCATTATGTAAAGCTTTGAATATAGACATGTTTGTCCACCATCAGGTATTAGGTATAGATAAACTCGGAATCAAAGCCGAAATCAAGCAGTTAAAAATAAAGCGTGCCGAGGCCATTAAAAGTAAAAATCATGATCAACTAATTCAGATCCGCGGCCGTATTCAGAATCTGAAAAAGACACTGCGTAAAGCAGAATTATAGTAGGTTACCCCTTCAGATTAATCGTTCAAATACATTTGAATTTCTTCGGCCAGCAATTCTTCGATCTGCATCTTGCCATTTTGCTGCGGTTGTTTGTAACGGAATACACGTCCGCTGTAGTTTCGCAGTACAACTTCATCTTCTGTAAGACGCAGAACATAATTCGGCAATAGAGGAATTTTCCCGCCTCCACCCGGTGCATCAATTACGAAGTATGGATTTGCCATCCCGGAGGTCCAGCCGCGCAGAGCTTCCATTATTTCCAAACCCTTTTCAACTTTTGTGCGTAAATGTTCGGTGCCAAAGACCATGTCAGCCTGATAGATATAGTAGGGTTTTACCCGCGCTTGTAATAATTTCTGCATTAATTTTTTCATGGTTTCCGGATCGTCATTAACCCCTTTTAGCAGTACGGACTGATTGCCCAGGGGAATTCCGGCATCAGCTAACCGGCCCAGTGCTTTTACTGTAATAGGCGCCAATTCATCCGGATGGTTAAAATGAACATTTACATAAAGCGGATGATATTTTTTCAACATTTTGACCAATTTGGCGGTGATGCGTTGCGGCAAAAAGACAGGTACCCGGGTGTGGATGCGGATTATTTCCACGTGAGGGATTCGGCGTAAATTTTGCAATACATATTCAATCTTTTCATCCAGGAGCAGCAAAGGATCACCACCGGATAGAATAACATCACGGACTTCCGGATGTCCGGCGATATATTCGATTCCTTCATCTATAAAGCGCCAACTGATTTTAGTGGGATCTCCCACTTTTCTTTTGCGGGTACAAAAGCGACAGTAGGAAGCACATACATGACTGATCAAGAAAAGAACGCGATCAGGATAACGGTGCACCACATTGTGCACCGGGGAGTCACGATCCTCGCCCAGAGGATCTTCCATTAATTCATTATCCACCAGCTCACTCTTATCCGGTACGATCTGGCGGTAGATAGGATCTCCTTTTTCTTTGATCAGCGAGAGATAATGGGGGGTGATGCGGATCTTGAATTCCTGTTCGACACCCTGTATGTCTTCCAGTGGGATGTCAAAGCGTTTGGCGATTTCATCCGGTTTAGTCAGACTATTTCGCAATATCTTTTGCCAACGTTCCATTGTAACACAACTCCTTACGGTTTAATATATTTTATATATATCATTCGGTCATCGCCAGGTTGATAAAAATCTTTAATCTGGGCAGCTAACTGATAACCACTGCGCAGATAAAAAGCCTGGGTCGATTCATATTTTTTTTGCGATGAAGTTTCGATGACGATTAATCGTCCCTGTAAGCGGATCACTTCCTGTTCCAGAAACGTCAATAGTGTTTTACCGATGCCCTTGTTCTGGGAATCAGGATGTACCGCAATCCAGTACAGATCATACGTTCCGCTGGTAACGGGTGTAGGACCATAACACATATAGCCGCAAATTTTATTATCCGTTTTCTGTGCCACCTGTACGATATAATCTTTTTGTTCCGGTTTGGATAGAAAAATATCGATCAATTCCATCGCTACTTCAGTTTCAGCTGTAGTAAAAAAACCGGTGCTGACAAGAATATCATGAACTTGTTCACGATCCTGGCGAATCATTTTACGCACCTTAACCATTCGCCTTCCTTTTTGCGGCTTCTTTTAAAACAATAGAAACGAAATCTTCATACTCATATCCACCGGCTTTTAGTGAGCGAATGAAGCCGGCATCCGGAGAAATATCCGGATTTGGGTTATATTCCAGCACATAGATTTCATCATTGCTATCCATCCGCACATCCACCCGTCCGTAATCACGGCCACGCAGTAAACGATATACGGCTAATGCAATATCCTCTAAACGCCGTTTTAATGTTGCACTGATTTCTGCCGGGCAGCGCGGGGGTGTTTTCTTATAGAGGGGATGCTCGGGCATCCATTTGGCTTCATAGGTAGTGATCGAGTAATAACCTTTATCTAGATTACTGAAGTCAATCTCGGAAATCGGTAAAATGTGAATAGGATTATTCCCCAGTATACTGATATTGAATTCCCGGCCGTCAATAAATTGCTCAACCAGTGCCGGTTGGGAATATTGTTTTAAAATTTCTGATACAGCTCTTTGCATCTGCTGCAGATCGTGAACGATGGAATCCTGTGTAATTCCCAGGCTGGCATCCTCGCGGGAAGGTTTTACTATCAATGGATAAGACAATGCGGTTTTCTTAGGTATCCTTTCATATACTTCAAACGCCGGGGTAAGTATATTCCCTGCCTGAAATAATTTTTTGGCCATGGCTTTATTCTGAGCAAGACCCAGAGTCAAAGCTGAATTTCCGGTGTAGGTAATCCCCTTTAATTCCCATAAACCAGCAATACCCATCTCCATACCGGCATCGCCGTTATACCCTTCGACCAGGTTGAAAATTAAATCGGGTTTGAACTGATTGATTTTTTTCAAATCTTTTTCAATATGATCGATGGCCAGACATTCGACCTGATGACCTAAGGAAAGCAGAGAAGTCTGTACCGCATCCACTTCATCTTTTATAGCCTGTTCGGAAACAATATCAACGGAATCAAATTCTTCCGATTTTGGAGGTTCGTTAAAGGCTAATAATACTTTCATATACTTATTGAGCTTTATGATATTAAACCATTTCTGCGCAAGGCAATCTGTACAACTTTCTGCAACATCGCCGTATAGGTATATCCCGCGGTACGGGCTGCCTTGGGAAAACACGAATTATCTTTGGGATCCGGTAATATTCCGGGTAGCGGATTTAATTCCAGAATATTAGGAATCCCCTGTTCATCCAGCCGGACATCGATCCGGCACCAATCCCGTACATTCAATATTTTATAAGCCTGCCGAACGGTGTGTTCGATCTGGCGTTGCAGATCAGGATCTATTTTAGCCGGGCACTGAAAAATTTCCAAGGGTTTCTCCGGCCTGTCCCAGATCCATTTGGCTTCATAGGAATAGATGGGCTGCGCCTCCTGCGGCAGTTGCTGATAATTGATCGCTACGATCGGCAGAACCTCAATTTGTGCCTGATTGCCCCACATGGCCACAGTGAATTCAGGGCCCGTAAGAAATTTCTCGATCAGCATTGTTTGTTGATATTGTTGCAGCTTGGATTTTATTCTGGGTATGGCTTCCGCGGCAGTATAGACGACAGAATCGTTGAAAATGCCTTTACTGCTTCCTTCCGAAATCGGTTTGATGATTGCCGGATAAATGAAATCATCGGCAGAAAAATTATTTTCGGTGGTCACAATCGCAAAAGTGGGTGTAGGAATATGATGATAGGATAAAATTTCTTTAGCCCGGGCTTTGTTCAGACAGATCGCCAGGGTTAAAGGATCGGAACCGGAGTAAGGTAAACCCAATCGTTCACAAATCATAGGCACGTACGATTCCCGGCAATCACCCCATAATCCTTCCGCGATATTAAAGACCAGATCCGGTTTAATCGCCTGCAGGTTGATCAATAAATCATCGTCAGCCTCGACGCCGGTAACCGTATAAGATCCCTGAGCAATGGCATCGCTTACCGCCTGAATGGTTTGCAAACTATCACCTTCAGCGAAAACATCCACCGGAATATCTTCTGCTGATACTTCAGGGACCGGTCTTTTTTTATATTCTTTCAGTAGCCCTTGTTTGCTACTGTATGCTACAGCAATTTTCATTTTTATTTTATTTAAGAAAGTTGGTAAAATATTTCACTCATCTGCACTCAGCTCACACCCATGGACAAGAACACATAGATGATCAGGCAACATGTGAATGAGTGTACCCCGGGCGGGGAAGGGGACTATAATCTCTTGCTGATTTGAATGTCTTGATCTCCGTTAAACAGGGAATCAAGAATTTTAAAGGAATGAAAATAGTTCCTGATAATGGAACCAGGGTCCAAAGAAATTTTAAAAAGTGTTGAAAGATCTTGTTGGATTGATAAACCAAACTTAATCTTCACGGTAATTCTTACTCCTTATACTAAAAAGTTGTGAAAATATAATTAATCTCTCATATGCTATCAACAAAAATCTTTGAAAGTTGAAAAAAATTTTTTTTAACCAATATTTAGAATCTTACTGGTAAGATTCATTATAAAAATGATAAGAAAAAATGCCGTGGATGAATATTTTTTGGAGATTCATTGGACAATAAATACCTTCGAATAATAACCGGGCAGAGATATGCAGGATAGAATTTAAATAATGAATCAGGGATGCACCGGCAATGGAAATTTTATAGTTCCAAATTTAAAAAATATCCTGTATTATATTTTTTTATAAATTGTAAATGCATGGATAAAAGAAATCGGTTTGATTCTTAAAAATAAAATAAATTATGACTGAACAGACGGTGGTCATACTTAAACGTGGGCGGGAAAAATCGCTCCTGCGTCATCATCCCTGGATATTTTCAGGCGCGATACAGCAAATAAAAGGGACGGTACATCCGGGAACTACGGTAGCAGTGATGGATATGGAGCATCGGCATTACGGGTGGGGTGCTTATTCTCCGAGTTCTCAGATTGCCATCCGCATGTGGTCCTTTGATCCACAAAATAATATCGACGATAATTATTTCCGCAGCATGATTAGGCGGGCTAGGGATAAACGAACACCAGCGCCAGACGAAAAGGGCGTCAGCAATATGCAGCGCCTGATTTTTAGTGAATCCGATAATTTGCCTGGTTTGATTGTTGACCGCTATGCCGATTACCTGGTGGTACAATTTCTTTCGACCGGAGCTGACTATCATAAAGATCAGATTGTAGCAGTATTACATGATCTCTATCCCGATTTTAATATCTATGAGCGATCGGATGAGGAAGTGCGGAATAAAGAAGGTTTGTCTTTAAATGCAGGTGTTTTGATCGGTAAACCGCCGCCGCTATTGTTACCGGTAACAGAAGGCGACTGTCAATTCTGGGTGGATATACAGCACGGTCATAAAACCGGATTTTATATCGACCAAAGTACCAATCGCCAGAAAATAAGAAAGTATGTGCGTGGAAAAGAAGTTCTTAATTGTTTTTCCTATACAGGTGGATTTGCGGTAGCTGCATTAAAGGCAGAGGCCCAAAGGGTAATCAATATAGAAAGTTCGGCAGTGCTGCTGGATATACTGCAAAAAAATCTTGAACTGAACCGGTTGGATATAAGCCGCTCTGAAAATATTACCGGCGATGTCTTTCAGGTGCTGCGTCAGTTCCGGGATAGCGAGCGGCAGTTTGATGTTATTATTCTTGATCCGCCCCGTTTTGCAGATTCACGGCGTCATATTCCCAAGGCTGCCCGTGGTTATAAAGATATTAACTGGCTAGCCTGCCGGCTTATCAAACCGGGAGGGATCCTCATTACCTTTTCCTGCTCCGGAGCTATTAAAACAGACTTATTCCAGAAGATTGTAGCCGATGCCGCTCAGGATGCGCAGCGCAGTGTACAAATGATTCAATGCTTGACTCAGGCAGTGGATCATCCTGTGGTCCTTCATTTTCCGGAATCTGCCTATCTTAAGGGCTTGATTTGCCGTGTCTGGTAATTCGAATCAAACACTACTGCTGATTAACGCTGAATTTACCCTTAAAATCCCAAATTTAAGGCAATACAATCTTATTTTTACGGCCTGATACTATGGCTTAAGAATTAATAAGAATCTTTATCTGCATCTAAGTTTCTCTAATTTTTGTCGAATATAATTAATGGTTTACCCAGTCTGTAAAGGGTGACTGAATAGAGTACATGTTTTGGATTCTATTTGAGTGGAGTGGTATGTGACGAAAATGGCAGCTACAATATTGCTCATTGAAGATGAGGGATTGGTATTGGAATCGATCAGTGAATTGTTATCGTTGCAGGGATTCTCCATTATTACTGCTACCGATGGTTTGACCGGTCTGCAACTGGCTCAGCAGGTGCAGCCGGATCTGATCATCTCCGATATAGCCATGCCGGGTTTAAATGGCCATGAAGTTCTGCTTGCTCTTCAGGCTGAACCGAAAACCAGCAGTATCCCATTTATCTTTTTAACGGCAAAATCAGACATGGAAGATTTAAGGAAAGGAATGCGCTTAGGTGCCGATGATTATTTATCGAAGCCGGTGATTATTGATGAATTGATTGCCGCCGTTAAAACCCGCCTGGTCAGGCATCGTAAAATAACTCAACTTTATGAAGCGGAGATTACCCGTACTCGCTCTGATCTGGAAAAAACAAAAAATTATGACCAGATAACCGGTTTACCCAGAATCACTATTCTGGAGAAACATCTGGCCGATCTGAATAAAACCAGGGGATCCAATTTAGCTCTTACTCTTATTCTGATAAAAATTGACCGTTTCCGGAATGTGGTGGATATTATTGGCCAATCAGAATATACCTCATTAATAAATCTGTTATTAAACCGGATTAAAGAAATATGTAAAAAGCGCTTTCAACTCTACTGGTCAGACCGTGATGAATTTGCCGTATTAATAAAAGGGATAAATAAAAAGGTGGCAATAACTACCCTGGCAGGTAAAATTCTTAATAATATTCGCCAGCCAATTTTCCATAATCAACAAGAGATGCATTTTACTGCCAGTCTGGGTATTACCATGGTGCAAGCACAGAATCGTGATCTTTCCCATCTGATATCCGAAGCAGAACTGGCCCTGCATTATGCGATTGAAAAAGGGCACAATAATTTTCAATATTTTGAGAGTAAGATTAAAAAGCACATTTTTAATCAGATTCATCTGGAAAATGCTCTGCATCGGGCATTGGACAACAGCGAATTTATTATTTACTATCAGCCAAAAATTAATCTGGCGGATAAAAAAATTGTGGGTATTGAAGCGTTGCTGCGCTGGCAGCATGAAAATTTTGGTATTGTTTCACCTGCTCAATTCATACCGCTGGCAGAACAAAATGGATTGATCGTACCCATTGGTGACTGGTTAACATCTTCCATCTGTAAACAGATCAAGGAATGGAAAAAACAGGGTCTCCAGGTGCCGCGGGTTGCAATTAATGTCTCCGGTGGACAATTACGTGAACAGGATTTTATCGGTAAGGTGTCGACCCTGATGCAGCAGACTGAAGTATGCGGTACGGAACTGGAATTTGAATTGACTGAAAGCATCTTGATCAAATCTTCACCGGAAACGCTTAATAAACTCGGCCAGATCAGAAAAATGGGAATCGGCATATCTATTGATGATTTTGGTACCGGGTATTCTTCCCTGCAGTATTTGAAGAATTTTCCGCATGATCATATCAAAATAGATCAATCTTTTATCCGAGATATTGTCAATGATCAAAATACGGCTTCTATTGTCTCCTCGATAATTTCACTGGCCCATAAGATGGGGGTCAAAGTGATCGCCGAAGGTGTAGAAAATAATGATCAGGTACAATATCTAATAGAACATCATTGTGATGAAATTCAAGGTTTTTTTTATAGTAAACCGTTATCTGCTGATTCAATGGCGCGGATCATTACCAAATAAATCATGATTCAGAAAAAAGCAAACAGAAAATTACGAACTAGAATAAACCAGCGATCCATCCCCCGCTCCCGCTTCGTACTATATCAACGCATATTTGAATCGTACTACGGCATCCTGCTGATCCTGGATGGTAAATCAGGACGTATTATAAGTACTAATAGAGCGGCAGAAAATTTTTTCAAACTCAGCGAAAGGGAATTATCCCATAAGGATATTTTAAGTCTATGTGGGATCTCCTTCGAGCAGGTCCTGGATAAGTTAGACACTGCGGCACAGAATGGTAAACATACCGTTATTCTCACCCGACATCTGGCGGGGGAAGATTCGAAATTTTTAGAGTACCAGATTAGTCGCATCTTGATTGACCAGAAGGAGATACTGTTTTGCGCTATCCAGGATGTCACCAGCCGCGAGCATGAAGCATCCATGCTGCAGTACAGAATTGAATTTGAATCAGTCATATCTTCCATCTCAACCTATTTTATTCGGCCCGATCATACCCAACTGGATATGGCTATCCAAAATGCCCTGCGTCCAGTAGCTGAATTTCTGGTGGCCGACCGCTGTTATATTTTACTTTTTTCAAAGGACTTGACTAAAATAAGCATGATTCATTTCTGGAACTCAGAAACGGTCAAACCGTTGAAAAGTTTTGAAAATATGAATAGTGAAACCTCCCCCTTTGCTGGCAGCGTACTGTTTAAAGGTGATATTCTTAAGGTAATCGATGTACAATCCCTTCCTGAAGAGGCGGCTGGGCTCAAAAAATATAAATTAAATGATGATACTCAATCCTTTATCATTGTACCGATGATTTCAAGCGGACTGGTCATCGGTGCCATCGGTTTGGATGCCGTGCAGCAAAGGCGTTTATGGACAACCGATACTGAAACCTTTTTACAGATGATCGGGGAAATTATTACCAATGCATTGCAGCGTAAACAGATGGAAGAAGCATTGCGTGAATCCGAAAATAAGTATCGTCAGTTTTTTGAGGAAGACCTGACCGGAGATTATATCGCTGATGGAGATGGCCAGGTTCGTTTCTGTAATCCCTCCTTCGCTAAAATTCTTGGTTTCAATAATGTGAAAGAAGTTTTGAACGGTAAAAGCAAGGTATATGAACTTTTCGATAAATCCGCTGATGATTATTACCAAATGCTTAAGAATCCAAAGACGGATGAAGAACCAGAGTTTGAATTTTCACGTCAAACTGGTGAAATTGCCCGGGTAGTAGGTAATGTCAAAGGACTATTTGATGAACAGGGGAAACTGGTGGAGTCGCGGGGATATCTTTTTGATATCACCGAGCGGAAAAAGTTGGAGGATCAACTCCGGGGTGCGCAGCGGATGGAAGCCATTGGCCGCCTGACCGGCGGTATTGCACATGATCTTAATAATGTATTAACAGTTATCAACGGTTACTGCGAGTTATTATTGCAGCGAACAGGGGCATTGGATTGGGGTAGAAATGAACTGGCCCAGATCAAAAACGTAAGTGATCGGGCAGTATCTTTGATCAACCAGTTATTGGCGTTTAGTCGTAAGCAACTGGTTCAACCTAAAATTATAAATTTAAACATGGTGGTTATAGAACTGGAATCCATGCTGCGGCGTTTGATCGGAGAAAATATTAAGTTTAGAACTATATTAGATCCGGATTTGGGTAACATTAAAACTGACCGGGCTCAACTGGAACAGGTAATTATGAATCTGGTGGTCAATGCCCGGGATGCCATGCCCTCGGGTGGTCAACTGACCATCGAGACCAGTAATAAATTTGTAGATGAAAACTTTGCACGATTTCACCGGCCGCAGAAAGCAGGTCCTTATATTATGCTGGTGGTGCAGGATACCGGTATTGGTATGAGTCCGGAAATACAGGCGCATATTTTTGAACCATTTTTTACCACTAAGGAGAAAGGAAAAGGAACCGGTCTGGGATTATCCACACTGTACGGGATTGTGAAACAAAGTAACGGTTTTGTATGGGTGGAGAGTAAACCCGATCGCGGTGCCACCTTTCGTATCTTTTTCCCGGTTCACGATCAGGAAGATGAAGAAAAACCATCTGTTCAAATAGTGGCTCTTCCCCTGCAAGGTCAGGAAACTGTTCTGATTGTCGAGGATGATAATGCGGTCCGGGAATTGACTCGTTCTTTTCTTGAACATTTTGGTTATATCGTTTATACAGCGGATAGTGGAGAGCAAGCATTAAAACTTTGCCGGGAGATCCGCAAAAAAATAGATCTGGCGATCATCGATGTAATCATGCCCGGTATGAGTTGTAAGGAACTCTCTTCGGCAATCGGTGATTATTTCCCCAACGTCAAGGTCTTGTTTATCTCTGGTTATACCGACGAAGCGATCTCCCAGCATGGGGTACTGGAACCCAATGTGGCCTTTCTGCAGAAACCGTTCAGTATTGAAACATTGGCACGTAAAGTTCGCCAGGTTCTGGACGCCATCGTCAATTGAAATCTTTTTAACTCTGTCCATTTTTACATCTCCGATAATTAAAATAATGCTTGCCTATATATTTACAGGAAAGTATTTTAAAAAAATAATCAGGCCTTAAAAATGGAAGAATGGATTGATATAAAAAAAGATGTAGACCATATTAGACGGGAAAAATATAAAGCGCAACAACTGAAAAAAACCTCCTGGTGGAAAAATCAGATTGCCCGCGGGATTTGCTATTATTGTGGAGAAAAATTTTTACCAGCCGGATTAACCATGGATCATATCGTGCCGCTGGTGCGGGGAGGTAAAAGTACCAAAGGGAATATAGTCCCCTGTTGTAAAAAGTGTAATAATAAAAAGAAATACCTTACTCCGGTAGAATTAAAGTTGAGCGCGATACGGATTAATAAATAAAATCCAGGATAATTAAATACACAGGAGTAATTTGTTTTCCAGGCAAAAATATACCGGTAAACCTGAAACAACCTCCGGGTTTATTACATAATCTTAAAGATAAAGGGAGCAGAAAATGATTAAAATTTTTTCGATTTTTTTGGTTTTGATTTTGGTCGGGGGAATTTTCGCCCAAACTCTGGATGAAATAATAACAAAATGTCTGGATGTGGCCGGGCAGGAGAAATTAACTAAAGTGGAATCAATGACGATTAAAGCGAAAATACTACAGGGGGCTATGGAAATTCCACTGATTGTGTACCAGAAACGTCCTATGAAATACCGTTCAGAGGCGACGGTTCAGGGAATGACCCTGCTGCAGGTTTATGATGGTAGTAAAGGGTATATGATTAACCCCTTTACCGGCAATCTCCAACCAATGGTGTTGAAGGGTGATCAACTGGAACAACTTAAAGATCAGGCAGATATTGATAACATCCTGCTGACTTATAAAAAATGGAATTACCATTTAGCATATTCGGGTACGGAAGAAATGGAAGGAATGAGTGCCCTGGTTCTGAAATTAACCAAAGCCGATAGTGCCGTATCGAAAATTTATATCGATCCGGAAAATTATGTCCCGGTAAAGGTGATAAGCAAGATGCAGATTCAGGGTGTGGAACGGGAGATTGAATCTTATCCCAGTAACTATAAATATATTGAGGGCATCCTGTTTCCCTTCGCGTATGAACAAAAAATAGATGGTCAGACGTTTATGCAGATGACATTTGAGTCATTCGAGTTGAACACCAATCCGCCTGATTCGCTTTTTGTGGTTCCAGAATTGAAATGAGAGAGGTAGCTAGCAGTCAATATGGATTTAAGTGCGCTCGGATTCGATTCCTGGTTTCAAAGAAAAAATGAAGAACTGAACAAGAAGAATTATTCTGTCACCAGGATTATCAGGGTAGATCGCGACGGGTACCTGGTCCGGAAAGATGAGCAAGATATTCATGCTGAGCTCAGAGGAAAACGATTTTTCACCGCTGAATCCAGAGAAGAAATTCCCTGTGTGGGGGATTGGGTACTGGTGGAATTTCATAACAAGGGTACTCTGGCAATCATTCAGGATCTACTGCCGCGTAAATCATTTCTGCGTCGCAAAACCGCCGGGAAGAAAGTTGATTACCAGATTTTGGCGGCTAATATAGATGTCGCGTTTATTATACAATCCTGTGATTTTGATTTCAATTTGCGCCGGTTAGAACGGTATATGGTGATGGTACAGGAAGTTCAAATTGAACCTGTTATCCTGTTGAGCAAGAGTGACCTGGTCACTGCTGAGCATTTAGAGCAGTGTAGTTCACAGATCCGGCAATCTCATATCAATGCCGATATCATCGCGTTCAGTAACCGAACCGGTGCGGGTATCGGCCAGATTAACAATATTCTAACGAGAGGCAAAACATATTGTCTGCTGGGTTCTTCCGGTGTGGGAAAAACCAGTTTGTTAAATAACCTCCTGGGACAGGAGA
>Ga0153915_10003449_pt1 | contig 14523 bp, 11 predicted proteins | sample Opewatmetagenome_2_FD_107003 | JGI IMG/M metagenome (GOLD analysis project Ga0153915, IMG submission 107003) | Freshwater wetland microbial communities from Ohio, USA - Open water 3 Core 3 Depth 3 metaG | ecosystem: Environmental > Aquatic > Freshwater > Wetlands | place: USA: Ohio, Lake Erie...
CCGACGTTGATGGCCGGGCGGACGCCCTGGTTGAAAAGATCGGACTCGAGGAAGATCTGGCCGTCGGTAATCGAGATGACGTTCGTCGGAATGTACGCCGACAAGTCGCCCGCCTGCGTCTCGATGACCGGCAGCGCCGTCAGCGATCCGCCGCCGAGCTCATTCTTGAGTTTCGCGGCACGTTCCAGCAGCCGCGAGTGGAGATAGAAGACGTCGCCGGGGTACGCCTCGCGGCCCGGCGGACGGCGAAGCAGCAGCGAGATCTCGCGATACGCCTGCGCGTGCTTCGAGAGGTCGTCGTAAATGCACAGCGCGTGACGGCCTGAGTCGCGGAAGTACTCGCCCATCGCGCACGCCGAATACGGGCTGATGTAAAGAAGCGGCGCGGGATCCGACGCGCCGGCGGCGACGACGATCGAATAGCGCATCGCGTCGGCATCTTCGAGCGTCTTGACGACCTGCGCGATCGTCGACTGCTTCTGGCCGATGGCGTTGTAGATGCAGATGACGCCGGTCTCTTTCTGATTCAGGATCGCGTCGATCGCGACCGCGGTCTTCCCGGTCTGACGGTCGCCGATGATGAGCTCGCGCTGTCCGCGGCCGATCGGCACCATCGCGTCGATCGCCTTGAGTCCCGTCTGCAGGGGCTCCTTCACCGGCTGTCGATCGACGACGCCCGGCGCCAGGCGTTCGATAGGCGAGTACTGCTTCGTGGCAATCGGTCCCTTGCCGTCGATCGGCTGGCCGAGCGCGTTGACGACGCGACCGAGCATCGCATCGCCGACCGGCACCGAGATGATGCGTCCCGTCCGCTTGACCGGATCGCCTTCCTTGATTTCCTTGTACTCGCCGAGGAGCACGGCGCCGACGCTTTCCTCTTCGAGGTTGAGCGCGATGCCGAAGACGCCCTTCGGGAATTCCAGCATCTCGCCCGCCATGGCGTTGTCGACGCCGTGGACGCGCGCGATGCCGTCTCCGAGCGAGATGATGCTGCCGACTTCAGCTACATCCACGTCGACGGCGAAGCTGCCGATCTGCTCGCGGATGATTTTGGAAATCTCGTCTGCTTTGATATTCATATGCGATCCTGTTCAGGCGTCGGGATTCGCGGTTCGGGAATCGGGATTTGCACGAATCCCTACGTACCCCGAATCCCGAATCCCAAATCCCGTTTCATTTTCTCTAGCTGCCGCGTGACGCTGCCGTCGTAGATAGTGCTGCCGATGCGGGTGACGACGCCGCCGATAATCGCCGGATCGACTTTCGCGGACAACGTCACCGTGCGGCCAGACGCCCGCGCCAGGCTTGCTTCGATCGCCTTCACTCGATCCGCCGCCAGCGGTGTCGTCGTCGTAATCTCGGCGCGGATGATGTTTCGATAATCGAGGAGGCGGTCGCGATAGGCCTCGAGCAGATCCGGAACGAGGACCAGGCGATCGCGCTCGGCCAGCAAGCCGAGCAGTTTCGACACCATCGGGAGCAGCTGCCCACGTGCGGTGATGACGTCCATCGCCGCGCGCTTGCGCGGCACGGGGACGACCGGGTTGAGGAGCACGTGCGCCAGCGTCTTATGTTGTGTAAAGAGATCGACAACAGACGCCAGCTCGCGCTCGACCTGATCGAGGTCGGTCTTTTCCTTGACCCCGACCTCGAGGAGGGCGCGGGCGTAGCGGGTTGCGGCTGTTCTATTGGTCATCGTGGGAGCTTGCGCCCAATTTCACAAGCTAACTGACAATCTTATTACGGACGCGGACGAACCTCAACACCCTAAAACGCGGTGCGTTTCCATCAATTCCTGGCCGTGAGCTGTTCGTACAGCCGGATGAGCTCGTCCTCCGAGCCGAAATCGATCTCAATTCGCCCCCGGGGTCCGTGGCGGACGATGCGGACGCGGGTGCCCAGCACGAGCCGGAGACGGTCTTCGGCGGCGCGCGTGTGAACGTCGACGGGCTTCGGGGCAGCCGGCTCGGCCGGCGGAGCCCCCTCTTCGGCGATCTTCTTGACGAGCGATTCAGTTTCGCGCACGGAGAGACTTCGCGCGATGACGTCGCGCGCGGCCCCACGCTGATCGGCTTCGTTCGGCAGCGCCAGGATCGCACGCGCGTGTCCCGTCGACAGCCGGCCCGACGCGACTTCCGCGCGCACTTCTTCCGGAAGCCTCAGGAGGCGAATCATGTTCGCCACCGTCGCGCGATCTTTGCCGACGGCCGACGCGATGGCTTCCTGCGTCATCTGAAATTCATCGGCCAATCGTCGATAGGCCAGGGCTTCTTCAATGGGATTCAGATTTTCGCGCTGGATATTTTCAACCAGCGCCATCTCGAGCAGCGATCGCTCGCCACCTGACGCCACTTCGCGAACGGACACAGGCACGCGGAGCAGGCCCGCCATTTTCGCGGCGCGCCAGCGCCGTTCGCCCGCGATGATCTGAAACCGATCGCCGACCCTGCGAACGACGATCGGCTGAATGATGCCGTTGGCGACAATCGATCGCGAGAGATCTTCGAGCGCCGCGGGATCCATCAGCCCGCGCGGCTGGAGATCGTTCGGCGAGAGACGATCGATGTCGACTTCAATGGGGGAAATGCCGGGCTCGGGCGCATCGGGGATGAGCGCACTCAGGCCTTTTCCGAGAGCGGGACGCTTGTCCATGGAATCTCCGGGAATCACGCGGCGGTCGGCGTCGAGCGCGCGAGCACCTCACGCGCGAGCGCGAGATACGCTTCGGCGCCGCGCGATTTCACGTCGTACAGAATCACGGGCATGCCGTGACTCGGCGCTTCGCCGAGTCTGACGTTGCGCGGAATGACGGTCCGATAGACCTTTTCCTTGAAGAACTGACGGACGTCGTTCGCGACCTGCTGACCAAGATTCGTGCGCTCGTCGAACATCGTCAGCAGCACGCCTTCGATGTCGAGCGACGGATTGAGGCCCGCACGAACGCGCCGCATCGTGCCGACGAGATCGGCAAGGCCCTCGAGCGCGAAATACTCACAGTGCAGTGGAATCAGGACTGCGTCGGCGGCGACGAGCGCGTTCAGCGTGAGCAGTCCGAGTGAGGGCGGGCAATCGATCAGGATGTAATCGAACGCGTCGCGCACATTCGCGAGCAATGTGCGGAGGCGCTCTTCGCGACGGCTGAGCGTCACGAGCTCGATCTCGGCTCCCGTGAGATTTCGATCGGCGGGAAGAAGCGTCATGCGATCGATGGCCGTCGTCACCATGAACGGACGGCAGTCCGTGACGGGCTCGGCGCTGGTCAGCGCTTCGTAGATCGTCCCTGCCGCAGCGGCTTTGCCTTTCTGGCCCACGCCACTCGTCAAGTTGCCTTGCGGATCGACGTCCACCAGCAGCACGCGCTGATCGGCAAGCGCGAGCGAGGCGGCCAGGTTGATGGTGGTCGTAGTTTTTCCAACGCCGCCTTTCTGATTGGCGACGGCTACGATACGAGACATTTGGTTAAATACCAGAAACAACGCACTGCTGGGGTTGTGCGTTCGAAGACCGATGTGAGGATAGATGACTGGACAGCTTCGGTCAATGAGTTTGTGCGCAGTTGTGTTTCACGTGAAACAATTCAGCCCGAATCTATCAATCATTCACAATCCCGCTCGACGCAAAATCACTAGCCCTCTCGAGGCTGTTCCGACAGCATTCATCAGCTCAAGGCCACGCGGAAGATGCGTGATAGAAGTCTCTGCTCCAAACAGCACGGCCTGGCCACCGAATCTCAGCAATGTCTGAATCCAGCCGATGAGGGATGCTTCCATTCGGACGGCACGAACTGTGATGAGGTCAGCCATGCCCGCGTTATGTGGTTCTGCCGCAACTGATTCAATCCTTGAGACTTCTACCTCAGCACCCGGCAAAGGAAGCTCCCGGATGACTTCACGCAGAAAGGCGGCTTTGCGCTCCCTTGACTCGACCATGATGAGCCGCTGAGCCGGCCGAGCAAGCTGTAGCGGAACAGCGGGCGATCCTCCACCAGATCCGAGATCGAACCAGACAGAGACATTGGGTTTGACTAACGACGCGGCGACTAGCGGCTCAATAAACAGCCTATCGATGCTCTGTGCAGTCGGCGGCTCAAGCGACAGGCTCGTGAGGTTGATTCGAGTATTCCAATGCGCCAGCAACCGGAAGTAAGCCCCAAGCCTGTCTTCGAGCACGGGATTGAGCGAGAGATCCGCCGCTTCTGCGCGCTGTTCCAGTAATTCGCGAAAAACCGCTTCGCTCATTGAGCTGTTGCTTCAGATGATTTCGCGCTGAATCGCCCCACATAAGCGGACAAAACAGCGACGGCAGCCGGGGTGATGCCCGGAATTCGCAGCGCATGGCCAAGTGTGTCGGGGCGGACCTGCGACAGACGTTGGACGACTTCCTTTGAAAGCCCTGGAACACGCTCGAACGGAAATTCCGCAGGGATCCTTCGCCGTTCGTCCTTCCGTGCCCGCTCGATCTCGGCTTCCTGGCGCCGCAGATATCCAGCGTATTTGATCGTCGTCTCGACACTCGCGACGTCGATATCGAGAAACCGATCGTCGATGTCCAGCGATACGCGTTTCTCGGAGATCAGCGACTCGAGACGAACTTCCGGCTGGCGCAACATCTGACTGGCCGGCACCGAATCGCCAGTCGCATTTCGCGCTGTTGCTTCGTCCAATCGCTGAAGGTTCGCGTGGAACCGATCGCGACGGGAACAGAAGACATCCCATCTCTCATCGTCGGCAAGTCCGGCCTCCCGGCCGCGCGGCGTGAGACGCAAATCTGCGTTGTCGATGCGCAACAGCAGTCGATGCTCGGCGCGTGATGTGAACATCCGGTAGGGCTCGAGACAACCTTTCGTTATCAGATCGTCGACGAGGATGCCGATGTACGCCTCGTGGCGCTGCAGCTCGAAGCCGCCGCGTCTTTGCACTGCGTGCGCGGCATTGATTCCAGCAACAACGCCTTGTGCAGCCGCTTCTTCGTAACCCGACGTCCCATTGATTTGTCCTGCGAGAAAGAGGCCGCCAAGCCGCTTTGCCTCGAGCCGCCTCGTGAGCTCCGTGGGCTGAATGAAGTCGTACTCGACGGCATATCCCGGTCGAAGCATCACGGCGTCTTCAAGACCCGGGAGCGCGCGCACGAGTTCGAGCTGCACGTCGCGCGGAAGACTCGTCGAGAACCCGTTGACGTAGATTTCTTTCGCGCTGAGGCCTTCGGGCTCGAGAAAAATCTGATGACGCTCTTTGTCGGGGAAGCGGACGATCTTGTCTTCGAGCGACGGGCAATAGCGGGGACCGATACCTTGAATCTGCCCGTTGAACAGCGGCGAGCGATCCACGTTCGTTCGCACCAGATCGCGAACGCGATCGTTAGTGTGAATCAGATAGCAGGCGATCTGATCGCGCGCGATCCGCCCGCTCAGAAATGAAAACGGGACGGGACGTTCATCGCCACGTTCGACGGCAAACGTCCCGTTCGCCGCCAGTCGATCGAAGTCAATGCTTGCGCGATCGAGTCTCGGCGGTGTGCCGGTTTTTAACCGTCCCCACTCGAAGCCCAGGCTCTTGAGCGACGTCGCAAGATCGCGCGACGGCGGTTCATCGGCACGGCCGGCAGGACGCTGCTCCGGTCCGATGTGCACAAGACCGTTGAGAAACGTGCCGGTCGTGATCACCAATGCGCCGCACGCGTACGAGTCGCCGTCCTCCATTGCAAGACCGACAACGCGATTGCGATCGACGAGGATGCGCCCGGCGCGCGCGAGGAGCCATGTGATGTTTCGCTCACGCTCGAGCTCCGCCTTGACCCACTCGCCGTACTTTCTCTTGTCTGCCTGCGCGCGGGGCGACCAGACAGCCGGACCGCGGCTTCGATTGAGCAGCTTGAATTGAATCGCGGTTGCATCAATCGCGCGGCCCATCAAACCGCCGAGCGCATCGATTTCTCGAACGAGATGACCCTTAGCCGTCCCGCCGATCGCGGGATTGCACGGCATGTGCGCGACCGTCTCGGACGAGAGCGTGCACAGACCAACATGCGCGCCCAGCCGCGCCGCAGCAAAAGCGGCTTCGCATCCCGCGTGGCCCGCGCCGATGACGATGACGTCGAAGCGATCTTTCACGGCGTCTCGCGCTTATTTTCCGACACAGAAGCGCGCGAAGATGTGCGCGAGCAGATCATCCGGAGCGCGGCGTCCCGAAATTTCTTCGAGCGCATCGCGTGCGTCTTGAAGATCGGCGAGCACAAATTCTTCAGGCAGCGACGCGCCGCCTTCGACGACTGCGGCCCGGGCGCGCGACAGCGCATCGTGAGCTCTCTCGACCAGGACGACGTGACGAAGGTTTGTGATGGCTGGCTGATCGCGGCTCGGTTCGACGTCGAGCACCATCGTCAGTTCGTCGCGGAGCCGTTCCAGGCCGGCGCCGGTCTTTGCCGAAACCGGAAGATATCCACCCTGGATCTCCTCGCCGATATCGCACTTGTTTGACACGATAACTCTTTTAGAATCATATGTTTCCATCAATATCTGCACGTCCGGTTCGGCGAGCGCCTGTGAGCCGTCGACGACAACGAGCACCGCATCAGCCACGCGAATCGCATTGCGCGCGAGACTGACGCCCGCGGATTCGACGACATCGTTGGTGTCGCGAATCCCCGCCGAATCGACGAGCGTTACTCGCAAGCCATTCAGGTCGACCGTTTCAGTGATCAGATCGCGAGTCGTTCCAGGCGTCGACGTCACGATGGCCCGTTCACCGCCGGCGAGCGCGTTGAACAAACTCGACTTGCCGACGTTCGGCTTTCCGACGATCGCCACCTGCAGCCCTTCACGGATCATTCGTCCTCGACGACCGTCGGCAAGGAGGCTGGAGATGTTTTCGAGCAGCTCATCGAGTGCGCGAATCAGCTCGCCCGACTCGACGAAGTGGTAGCCCTCCTCAGGAAAATCGACGGACGCCTCGAGCCGTGCGATCAGATCGAACAGCGTCGTGTCGATGGCGGCGATTCGCCCGGTGAGCGTCCCTTCGAGCTGATCGAATGCCGCGCGCGCCTGCAGCGGCGTCACTGCATCGACGAGATCGGCGACAGCTTCCGCCTGCGTCAAATCGACGCGGCTGTTGAGGAACGCGCGGAGCGTGAATTCTCCGGGCTCCGCGAGCCTCGCGCCGTTCGCGACGGCTGCCGCGACGATCGCGCGCAGAATCACGGGGCTCCCGTGTGCGCTGATCTCGACGACATCGTCTCCGGTGTAGGAATGAGGCGCGGGAAACAACGTCACGACCGCGTGATCGATCGAGTGATCGGTTGAATGGATCGTGCAGAACGTCGCGCGGCGGGCGACGAGGGGAACGTCGGTACCGCGCAGCGCGCCGGCGATCGCGGGAGCGTCTGGTCCACTGAGACGAACGACGCCGATGCCGCCGCGTCCGGGCGGCGTCGCTATCGCGACGATAGTGTCGGCTGTGGAGAACATCGTGGCTTGCTTCCGCCAGCCACTATTTGCGTAAGGAGATGAATACCGTTTTCGAAAACGCGTCGCCGACGCTTTCGGTCGTCACGCCGGGAACTTCGGCGACAGCCATGTGCACCAGGCGGCGCTCGTACGGATTGAGCGGACCAAGCTGCTGATCGACGCCCGACTGCTTGACCTTCTCCGCGAGCAGCTTTGCCATCTGCCGCAGCTCGATGTCCTTGCCCTTGCGATAACCGAGTGCGTCGATGAACACCCGCCGCTCATCGCGGCTATCGCGACCGAAGGCGCTGTCCACGATGTGCTGCAGGGCCTTCAGCGGTTCGCCGCGATGACGCGCGAGCAGCTCGGCCTGTTCGCCCTCGAAGTTCAGGCGCGGGCCGTCCGGCGAATCTTCGCGCGCAACGGTCGCGTCGATGCCGAATGCGCCGGCAACACGCTCGAGAAAATCGACGATGGGTTGCGTAGGATCGCTCATGTCAGCTCTTCTGCGCGTCGGCGGCTTCGGTCTTGCCGCCGCCCACTCGTTTCAACCGGCGCTCTGCCGCGGGACGAACGGTCCGCACGGCCGGAGGTCCGATCCAGTAATTCGTGGCGTACTGCTGACCGATCTGCCACACGTTGCTCACAAGCCAGTAAATGGCCAGGCCCGATGGCGCCCACAGAAACATGAAGGTGAACATGACGGGCATGAACATCATCATCTTCTGCTGCGCCGGGTCGACGCCGGTCGACGGCATCGTCCATTGCTGCCAGAGCTGACTGGCGCCCATGAGAATCGGCGTCACGTAGAACGGATCGTGCGCCGACAGGTCGTGAATCCAGCCGATGAACGGCGCGCCGCGCAATTCAATCGCGGTGGAGAGCAGCGCGTAGAACGCGAAGATCAGCGGGAAGGTCAGGAGAATCGGAATGCAGCCGCCGGCGGGATTGACGCCGCGCTCCTTGTAGAGCGCCATCATCTCCTGATTCATCTTCTGTTTCGCCGGATCGGTCGCCTTCAGCTTCGCGTAGCGATCCTGGATCGCCTTGACCTCCGGCTGGATCGCCTGCATCTTCCGCATGGAGACGACGCTCATGTGGCGGAACGGCAGGATGAGGATGTTGATGATGACGGTGAGGATGATGATGTCCCAGCCGTAATTCCCCACGTAGCCGTTAATCCACTTGAGCGACTTCAGCAGCGGCACGACGATGACGCTGAACATGCCGAAGTTGATGGCGCGCGTTGCGTCGGGCCCGATCGCCGCCAGCACGTCGAAGTCCTTCGGGCCGGCGAAGAACTGCACGGCAGCGGATCGCTTTGGCGCGATGGAGTACGACACGAGCTCGCGTGCGGCGTCCTTCGATCCTGGCGGCGGCGGAATCGTGATGGGCTGATAGCTGATCGTGCTCGGACCCGTCGAGAGCGCGACCGTCATGAAGTAGTTGTCGTCGACGCCTGCGAAAAAGAAATCGCCGTCGTACGTCGGCTGCTTCGTCACGTCCTTTGCCGAGAGGCGCTGCACTTTGCCAGCCTGAAACAACAGACCTTCGGCGCGCTGCGTGTAGCGGCTGATCTCCGCGATGTCGCCGACGGCGGGGCCCCAGACAATCGTCGGCGTGATCGCGCGCGTGCCGGCCGTCACGTCTGCGCGGACGGTGACCGTGTACGAGTCAGGCACGAAGTGAAACGTCTTGACCGCCTGAATTCCCGCGGCGTCCCGATACTCGAAGCGCAGGTCGAAGGGCGACGTAATCATCGCGGACGGTGCCGCGTTGGAGGAGTACAGCGCGCCGTTGAGCGTCGTGTCGAGTTGCGGGTCTGATGTGCTGAGCGTGAACGGGAGCGGCTGCGTGGCGAGCTGATTCTCGATGAGCTCCTGCGGCTTGCGTTCCTGATCGAGATACTTCTTCAGCCGCCAGCTCTTGAGGCGCGCGCCTCGATTCGTGAAGACGGCGATCACATCGCGCGTTTCAACGCGAACATCGCGTTCCGCTGAATCGCCGACGAGTGCTGTCACGGCCGGCGCAGCGGCGGCCGGCGAGGGTGTTGCGGCCTTCGTCGCACCAGACGGCGTCGGTCGACCGGCCGTTTGGGGAACAGCGGCTCCCTGCGGCGGTTTCGGCGCGGGTTTCACGACGAACGCCTGATAGGCGTACAGCACGATGAACGACAGAAAAATCGCGACGAGAACCCGGCGTTCCATTACCGTCCAGTCCGGAGTGGTACCGGGTCGTGCCCGGATCGGCCAAGGGGATGACAGCGGGCCAGGCGTCGAACGCCAAGCCAGATGCCGACCAGCACGCCATGCCGTTCGATCGCCTCGGCCGCATAATCCGCGCACGAGGGCAGGAACCGGCAGGAGCCTCTAAAATACGGTGAAATAAAGATCTTGTAGCCGCGAATGGCCAACAGGGCCGCACGAACCTGCATGGAAGATTCAGCGGGCCTTGAGAATTCGGCGGGTGATGGACGCGCGGTATTCTGCTTCAAGGGTTGTCAGGCTCGTATTGAGCAGCTCGCGGCGGGGCACAACCACGATGTCGAAGCCAGGCGCGATGTCATTTCGACGAAAAACCTCTCGAATCAAACGCTTAGCACGATTTCTGACGACCGCTCCGCCCAGCCGCTTCGTCGCGGCAATACCAAGGCGACCGAAGGCGAGTCCATTCGGCTTTGTGAACAGCGTGTAGTAGCGGCCCGGAACTCGGCTGCCATGCTCGTAGACGTCCTGGAAATCGGCGTGTCGGCGGATCCGCTGGCTCGGGCGGAACTTCAAACGCTATTCGCTGCTGACGGTAAGACGCTTACGGCCTTTCGCGCGGCGCCGCTTCAGGACCAGGCGGCCGTTTTTCGTGCTCATGCGCACCAGGAACCCGTGCGCGCGCTTGCGGCGGCGGGTATTTGGCTGGAATGTGCGCTTGCCCTTCATTCGTTCCTCCGGGGACCCAGACTTCGAGTTTGCGAACTTGCAATCGTAGCGAAGGGCTTCCGGCAGTGTCAATCACGGCGGGTACGGATCGACATGCCTTTGTGCTAAAGTCGCCCTCTTTCGCGCGAGTCGCCGCCCCGAGATACCCGGTCCAAGCTCATGCTCGTTCGGTCTGTCACCAGAGTTTTCCACACCTGTGGAAAAAACTGTGGAAATTCCCCACGAAACACGGATCTTGCCTTCGATCTAGCCCCGGAATCGTGCGAAAGAAGCGATTTTGGCGGAGGCGAAAATCCGTCGAAAACGTGCAGTTTTGAACCATAATGAACCTCTGGGACGAAATCCTCGCGCGCGTCGAAACCAAGGTAAACCGGCATAGCTTCTACACCTGGTTCAAGCCGACGACGTTTCTGGCTGCCGACAAGCAGTCGGTGACGGTCCGCGTCCCGAATCCGCTGTTCAAAGACTGGTTGATGAAGCACTACGCCGGCGTCATCAGCGAGGCGATGCACGAAGTAAAACAGCCGAATCTCGCCGTGAATTTCGTGGCGGAGCCGCAGAACGAAGGCGCGCCGCTCGCGTTGAGTGTCGATGAGGCCGTGGCGTTTGAAACCGGGCCGCCGCCATCCGCGCCGGGGCCCGCGGGTCTCAATCCGCGCTACACGTTCGACACATTCATCGTCGGATCATCGAATCAGTTTGCGCATGCCGCGTGCCGCGCCGTCGCGGAAGCGCCGTCGCGTTCGTACAATCCGCTGTTCATCTACGGTGGCGTGGGACTCGGCAAAACGCATTTGATGCATGCCGTCGGTCAGTATGTGCTGCAGCACGATCGCAATCTGAAGCTGACGTACATCTCGTCCGAGCGATTCATGAACGAGATGATCAACGCTGTCCGCTACGACCGCATCATCGACTTCCGCGAACGGTATCGCACGGTGGACGTGCTGCTGGTCGATGACATCCAGTTCCTTGCGGGCAAAGAAGGCACGCAGACGGAGTTCTTCCACACGTTCAATGCCCTCTACGATTCACAGAAGCAAATCGTCCTCAGTAGCGACTCTCCGCCGCACGAGATTCCGTCACTCGAAGAGCGGCTGCGCTCGCGTTTCGAGTGGGGATTGATTGCGGACATCGGCTCGCCCGATCTCGAGACGAAGATCGCGATTCTGAAAAAGAAGGCGGAGGCTGAAGCCGTTCCGCTGCCGGACAATGTCTCGATCTACATCGCGAGCAAGATCAAGTCGAACATCCGCGAGCTCGAAGGGTCACTCATCCGGCTGATCGCGTACGCGTCGCTGACGGGCCAGGAACTTACGCTGCCGCTCGCACAGGAAGTGCTCAAGAACATCATCGACCACGACGAGAAGGCCGTCACGATCGAGATCATTCAGAAGTACGTCGCGGACTACTACAACCTGAAGCTCGTCGACTTGAAATCGCGCAACAACTCGAAGTCGGTTGCCATGCCGCGCCAGATCGCGATGTATCTCTGCAAGTCGCTGACACACGCGTCGCTCCCTGAAATCGGCCGGAGCTTCGGCGGCAAGCACCATTCGACCGTCATTCACTCGATTCGAAAAGTGGACGAGCTGCGGAAGAAGGACGGAGATTTCAACACCCTGATCGGCGGGTTTCTGGAAGCTTTTCACTAGGATCACGGTTTTCCACAAGTGCCTCGATTTTCACCCTGCGGAAGAGCTGTGCAGCCCTGGGCCTCCGGTTTGGCAGAGCTTGGAGGACTATGAAAAGGTCATGTTTTTTCCACAAGTTAATTATTTGAAAAATAACGACTTACAAGAGCTACTCACTTTCCAACACGCCTTCTCTTCCTATATAATTTCTTATTCTCGAATCTCTCCCTATCCTCAGGGGATCGCGGGTCAGTTCCCGCCTTTTTCGAGGTCAGCCACTTTATGGAACTAGTCGTCCGTAAGAACGACCTTCTGCGAGAACTGCAACTTTTCCAGGGCATCGTCGAACGCAAGAACACGATCCCTATTCTCGCCAACGTGTTGATGGAGGCGAAGGGCGACGAAGTACGTTTTCTCGCAACCGACCTCGAAGTTGGATTGCGCAGCAAGTGCGCGGCAACCGTCACAAAACCGGGATCGTTGACGCTGCCGGCCAAGAAGTTCTACGAAATCGTGAAGTCGCTGCCCGAGACCGACATCCGCATCAGCGAGGACAAGGGCGGCGTCAAAGTTGCGGCCGATCGTTTCGACTCGCGGATGCAGACGCTCCCGAAAGAAGATTTTCCGACGCTTCCTGATGCCGGCACCGGGCCAGGCGCCATGCTTGGCCGCTCGGCCATCAAGGAGATGGTGACGAAGACGCAGTTCGCCATCACGGGCGAAGACACGCGCTATTTCCTGAACGGCGCGCTGTTCGTGCTGCGCGCCGATTCCATGAGCCTCGTGGCAACCGACGGGCACCGCCTGGCGCTCGTCACGTGCCCGCGCGAAGGCAAAGCCAAGAAAGACGCCGAAGAAGACAAGCCGATTCTTCCAAAGAAGACGCTCGGCGAGCTCGGCCGGCTGCTCACGGAAGGCGATGGCGACATCAGATACGAGCGCGGGGAGAACCATCTGTTCTTCAGCGTCGGCGATCGCCTGCTCATCTCGCGCATGATCGATGGCCAGTTTCCCGCGTACGAGCGTGTCATCCCCAAGGGGAACGACAAACACATCGAATTCGAGCGCGATCGCCTGACCAACGCCGTTCGCCGCGTGGCGCTGCTGTCGAACGAGCGATCGCGCGCGGTGAAATTCCAGGTGGAAAAAGGGAAAGTCGACGTGATGTCGAGCAGCCCCGATGTGGGCGAGGCGCACGAAACGCTCCCCGTCGACTACACCGGCGGCTCGATGCAGATCTGCTTCAACGCGCAGTACGTACTCGATTTTCTTTCGGCAGTGTCGTGCGACGTCGTCTCACTCGATCTCAAGGATGAAGTCAGCCAGGCAGTGATGAAACCCGTGGGTGTCGACGGGTACGACTACACCTACGTGATCATGCCGATGCGAGTCTGATGGAACATACGGATCCCCTTCAGGAATCACCGGCCGTGGGCGCCGGAAACGATTACGGCGCAGACAAGATCAAGGTCCTCGAAGGCCTCGAGGCCGTCCGGAAGCGGCCGGCCATGTACATCGGATCGACGGGCCCGGCGGGCCTGCACCATCTGGTGTACGAAATCGTCGACAACTCGATTGACGAGGCCCTGGCGGGCTTCTGCACCGAGATCAACGTGTCGATCCATCTCGACGGGTCGGTGACCGTTGTCGACAACGGTCGCGGTATTCCGGTCGGTCAGCACTCGAGCGGGAAGTCGGCGGCCGAAGTCGTCCTGACGGTGCTGCACGCTGGCGGCAAATTCGACAACGACAGCTACAAGGTGTCGGGCGGTCTCCACGGCGTCGGCGTGTCTGTCGTCAACGCGTTGTCGGAGACACTGGACCTCGAGATCTGGCGCGACGGACACGTCTATCACCAGACCTACGAACGCGGGCACCCGACGGCGGACCTCGAGATCACGGGCACGACGAAGCGCCGGGGCACGAAGGTCACGTTCAAGCCCGATACGCAGATCTTTGAAACCGTCGAGTTCAGCTTCGACACGCTGGCGCAGCGCCTGCGCGAGCTCGCGTTTCTCAACGGCGGCGTCACGGTCACGCTGGACGACGAGCGCGACGGCAAGAGTCACAAGTTCCACTACGAAGGCGGCATCGTCTCGTTCGTCACGCACCTGAACAAGAACAAGACGGCCGTCAACGAGAAGCCGATCTATATGCGGGGCGAGAAAGATGGCATCGAGGCCGAAATCGCCCTGCAGTGGAACGATGGCTACGCGGAGATGATTTATTCCTTCGCGAACAACATCAACACGCACGAAGGCGGAACGCACCTGTCGGGGTTCCGCTCGGCGCTGACGCGGACGATCAACCATTACACGACCAAGAACGCGCTCGCGAAGGATCTGAAGGAAAGCATCACCGGCGATGACATCCGCGAGGGCCTGACGGCCGTCATCAGCGTCAAGATTCCGCGGCCGCAGTTTGAAGGCCAGACGAAGACGAAGCTCGGCAACACCGAAGTGAAGGGCATCGTCGAGGCGATCCTGAACGACAAGCTCGGATCGTTCCTCGAAGA
>Ga0153915_10003450_pt1 | contig 14522 bp, 14 predicted proteins | sample Opewatmetagenome_2_FD_107003 | JGI IMG/M metagenome (GOLD analysis project Ga0153915, IMG submission 107003) | Freshwater wetland microbial communities from Ohio, USA - Open water 3 Core 3 Depth 3 metaG | ecosystem: Environmental > Aquatic > Freshwater > Wetlands | place: USA: Ohio, Lake Erie...
ACAGCTTTTTAGATATTTTCACATCACAAGTTCCATCCGCACTGTCAGTGTGCCACGCAAAATTCAGTTTGGATGCATCTGCGCCTGGACTCAGCGCAATGTCAGAAACATTATAGTCTCCTGCCATTAAAGGAACAGCTATAACAATTTGAAATGTTACCATTAATAGAAAAAACAATCCCCATAGTCCTCTTCTCATGACTTACCTCCTCTTTAGATGCTAATGGTTAATAAAGATTTTTCATCTGATAATAAAAATGAATTAAACCTCCTTTTAAATTATAATAATGTTTAAGAATATTTAATTTTCTATTAAAAGATATTATCTCTTATGATGCTTCATTTTAGGCTGACTGCTGATCGTCCTTCCCTGGCAGGACTGAAAGATTTATCAATCAATCTCCTTTATATATGGACATTGATTAGAGGGGGTCGTCACCAAACCATAACTTATGAACTGTATGATAAGACTATTTGACTATTTATAGATTGAAAATATAAAAACATTATTTTCCCCTTGTAAATGATCGTAATAATAATGTAAAAAATGCGTACATCCTGTTAACATTTTAAATATTTAAGGTAATATATTGATAATGCCGCAAAATATGGCAGGATTTGTCACTAATCTTTTATATGATCGCGGCAGGACTTGGAGAGAAGATGAGGCTTATGAAAAAAAAGGTATTAATTATTGATGATGATAAAAAGCTGCAAGGAATCCTTAAGGAATACCTCGAAGAAGACGAATTTAACGTCCTTTCCATGTACGATGGATTAGACTGTTTGGGAATCATAGACATTGAATCACCAGATATTATCATCCTTGATATCATGCTCCCGGGATGCAGCGGTCTGGATGTCATGAGAAAAATTAAAAAGAAATATAATTTGCCTGTAATATTGCTTACAGCCAAGGGAGAAGAAACGGACAGGATAGTTGGGCTGGAACTCGGGGCTGATGATTATCTGCCAAAACCTTTTAATCCCAGGGAACTTGTTGCAAGGATGCGCGCCGTCATGAGAAGGAATGTTTTCGACAGCATTATTGATTCTGAAAACTATGATGATAAGATAATAACAGTTGACAACCTTATTCTCAATAAAGCTAAACAGTCAGTTTTTATCGGGTCAAAAGAGGTCGTATTGTCTTTAACTGAATTTAGAATTCTTGAGGTTCTGATGAGAAACAAGAATGTAATATTGAGTCGTGACAGGCTCATGAATCTGGCCATGGGAAAAGACTTTATGTCCTTTGACAGGGTTATAGATGTTCACGTAAGCAAATTGCGCGCTAAACTGAGTGTCGAACCAGACTCCCCTCATTACATCAAGACTATGCGCGGCACGGGTTACATGTTCGTGGTTGAATCATGAAGCATGGTAACTTCTATATAAAATTGTTCATATCTCTCCTCATTATATTAGTTTCAATGCAGGTGTACTTTTTTATTGACTTAAACTTCACAGAGGAGAGGCAAATCCATCCTGAGAGAGCTCAGAATAGAGTAATGAAGATCCAAGTTTTAAAGGAGTTAATAGAAGAAGACATCCGCCTAAATAATGGGTTTGTACATGCCAGAGCGGATCTTCAAAAAATCATTTACAGAACCGGCAAACTGTACGATGCCAAAATATGGATTGAAGATTCCAAAGGAACTCCTATACTGGAATCCTTTCCGATTAATGAAAGACCGGCAAAAGTTTCAACACGCTTTGATATGCACTCCAAGTTTGGCGATGTTACAATTTCTCATATTTTCCAAAAAAACTTAAGACTCATTTTCACCGATGTCCCTTTTGATCCCAAAATAGGTGACGGGCTAAGCCTACATATCCTCTATGAGGGCGAAAAGGGAAATTATAAACAGCAATTTATGATAGGGCTGGCGGGAATTATTTTAATTATGACTATTCTCGCCTTATCTGTTTTACAGTTCATCAGGATAAAGGTTAATCGATTCAGGAAGTCGGTTATTAGAATTGCTGATGGAGATCTTTCCCACAGGGTTGCTGTCGATGGCAGAGGCGTAGTTGAAGACCTTGGCCGCGCGTTTAACAGCATGACCGACAAACTGGAAAAGATGATCACCAGCAGCAAGGAGATAACCGCCAATGTATCCCATGAAATCAGGACGCCTCTTGCCAGAATAAGAGTTGTCGAAGATCTGTTAAGAAAGAAGTTTGGCCGGGGAGATTTTTCAGAATACGAAAGACATCTTGATAATATAAGAGAAGATATTCAAATCCTGGATGATCTTGTAGGCCGCCTCCTTGAGTTTGTAAAACTGGATAGTTATGAATCAACTCCAAAATATGAGCAATTCAATCCTTCGGAGCTGATGAACGATCTGCTGGTTCGTTTTGAACCTGTTATCGAGTATAAGAATTTAAGCATTAAGAAAGATATTCTTTTTTCTTTCCCTTTTACAGGCGATAGGAGCGCCTTGACATCAGCATTATTAAACATCCTCGACAATGCCTTCAAGTACACGCCTGAACATGGAAATATTACGATCAAAATGCATTCCGAGCAGGATTTTTTTGAAACAAGCATAACCAATTCTTTTGAAAAACTTGATCAAAAGGATTTGGACAATATCTTTAAACCATTCGAAAGGTCACGGCAGTCAGAAACTGTAGGATCCGGTTTAGGTCTTGCCATCACCAAAAAGATAGTCGAAAACCATGGAGGAAATATTATCGCGTTGAATTCAACTGAAGGATTTGAGATACGTGTTAGACTGCCTTTATAAAATATAACGTTCATATCTTTTTTAAGGAAGGTAATGATTACGATTAATTATATTGACAAATCTTCAAATAAAAATATATTTTACTCCATTAATCAACATCTGCCCGGAAACAGGCAATCCCAGTAAAGGCAGTCTAGCGGTGAGGCATTTTGAGGACTGCCGATACGAATTAATGTGGAAAAGGGGGTGATTCCGATATTTATTGGAATTAAAACGGGGATAATTTTTAAAAAGTTACTGATCCTAAAGGATGTTACGACTTCCTTAAAGGCCCCCGTGTATTTCCCGGTCCCCACAACATCTTGCGAGGTAAATTTTATGTAATTTAGAAGTGTTGCATATCGTTGATAAATGTTGAAATGGTATTTAAGACCGGGAAAAGCATCTTTTTAAACAGAAGGATGCTTTTTGTTTTTTGATATTGGTTTTTTCGGGCAATATCGCCCCTGAATATATTTTAATACATTAAAAGGATGGATACATGAAGGTTATTGTTCAGAACAATCAGATTGAAAGGGCTATAAAGGACCTTAAAAAAAAGCTGACCAAGGAGGGTTTTTTCTCCGAGATCAAGGAAAGACGTTATTATGATAAACCCAGCGTAGCGAAAAAGAAGAAACAGGCAAAGGCCGCCAAGAGACGCAGGAAGAGGATGAGGAAATTTCCAAGGGCCCTGTAAAATTATCCGGCTATCAGTCCCCGCTCAACGGGACTGATAGCTTGTCGGTATGAATCTAAAAACCGGAGTTTTCAGATGAACACCAAATAATAATATCAACAGCCTATCCTTTAGCTGCCCTTTGACGCATAACTTCGGAAAGGATCACACCGCAGGCCACAGATACATTAAGCGACTCTGCCGCACCGGCAGAAGGGATGCCTACAATCTGATGGCATTTGCTTCTTGCCAGGTGGCTTAACCCTTTATCCTCGCTTCCCAGAACCAGGACTATATCCCTTCCCCAATCGAAATTATAAATGGATTCCGTGCTTTCACCGGCGGCGCCGATTATCCAGAAACAGTCTTCAGTCAAGATATCCAACGCCCTTGAAAGGTTCACAACCCTTGCTACAGGCAGGCTCAGATAGGTCCCGGATGACCTTTTCATTACATTGTGTGTAACCTGGGCTGAGCGGTCTTTGGGCAGGATGATTCCCTGCGCCCCGAAGAAAACGGCGGAACGTATTAGTGCACCCAGATTTCCCTCATCGGTAATATGATCTGCTGCGATTAACAAGCCGTGTCCTTGTTTATGTCTGGATGACTCGATCAGATCTTCAAGTTCGATATAGGCGAATTCCCCTGCGACTGCAATTATCCCCTGATGGTTGCCGGATGGAAGTGCATCATTCAGGATGTCTGCCTTTTTAAAGAGCACCGGGATCCTTTTATTCTCGGCGATTTCAAGGATCTCCCTTACCCTCGCAGGGTCTCTTCCTTCACTAATCCAGATCTCATGCACCTTTATAGCGTTCGAGACAAGGGCCTCTTTAACGCTATGCAGTCCAGGGATCAGATGAGGATTGTGGTTATGGCTTCTTTCTATGGAATGTTTCATTATATCCCAAACATTTCTTTAACAACAGGCAGCATACGGGAGTTACTGCAACGGTTGGAAAGGATGACGGCCTCGGCCTCGGCAACAGCCCTTTCCAGATCGTCATTGATGATCAGGTAATCATACCATTCACAGTCTTTGAGATCGCCGATCGCCCGTTTTGTCCTGTTCTCTATCACCTCGGCATTATCGGTAGCCCTTGCCTTTAATCTCTCCGCAAGGGTTTCAAGAGACGGCGGAAGAATATATATCAGGACGCTGTCATTAAAAAAGGATCTGATATTTTTTGCGCCCTGACTGTCGATGTCAAGTATGACATCCTGTCCCTTTTCCGTCTGTGACCTGAGACCGGCTGCCGAGGTGCCATATAAATGGTCATATACCTTTGCCCATTCGACAAAGGCCCCGTCATCTATCATCCTTTGAAATGATTCTTTATCCACAAAATGATAATCGACCCCATCCGTCTCGTTGCTCCTGGGCGCACGACTGGTATGGGATATGGAGTATCCCAGGCCCTTTATCCTTTTCTTCAACTCCCTGATGACGGAAGATTTTCCGGCGCCTGAGGGACCGGAAAAAATATAGATATTACCCTTCATCTTTATCTTTGATCTCATCCTTTGTTAGAGTTATATCAGGGCTGAATCTCTGAGCAATTGTTTCGGATTGTATGGCAGATAAAATGACATGGTTGCTGTCGGTGATAATTATGGATCTTGTCTTTCTCCCCTGGGTGGCGTCTATCAGTCTTTTGTCCTGGCGGGCCTCATCGCGCAACCTCTTCATAGGCGCCGCATTGGGGGATATTATGGCAACAACTCTCCTTGAAACGACCGAATTTCCAAAACCGACATTGACAAGTTTGTGACTCATTAATATAACTCCTTTCATTCCACATTCTGTATTTGTTCTCTCAATTTTTCAAGTTCAGCCTTGACCTCTACAGCCCTTCCGGATATCAATGAATCGGAGGCCTTGGCGCTTATTGTATTTATTTCCCTGTTCAACTCCTGGGTTAAAAAATCCAGCCTCCTGCCTATGGAATCGTCTGAGGACATGTAATTGCGGAACTGCTTTAAATGACTCTTGGTGCGGACGATCTCTTCGGTTATATCGCATCTTGATGCGAATATGGCCGTTTCCTGTGCCAGTCTGCCCTCGTCCACATCGATATCTTCTGACAGGCCCTCTATCCTGTTTTTCAATTTTTCCTTATATTCATTTACTACTGTCGGCGCCCTGTCTTCAATGACTTTAAGGTGCATCTCGATCAAATCAAGCCTCATGAAAAAATCATTCTCAATGACCTTGCCCTCCTGACTCCTCATAGCCTCAAGGGAATCGATGGCCTGCTCTATAGCCTTATGAATCCCGGTCCTGGATTCTGCCGGGGCGGTCTCATCGGATTTCATGATTATCATATCTTTAATTTGGCACAGGTAATCAGGCTTTATCGTCTCATTAATTCCGAACTCATTGCTCATCTGTCTGAAAATATTAAGGTAGGACTTTAAAAGAGGCACATTGAGATCAAGGGTATAGTTTGTCTCTTTATCTTTCCTGTTTATCTGCAGTGATACTTCTATCCGTCCCCTTTTTATTCTGGAAGAAATTTGTGTCTTGATTTCCTCTTCAAGCTCCTGAAGGGAATTCGGCATTCTTATAATAATATCCTTGAAACGGTTATTGAGTGTTTTAACCTCAGCCGAAAACAAGATATTCTTTGACTCATATTCACCGCGACCGAATGCGGTCATGCTTTTAATCAATGTGTGGTCCTCCGTGATCAAATTTGATGGTCTTGTGGCATTCCCCTGATCTGTCTCTTGTATCTGCCTCGCACCTCATTAAAATAGCCTATCGCGACAGGGTCGGCATAATCCCTGTAAGTCCAGTCAATCGATTTAAAACTCTTTCCATGAAAGATGAGTGTGAGATCCGCATAGATGCCCCGTGCCAGATATATCCTGTGGATATAGTTTTTGCCGGTTGCCAGGATCAGGCGTTCAAGGGTGATATAGCCGGGATCAATATTTATACTGCGCTTTCCATCATTGTTTATATATTTCTTCTCAATTTCGTTTGTGGCTAATTTCTTAACGACAATCTCTTCGGGTTTTATAAGATCCCCGAATGATATAAAGCGGCGATGCAGCGGCCATCCCATCTCCTTTTCATAATACCTGGTACGGTCAAAAAGGAGCCAGGGGCTTATCCAGTCAGTCGGGCCGAAGAGGAGTTCCATCTCCTTGATGACATTATCTATCAATTCCTTATCGGATGAAAAAAGACTGGAGATCAGTTTTACATCCTCAGCTTCATTGGGAAGGCTCATTGTTAAGACTCAAGTTTATTGTTACATCTCAAACAGGTTAAACTGAAATATCGATAACCCTTTTTAATTCATCAATCGTCACAACAGATGTCCCCACCTCTCCCACAACGATACCAGCGGCAAAATTGGAGATAACAGCCGCTGATTTAAGATCCATGCCCGCTGCAAGCCCCAGGCAGAAGGCGGCAATAACGGTATCACCGGCGCCAGAGACATCAAACACCTTTCTTGCCATAGTAGGGATATGACATGGCGGTGCATCCTTTTCAAAAAGCGTCATGCCGTCTTTACCCTGTGTAATAAGCACTGACCGGCAATTCAACTCATCAAGCATATGCCTGCCCGCGCGTATCAGGGTCTCTTCATCACGTATTTCAAATCGACAGAATGCCCCTGCCTCGTTATGGTTGGGCGTAATTACATCAATGCCATGATAATAGTCGAAATTTTTAGGCTTGGGATCAACCCCCAGGATAATATCCGTTCCCTCTAACAGTCCTCTTATGCCTTCCATTAATGTGGAGGTTATAACGCCCTTGCCGTAATCTGCTATAATTACGGCGTCTATATCTTCAATTTTATTTTTCAGGATTTTAAGAATCTGTCCGGTTATATCTTGATCAATCGCTTTTGTTATCTCGCGGTCGATGCGTATCATCTGCTGATTATGTCCCAGTATCCTGGTCTTGATGCTGGTGCACCTTGAGGGATCTAGGATTATGCCGTCTGTTTCCAAACCCAGGCCCTTGATGATCCCGGCAATCTCTCTGCCGTTAATGTCATCTCCGACGGCCCCGCAAAGATAGGTCTGCCCTTTGAGTGAGACAATATTATTAGCCACATTCGCTGCTCCGCCAAGTCTTTTTGTCTCTTGCCTGATTTCCACAATCGGCACCGGGGCCTCAGGCGATATCCTTGAGACATCGCCCCAGATATACTCATCCATGATAATATCCCCAATTACGAGCATTCTTGTCCCCGGGAATTTATCAATATATCCCTTTAACTCTTCTTTTTTCCCTTTTAAATTCATTTCCTGCATCATATGATTTTTGCCGCGGTCTGCCTGGTTGAGATTCTATATAATTCAATTGACTGATAATCCGGAAAAACAGGGGGGTCTTTCTTTTTAAAGTGAAATGGGTTGGATGCAGTCCAGCTCAGCATAAAGGATTACACGGATTTCTATATCAAAGGGGGCATCTTATCCAAATGCCCCCTTTGGTTAAAATTAACCGGCCAGACTTTTTACAATAGATTCAAGACTTGGGATCTTGAAAACCATTATAAAGCAGATTACCAGGGCATAGATACAAAGTGATTCAATCAAAGCAAGACCGATAATCATGTTTGTCTGTATCTTTCCGCTTGCCTCCGGATTCCTTGCAATACCGTTGAGCGCCCCGTTAATGGCATTGCCCATGCCTATGCCTGTGCCGCATGCAGCAATACCGATTCCCAGACCGCAACCAAGGGCAATCGCTGCAAACAAGATCCCCAGCCCGGTCGCCTTTGATGATCCATCATCTGCAAGGGCCATTGAGGCCATCCCTAAAACCAGTACCACTGATAACGCCGCAATAACATTTTTCTTGGACATAAAACAATCTCCCTTCATTAAATTATTTTGTTTTTTCAACTGATTTTTTTTAATAAACCTTGAGATTTTTACGTATTTGATAATTGCAAAGGGCCTTTGATGTTATCTGCACCTTATACCATAAACCGTACACCTTATGCCTGATCCTTTACCTTGTGCCCTGCGCCCTAAGCACTGTGTCTATATTTAGTGGGCCTCTTCCATTGCCGCCGTGAAATACACGATGGAAAGGAGCATAAAAACAAGGGCCTGAATGAAGCTTACCAGTATCCCTAAAAAGAGGATAGGCAGAGGCGCCAGATAAAGACCCCAAAGTGCAAAAAGGATACCCAGGACTTTTTCTTTTCCGAAGATATTTCCAAAAAGTCGTATGCTCAAAGACATCACCCTGGCAAAGTGTCCAATAATTTCTATTATAAACATGAGGGGCGCCAGTGCCCAGACAGGGCCCATGAAATGTTTAATATACTTCATCCCGTGGTATTTAATGCCTATTATATGAGTAAGCAGAAAGGTGCATATCGCCATTGAGAGCGTCGTATTCAGATTGGCAGTCGGAGAATAGAAACCAGGGAAAAGACCCAGCAGGTTGCAAAACAATATATAAAGAAAGATCGTAGCGATGTAGGGAAAGAATGCCCTTCCCTCAGGACCGGTGATGTCCACCATGAAATTCTCCAATCCCCCCACAATAATTTCTGCTATGTTCTGGCCCTTGCCGGGAATCAATTTGAGGCCCCTTACAAGAAACCAGCCTCCCACAATCAGGATGAGCATCACAAACCATGAATGGATAACATGGCTATTGTTCTCTGCAAAATGTTCCAATCCCAGGGCGCGCAATATCTCGACCAAATAGTAATACTCATGTTCCATAATTCAGAATACCCTCCAGTTCCTGGTTTTATAAGCCATGCCTATGCCAAAACTCACGATGCTTAATACAACTATTGAAAGCCCAACGGTCAGGCCGATCGGATCTGCCAGGTCATATTTGATAATGACAAAAATGATGCCGCCTGAAAAAAACAGGCGAAGAAAAGATTTGGTTATTAAAGATGATTTCCTGCCCTTTGTTAACTGATTATGCTGAAATGCCTTTCCTATTGATGCCTGAAGAAAACTGAAATTGGCGATAATTAATATCCCGCCCAGGATAATGCCCAGGGTAAAGGACCGGCTCATGAAGAAGTAGCCAAAGGATGCCAGTATCAGACAAATAATCCAGCCCCGTCTTTTTAAATCTCCGTATATTTGGTCCCAGTTATCCACTTTTTCAATCGTTGTTTTTTGACTTCCTGACCATGATTATGAGGTTCTCAAATGCGGCTATTATACCGAACAAAAGAAAAATTAAAAGAAGCCATGGATCGGTGTTAAATTTTTTATCCAGATAATAACCTGTAAGGGCGCCTATGGCGATACACAGGGCCATTGCCATGCCTGTTGTGCTCAGAAAGCCCAGGGTTCTTATCGTCTTTTTGGTTTCATTATCCATTGAAAATAATGGCCATGATTTTATCCATATATGCTTGGGGCGCTTTTATCACAATTTTTCCTGATAAGTCAATAACCTTTTCCCATAATAACTCAAGGATACAGAATGGAGATTAAAGACTTTTGGATCAATTCATCTTTTGACCTTCATCATTCAGTCTAAATACCCTGCATCTATATCACCTTCATTCCCTCTACAGCGCACTCTACTGTCTTTTGAATGCCTTCCTTATCATGGGCTATGGAGACAAAGGCCGTTTCAAAGGCCGACGGCGCCAGATATATACCATTCTGGAGCATGGCTCGATAAAATTTCGCGTATTTTATTGTATCGGACTTTTTTGCCGATTCATAGTCTTTTACAGGATCTTTGGTAAAAAATATTGTTCCCATCGAGCCGATACGGTTGACAGTAATGTCCTGTCCTGCTGATCGCGCAGCAATCTCCAGGCCGGAGAACAGCGCCCGACCCTTTTCTTCAAGGTTATTGTAGATCTCTCTATTTTTAAGTATCTTTAGAGTAGCAAGCCCGGCGGCCATGGCAAGGGGATTCCCTGAGAGGGTTCCTGCCTGGTATATATCACCGGACGGGGCCATCCTTTCCATTATATCCCTTCTTCCTCCATAGGCCCCGACAGGCAGGCCTCCACCTATGATTTTTCCCAGACATGTGAGATCAGGCATAATGCCGTAGAATTCCTGAGCGCCTCCAGGCCCTACCCTGAAACCCGTAATGACTTCATCAAAGATCAGAAGCGCACCCATTTCCTTTGTTATTTTACGCAATCCCAAAAGGAAATTCCTGTCAGACAGGACAAGGCCCATATTGCCGGCTACAGGCTCCACAATCACAGCGGCGATATTCTTCTCGAATTTTTCAAATGTCTCCGTTGTAGCGGACAGGTTGTTATAGGGGAGTGAGATGGTGTGCTTGGCCAGGTCTTTCGGAATACCCGGGCTGCCGGGAATGCCGAGTGTGGCTATGCCTGAACCGGCGGATACAAGCAGGCTGTCCGCGTGGCCGTGATAACAACCGTCGAACTTGATGATTTTGTCCCTCCCTGTAAAACCCCTGGCGAGACGGATGGCGCTCATGGTTGCCTCTGTGCCTGAATTGACCATCCTGACCATCTCTATTGACGGGACCATGTCAATGATGATCTCGGCCATCTCCACTTCAAGTTCGGTAGGGGCGCCGTAACTTGTGCCCAGGGATATCCTCTCTTGAAGCGCCTTGATAACATCCGGATGCCCGTGCCCCAGTATCATCGGCCCCCATGAGCAGACGTAATCGATGTATCTGTTCCCATCCGCGTCCCACAGGTAACAACCTTCGGCTCGTGAGATGAACAGCGGATCAACCCCGACCGCCTTGCCGGCCCTGACAGGGCTGTTAACCCCGCCGGGTATATATTGGACTGCCCTCTTAAAAAGGGCGTCAGATTTTTCTCTCATGAGTTATCTCCAATCTATTGCCAGGGATTCCATTAATATTTTAAGTTGAAATCAATTGAATTATCTGACGTCAACTTTTTTTCATTAACAGGAAAACCATTTTCTCAGAACAGCCTTAAATTTAAGGAATGATGAATCGATGCAACGTTCCAGACTGACACTTTGAGCCAAATCAGCAAAAAGGATGGATGAAAAAGGTTGTCTTACCTCCTTCATCGCGGATCGAAGGGCCTCTTTAGGGCGTTCCGGTTTAATCTTTTCAGCAGACCAATAAGGAGTTTTAGATTTGATCCATTCACGCAAAGGAGGAGTTCGATTGCGCCAGCCGAATACTTTATCCACTTCAGGTGAATCGCTCCACACCCAGGCTTCCAACTCGGGATCAATCACTATGACTGCACAACGTTCTTTCCAGCCATTTACGGCAAGTCTGTCTTCTACTTCTTTTTCTATGTTTGACGAACTCTGCTGTTCTCTCCCGCAACCTTCCCGATCAAAAAGAACCATGCTGTAACGATAATTACGAATGTCCTCGCGAAGATAATTATGGCACTCTTTAAGACATCCTGAATCCCTTTGGGGATGCCTTGTTATATAAAATGTGATCTGCCGTATTCCCAAAGCCTGATATCGGCCAAGGAGTGTACGGACTACAAATTCCATTTCGCTGTCGGCCACAATAACGATCAAATCCTTCTGATACTCTTCGGCGTTCATCCCAACACACCCCCGGCAAAATACACAGATAGGTTGGGCTCTCCCTGCCATTCCCTGAGTTTTGGGTGACGGTCGCCTGATACTATGTCTGTGGAGCCATCATCTCTTTTTGCAAAGCAGAGGACCTTGCTTGAATCTTTGGGTTTGATGAGACTAAGCAGCACAGGCGAATGAGTCGCCAGAAAGACCTGCGCATCATAAACAGAGGACAAGGACTGAAAAACCGTCTCGACTGCCTTGGGATGTATGCCGTTTTCAGGTTCTTCAATTAAATATACACCATGGAATTCGGAAAGATATGCCGGCAGCGTCAAGGCAAGCAAACGAAGCGTTCCATCCGAAGCCAACCAGGACGGTATCTCAAGACCATTTGCATACTCCAACACCAGATAACGATGCTTATCATCATCCCTTTGAATTGTGCGTATATCTTTTAAGTCAGGCAGGGCGGTTTGTAGATGTCTGACCCAATTTCTAATCCTCGAACTGTCTGCCTGTGCTATCTGCTCAATAACCCACGGCAGGTTTGATCCATCCGGTTTAAAACCGCGACTCTGCCCTGGAGGACTCGCCTTGCGAATTAAGTTGCTATTTAGTACGAATTGTTGAATGCCCTGAATAAGGAATGATTTTAGCCACGAGGAAACAGGAAAGCTTGATTCATCCGCAGGCAGATTGCCAAGTGCGGATTTTTTTGATGACTGCTTCCATGAAGGATTGTACCCTTTAACCGTTTCAGCCATATAATTGTCATTGCCGCCCATAACTTTGCTTACGATTAATTTTTTTCCTCCGGTCTTTCCCCCTTTGTGTAAAAGGATTGTTTTAGGCTCATTAATATAGATTTCAGGGAAAAGTTTGCGTTGTGCCGGAACTTCATATTCTATGTCTTTATTCTTCAACCATACGCGTTCTGCGGAAATGCCTACTCCTTCTCCTTCAATATCTACGCCAATGGCGATTTCATAGCGTACATGAGTGAATTCCGGATGTTCAAGACGACCGCGGAGTTCTTCAGGAAATTCCGCTTCAATAGCCAGTTCAAATCCTTCACCCTTCCGGTTCCATGTCAAGTCTTTGGGATTAGCGGAACGATTTAGAACGGCCGGTTCCACTCCGAAGGAAACCAACTCGCTGAGGAAATTGACAACATCAAGAAAGGTTGTTTTACCTGTGGCGTTCGCTCCGACCAGCAGTTGAAAGGGCTCAAGCTTCTGGTCAATATAACGAAGACATCTGTAATGCCTTGCTTGAATACGGGTTATCATGAATTCTCCTTTTTTCTATCCTTTAAAATAAAAATATCTAAGATGGACGCTTCGAAAATACCTGTTATTCTCATTTAATCAATCCTTTTTCAACATCCCTGTAGGCCTGTAATGCTGCTGATTTTACTCTATCATCAACCATCTTATGCAATACTTAAAATTTTCAAAACCTCATCGCCATAATGGTTGATCACTTTAATTGCGATCTTATGTTGTTCAGGGGTATCAAAGGGCCGGCTCACGGTTGAATAAAGCATGGACCAGGCGGACTCGTCAACATCGGCGCGGAGGGCTCTCTTGAGTTTTTCGTAAGGTTCATCCGCGCCGGTGAAATAGGCATGGCGGACAAAGAAGCTTTCGCCGTTGTAATTGGTATCGATGAACCAGCAGGCAATATCGTCCGTCGAGGAGCTTCTGATCTGGCCGGTAGTCGGGTCATAGACATCCACGCCTTTGATTTCAACTGTCATCTTGCCGTCTTTAAGCTTATTGATCTTTAGATCCGGTTCTCCGAAGACCATGAAGAGATTGCCTGCTCCGGTCTTTTTTAAAAGCTCCTCTCCCATGGCAAGGTCAGGGTTCATGCGGGCAAGGAGGATCGGAAGCTTACCGTATTGTTTGATGCCGTCGGAGATAAGTAGCGTCTTGGCAGCTGATTTAGCGTCATCCGTTGCAAACTGCTTTGCGGTCTCACTTGCATGGGCGTCAAAGGCAAAGCCGCAGATGACCAGGAGATCGAACCCCACACCCTTAAGCGCCTCCTTTGCAGCCTCTTTAATTAGCTCATGTCCCACTGTTCCATGTTCAGGCCCTATACACACGGCAACCTTTTTAGACTGTCCGCTGGTTTCCGTGTATTCTCCAGCGAAATGCAGCCATTCACCTGCGTAAGATTCCAACCTGTCAAACTTAAGTCGTTCGTTCTTTACAGTGTTCTGCACACCTGCCTTTTTCAGGTTTTCAAGGATCATGTTTTCAAACTGTCCTACGCCGGCTGTCTTTTGCGCCTCTTTTTCCGTTGAAGGACGTTCCTCGTCAGGATCCAGAATCCGATGAGGTGAAAGGCTTTCAACCGTAAAAGGCCCGGTCACACGAATTCGCTTCCCGTCTTCATAGGGTTGGTCATAGAGGGTTTCCGTATCAGCGTGCTTGGCAATGGCCGCGTCTATCTGTTCGCGGGTCATACCTTCCTTGATCTCCGGGTTGTTGGCTATGGACTTGAGTGTCACATGAGGCACACGCCTGTAAACAAAGCCTTTCCTGATATCTTTATCAGTCTTATAATCCGGTGGAATTTTTCCTGTTATTTCGGCTTCTTTTTTGATGCCTTCA
>Ga0153915_10003451_pt1 | contig 14521 bp, 7 predicted proteins | sample Opewatmetagenome_2_FD_107003 | JGI IMG/M metagenome (GOLD analysis project Ga0153915, IMG submission 107003) | Freshwater wetland microbial communities from Ohio, USA - Open water 3 Core 3 Depth 3 metaG | ecosystem: Environmental > Aquatic > Freshwater > Wetlands | place: USA: Ohio, Lake Erie...
AATAGTATATACCCAAAATTGTTCTCCTGTTATGCTGGCTCCGGATGGGGAAGCAACTGTTACATTTCCGGATTATACTGCAGCGGCAGCTGATGAACTATACGAAATAACAGTTAAGACAAATCTTGCCGGTGATCTTAATACTTCGAATGATACAATGATAAAGACATTTCAAACTTATACCACAGAAAGAGACATGGTATTAGTTGAAATAGGTACAGGTACCTGGTGCCAGTATTGCCCGGGTGCTGCATTAGGAGCTGATGATTTAATAGAAAACGGCTGTTCGGTAGCCGTAATAGAAAATCATAACGGTGATTCTTTTGCAAATACTTATTCGAATGCACGTAATAACTATTATTCTATAACGGGATTTCCAACAGCAATATTTGACGGTCAGCAGCGATTCGTCGGCGGGGATCATACTATAAGCATGTACGATTATTACCTGCCAATTTACGAGAGCCGGATTCCTATAAATTCTGCTTATACTATCGGCATTTTTGGAACTAATACGGGAGATAATTATAATCTTACCGTTAGAGTACAAAAAGTCGGTGTAACTCCTCCTTATGATAATATTGTTCTGCAGCTGGCTCTTACGGAATCAGACATTATGTATAACTGGCAGGGACAGGATCATCTTAATTTTGTAGAACGCGTTATGTCACCTGATCAGAACGGTACTCCGTTAGATTTCAGTTCAGGAGATATCCAGGATATAAACCTGAATTATTCTATGGGATCAGGTTGGGTTGGCGACAATTGTGAACTGGTTGCCTTTATCCAGAATAACGACGATAAGGAAATTCTGCAGGGAACCAAGCTCCCGCTTTCTGAATTGTCCCCGTTGCCTGTTGAACTGACTTCGTTTTCTTCAAGAACATCAGCTGACGGTGTTATGCTTCTGTGGTCAACTGCAAGTGAAACAAATAATCATGGTTTTGAAGTTGAAAGATCTTGCGACGGCAATATCTTTTCAAATGTAGGATTTGTAAATGGGGCAGGAACTTCGACCGAAACTCATAATTATTCTTTTACGGATAAATTAGAAAATAATTTTACCGGCACACTATATTATAGATTAAAGCAGGTTGATTTTAACGGACAGGCAAGCTACAGCCAGATCCTGACTGTAAAATTTGAGGTACCTGTTAATTACAGCCTGTCTCAGAATTATCCGAATCCATTCAATCCGGTTACGAATATAAAATATACAGTTCCGAAGAATGGACCTGTAACAATAAAATTATATGATATAACCGGTAAAGAGGTGGCTACGTTAGTCAATGAGGTAAAATCAGCTGGTTCATACGAGATCAAAGTCAATGCTCAAAATCTCGCTTCGGGTGTCTACTTTTATAGAATGACCGCAAATAACTTCGTTTCGGTCAAAAAAATGAGTATATTGAAGTAGTAATTTTGGGGTGCCATGGCACCCCTTTTATTTTTTGTAATTTATAATTAAGTAAAGGCGATCGCATGAAAATAAGGCTTACACTTTTTTATCTGCTTTTAATTTTTAGTGTACCCTTACTTCAGACTTCCGCGCAGGATATTGAAGTTATAAGGGGTGACAGCGTTATAAATGGAGACCTCGGAGTAACTGAATTAGTGCTGTATGCTCATGTTGTTAATATATCACAGGTTGATCAGACAGTATTTCTTGTGAGGACAGTGAACGATTTACCGGCAAACTGGTTGTCGTCTCTCTGTTTTGATGTTAATTGTTATCCTCCGAACATTGATAGTGTAACAACAACGCAAGCGGTTCATCCTTTAGATACCGTTGAAGTATCTGTTCACTTTTATCCTGATATGGCAACTGTGGGAACAGGACAGGTACAAATTCAAATCGGTACCATGCACAATCCGGCTGTCAGAACAATAATGAATTTAATTGCTTCAACAGAACCATCAGCTGTTGATGAGCAGGTTAACCCGGTTAACAATTTCAAATTATTGCAGAATTATCCGAATCCTTTTAACCCGACCACAAGAATATTTTATGTTATTTCCCGGACAACAAATGTAAACCTCAAGGTTTACAATATTACGGGTAATGAGGTTGCGACCTTAGTTAATGAAGTAAAAGGACCTGGAATATACAATGTTGAATTTAATGGGAAAAATCTTTCATCCGGCGTTTACTTTTATAAACTTACTGCAGAAAAATATTCCGCAGTAAGGAAAATGATTCTATTGAGGTAAAAAATTTTACGGACTGTTCCTGAGGTAATTTTCCTGGGCAGTCCTTTTATTTTATTCAAATGTACCCGGAGTTCTAAATGAAGAAATTATTATTTGTATCAATCCTTTTCCTTTTTATAGTTAGCCTACAGGCACAGGACCAGAAAAAACAAACTGGAGGCAGTGCACCGGAATTTAAACTTGAGAATATAGATGGCGATTATATTTCATTGAAGGATGAATTAGGAAAGGGTCCTGTTCTTTTAAGCTTTTGGGCTACCTGGTGCAAACCCTGTATCGAGGAATTAACAAAATATAAAGACCTGTATGATGATTATAAAGATAAAGGATTAAAAATATTAGCTATTTCTACTGACGATGAGAGAACAGTTGCGAAAGTAAAACCGTTTGTAAAATCTAAAAAATATCCATTCACCATTCTGCTTGATTCCAATTCGGATGTAGCAAGAAAATATTACGCTCAGAACATTCCTTATACTGTATTGCTGGATAAGACAGGTAATATAGTATATACTCATCTCGGATATATGAAAGGCGACGAGCTTAAACTGCAGAATAAAATTGATGAGCTTGTTAAAAGTAAATAACCTATCCCCAATAATGTCTTCAGATAAAGATCTATCAGAAGGGAACCGGGAACCTCTCTGTTTAATTCAATCTTTATTCATATTTGAGATTTAAATAATGTATAGAAAAATATTATCGTGTATTACACCGGTCTTAATAATTTTATGTTCGGTTCAATTATCGGCTCAGGATTTGAAATTTTTACCGGAAGGACTTGGGCTTTCCAACCAGCTGGAATATTCGAACGATATCAATAAACATCTGGAGATATTTGAAGATTGGCTGAACCTTGATTACCATTATGGAATACTAAGTACAGGAATCAGGTTCGAAACCTACGAACCAAATGATCCCAGTCCAGCTATCAGCCGGGGGAAAGACAGGTACGCGGAAATTGCCTACAAATATGTGAAAGCTGATATAGGAGATGCCGATGAAGGAGGAACTCTTTCAATTGGAAACTTTTATTCGTTATTCGGCAGAGGGCTGGTTCTTAAAAGCTACGAAGACAGAAATATAAGGGTCGATAACAATCTTTTGGGCGCTATACTTGAAGCAAGATATGCAGGAATTACGTTAACAGCCCTTACAGGAATGGCTGCAAATTCTGTTAATGTAAGAGAGGATATTCTTCATGCTGCAGATCTTGAATACAAATTATTAAAGCAGTTGAAGCTCGGAGCTTCTTTCGCCGCAAATCTGCCTGAGGGGGAAGTTGCAAGAACAACTCTTACTTCATTCAGAATTCTATCGAGTATATGGAATTTTGATTTTTATGGAGAGTATGGTTTTAAACAGAACAAAGATATAAGAGATGCTTTGCTTCATCCCGATACCTCAAAGGTAGTTTATTATCCTTATAATAAAAAGGACTGGAAAACCGGTCAGGCTGCGTACGGAAGTCTAAACTTCTATTACGATGCATTCGCTTTCTCCGGTGAGTATAAATATTATGATAATTTTACTTTCACTTCTGAGGACGGAACAATTTTTTATAATACCCCGCCTTCAGTCAGGAAGGAATACACTTACGTTTTATTAAACCGTCATCCCTCAGCACTTAATCAGTCTGATGAACAGGGATACCAGTTTCAAATTGACTATAATTACAGTGATGAAACCAACTTCAGCGTTGATTACGGGGAAACAAAAACATTAAATTATAAATCCTACTATAAAAGATTATTGTATGATAACTCGGATCCCAGAGTGCAGTTAAGAGAATTTTATGCCCAGGCTTATCATGATTGGAGCGAGAACTTGACTACTATTGCCGCATTTGGTTATAATGAGGAAAGGGATACCGATACAAAAAATGTGACACCCATTCTTGAAAACAGATTCTACTTTGATGAAATAAATACAATTAAACTTACGTTAGAGCATCAGCAGACAACAGTTAATCTAACCGGGGAACAATATTACGATGACGCCGTAACTTTGGAATATCTCCGCTCTCCCTTATATAGCATATCTGTTGTCAGTGAAATGCAGACCAGGGAACTTTCATTAGACAGGGTAATAAGAAAGTTCTGGAATTTTATCCAGTTTGGATATAAAATCGGAGACCATACGGATGTAAGTATATTGTTTGGTTCCAGACAGGCGGGTAATATTTGTATTGGTGGTGTTTGCCGGTATGAACCCGAATTCAGCGGTGTTGAGTTCAAAATGTTTACAAGATTTTAGATTTTGAAACATTTATCACCTCATGATTAGGAAAAGTGAATTCTTTCAGATAAATCGATAATTAATCGTAAATAATTAACTCTGTACTTAAAGAAAATAATAGAAGTCCTTATTTTACAAGTAATTCCCGGCTTAAAATTATTATTATAAGTCTTGACTTTAAGATTGTTTTTTAAGACTTTGCAAAGTGCTTAAACGAATTATTTTTTTTTAATCATTCTTGATTTAAAAGTTTTTCAAAGCTAAATTTTATTTTCGTAAAAAAACGAGGTTAATGGTATCTTGGTTACGGTTCTTTTTCAGCAAGAAGTTAACTCATCCAAAAATTCATTCTTCATAGGGGTAATAACCTTTTATGCCCAAATTCGAAATTTCAAATCATCTATAATTATTAATTCATATAATCATTATATAAATAAATTAAAGGCAGAGTTATATCCATATCCGGAGGATTGGTTTTAAATTGAAATTATTAATTATTAAAAGTGAGAGTGAATGAAGCAACTTTTACCATTTATTTGGGTAAAGCACTTCTATCTTAAATTAAAAAAACCATTCCTTTTAAAGCAGGATTTTTTCTGCTCAAAGTTTAATGAGATAAATCTAATTATCCTAAAAGGAGGAAATATGAAGATACCTGATAAGGTTAAAATTCTAATGGTACTATGTTCCGGATTTTTATTTTTTACATCAGGTTGTGTCGATACTAGTGTGCAAACAATTCCAGATAAAATTGTTTATCACAGCCAGCTGCAATTCACAAACCTGGTTACAGGAGCCGGAACTGCAACTCTAACACTGAATGGTCAATTAATTGGTGATGTGGGATTTGGAGAAGAAAGCAGTAATTTGACGGTTCAGTCCGGAAGTAAAACACTTTCAGTAAATTATGCAAATGCAGCCCAGCAGGATTATCTGTTTTCCGCAGATGTAGACTATAAATACAGAGTATTTTTAATAGGCACAGCATCTTCAAGCGATCTGGTTAGAAATACTCAGAGATATATATTCGCTACACCGAATGTACCTTCGGGTTCTGCTTTAGTTACATTTTTCGACGGCTCTCCGGTTGATACTGTTATCAGTACTGATATAACAGGTCCGCAAACCGGAAATGCAGGTACGATATCTGTACTTGGTGATTTTTCATCAACAACAGCCTTTGTCCCCGGAGATTATTCCATTGCCATTACAGTTGCATATGTTGATACAGTGACCCAAACATTTAATTATACTTTAGCAGCAGGGCACAAATATACTGCTGTTGTATACGATACTCTGTCGACATTAAAGTTTAATGTTTTTACAGATGATTAGAAAAAAGTTTATAAATAACGGAGGAATAAACATGCTTCAAAAATTATATACAGTTTTACTGTTGATGTTGCTCTCCTGCTCTTTTATGCTGGCTCAGACAGGAAGGGTGGCCGGAAAAGTTACCGACAAAGAAACCGGCGAACCGTTAATCGGAGCAAACATTATAATTGTCGGAACTAGTTTCGGAGCGGCATCTGATATCAATGGTGAATATATAGTTCGCCAGGTTCCACCTGGAAATTATTCGGTTAAAGCCTCGTACATTGGTTACCAGGATGTAACGGTAAGCAATATACGTATTGTTGCAGGCTTAACCGCAGATCAGGAATTCCAACTATCGTCTACAAAAATTACAACCGGTGAAGTTGTAATTGTTTCTAAAAGACCATTAATTGAAAAAAGTTCAACCAACGCAATCAGAATAATTGGAGCTGATGAGCTTGCTTCATTACCAGTGAGAGATGTTGATCAGATTATTGGTCTTCAACCCGGAGTTGTACAATTAAATGGTTATACATATATCCGCGGGAGTAGATCCGATGAAACCGGGTATCTACTTGAAGGTGCCGATGTAAAAAATGTTCTTAACAGAAACGGAGGCAGTCTTGTTGATGTTACACCCGATGCCTTACAGGAAATACTGATACAGGCAGGTGGATATACTGCTGAATATGGTAATGCCAATGCGGGAATCATATCCACAGATTTTAAAACAGGAAGTGATCAGTACCATTTCTCCATCAGGGCTGAAACCGATAATCTGGGCAACTATAATGGAAATAATTATGATATGTCTGCTAATGGTTATCAGAAGGCTACTGGAACGGATAGATTCCTGGATACATATTCGTACGGTTATTCAGATTACGTTCTAACACTCAGCGGTCCATTAGCAACTGATAAGTTGAAGGTATTTTTATCGGGTGAAAACAAATTTAACCGCGATATAGATCCACGGTTCGTCTATGGAAATCCGACTGCATTTTCCGATGGTGCTCTTTTAGACACCACCAAAGTTTATGACACCGGATTCTACAGCGGAAAAACAAATGATTATCAATACCTGACCTGGAATGGCGGTAATATTCCGGGTGTTATGGATAACAGGTATACCGGTAACGGTACGATTCTTTTCGATAATAGTCCTCTTATTATAAGATTGGCAGGAGCTTACACCTGGGAAAGAACCCGTGGCGGAACAGGAGGTGTATTCAGTACACTCGCCGCAACTTTATCGGATATATTCAACACAGCCAGACTGCCGGTAAATGATTATTCTAATTTACTGTTGAATTTAAAAGGTACATACCTGATATCTCCGAATACTTTTGTTGAAGCTAATATTAATTATTACGATGCCCGTCGTAAGACATATGATCCGATATTCGGAGATAATTATATGTTATACAGCGATAGCCTGGCAGCATCAAAATACGGATGGGAATACCCATCTTATTCATCGCCGCCCCAGGCCTATGATTTTTACGGCTTCCCATTCCTGCGTCCAGGAACACTTGAAGTATCGACAAATAATTCCATTGGAGCTTTAGGAACCGGAGACATACAGACTTATGTAAAAGATCATAATAATTACATAGGTGGTTCAGCTGCCTTTACAGGTCAGCTTGGAAAACACGCCTTAAAACTTGGAGGTTCTGTTCAGAGATGGACTATCAGGCGATTCAATGAACTTGATGCAAGTAACTTCTTAACAACTGTACGTCAATATCCGGATCAGGCAGCAACTACTGAGGGATTAAAGAATCTTATTGCGACAACTTTATTCAGAGATTATAATAACTTTGGTTTTGATGTATTTGGTAATGAAACAGACCAAGGTGAATTTGCCCCGAAACATCCGCTTTTTGCATCAGGATACCTTGAAGATAGAATTGAAGTAAATGACCTGATCATTAACGCCGGTTTGAGATATGATTTTATAGATATGGATAGTTGGGCATGGACAAGTCCACTGTTCCCCACTGTCGATTCTGTAAATACTATTCCTGATTCATCAATAAATTCAGGAAGAACTTTTAGTTTTATTTCACCAAGACTCGGATTTTCCTTCCCTGTAACAGATAGAACAGTATTCCATCTTCAATATGGAAAATTTGTCCAGTCTCCAAGTCTGGATATTGCTTACAGAGGAGTTTATCAGGTTGCCCAGCAGTTGACTGCAAGTAACCTGTTTACTAATCCGATTGCTTATGATCCTTCACCGGTAAGAACAACCCAGTACGAAATTGGTTTTTCTCAACAGATAACTGATTTCGCAGCTTTTGATCTTACTGCTTTCTACAAGGATATAAAAGGACAGGCCCAGTATAAAATAATTTATACCCAGCCCGGCTGGTCGCCAAGCAACTATCAGGCATTTGTTAATCAGGACTTTGCTACGACCAAAGGACTTGAATTCGCCCTTCATTTAAGAAGGACCGAAAGATTAAGAGCTGAAGTTTCTTATACTTTTTCTGATGCCTCAGGTACAAACTCATTTACAAACAGCAGTATAGGATCCCAGCAGGTTAATAAGGATGCCCCAACAGTTCTGCTTCCGTTAACTTATAGTGAAGCACACAGAGGTTCAATATTCCTTGATTACAGATTTGATAAAGATGATGGTGGTCCGATATTGCAGCAGTTAGGTGTGAATTTATTGCTTTCATTTAACAGTGGTCACCCATTTACGTATGCTCAGTCTACTGGACTTGGGCAGACATCAGCATGGACCGGCGGTATAATTCCTGTATTTGATACCAGAGGTAGAAGACCGATAGGTGCAGTAAATTCCTCACTGACGCCATGGAATTATAACCTTGATATGCGTATAGATAAAACAGTCAGTATAGCTAACCTGGATATGAATTTCTATGTGTATGTACAAAATCTGCTGAATACAAAGAATGTTATAAATGTTTACGAAAAAACAGGCAATGCATATAATGATGGATTCTTACAGACATCTGATGGTCAGAAAATTGTAGCGGGTGAAAGATATACTCAAAGATTCGCCGATCTGTACCAGAATTTAAATATGGAAAACCGTCAAGCTGCATTGACAACTTACGGATATGATTTATTCGGGACGCCGAGACAGCTGCGCATTGGTGTTTTGATTAATTATTAAAAGGAGAATTTTATGTTACCTCAAGAAAAATATAAACTTGTGGAGGTTATTTAATATGAAAAAAAATAATTGTCTGAGTTTTTTAATAATCCTGGTATTATCTTTTGTATTATCCGCAAATATTTCCGCAGGTACGAAGGATAACCAGGGAAAACATAGAAACACAACTATGCCGAAAACGGTAATAGATCCCGGACAAAGCCTGATTGATGTTAATCAGATAACCTGTTGGACAAGAAACGACGGTTATCATGATTGGGTTGTCGGCGGTTCATGGGATGGTGCTTACCCGAATGGTGTTGTTGCCGGTGCAATCTTCTCGGAAGGTATTGTCTGGGGCGGACTGGTATCCGATGGAACTTCCCCCTCACTGCGTGTAAATGGAAATACATATGCTACCGGTTGTGCACCAATTTCAAGATTATATAGAGTAAGACCTGATTATCTTAACGGTGACTTAAGTCAAGATGCTGCAGACTTTAACAGCATAGGGATCACTTCAGTTACAAGTGGCGATATTGAAGCCCTAAGAGTTCAGTATGCGAAGGACTGGAATGAATGGCCTGCTAGTGATGGGGCGCCATATCAAGATGTAGATGAGAATGGAGCTTATGATCCGACTGTCGATATTCCGGGTATTCCCGGTGCTTCCCAGACGTTGTTCATAAAATATAATGATGATCTGTCAAATTCCCTCTATGGTTCACCACCGATAGGCCTTGAAGTAACCGAAACTTACTGGGCATATGCAGCTGCAGGAGGATTGGGTAATGTCATATTTAAGAAAGTAGATATTGTCTATAAAGGTATTCAGGGTGCACCGGCCAACGCACATATTGATGATATGTACATCGTTCAATGGGCTGACGCTGATGTTGGAAATTCGTCAGATGATTTTGCCGGCTGCGATACTACTCTGAACTTAGGGTATGCTTACAGCTCGGGTTTTACCGATGCAGTTTACCAGGGACTAAACTTAGCCCCGCCGGCTGTAGGTTATGACTTCTTGCAGGGTGTATCTCATTATACCGGTGATCCCAATGATAGTGCGATTTTTAATCTGAAGTGGAGACATGGGTATGCATATATAAATCCTAAACCTATGAGTTCATATGCATATTTTGCTGCTGGCGGTACCTGGTCAGATCCTGCATTTACTTATACAGGAACCGGGGAATTCTATAATCTTATGAGAGGTGTTAAACCCGATCCTCCATATCCGTCAGGTGACCCATTCCCTACAAGTGTCGCTGATGTTACACCTTTTGGAACTTATCTGCTGGATGGTGATCCTGTATTCGGTACCGGTAAAATTGATGGTACAGTAGATGGACCCGGAGATCGTCGTATTATGGTTACCAACGGTCCTATTTCAATGAATCTTGGTGATACTGCAGAAGTTGTATTAGCAATGGTAGGAGGTTTGGGAAGTAATAACATCTCAAGTATAAGTGTATTAAAATATAATGACCTGTTTGCTCAATATGCATTCGATCAATTATTTGATATCCCGATCATGCCTAAACCTAATCTTCAGGCATATGGTCTAAATGATAAAGTGATACTAAACTGGGGTACCCCTGACAGCCTTGTAAATGTAATAGAAAATCAATCGCACGGTGTTTATAAGTTTCAGGGATATTCAGTTTATCAACTGCCTCCGGGAAGTACCGATATTACCAAGGGAGAGAGAATTGCAACTTTTGACCTTAGTGATACAGTAACCGTTCTGTTTGATAAGGTACTGGATGAAGGCACCGGTTTGGTTACGAGTAAACCGATTGTGGTTCTTAAGAATAATGGTCTCCAAAGATATCTTGAAGTTACCCAGGATGCGATCTTCAATAAACCTTTAGCAAATGGTTTGTCATATACCTTTGCTGTGACTGCAATGGCATATAATCAGGATCCTACTCTCCCTGCTAATATTCTGGAATCTGCACCCGCAATAGTGAATATTACTCCTCAGACACATGCTCCGGGAGTTACTTTCCAGCAGGGCGATTTAACGAATATTACGCATACCGGAACTGCCGATGCTTCACTTGATGTGAAGGTTATTGATCCTTCAAAGATAACCGGACATCAATACGAGGTATTTTTCACCACTCAAACATACAAGCTTAGCTCTGACCATACGTGGACAAAAGTTGAAGGCGGTGGTAAAAAGTTACATAAAGATATAACCGGATCCAGTATTTCATCTGCTGCATCTTGGAGTGAAATAAATGGAGGTATGGATATTCACTATACACCTGATATTACGGGACCCGGCGGTGATTTTGCAGATGGTATCGAATTGTTTTTACCTCTAGGAGCTATAATAGATACTACTTATACTCCAATAAGTAACAGTGATGGATCACAGATTCCATTTACCATAAATAGAACCAATAATTCAATATTCTACGGGGATAGTAGCAGGAGTACTGCAGGAAGATTTGCCGGCGGTGAGGATATACTTGTGACAGTTCATCCTGCTACAGTACCGTTTATAACCAATTATAACATTTATGATGATGCTTATGATTCAACTATCGTTGATGTTCATAGTGTTGATACACTACAAGGACCTATTGCAGATAAAATTGTCGTACAAAAACAATGGAATGTTAAAGATGTTACAACCGGGCAGAATATTCCTTCGGCCCAGGGACAGACAATACTAGACGGTGTTGATATTTACGCCCCTGCTTTATGGTTCAGAACTAATTTCTATGACGGCCCGGGTGGATCATCACATAGCTTTAATCAGAATGTCTCAGTTGGTGCTAACCCTATATTTGACGGTATCCAGATTGCTGTAAATGGTAGCTATCAAGCTCCGATAGCTCCATATTCTTATACGCTAAATGAAGGTTCTACTTCGCAAATTAGAGCTGGAAGTGCTCCTAGTGCCACCAGAACTATATTTGCTGATTATACTCTTTATGGATCACCTACAAGTTGGGCGATAGATGGATATGGATTTGGAACTACTGATATCAATAAGCTTCAGCAGGATTATGAGATAAGATATACCGGAATTTTAGCAGATACCGTGATAAATGGAAGAAATATTCGGTATGTGGCTAGCGGCGGTCAGATGGCTACTATATTCTCAACTGTAGCTGGCGTTGCGGGTTTGGCCGATCATCCTTTAAATCCTAACCCGGGTACCGCTCAGCCGTTCTTAATCAGGATTCCTTTTGAGGTTTGGAATAAGGATACAGGGAAACAGGTTAACATAATGTTCAGAGATCGTGAACAATTATTGGACGCGAATCCTTTCCTGGCCTGGAATTCTGAAAACAGAAATTATGTTGTAATCGTTAATACTGATTATGAGTCAACTGCTCCTATACCTCCATCGGATCCTCAGACTGCAGAAGCTACCTGGATATTCGTAATATATTCCACCAGGTTGGTTGATGGAGATGTTGTAACTATTACTTATGCAAACCCGCTGCAAATAGGTCAGGATTCATTTACATTCGATACCAAAGCATTGGCTTATAACAGCAATACCGCTAAAGACGAAATAAAAATGATAAATGTATTCCCGAATCCTTATTATGGCTATCAGTACAGAGAAGGTTCGAGAGATCAGCATTACGTTACTTTCAGCCACTTGCCGCAAATTGCAACGATAAGAATATTCGACCTGAGCGGCGTGCTGGTTAGAACTATTAACCATCATTCCGGTGGTGGTAATCCAAATAGTCAGTTCGATACCTGGAATCTGCAAAACGATTCCGGTTACCCTGTAGCAAGCGGTATATATGTTGTATATATCGATATGGGCGATTTAGGCACCAAAATATTAAAACTTGCAGTTATACAGGAACAACAAATATTGAGAGTATATTGATTTGTTAAAAGATGTTCCGGGTTTGTAATCCGGAACGTCTTCTTAAAATTTTAATTTTAATTGGAGGAAATTATGGTTCATTTGAAAAGACTATTATTGATGCTTCTGATATTTGGTTTTTCAGCTGCAGAGATATTTGGTAGTGGTCAGAATCGTGCCGGGACAGCCGGAGCGCCGGAATTAAGAATACCCGTAGGAGCCAGGTATCTCGCAATGAGTGGTTCTGCTATTGCAGCAGTCACCGGGCTGGAAGCCATTTATTGGAACCCTGCAGGAGTTGATTTAAGTACAACAGATGCAAATGCAATGTTTTCATACCGGCAGTACATTGCAGATATGAGCATGAATTTTGCTGCAGTAAGCGGAAGACTTGGTGATTTGGGATCGTTTGGTCTGTCTTTCAGATCCCTGAATATTGGTACCATAAATATTACCACAATGGATCAACCCGACGGGAACGGTCAGCAATTCAGTCCAAGCTACTTTATTATCGGATTGACTTATTCCAAACAACTTACTGATAGAATTTCTATCGGTACTAACTTCAACTTAATTAGTGAAAATATCGATAAGGTAAGTGCATCAGGGTTCGGCTTCGACTTCGGTGTTGAATATAATAACCTGTTTGATGTTCAGGGATTTGCAGTTGGAGTGGTTGTAAAGAATTTAGGACCGTCGATGACATTCGGTGGAAACGGTACCTTCGTTCTGGGCAATGATCCAAGCTCTTCAAGAGGTCCAACCTACTTGAATTTTGATGCGGCATCTGCCGAATTACCGTCTGAGATCGGAATAGGGTTATCTTACCAGAGACACTTCGACGAACAAAATTCTGTTCTGTTTTCTGCCTCATTCCAGAATAATAATTTTACCTATGACGATTATAAAATCGGCGGTGAGTATAATTTTAAAGATCTCCTCTTTGTCAGAGTTGGATACCTTGCTACATTTCAGGCTACAGACCAGACCCCTAACATCTGGCAGAATTATACTCTTGGGATTGGTTTAAATACCAAGGAATTCAGCAGCATCGATTTATCAGTAGATTACGCTTATGTACCTGCTAAATATTTCGATGCAAATAATGTATTCTCCCTGAGGTTCGGTTTCTAGGCTTGATACATTTATTCAAAAAACGGTTTCTCTTTAGTAAGGGAAACCGTTTTTATATTAATTCCTGTTAAAGTAATTCTTTGATTTTAATTAGCATTTTCATACCAGGATTTATATGCTAATTTGGGGCAGGTTAAAATTATAATGATATCTAAAAAGAATCTATTTCATCTTACTCTCTTCTTAATACCGGTCGGTTTTTTTTGTATCCTTGAACTGATTTTAAGAATTACAGGTTATGAGAGTGAATTAAATTTTATTTCCCGGATTGAAAGAAACGGTAAGGAATACTATACGATAAATCAATTGGTGGGGAAGAGATATTTCGGGAAGGATCGACTCTATTACAGGAAAGGTTCACACGACTATTTTGAAGTAAACAAATCTCCCAATACTATCCGGGTTTTTTGCTTTGGGGAATCCTCTATGGCTGGATTTCCGTATGAATATAATGCAATACCTTCTGAATTTCTGAGGGAAAGACTGAGTGCATCTCTCCCCGGTAAGAATATCGAAGTTATAAACACTGCTATTGCCGCTACGAATAGTTTTACCGTCGATGAATTTGCTGATGTACTTGTTAAATATAAGCCCGATCTTTTTGTTGTTTATATGGGGCAAAATGAATTTTATGGGGTGTATGG
>Ga0153915_10003452_pt1 | contig 14520 bp, 15 predicted proteins | sample Opewatmetagenome_2_FD_107003 | JGI IMG/M metagenome (GOLD analysis project Ga0153915, IMG submission 107003) | Freshwater wetland microbial communities from Ohio, USA - Open water 3 Core 3 Depth 3 metaG | ecosystem: Environmental > Aquatic > Freshwater > Wetlands | place: USA: Ohio, Lake Erie...
AATAATGTTATATTTTTATAAAAACAAGGTAACTATTAACAATTGTTTGATTAAAATAAACAGACGAATTGTACTATAAAAGGAATCAACGGGTTTTTAATTATTTTAAATTAAAAATCGAACAAATTTTTTTGTTTGGTTTGCTGGTTTAATGATGAAAAATGTTCAAGAACTGGTTCAACGCGGTTTCTTGAGAACTGGTGCTCGTCACATAACATGCGTATCACAGCGGATGCGTCTGGGATTGACCATTGAAGTGAAAACTCAGAAATGATCTCTGGTTCAAGGAATATCTTTCTGACCACCGCAATGTCATCAGAGGATAGATTCAAATGAGAATCCGGAAGAGACTCAAGAGCATTCTCTAAGGTTCCTTTTTCTTGGAGGAGTTTCAGGCTTTTTTTCGGACCAAATCCTTTAGCTCCATCATTAAAATCAGTTCCTATAAGGATAGCGATATCAATGAGTTGCTCACGCGAGATACCAAGTTTTTGAAGACCAGGCTCAAGGCGAATACGCTCAGGGTGAACGGTCGTGTACGCCTGTTTGTTTGGGAGTTTCCGTTTTTCAGATGAGGTAAGGTTCCGCACTAAAACCGGTGCCCCGAACAGGAGACAGTCGAAATCTTGAGATCCGACCACATAAGCACTGCTAGTCTTAACCATGTAACTTGCCTGCGCCTCGCCTTCCGAGGGGGCCTGGATATATGGGATACCGAGTGCTTCCAAGAGCTGTTTGCTTTGCTCGATAATCTCGCTGGTCACCCGAGAGGTCTGCTGTGCCTTTGTTTTTGCTTTCTGCAGGTCCCCTTTTTCAAGCGCCTCCTTCCACTCCCGTTCCGCCTGCTCCTTTCGCTCCCGTCGCTGTTGAATGGTTCGCGCTTTTAAGGGATGCGGGATACCGTCAAACACGTACACTGGACGAATTCTTGCCTGAACCATATTTGCGGTTCGATACAGCAACCCGGATAGATGTGACGTAATCCTCCCCTGTGCATCTTTCAAGGGAGTGCCATCACGCTGCCGGATACTGGAGAGAAACTGGTGAAGGATATTATTGCCATCGAGAGCAACGATACGGTTCTTAAAATCCTCAAAACTACATTGCTCCTTGGTGAACAACTCCCCGAGATCAACACCCATGACATACCTACATCCTTTCAGACAATAAATGCCTTTCTTCATCCCCGATATGTTTATAGAAGGAGGACAGATTCCCATCTTCGATGAAACGAGACCTTATCTCCATGATGGATGTAAAAGATGACCTCGGTGACATCATCGCACTGAGCATGAAATTGAAAAAACAAGCAAAGAAAGGGAAACGAATCGATTATCTGAGGAGAAAGACCCTGGGGATGATGTTTGAGAAACCAAGTACCAGAACACGGGTCTCATTTGAGACAGGGATGGCGTTACTCGGGGGTCATGCAATCTTCCTGTCCGCAAACGACATTCAACTTGGACGAGGGGAAAGCATTGAGGATACCGCGCTGGTGCTCTCCCGGTATGTCGACATGATCATGTATCGGGCGAAAAGTAATGATGCGATGAAGGAACTTGCGAAACATGCGACCGTACCGGTGATCAACGGGTTAGACAACAAAGAACACCCCTGCCAAGTCATTACTGATCTGATGACCATCCAGGAGCACAAAGGGAAACTGAAGGGGTTGCAGTTTGTGTATATCGGTGATGGAAACAACAACATGGCTCATTCCTATTTACTCGGCTGCGGAATCGCAGGGATGAACATCCGGATTGTTGCTCCAAAGCAATACTGGCCAGAGAAATATTACCGTGAAGAAGCAAAGAAATTCGGAGTGACCGTCGAAATAACAGATAAACTACAGACTGCCCTGGCAGGTGCTGATGTCATCGCTACCGATACCTGGGTGTCCATGGGGGATGAAGCAGAAAAAGAAAAACGTATCAAAGATTTCAAAGGATACACGATTGATGCAGCGCTAATGAATGCGGCAAAACCTGACGCAATCTTCCTTCACTGCCTCCCCGCATATTATGGTTATGAAGTGACAAAAGAAGTCGCGCATGGACCGCAGTCCGTAATCTTCGATGAGGCAGAGAACAGACTCTGGGCGCAGATTGGGATACTAGTGACACTCTATCGTCATATGTACCCGTAATTCACCAGAATCTCACTGGCGACCGTCCAGGCTGGAAGCATCTCTGGGTAGAGAGAAATTGTGTCGGTAGCTATTGTCTTTATGTTCGTATGGAACTGTCCGCTTGGGAAACCACCGATGATGCAAAGGATGTGGTTTTTTTTCTGTTTTTTCAAGGCTCTAAGATAGTCGGGGAGGATGACTGATGTTCCGTTCTTTGAAAAAGCAATCAGATGGTCCGCATGCTGTTGTTCAACGATTTGGTGAAGGGTGATGTTTTCATGTAATCTCAGCAGTGCATACGCATCATCAGGGACAGCTTGTGTTCGAAAGAGTTGTTCCATCAGTCCGAGGAATCGTTCGTAGTTCCGCATAATCCGTGTTTTTGGACTGACGGTGATCAGCTGATTGTTTCTCGTGTGAATAAGGACATTCAATTTCCCTTGTTTATTGACGATAGATTCGAGAGCGGTGAGTAAAAAAAGATGGGTGATGTCTGGGCGGCCTCGTCGTCGACCCTCAGGAAGAGTGGTCATCGCCGCATGATGATAGTTCGAATCTAAAAGGATTTGTGCCGGTGGTTTGCCCCGTTGTTTCGCGTGTGCGAGGACCGCCGGATGATGGTAAAGCTCTGGAAGCATGAGCTCAAGCTCAGCTTCCGCAAGCACAATGGTTAACATCTCGAGGCCTCAGCTGAGGATTTCTTCAAGTTGATTCTTCTGTATGCCGTACCTTATCTCTTGTGCGATTCTTCGTCCAGTCGAAAGATCAGCTTGAATCAGCTCAGAGTACGGTGAGCCAGCGATGTAGGGGTTGGTTCCTGCAACGATTCGGGCAGAGATTTCAAAGACCTTGAATTCCAAATCCTCGGTCACCACCGTCTCGAGGCAGAACGGCCCGATGATCCCACCAAACAGCTCCAGTGATTTCTCCACCACTGCTTCGCCCATTTTGAATACTTGCGGGAGGAGCGATTCCCGCATGACAATCGGGATGTTGCCGGTGACGACAAACGTCGGGTGAATCCCCAGCTCCTCAAGCTCCGCGATAGAACCAAGGCGCTGAACCTCATCAATCGTGGTCTCGTCACGACGATCCATCGATAGTAACTGCAGACTTCCTTTCGACAATTTATAAGCAGTATCCTGAATCGGTGAATAAAAGTAGTGCAGATAATATCTGGTGCCCATCACAAATTCCTGGATTGTATAGGGTTTGTCATGTTTCACCCGCTTGGAAAACTCCGCGAATGTTTTTGCAATAAAGAATCCTTTCCCTCCTTTCGCGCCGTGGTATTTCACAATCACGGGTTTATCGATATTACGCGGATCCTTTACCTCCTTTGGCATCGTGATGCCAGCGCCCTCAAGCCAGATTCGTTCTTTCTCACGGTCTGACTCCCACATGAGCACATGCCGGTTTCCGAACGTAGGCACCTGAAGGTTGAGAAAATTCTTCGGACCAAGATACTCGACAAAGGAGCCATGGGGGATAACCACAACGTTTTTTTGTCGGAGTTCCTCAGCGTACTTCCCGATATCCTTGTAGTTTTCAACCATGAAAAATTCATCAGGTTTTCCGAGCGGGAATGCATCATAGAATTTCTTTACCTCACCAACGGAGATCCCCAGTGTCTTGAACCCTTCCTTTTTTGCACCATTAAAAATCTGAAGGCTGGAATGCGAACACACCGTCGCTATTGTTAAATTTTTTGTCTCATAGTAGGAGAGGAGTTCTTTGATGTTTACTTCAACCATAACGAATCTAACTCCCAATACGAGGATAACGCAACCCCTTTTTTTATCAGTTTCGCTACACAAGAAAAGGTTAAAAAAATCAACAACCGTTAAAACCGTTTTTTATTTTCCCGCAACCCTTCCACAATTTCCTTGCCGAAATCAGTGAGCCGATACAACTTAATGTCCCTATGCTTGCCCCCCTCGATTTGCTCAACAAGATTGAGACTCATTAACGATTCATCATCACGATACCGAGAATTCATGCCTCGAATTGCTCCAATCACGTTCGTTGGTGTGGTCTTCACGTTATAGGCGATTTCAGAGGTGTAACTGCCACTTGGGCTGATCTCAAACAGGTAATCTGCGATCTTCTTTCGCACGCTACTTCTCCGAAGCGACCTGATAATAAGAGGTTTCAACATCTCTGGAGAAATAACTGCTTTCTCTCCATCCAGCATCCCATTCCACTTAGTTGAAATGGAATTGCATTCCCTATTAATAAACTAATCGGTTCACAATCGCAGCGCGAAGATTTCTTCATCGCTAAAAACGAAACAGATAAATGCCGGTTTTCGATTACCGGATAGTAGGATGGGATACTTATGTCAATCAAGAAAGAACTTTTAAATGAACTCACAGAACATCAACTCAAACAGCTTGCAGACAGCAAAGGAATCGTCTTTAAACTGAATAATGTCCAAAAAAAATATTATCAAAATTGGGCTGAAAAAGATAAACTTGTTGATCTGATGTCGACGCACAAGCACCTCACCGTCTTAGAAATTGAAAAATTCATTCAAACAGGAAAATTCTGATCACTCATCGACTTGTTGTGATTCCGACTTTCTTACAATATTTCTGAAGAGAGCAGCGACTGCAAAACGGGGAGACCGGTACACATATGGTTTGTCCAAACCTCACAAACAAATCATTGAAATCATCCCAATATTCGAGAGGAAGAATTTTTTTTAACATCTGCTCAGTTTCTTCTGGCGTCTTTGTTTTTATCCAACCGAGTCTATTGGGGATTCGATGACAATGGGTGTCGATTGGGAGGTATCCATGTTTCTTATGGCCATAGACCATGACGATGTTTGCGGTTTTTCTACCGACTCCTTTGAGGCTGAGGAGCCCTTCCATGGTATCTGGAACCTTCCCCTCGTATTTATCCAGGAGTGTTTGTGAGATATCTTTGATTCGCCGCGCCTTGGTTTTGTAGAATCCAACCGGGTAGATCATGTCCTCTATTTGTTTTGTTTTCAATTGAACGATTTTCTGGGGAGTATTGTACTTCTTCAGCAAGCAGCGTGATGCCTGAGCGGTCACTTCATCTTTCGTCCGCAAGCTGAGCAGGCAGGAGATCAGTGTCACAAACGGGGACTCTGGGATGTCTTTTTTCTTTTGTGAGACAATCGGTTGACCATACTGCTTCATCTGTTTTTTAAGGAAAGAGAATATTTCGTCAACATGTTCGATTGTTCGGGTCATACAAGAAACGAAAGTAACTCCATTTTATAAAATAATTTATCAGAAAAAAAAGGAAAGAAAAGACGTAGCGCCTATCGGCGACGCCTCAACAGGACAACAACAAGAGCTATCGCAGCAATAGCAGGTAGTAATTCGAAACCCGGTGTTTTCGTTCCTCCACCGGTGTTGTTTCCGCCAGTGTTATTACCCCCCGTTTGATTCCCACCAGTGCCCGGTGGTGTGAACGGAAGTTTCGAGTTCGGAGCCCAGTCTCCCCACCATTCATTCGTGTTTTGATTCAGATAATTGGTATATTCAGCAGCCCAACCCCAGAGCTCTACAGTTGTTGTGTCACCCATAACGTTAAAGACCGTGTTAATCGTGTTACCTGAAATCGTAATGTTTCCCATCTCATATCCATAACTGTGATTTGAAGCAAATGCATATCCAGATCCATTGTACCAAAACGAATAATAGGTGCTATCGGTGGTATTAAAGTAAGCCCAGTAGTATATTTTATCAGAAGACCGAATGGTTCCTGCCACCGTTAAACTCAATGTCAAACTACCCCCGTTGAGAGTCGTGGATATTTGTGTGATATCAATGTCCGGTTTGCTTGCTATATTTCCTGCCCATGACCATGTGTTTCCTATGTTCGTCCAATGCCAGACATCACCTGTTCCATCTGAAATAGTCGTGGCGGCCGCGGTAAAGCACGAACCCAGCAGAATTGATAAACTTACTACTATTAAACCATACCTTCTTAGTTTCATTACCATATACCTCCGAAACCGGAAAAGATTACAATTATCTTAAAGTTATCGGTAAAATGACTAAAAAATGAATAAATTTTATTTTTTTACTATTTTGTGTCGCAGAATAGTTTATTCATTGCTAAGATACAATAAAATACTGAGCCCGATACTTTCAAAAATCGAGACGATGACAAGGATCTGTCCTAAACCACCCCATTCAAATCCGATGCTCTCACGCAGACCAGGACCAGGTGGAAGCGTTGAGAGGACGGGAAACGCAAATAATTGACGCATGGCGTACACCAAAAAGATTGATTCGATAAACAAAGGAATCAAAACAAAAAACAACCCAAGGATATATTTCGATTTTGTTTTTGCGTATACCTTGAAATATACTGCAAGAAGACCGATTAACAGAAACATACTTATACACACAATCACCACACCAAGGGTCGGTAAGATGATTTCTGATGTCGTGAGAGGCGTGATTCGGATGTTTATAAACGGGGGGATATTACCACCGAATAACTCAGAAAGATAATCAGCATATTCCTTAATCTTTGTATTCGTCTCAGTAATGAAGATGCTTGATAAAATTAAACCAAGGATAACACCTCCGGTCAGCAATACGACGATGAGACGGATTGCTTTTTTATTGTACGAAGGTATTTTTTCTTCCTTAATCGGTGCTGCCGGAGTTTCATCCATGTGTTTCACCTTTTTCTATGTCATCTATTCTTTATTTGATTTTTTCCCAATTTTATCCCAAATCTCTATAAAATATTGTTTATTGTTTTCCAAATTCTCACTCGGGAAATAGGTTTTACCATATCCCCCACCAACTGATGTAAGAATGCCATTTTCTTCTAAAACTTTCAGATGGTAACGAACCGTTTTGTATTCAATTTCAAGGTTCTTAGAAAGTTCATTTGCATTTTGAGGTTTCTTAAAAAGTTCTTCGAGAAGTCTCCCGCGGTTAAATCCACCAAGGGAGTTGGCGATAAGCCAATACAGAACATTTTTTAAAGAATCCATCAACAGACCTTTGGAGGTGAATTCATGACCACATTTAATATGTTTTTTAACAACAATTGGGAAACATTTGGGAAGAAATCGGAATCAAATTGTAAAAAATGAATATAAGCGGATTTTGCTTAGCACCTTTTGAAAAAAAAAAAAAATTAAAACTGGTGATAAGATGAATAAAAAAATTATGAAAAAATACATTGGAACGTTCATGGCAAGTCTCTTACTTTCAACGAGTTCTCTTGCAATCCTGCTTACAATAAATGAATTAACAAATCAAGGAGTACATCCTGAGCAAATACAAATAGAACTGCAAACCATACTGAACACCATAAACAGGATTTGCTTAAGACACACTCTGCCCCATCCCCTATGCTGAAAGATGGAGTTGTGCTCAATTTTTTTCAACTCCCCTTTCATTATGGCACAACTCATATCTTTTTATTTTGGGAAAAAATTGGGAAGAAATTGGGAAGAAAAAATATAAACAAAAAAAATGTAAATACTCAATATAAAAATAGAGGTAGTTAATATGGAGACAAGTTTTGAAATCAACAAGAAGCCGAAAAATAGAAACATCATCGTTATTGTCGCACTCAGTATTGTTGCAATGTTTATCATCGGATACTTTGTTGGTGGATCTCTCAGCTCTAAGGCGACAACATCAGAAAGTTCTTCGCTTGAATCCGAAAATCAAGGTTCATCAGAGCAATCCACCGGAGAAAATCACACGATTACCTATATCTATAATACCACATCACTCGCACAATTGTATAAAGATGTCAAAGATTCTGTCGTTGTCATCACCGGATATGTCGAGGAGTACTCATTCTTTGGGAGACAATATTCTGAAGTGCAAGGCTCTGGTTTTGTTTATGAATATAACAATGATATGGTTGTCATTACCAACAAACATGTCGTCGACGATGCGGTAAATATCACGGTGACATTCTCAGATGGGGATGGATACCCCGCGACCGTTATCGGTTCTGATGCCTATTCAGATTTAGCGGTATTGTCCGTAGACGCTCCGCCCGCAGAATTTATACCTCTTGATATAACGAGTTCCTCAACCCTCCAAGTAGGTGATCCTGTTGTCGCTATCGGCAGTCCCTTCGGATTAGGCGGAACGATGACCACCGGCATCATCAGCCAACTTGGCAGAACATTACAAGATTCAGTCGCAGGGAATTTCCCGATAGCAAATATCATTCAAACCAGCGCAGCAATCAACCCAGGGAATTCCGGAGGGCCATTGTTAAATTACCAAGGAGAGGCAATCGGAATTACCACAGCCATCATACAGAATTCAAATGGGCTTGGATTTGCAGTGCCCTCCAATACAATATTACGTGAGATAGCATCACTGATCTCGGAAGGCACCTATGACCAACACCCATGGGTGGGGGTTTCAGGCACTGACATGTCGTATGCGATTGCTCAAGCTATCGGATCGAATGTCACCTACGGATGGCTGATTACCCAAGTTACCGACGGAGGTGCAGCAACACAAGCAGGATTGCGCGGTGGAAACCATCAAGTCAGAATCAATGATCAATGGGTGGTTATCGGTGGTGACATCATTGTTGCGGTTGATGGGACACGCATCATTAATGGTGATACGTTCATGTCCTACCTCGAAGAACACACAAAACCCTATCAAACCATTCAGGTCACGATTGTTCGGAACCATCAGTTCCAGGAGATATCGGTTGAACTGAAACAACGGCCAAGTGCGAATTAACCGACATACGAGTTGTGCCAGGCGTTCCTTATTTCTTCCTCCTTCTCTTTATGTTATAATCTTGGCACAACTCCTCTTCTTTTGTTTTGAGATTTTTTATGTGAGGACGAGAACGTTTTCTCCAATAGAACCTACCCCTGGAACGGAACACGACCAGAGAATGGTCCTTAGAATCCCGGATCGGACAACGGTCTCTCTCGATATCTTTTACCTACAGCCTCAATGAAAACCGCACCGTTCTCTACCTGAATGGTGCTGATTTTAGGAAAATTCAATAAATTCCGTGCTATCCATTTATATATATTATACTGCTTATGATAAAATACTATCTGGATATTTGGGTGTAATTTGGGAAAAAAATATTTATAGAAATTATCCTATTTTCATCCCAATAGGGGAGTGTACTATGAAAATACAATTGAACAAAACAATAAGTCTTTTTTTTGTGGTAATCCTTGTTGGAACTCTGCTTCCAATTCAAGACGTACCGCTACAGGCTGGTAGTGTAGAAAAATCTTCAAACACAGGATACGAACGACAATACTGGGCGTTCCTCGTTGGAATCGGCACCTATGCCGATCATCCAGAAGCGAATCGACCGGATATGATTCTTGAGGTAAACGATTTTCAAAATCTTCTCTTACAGTCACCTTGGTGGTCCGCTGACCATATCAGGATGTTAACAGCAGAGAATGCCACAGTACGCAACATTCTTGCTGGATTCCGTTGGCTTTCTAAGATGGCGAGTCCTGATGACGTTGTCATCGTCTATCTGTCAACCCATGGAATGTATCTTCCTTTTGATCTCCCGCCCAAGGATGAAACAGATGGCCTCGATGAGTTCCTCGTTTCGTACTGGGGATTTGCCTATAACACCTCTTTTGTCACTGACGATACAATCAATATGTGTTTAAATAAACTGAAAAGCAACAACGTGTGTCTGATCGTTGACAGTTGTTATGCCGGTGGGTTCAACGATCACTGGAGGCTTTTGAAAAGCAGACCTCCCCAGAATAGGGTTATTCTGATGGGATCCTGCGAGGATGAACTCTCGTACTCAGGTGGATTTGCTCCCTACCTCATCGATGGCTTGCGAGGATATGCAGATACAAACCAGGATGGTATTGTCACCGCAGAAGAAACATTTGCCTATGCCCAGCCCCGGAGTATCCCACGACAAAATCCTACGATCTATGATGGCTATCCCGGAGAACTCCCGTTGACTACAGATACGATCCACAAATCATCATCTTCTCAATCATCGAATCAACAAGAGGGAACATCGCTTTCGCCCATAGGTTATCTTGGAGTTACTGCAGAGACCGCGGTGCTCTGCGGTTATGTCACAAATAGCTCTGGGCAACCAGTCACCAACGCTGTGGTTACTGTCTCAGGTCGAATCAACTATCAAGAATATTACACCAATTCTACAATGACAGATCCCACTGGATTCTACTTCATGCATGTTCCTGCGATGCGAATTCGCATCACCGCATCTGCACAAGGGTACTGCGACAAGAATGTCGGACAGTTACAAGTCATCGAAAACAATACCTATTGGGTGAATGTCTCCCTTGTCCCTCACCCGCCAGAGACCGCGATCGTCTGCGGCTATATCACCTCTGCACAGAATGGTTCGCCTCTTGTCGCCAATGTCAGTTTACGATGGTATGGAAGTCAACAGGAAACCTATCGGAACACCACGGTAGCAGGTATGAACGGATTGTATCGGATGAATGTCGCCCCAGGTATGATCGCTCTTGATTTCTCAAAAGAAGGGTATTTCCCTGAATCTGGCGATGATCTCAACATTACCACGGGACAAACGGTGTGGATAAACATGTCTTTGTATCTGTTACCACTTGAGACAACAAATATTCGAGGCTATATTTCAAATGGTTCAAGTGGTGCTCCACTTGAAGATGTTCGTATTGACGTCACGTGGTTTAATGTCACGATTCACCACGAATATTCCAAAGAGACTCAAACGAATAGTTCTGGATATTTCAGTATGCCGATTGCACCTGGGGAGTTGTATATCGATCTTCGTGAAAACGAAAACAGCTATTATGACCCCTATCGTCATGATGCACCTGAGGAAAAACCACTCTGGATGAACCTGTCGCTGCAGCCGATGAGTGTCAGCGTTGATATCGGAAAACCATTACGAGCACTCTATCTGCATAACCAACGAATAGTCCCCTGGTCATCGACGAAAATCATCGGCCCAATCACCATTGAGGCGATGGGAACCGGTTTCTTCTTTGAACCTGGGCAATGGCATGTCCAAAAAGTCGAATTTTACATTGATAACGATCTCAAAGCCACTGTAAATGCAGAGCCGTATTCCTGGGATTGGACCGCCAAAACCTTCGGCAAACATACCATTAAGGTTGTCGCGTATGGATTCCACAACGATACCGCAAGTAAGGAAATCGAGGTTACAAAATTCCTTTAATCTTCCTTTCTCTTTTTTCTTCGATACTCGCATCTATCCTACCGATGATGTCATCAAGTCCCTTTTATGTCGATAAATAAAGTGGTTAGGAATCAATAAATTTATACCAAAATCAATCCCATTTTTTTGAATCAAGTCCAATTTTTGAAGATAAGTATATTTTTATTTGATTCCAGTAACAGCGTTGTATGTCATCCCCTTTTTTAATGCAATGAGGGTAGAACATATCGATGCTGCAGCTAAAAATCTCGGATCCTTGTCCATGCGATAGTTCTTCCCATGAAATATTTTTTGCATCATCATTGAAAAGAGATAAGGGGTACTAAGGACATCACATCGGAGGATTGTACGCCTCACGTTTTTTGTAAGATCCCTCAGAACGACATGGTGAAACCCTTCGGTTTTTAAAAAATCCTTAGCCTCCTGTAATGAGATAAGATTTGGAAGCCCCCATGCGGTACAAAACCAGGTATAGAATCTGCTGAACAGCGGATTTAATTGAACAGGTGTGCGGAAACAATCGATGATGGCCAGCGTCCCACCTGGCTTTAGAATCCTGTGCATCTCATTCAATAATTGTTGTTTCCGAGGAGCGTAGCTCGCCGATTCAATCAGATAGACAGCGTCGAACTGATTTGAAGGAAAACCCGTATCCAAAAAATCTGCCAACTGAAAATCAGCGTTACCGGTGACGTGGTGTTCCTGTGCCAGGTTTTTTGCTTGCTGGATATGCTCAGGGACGACTGTAATTCCTGTAAAGGTGACAGTAGGATATTTTTCCGCTAAGTAGATCGCTGTTCCCCCGATGCCACACCCTGCATCCAAGATATGTTTCGCTTGGTTCCCGGAGGATTTTAACCCCAAGAGTGTCCCAACAAAATCATTCATATGAAGGACAGCCTGACGATATGTATGAACCCCCTTTTCGTAATACCCATGGTTGATGCAGTGTGTTGTATCCACCTCATAGAATCGTACAATAAAATCCCAGTGATTCTGATAAAAATTGACGACGTCCTCTTTCCTCATGGTAGAAAATTAAGCAAACATGTAATATAAGGATTTGCTTTTTCCTCCACTCTGTGAGTGGATACTGCGGTGGGCAGTAACTCTTTTAATCCTGATTTCGTATAGACGAGTGGACTATCTGAGGGAGAACCATTATCAACATTTATGGCGCGGGATTATCTGGCCTTACTGCGGCCATTACTCTTGCACGAGAAGGGTATGAAGTAACAGTCCATGAAAAAGAAGAACGCATTGGGGGTCTAGGAACATCTGTTTCCTCCATCCATATGACGCCTTTGCATTTCCAGACCATGAAGGACTATACTGGTATTGATGTCGAACCCTGTTTCTCAGAATTGAAACAATTTAAAGCGTACATCTACTCAAAAGTTGTTCATTTTAATCCACACCATCTGTATGTCACTGAACGTGGTTCAAGTACGACGTCAATTGATTCTTTTCTGTATAAAACAGCGGTGAACGAAGGTGTGGCATTTGAATTTTCCCATCCGCTGACCCCTGAAATAATACGCACAATCCCCCCAGGCTCTATTATTGCAACTGGAAGTTATTCCAATCTCTTTGAACATTTGAACCTTCGACATTCCCTGTTTATCCATTGTGATAGCCAGATGAACATACCAGGGAAAGACAATTTTTGCATCGCCTATTTCGATATCCATCTTGCTGGCTATGGGTATGGATATATCGCCGCAAAAAAGGGGGCGGCCTCTGTTGAATTAGATTTTCAGCCAACCCAGCCGTACGAGAAATACCTACGGGTGTTCCAACAACGAATAAAACAAACCGAAGACTTAGAATTTGGCGCATGGTCGTTCATACCAGATTCCATTCCCCATGAAATACATCTCCGTAAAAAGGTGCATGGGACGACTGTTATTTTAGCGGGAGCAATCAGCGGTTTTCACGATCCTTTTTTTGGATTTGGGGTCAATAGCGCGTTGATATCAGGAAAAATCGCTGCAATGACCATCATGTCCGAAAGAAAAGGAGTTCAAGAATTCAAACGATTCACGAGTAATTTACACCGCATGTTTTTATTATCCAGAATGTATCACCATCTCCCGTTAAAACATATAATCATTCCCCTATTCTTTCAGAATACAAAAAGTCTAATGCCAATTATTAAAAATAATTTTGGGAGCATCCCAGGATTTACTCATGAGGACTGTTTTGAGATATCATCTATCGAATAGTACAGCAAATTTATAATTCATAACATACTTCCAAAAATGCCAAAAATATTTTAGACCGGACAAGATACGGAGAGCGATTACGAATATTGTATCCAGAAAGCAGTAATCATTATGTCACATCAATCCTAGAGAGAAAAACATGGGTACTCAAACCGTTCTTTGCCCGTCATGTAAAACCAGGCTCAAAGTTCAGGGCAATCCAGGAGAAAAAATCTACATTACCTGCCCACAGTGTTTCATAAAAGGAACTTTTTTATTCCCTCAAGACGTGGTAAAAACAAGAACGGCTGTGACCGCCATTGAGACAAAAAATCTTACAAAGTTTTATGGAAAACACAAGGGGGTTGAGAATCTCACGTTTTCAGTTAAAAAAGGAGAGATTTTTGGTTTTCTAGGACCAAATGGTTCAGGGAAGACGACGACGATACGTACCTTACTTGGTTTTTTACGACCAACGAGCGGAGAGGCATACATTTTTGGACGGAGTGTTAGAGACGATATCGTTGAGATAAAAAAAAATATAGGGTACATACCAGGTGATCTGAACCTCTATGGGCATTTAACAGGAGAACAATTTTTAGACTATTGTATGTCTTTGAGGGATTCCAATGCGACGTTGCTGGATGAACTTCTCCAGATATTTGAGATCCCATCTGAGAGAATAATCAAAGAATATTCGAAAGGAATGAAACAAAAACTCGGGATTATCCAGGCGTTTATGCATGACCCTGAAATCGTTATCATGGACGAACCAACTTCAGGGCTTGACCCTCTCTTACAGCAGAGTTTTTATGAGTTTTTAAAAAAAGAAAAAACGAAAGGGCGGACCATATTCTTCTCCTCGCATATCCTTAGTGAAATCGATAAAATTTGCGACCGCGTTGCTATCATCAGGGATGGATCACTCGTTGCCCTGGAGGATATCGAAACACTGAAAAGGAAGCAAGGAAAAATTATTAATGTTAAAATAAAAGAAAATCC
>Ga0153915_10003453_pt1 | contig 14514 bp, 13 predicted proteins | sample Opewatmetagenome_2_FD_107003 | JGI IMG/M metagenome (GOLD analysis project Ga0153915, IMG submission 107003) | Freshwater wetland microbial communities from Ohio, USA - Open water 3 Core 3 Depth 3 metaG | ecosystem: Environmental > Aquatic > Freshwater > Wetlands | place: USA: Ohio, Lake Erie...
AGGCGACTACGAGACTTGGAAGTACATTGCGCCCGTCCAGAAGGCATCTTGGTTGCACAAGGCGTTCGAATACGGCACGTGGGGTGGCGAGATCCGCCGCGAGTTCGAGCCTCAACCGGGCGAAATCGTGGCCCTGAAGCATTGGGGTTCCAGTGGTTTCGCCAACACGGATTTGGATTTGCAGCTCAAGAAACACGGCATCCATCAGCTCATCGTCATGGGATTCATAGCACACACGTATGTGGAGGCCACTGTTCGTTATGCCGCTGAACTTGGCTATGAGGTTACGATGGTCAAAGACGCGACCTCGGATTTCTCGGAGACAGAGATACACGCTGCTCTCGACGTCAATATCCCAAGCTACGCCAATGCCACTATGACCACAGATGAAGTCGTCGACTCGATCTCTTCTCTCAAAACCTTAGGAATGAGTGCGTAGTGCTGATTCCATCATTAGCGTGCCTTCGACAGCGGTGTACAACAAGATTTGTGCGCCGCCTGAGCAGCCCGCTCCGCTGCAAGTGCCGATTCAAAGAGGAAGGAGTTGCAGAAATGAAAGCAATCGAACCCTTTGACGAAGACAAGCTGGATCGCCGCCGTTTTATTGGCGCTGCCGCCTTGATGATTGCCGCCGCGAACCTCGATTTGATCCCCGACGACGCACTCGCGAGCGAGGCGATACCGTCGAGAACAGCTCCAAGCAGCCCGGGTGCGAGCGGGTCCTTCGGCCCGCTGAGACAGATCGATGCCGGTCTTCTCAATGTCGGTTACGTGGAACTCGGCCCTGCTGCGGGCTACCCGGTAATCCTTTTGCACGGCTGGCCCTACGACGTTTACAGCTTTGCGGAAGTCGCCCCGCTGCTGGCGTCGCAGCGTTATCGCGTGCTTGTTCCTTATTTGCGCGGCTACGGAAGCACACGATTTCTTTCGAGTGGAACGTCCCGGAACGGCCAGCCCTCGGCACTTGCTCAGGACACCACTGCTCTCATGGATGCGCTTCAAATCGACAAGGCGATAATTGCCGGCTTCGACTGGGGGGCGCGGACAGCGAACATTGTAGCGGCGCTCTGGCCTGAACGCTGTAAGGCCCTGGTCTCGGTAAGCGGTTATCTAATCGGCAGTCAGGAGTCCGGCAGGATACCGTTGCCGCCAACCGCTGAGCTCCAGTGGTGGTACCAATATTATTTCGCCACGGAACGTGGTCGAATCGGCTATGAGAAATACCGGCGCGAGTTTGCGAAGCTCATTTGGCAGACGGCTTCGCCGAAGTGGAATTTCGATGATGCCACGTTCGACCGCAGCGCGGCGTCCTTCGAAAACTCTGATCACGTTCCGATTGTCATTCATAACTATCGCTGGCGGCTCGGACTCGCAGATGGTGAGGCGAAATACGACGATCTTGAAAAGCGACTCGCCGTAGGTCCGGTCATCACGGTCCCTACTATTACCCTTGAGGGTGACGCCAACGGAGCTCCGCATCCAGATGCTGGCTCCTACGCCAGGAAATTCTCGGGCAAGTATTCGCACCGAATCGTCAACGGCGGCGTCGGGCACAATCTGCCCCAAGAAGCTCCGCAAGCCTTTGCCAAGGCCATCGTTGATGTCGACGCCTTCGATCGACCTTAGCAGGCACAGAAATGGAGGTCACGACCATGAGGCGACATTCATTTACCTCAAATTCGGCGCGTCGCGCAGTTGGCGTGGCCGGCATAGTGGGATTTGTCGCACTTGCTTTGTGTTCCGACGCGAATGTACTCACGAGGTCTCACATCATGAATACTGCCAGAGCGGAAGACAGTTTGATCGGCGCATTCCACCCCCGAAAGCTAGCTGCTCACGCGACCTTACGGCGCGGATTTCACTCTTCACTCGGCGACGAAGGCGCCATGCCTGACTTGGACGGCGCCATCGGCTGGCTCAATTCAGTTCCCTTGAGCCGCAAGTCGCTTCGCGGAAAGGTTGCGCTAGTTGATTTCTGGACTTACACCTGCATCAACTCCCTTCGACCGTTACCATACTTGAAGAATTGGGCAGCAAAATATAGCGATGCAGGCTTTGTAGTGATCGGTGTGCACACGCCGGAGTTTTCGTTCGAGCACGAACCGATGAACGTAGAAAATGCCGTGCGCAATTTGAACGTTACTTTTCCGGTCGCCGTCGACAGCAAGTATAGGATCTGGCAATCGTTTAATAACCAATATTGGCCCGCCCAATATCTCGTCGACGCGAAAGGGCGCATTCGGTACCACCACTTTGGGGAAGGCGATTATGGCGAAATCGAGCGCGTCCTCCAGGAACTCCTGAAGGAAGACGGAGCAACTGGCCTCGCTTCTGACACGACTAGCGTATCCGCTGGTGGAATCGAGGCCGCTCCTGACTGGACGGATGGGCGATCTCCCGAAACGTATATCGGATATCGCCAGGCCCAGAATTTCGCCTCGCCCGAAAGAGTGCATAAAGATTTGATCCAGGTATTCAGCGCGCCCGCGAAACCCTCGTTGAACCATTGGGGATTGAGCGGCTGGTGGACCGTCAATGCCGAGAGCGCCGTGCTCCAGGCAGTGCCTGGAAAGATCGTGTTCCGTTTCCACAGCCGCGACCTGCACTTGGTGCTAGCTCCTGCGAAGGACGCCAAGCCAGTACGCTTTGTTGTGAGATTGGATGGCGCCGCTCCCGGCGAAAATTGCGGCGTTGACACTGCCCCGGATGGCTCCGGCGAAATTCGGGAGCCCCGGCTCTATCAGCTCATCCGGCAAAAAGGTCCAATCGTAGACCGAACCTTCGAGATCGAATTCCTCGATCCTGGCGTTAGCGCCCTTGACTTCACGTTTGGTTAGAGACTTTGGGAATAAAATTATCGGCCACTCTGCTCGATCACAAGGGAGACAAAGAAATGAAACAACACAGGAGGCAGCCATGAGCGCCAGCGAAGTCGGTAGTACCGCCGCGACCAGCAAAGCGAGCGCCAAAGTCGACATGAAGGTCGAGGTCCTCGTCATCCCCGTCTCGGATGTTGACCGCGCGAAGGAGTTCTACAGGAGGCTCGGGGGGAGGCTGGATCAAACGCCACCCGGCGTGATCCAGTTCACGCCGCCGGGCTCGGGGTGCTCGGTCCAGTTCGGCACGAACCTCACGTCGGCCGCGCCCGATTCAGCCAAAGGGTACCTGATCGTAAACCGATGTCGGAGGCGCACAACCGCCAAGAGACGCTTGGCTTTGCAAAAAGTATAGAACGTCACGCCTTAAGGGACAACTGATTCGGTCGGTTGACTCAGGTGAACGCAGGGAAGAAATGAACATGGAAGCTCTAAAGTATAGAAGTTCGAAAGGCACGTTTCTGCTTTCGGTCGCTGCCATCGTGTTGTGCGCAACGACCGCGATGGCACAAAGCGCAAGGGACAAATGTCGACCCGCCTCGTTCGTCCTAATCACAGACGAAAACAGCCGCGACACCCGTTCGGTTGTCGCTCAAACCGGATCGCGACTCTTAACCCTCGCTGTCTACTCCGCCAGCACTCGGTGGACAAACTGGACGGCCATGGAACCATCGCCCACGGCTGCGGCAACGCGCTTCAGACTTCCCGCACGGATGTCCCCGACCGCGAACACGCCGGGAACGCTCGTTTCGAGCAGGTAAGGGGGTCGGTGAAAGTCCCAGTCGCGTCCGAGGTCGGGGCCTGTCTTGATGAACTGCTGGGCGTCGAGTGCCAAGCATCCTCCGAGCCACGACGTGTTGGGGTTCGCTCCGGTCATTAGGAACAGGTGCCGAATCTCGTGGGTTTCGGTCCCTCCCGTCTCTGCATTTCGCCAGCGAATACGCTCCAAGTGCTCGTCGCCTTCGAGCGCCACCACTTCTGTGCTGGTCTCGACAGTGATCGCCGGGCTGGCTTCAATCCGTGAAATCAAATATCGCGACATGGTTTCGGCGAGCCCTGACCGGCGAACCAGCAGATAGACGTGCTTGGTGATCCCCGCAAGGAAGACCGCTGCTTGGCCGGCGGAGTTTCCTCCTCCGACGATGGCCACCTCCTCGCCGCCGCACAGCTGGGCTTCCACTTGCGTCGCACCGTAATAGATGCCGACGCCTTCGAACTGCGCGAGGTTCGGCAGATCCAGCTTTCGATATTTCGCGCCGGCCGCCAGGATGATGCTGCGGCCCTGCACGGATCCTCCGTCGTCGAGTTCGACCGTGTACGGCGTGCGCCCGCAGTTGAGCCCGCGGGCGGTGCGAGCGACCGCGACCTGCGCCCCGAACCTTTCCGCCTGCACGAATGCGCGTTGGGCGAGATCCTGCCCGGAAATCCCTGCGGGGAAACCCAGGTAGTTTTCGATTCGCGAACTCGTTCCCGCTTGCCCGCCCGGCGCGTCGCTCTCCACCACCAGCACATTCAGCCCCTCGGACGCTCCGTACACGGCCGCGGCCAGCCCGCTCGGCCCCGCGCCGACCACAATCAGGTCGTATACTTCGCCCTCCTTGATTCCCGCATTCAACCCGAAGCAGGTGGCCGCTTCCGAGTTGCTTGGATTTCGCAGCACCAGATCGTCGCGGCAGATCAGCACCGGAATGTCCGCCACGCGAATCTCGAAATGGTCGAGCGCCGTCTGGATGTCGGGATCGCGCTCCACATCGAGATACGTATGAGGATGGCCGTTGCGAGTAAGGAACTCGCGCAGACGCAGCGTGTCGCCGGAATGGCTTGACCCGATCAGCACGGCATCTCCCACGGAGTGGGAGATCAGGTACACGCGGCGCAGCATGAACGCGCGCAAGAAAACCTCGCCGAGCAAGGCATCCGTCTGCATGATGCGCCGCAGATTCGCCCGACCGATCTCCAGCAGCGCGCTCGCTTCGCGCGCCCGGCATCTCACCAGGCTGCGCCGGCCCGAGAGCTGCGACACTTCGCCGGTGAACATCCCGCTGCCAAGCACGGCCACGACGGTTTCCCCAGCGCTCGAAATTCCGACGAGTTCGATGCTGCCGTCCAGGACCACAAAGACGCTGTGATGTGCGTCTCCCTGCTCGAAAAGGATTTCGCCCGGCCGCGCGTGCCGCTGCTCGCCGAATGCCGCAAGGTGCGCCATCTGCGCTTCATCCAGCTTGGGGAACGTCTGGTCGAATGATTTGGGAATATCCGCCATCGCGTTTCCAGAATGACAACCTCAACATGAGATTGACTATGGCTAATCCGCGGGTGCGACCTTGTAGTTCACCAGGACGCAGCCGCCTTCGATCGGCCGGCTTGTGGGTACTATTCCACTCCGGAGTATAAACCCGGCAGGTCCTGATAAACGCATTTGCCGGAAAAGTGAAGCATTACTTCAAATGTCCGGTATTTCCGATGAAGTCAAACAGATTCATGAGGCCTCCGTCTAACGTCTTCTTGTGCAGACTCAGCTCCGTTGTATGGCAAGACGTTTTTCGATGCGCCGATCCGGAATCAGCCAGAGTAGCGCAGCGGCCACGAACACTGCGTCGGCGCTCCGCGGCGAACGCAGCGCCACCAGAATTGCCACGAAATAAAGCGCCGGCGACACCTTGCCCTTCCAATCGCGCCCGACCGCTTGTTTCAGCATTGAGTCCGGCCCTTGCGCGCGGATGATCGACTGCTCAAGCAGGTAGTACGCAATCGCGGCCATTAACAGGACTACACCGTATAGCGCGGTGGGCGCGGCGGCGAAATGGTTTTGTCCCATCCACCCGGTGGCAAACGGAAACAACGAGAGCCAGAACAATAAGTGCAGATTCGCCCAGAGCATCGCACCAGTCACTGCAGTGCAGGCATACAGCATATGATGGTGGTTGTTCCAGTAGATGCCGACGTAGACGAAACTCAGGACGTAGCTGAAGAACACCGGAAGCAACGGCACCAGTTCCTCTACACCGTCGCCATGCGGCACCTTCATCTCTAACACCATGATTGTGATGATGATCGCAATCACGCCGTCGCTGAATGCCTCCAATCGCCCCTTCGGCATGTCCCCTCCGTCGCACGTCCAGTCGACAGCGAACGTGAGCTGCGCTTCGAACGCCGCCCCACCACATTTGCCACGAGATAAAGCACCGGCGACGCTTGCCCTTCCAACCGCGCCCAACCGCTTGTTTCAGCATTGAGTCCGGCCCTTGCGCGCGGATGATCGACTGGTCGAGCTGGCACAAAACATCGCGTTTTCTGGACCGTCGCTCGTTTGGACGTATCTAGTGTCGGTTTGAAAAAGTTCTCGATCTCCGCAATTCTCTGTCAATACTGAGCTCCCGTTCCGTGATGGAGAGGGGTCGTCGGACGTTAGAATCGCGCGTAGTACTTGCTCTGTCTCATCCAATTAGTACTGCTCCTGACTGGCAAGTTCCTCGTAATAAGCTTCTGTATGGGTTGCAACGTTTTCTTCGTTACTCTTGTTTATTGACATTGTTGTCACTTCTCCTTTCCCCCGTGGATTGCGGCTTTACTGCGCGACGATCGGAGGCAACATATTCGAAGGTCGGACCCGCGGTCGTAGGTCCGTCTTCGATCGGGATTTGCATCAGGGCTTGGGCCTGAGCTTTCAAGGTGTACATTGCTCCGATCGCGGACCCTAGCATCTGTGGGGCGCCGTCAAACGCTTGTTCGAGAAGTTGCAAAAGCGCGCAGTACGATTGGTTGAACTCTTCCTGGGCAACGCGAATCGGACTGCCCGGAGCGTGGTCAGAAGTTCGCGGGTTGGTGCCCATAGGTCGGATACCGTCCCAGTCAACGGAGATCGGATCACCGGTGGGCCCTGATCGTGGAGTGTCTCCGCGGCGATACCGTCGGCCGAGTTTGAGTTCCTGGAACCGGTAATAGTGGGCGACCTGATCACGCTCAGGATGGAACACGTCGTTGTCTCCATCCCACACTTGCATATGGTTGGCGCCCTCTCCCTGTTCCACGATTTCCTCTAACGCAGTGAGTGCAGACGCCAGGTTGTCGACTGCGATGATTCGCCCACCACCACTATAGAAGTGCTGGTCGGTGACCTGCCGGGCCGGATCGCCACTGAAGACATTCACCTCGCCGAGGGCTGTGGAAAGCTCGCGAAATCCTCGCTTGATCGCGTCATAGAACTGGCCAATCGTCTCGTAATTGTCGCCCTCAGGTGGAGCGCCTGTTGGCGATGGTCGCTCGATCTTCAAGAAGGTCTCGATCGCCTCACGGCCGAAACGATACAAAGAGATCTCGAACGAGCGGTCACCGTGCGGTAAAGGGCGGGGATAGCCTTTCATCATCTTCGGGTTGTCTAGTTGTGGTCGCCCACCCACGGCGTTCAAGAGGTTAGCCGCTAAAGTAATGTGCAACATCTCCTCGACAAGAACGCTGGATACGAGCTCGGTGGCTTCGGGGTTGCGGCCCGCGTCAAGCGAATATAATGCACACAGATAGGGCGGTATCGTAAAGTGTTCGAGTTCAATCGCCCACTGGAGATGCTCTCGTAGGCTCTCGATCGTGGCGATGCGTCCTAACGAATGCGCGCCCAGCGGCGAAGGAGCAGGTGATGTCGAAACTACTTGCTGAGAATTGCTCATGGTGATGCTCCTTTTTGACAATGAATTGATCGTGGCCTTAGGCAGGTTGGGCGAAGCTGCCTGGACCGTTCCCTGTTGCCCGCCACTGCGGCGGGCGCTCCTTTCGCGCTTCAGCCAATGCGTGCCGCACACCGGTGCTGTCGGAATCCTTGTCATAAACCGGTGTGCCGGGCTGCTGGCGCCAGGAATCATCTAACCCCCCGGCGTCGACTCCGTCAAATCCGAGTTCGTTAACCAACTGCAGCACCACTTGTTTCGCCCTGGCGTCGTCGCCCGCGACGGGCAGGGCGAGGCGTCCGGGACCTGCCGGACGGCCCAATTCGAGCAGGTGTTTGTAATTCATAGTGTTGAAAGTCTTGACGATGGGACGACCCAGGTGAGTCGCAACCCAACGGCTTTCGGTCATGCCGACTTCGATTTCGTCAATAGAGCCATCACGTTCACGAGGGTAGTAATTTCCAGTGTCAATCACCACAACGTCCGACGGGACACCTTCAAAAAGATTTTTAGGAAGGTCTCGAATTTTCGCCTCTGGAATTGTCACTATGACTACTTTGCCCGCCCTGGCTGCCTCACGAACCGTCACCGGCTTCGCGCCGGTCTCTTTCGCCAGTCCCGCGAGGGATGACGGCCCTCGGGAGTTCGCGACAAACACCTCATGTCCCAACTGTGCCAACCGACGTGTGAGTGTGCCACCGATCTGGCCTGCGCCGATGATTCCAATTGTCATGGTTGCTCCTTTCCTTAAACTGCAGCAAACAACCGTCGCATAAGGCGCTACAACGGTTGTTTGGACCGTCAAATTCCCTGCTTTAGACTGCCTGCGATAGTCATCGATAGAAATGCAACACGCAGGGTTCCCCAGATGTCTGCGATTCTCCTTCACCGGAGACAAGCTGGGGAAATCGCGAAAACCCAGCTCCCCTGCGTGTGCATGCCTTTAATCTTGTCCAAATCCAGCACTAAGCATTTTGGGCAATCTCATCACGCGTCAGGTACTCCCGACGATCGGACTGGCCAGTCCTGCCTCTTACGAAGAGTTACCCGGCGACCGTTTAGCCGATACTGGAAATCCGTGCCGAGCAATACAACCTGTTCGGCGCCCATGTCGCTCGGCTCATCCACGGTGATCTCGATCCAACAAGCAACATAGTCTTCAACCTCGATGCCCATTCCTTCATCCCGATCAGTCAACAAACGACCGACTGTTGCGCGAATCGAAGTTGTAGGGGCGTCTTCGTAGAGCAGTTCAATTCGATCACCAGATTGGAGATTTAGCATTCCACCTCCACATCCACCCGGACCATCCCGTTGCAAATAGCTCCGATGTGCAGCCGCCCCTGTCCACGCGTTGCGCCTAACCTCAGAGGCATTCGGAGTTCTTTCTGACTCGCGTTCCGCTTGACGGCGATTTTTCCAGTCACTTTGCTGGCACCAGCACCGGCGCGTCTTTGTCCTTAACTAGGAACACTACAAATTTCGCCGGTTTGGTTTGGCTGGCGTTTCGCCCGACGACGTGAACGTCATCGGGACCCTCATAGAAGGTCTGACCAGGTGTTAGAACAGTTTCCTTTCCCCCTCTCACCTGCATCACGATCGAGCCCTCCAGCACATAAACAAACGCATGTGCATTGTGACGATGGATAGGGTCCGAACTGCCCGGCGGATAGTCCACGGTGATCATCAGACCTTCTTTGCCAGGAAGGTTTGTCAGGTCTTTCGACAGGAGCTGCGTTACCTTAGCTTCCGCTGTTGCCTTAGCCTCGTGCGTGACCTTAGACTCCTGTGCTAGCAGCGTGCCGGAGACGACACATGTCACCGCCAACATAAGTCTTGTGAACGTTATAAAACCAACTTTTGACATGTTATTGCTCCCCCGTTCAGTATTTTGTTTACAGGGCTGGGCCTGAGCTCTCAATCGTGGATTGGGGCATCCAGGTTCGATCTCCGTCGCAAAAGGTTCGTCGCTATTCATCGAACGGAGCGTTCATCAATAGGTCGACCGTTGACACAGCCTTGTAGCCAGGCACGAATCGCTCGCCGAAGTCGCGCAGGAAGTTGTCGTGGCTCGTCTCCGGCTTCGCCGTGACTAGCTGACAGCACGTCTCGGCAAATCGTTGCTTCATCCCCAGTCGGGGGAAAGAGCTGAGGATGCGCTCGACATCGGCTGCCGGAAGTGCCTCAACGCCGAAGCCGCCATAGTCGAGTCCGATGCCCATCGTGCCGACTGCCACTTCCGGCTCCTTGTGAAGCGCCAGCGATGGCGTCGAGTTGAGCGCAACCAGGTCCCAGATTAGTTGCGCGCGGCGATCCGATAGCCCCTTGCCCTTGATGAACCACAGTGCGGCATTGGCGCCATTCACTTCGAAGCGATTGGGCCCTGACACACTGGCAGTGAGGCCGATGTCGTGGAGTACCGTGCCAATAGCCACGACCTCGCGGTCGTAGTCGATTCCCTTTATGTGGCCAATCGTTTCAGCGAACAGCCACGAACGCATCGCATGATTGAACAGATACGGCTCGGAGAGTCGTTGCGCATACTCAATCACCGCCGCAATGAGCGGACCATCGGGTACGCTGACGCCTGCGATCAGTCGAGTCTGCGACGCATTCCGATTGACGGACGTCTTCGCTGGCGCGACCGTCTCCTGCTTGTAGCTGACCGTTTCATTGTTCATCGGAGTCTTCCTCCGCTTCGCGCTGTTCTCGCCCTGATCGTTGTGAACCGGTTGACGAACTCAAGCGCCTTCTCGGCGACCTCCCGCCAGCCAGCATCGATAATCAGCGCGTGCCCTCGGCCCGGCATCTTGACGATCTCTGTGACGCCCTCGTTGCGCTTCTGCTTTTTGTAGGACGCGTTTGCGATAGCCCAGGGGACTGCATGGTCCGAGTCGGCAGAGATGATCAGCATCGGACCCCGCTCCGGGTTCTTCGAGTTGACCTTCGCCTCTGACCACGGATTGAAGTTGGCAGACGCCGCCTGGAAGAGCGGCTCGCCGGGGGTGGGAACGGAGTAGCCGAGGTAGAGCTCCTTGGCTTCGTCCTCGCCGACCGCGTTCGCGAAGCTGTAGCGGAACTGCTCGTAGCTGAGCGGGACCGCGCGGTTCCAGTTCGCGGGGTTGCGCAGGGCTGCGCTGGCCACGCGCAGCGCCGAGATCGGCAGCGGGAGCACCCCGCGAAACGGAGCAGGGCTGATCGCGACCGACGCGGTGGCGAGCCCACGCCCCGCGAGAATCATGGTCAGCAGGCCCCCGAAGGAGTGGCCGATGATCACTGGCTTCCGATCCAGGCGGCGGATGATCGCCTCCTCGTAATCGGCGATCTCGTGGATCCCCTTGCCCGCGAACACCTCAGGGTGCTCTCTGGCCTCGGCGACAGTCTCGGGATCATCAGGCCAGCCCGGTGTCACCCCCACGTAGCCGGCCTCCTCGAACAGCGTCACCCAGCGGTCCCAGCTCGAGCGCAGCAGCCAGAGCCCGTGAACGAAGACAACGGGTGTGGCGCTCGAGGCGTTCGCGCGCTCGACCTGCGCTGCCTCGTGTCCAGTGATGGTCTGCTCGGTGGTTGCTATGGTCATCTCCTCCTCCTCGTCTCTCGTGACAACAGGCTCGCGGGTCTCTTGGCGAACAGTGCATTCGTACTGGCTAGGACCAGGCAACACTTCGTGATGTGACAACCTTTTTCCACGCACACCTGTCACATTTCTGCGCGTCGTCCGGTCTTTCTCCGGCACTCAGATGGAAAGCCAGGGAACATGAGCACGGCGACAGCGAATCTGGAAATCGGCCCTTGTCGCTGCCGCGCAGGAAGGATACATGGCCGCTCTAGAAGGTTTCCTCGCTGAGGATGTTGTCTATCGTTCGGATGGCGGCCGCGGGTGATCCATAGGATCTGATTGATGCCTTGCGCCGAGGCATCACGAGACCGAGCAAACTTGCTGCGATCTCAAAATCAGGCCAAAGATTGAGCGATCGTTACGCGTCAGGGCCGGCGGTCGCCTAGTGCGTCGCTCCGATTCTGGTTTCTGTGAATCCGACAAACGTGTCGGAACTTTTGAAGCCTTGCTGGTCGGGAGTCTCATCATGCGCAAGGCCCAATCCCTTGGCCAACTCAGACACGTTCGTGCAGCTTCTCATGCTCTGCACCGCCGTCTGCCGGAACGCCTTCCGATACTTATGTCTCTTGGTCACCCGCAGCCCCTTTCGGCTGCGAAGTGTAGCAAGCAAAAACTGTCTCAGTTTAGGGGTTCAGTCCACCCCCGGTCTTCTGTCTACATGTGGCAGGAACGCGGGAACGTTAGACTTTCGGCGAAGGCGTGACGTGGAGTCTCTCGGCCATTTTCACCAAGTCGGCGAGCGACTCGGCTTTCATTTTTTGCATCACCTGACCGCGGTGTGCTTTCACTGTGATCTCGCTGATGCCAAGCTCGCCACCCACCTGCTTATTCAGCAGTCCGGAGACTACCAGAGCCATAACCTCTCGTTCGCGACGGGTGAGTGACGCGTAGCACTCACGGAGGACCGCCATTTCCGCCTCCTGTTTCAGCACGGCCTCGCTGTGCTCAAGGGCATGCCGGATGGCGTCAAGTAAAACGCCGTCGGCAAACGGCTTAGTGAGGAATTCAACAGCGCCGGCCTTCATGGCTCGGACGGTCATGGGTACGTCGCCGTGACCGGTGATGAAAATGATGGGCATATCGGTTCGTTCCAAGGCAATCCGCTCCTGCAAATCAAGACCATTCAGGCCAGGAAGCGAAACGTCAAGCACGAGACAGCTCCGGACCGGAACTCGCGGCCGGTCTAGGAATTCCTGTGCCGAGGTAAATGTCTCGGCGCGCCAACCCTCATTGCGGATCAGCAAGTCCAGGGATTCGCGCACGGAGATGTCGTCGTCGACGACGAATACGATCGGAATGACCTCCGACTTGGGTGACGACCTCTGTTGAGTCGCGCTCGCTGAACTCATGTCCGAACCCTCGGTCTTTCAGCGCACGCCGAGTGCGGTGTTGAGCGCCTTAAGTAGCTCGGTATCGCTGAACGGCTTGAACAGGCATTCCATCGCACCCTGTTCCAGGACCCGAGGGCGCACCATCTTATCTCTGACCCCAGTAATAAAGACGATTGGGATCGCTTTCCGGCGAAGTTTCAATTCGCTCTGGAGATCCGGACCACTCATGCCCGGCATGGCAATGTCGAGGATCAGACACTTGGTCCTGTCCACATATATGGATGCGAGAAACTCCTCCGCAGACGCGAATGCATGGACGGTGTAGCCCAACAGCCGCAGCAAGTCGGGTAGCGACTCGCGCACTGACTCATCATCATCCACGACGGATACAAGCGGATGCCGGGCCATTACCCTCCTCCCACGCTCTTGACCTGTGGCGGAGCGGTGATCGCGCCAGGCGAGGCGGCTTTGGCTGCACACGGAATCGAAAACGAGAACGTCGCTCCGGGACCGTCATTCGGTGCCGCCCAGAGGTGTCCGTGGTGGCTCTCGATGATGGAGCGACTGACGGACAGCCCCATTCCCATACCATCCTTCTTTGTCGTGTAGAATGCCTCGAAGAGTCTGTCCGAAACCTGGGGATCGAGACCGATTCCAGCATCTTGTACAGTCAAGCGCACACGATCCTCCTGGTCCCGCTCCGTACTGATAAGCAACTGCCTCGGTCGATCCTCGACGCCGCTCATCGCGTCTGTAGCATTCCTCATAAGGTTCAGAATGACCTGCTGAAGCTGGATTCGATCGGCGGTGACGGCCGGCAGGTCGTCTGCAAACTCGTGGCGTAAAAGCACCCGGTTTCTCTGAAGGTCATTTGACGACAGGGCGATCACCTCTCGGACAGCCTCATTCAGGTCTACCAATTCGGTCATGGCGTCCTTCTGAGCAAAGAGCGCTCGCAATCGGGAGATTACGTCAGAAGCACGGTTGCCATCGCGAATCGTGCGCCGAACGGTTTCTTGAGCTCCCGCGATGTTTGGAGGATTGGCACTCAGCATGCGCAAGCAGGTGCTGGCGTTGGTGACAACTCCCGAAAGCGGTTGGTTGACTTCGTGCGCGACCGACGCCGTCAATGCTCCGAGCGTCATCGCCCTGGCCACACGCGCGAGCTCCGAACGGCCCTTGTCAAGTGCCCCTTCCGAAAGCCGGCGCGCGGTGACATCCTGAACGACCGCGATATACTCCAGTTGCCCATCCCGGTCCCGAGTCGCATGAGCGACCGCATGCATGTACTTGATCGAGTGGTCCGGCATCAGCAGACGGTACTGCCATTCAAAGCCCGTGTCGCCGCCTCGTGCCTGGTCGACCATTTTCATTTTTTCGATCAAACTGACGTCTTCCGGATGGACTCGAGTACGGATCAGTTCGAGCGTTACGGGCAGGCCGATCTCAAGCTCGTAGATGCGATAAAGCTGCTCCGACCAGGTGATTTCATCTGACGCCACTTTCCAAGAAAAGCTGCCGGTTAAGTTGAGGCGTTGACCTTCTGCGAGAAATGCCTCGCTGCGCCGCAAAGCTCTCTCGGCTTCCTTTTGTCGGCTCAAATCGAGCACGAAAGCGACACCTTCCGTCCTACTTCCTTCGAAGAGTGCGCCGCCGAGAAGCACAGGCACTCGGCTGCCATCTTTCCGGAAGTACTCCTTCTCGAAGGGTTGAAAGATGCCGGTCGCCTCTAAATCAGCTAGTGCCCGTTCGTCATGGTCATGCCATTCGCCTGGCGTCAGGTTCGTCCAGCTGACGCGACCGGAGGCGAGATCTTCACGGTCGTATTGCACCATGCGGAGAAATGCTTCGTTGGCCTCGGTGATAGCACCTTCGAGATTCCACATGACAATTCCCACAACATTGGCCTCGACCAGACGTCGGACCTTCGCTTCTAACCCTTTTGCCAATTCACGGACTTCTGCTTCCGCCTTTTCGCGCTCGGACACCTGGAAGTTGAGGTCTTCTATGTATATCAGTGCTTGATA
>Ga0153915_10003454_pt1 | contig 14514 bp, 15 predicted proteins | sample Opewatmetagenome_2_FD_107003 | JGI IMG/M metagenome (GOLD analysis project Ga0153915, IMG submission 107003) | Freshwater wetland microbial communities from Ohio, USA - Open water 3 Core 3 Depth 3 metaG | ecosystem: Environmental > Aquatic > Freshwater > Wetlands | place: USA: Ohio, Lake Erie...
CTCGGCCGCTTTGGGTTTTCTCATTTATCGTTGAGGAGAAAAGTTGCCATCCGGCCGGCGCTTCGGTTATCCTCTACCCGACAGGAGGGATTTATGAAACACTCCAAGCCCCTGTGTGTGCTCTTCGGGCTCGTCGTTTTCCTCGGCCTCCTTCCCGCCGCCATTCATTCCCAGGAGTCTCGGCCGCAGCTCCGTCTCGTGGGCGATTTCCTGGTCGATTCCTCCCGTGTCGCCGAATATGAAGCGGCCATTAGGGAGCTCCTGGCCAACCTGGAAAAGCACGGCTTCCCCTTTGCTCTCGATATGTACAGCACGGACGACAATCATTATTACGCGGTTTATCCCTTGAAAAACTATGCCGATGCCGACCTGTGGATTAAAGCCTGGGGAGAACTGAGACAGAAAATGGGATCGGAAAACCTGCAGGCGCTCCACGGCCGCATCGTAGCCGCCGAGATCGAACGGGTTTATCAGTTCTGGTACTACCGCCCGGATATCTCATTTCTCCCGGAGAAGGAACGGCTGAAGCCGGAAGAGAGAGGCTATTACACCTGGGATTTTGTCTCTGTGATCCCCGGCAGAGAGGGGGAATTCGAAGCTGTCAACAAAGAATGGATCGCCCTCAGCGGGGCCAAGAAAGCCCGTGACCCCTTCTACACCTGGGCGGGCGACCTGGGCACAAAGATGCCGGTCTATGTCTGGGTGGAGTACGGGAAGAGCGCGGCGGACTACGCCGTCACTGAAGAAGAATTCTGGAAGGCGATGGGGGAGGAGGGCGCCGCGCTTTCGAAAAAAACCCGGACTTTGATCAGGAAAATGGAGTCCAAAACCGGACGGTACAGGCCCGACCTTTCCTATGCCCCCAAAAAATAGGCGTCCTTCCGCTCTTAAGAGATTCAGCGATCAACGAGGCCTGATCGGCTCGCGGATACCGATTCTGAACTAGCTCCGGAAGGATTATTCCCCGCCGATCTGGAGAAGCTTGATCCGGAAGGTCGGTGTAGTCCTGGCTCGGCTCAGGTCAAGGTCGTCGGCCACCATTTCGATCCCGTTGAGCATCTCGTCGGCCGTCCCGGCGATTGTCAGGCCCTTAGCCGGGAAGGCGATTTTCCCGTCCTCGATCCAGAACCCGGACGCCCCGCCGCTGAAGTTTCCATTGACCGGGTTGATCCCATAGCCGGTCACTTCCTTGACGAGCAGGCCAATTTTTGTCGCCTTGATGATCTCCTCGGGCTTGGCCTGTCCGGCCACCATGTAGAACTGATGGGGACCGATCCCGGGCAGGCTGGTAAAACCGCCCCGCGAGGCGTTTCCCGTGCTCCGGACTCCGGCCCGCTTGGCCACGATCGTGTTGTACATAAACCCTTTGAGAACCCCCTTGTCGACGATGATCCTTTTTTGGGTGGAGACTCCTTCGCCATCGAACGGCTCGCTGGCGACCCCCTTGTCGAGAGTCCCATCGTCGATCAAAGTGACGAGCTCCGACCCGATCTTCTGGCCCAGCTTCTGCCCTAAGAAGCTAGCTCCCTGAAGTACCCTCTCTCCGTTGACCGCTCCCAAGATTCCCCCCAGAAGCGCGTAGCCCACGTCGGCGTGAAAAATGACCGAGGCCTTTTGTGTCTTGACCGGCCTGGGGTCCAGCATCTCGTAGGCGTCGCGGGCCGCCTTTTCGGCCACCTGCTCGGCCGGTTTGAGGTCAATGTATGAGCGCGCCCCGCAAAATTCGCCGCCCGACGACTTCTGGTCTCCTTTCTCCGCCACCACGGAAACTCCCAGGGAACAGGCCGAAGACTGGTAGCTCTTTGCCAGACCGTTGGAATTGGCGATGACGACCTCGCCCTCGCCCTCTCCGTATCTTGCCCCATCGCTCTTGGTGATCCGGGGATCTTTCATGGCCAGCTGTTCTAATTTCTTGGCCAGTTGGATCTTCTGCTCCATCGGTATTTTGACGATCTGGGAGTCATAGAGGCCGCCGATTTCGCTCATCCCCTTGTCGTCGGGGAGCACGTTGTTCGGGTCCGGGGTCGTGATCTTGGCGAACTCGATGGCCCGTCCGATGGCGTCTTCAAGGGCCTTTTGTCCCAGGTCGTTGGAGCTCGCGAAGGCCATCTTTCCCTTGACGAAGACCCGGAACCCGGCCCCGTAGCTGGCCGCCTCCTCGACGGTCTCGACTTCTCCTTTGCGGACCTCGATGCTCAGGTTCCGGCCGTTCTCGATGTAGACTTCGGCCGCATCGGCCCCCTTTTTCAGGCACTTCGAGACCAACTGTTCGGCTAATCCTTTGTAGTCCATCGTTTTCTCCATCTTTGGCTCTTATCTCGCCCGCGACCCGCCGACGTTGATGCCCCGGATTCTGACCGTGGGCTGCCCGGCTGCGACTTCAGCCGCCTGGCCCTTGCCGCAGATCCCGGGGCCGAAATCCAGGTCGTCTCCGACGGCATCGATCCCCAGGATGACATCGAGGCAGTTGCCGATGAGCGTGGCTCCCTTGACCGGCGTCGTTTTCTTCCCGTCCTCGATGAGATAGGCTTCCCGGCAGGTGAAATTGAAGACGCCGGTAGTCGGGTTGACGCTTCCTCCGCTCAGGCTCTGGACATATATGCCGCTCTTGGTCGAGGACAGGATTTCGGCCGGCTTGTCCTTGCCGCGGTCGATAAAGGTGTTGGTCATGCGGACGATCGGAATGTTGCGGAAGCTCTCCCGGCGGCCGTTTCCGGTGCGCTCCATGTTGAGCTGCTTGGCCGAAAGGACGTCGGTCATGAACTTGACCAGGACTCCGTCCTGGATCAACACGTTGCGTTTCATTTGTGTCCCTTCGTCGTCATAGTCGGTCGTGCCGCGGAAGCAGGGGAGGGTGCCGTCATCCACCATGGTGAACTTCTCGCTGGCGACCTTCTTCCCCAGTTTGCCGACGAAGACTCCGGTCTGGCGGGCGATGTTGTCGCCTTCCAGAGGATGACCCACGGCTTCGTGGACCAGGACTCCGCCCCAACCGTTCTGCATGACCACGTCCATCTTTCCGGCGGGGGCATCCTTGGCCTCAAGCATGACGATGGATTCCCGGGCGCAGTTCCGGGCCGCATCCTCGGGCTTGAGCTCGTCAAAGATCTCCACCCCGGAGTGCCGGCTCAGCCGCTCGCGACCCATGTGGGAGGTGTTGTTGCCAACGCCGAGCGTCTGGACGATGAAGAAGATGAGCGGTAGTTCGTCCACGAGGTAGAGGCCCTCGCTGTTCGCGATGCTCCGGCCCCTCACCTCGTCATAATAATCGATCGAGGCCATCTTGATCCTCGAGTCATACGCCAGCGCGGCGTCGTGGGCGCGCTTCATGATCTCCAGTCGTTTTTCGTCGGCCACTGTCTGGAGCGGAACTTTGACCGTGATGTAGGACGGCCTGTCTTCTGCTTTGATATCCACCGGCTTGACGGCCTTCGCTCCCCGGGCAACGAAAGAGGCCACCTCGGCGGCCCGGATGAGCTTTTCCTGGGTGATCTCATCAGTGTAGGCATAGCCGGTTTTGTCGCCTGAGATGACGCGTACGCCGGCGCCCTGGCTGATCCCGAAGACGGCACTCTTGAACTTCCCCTCCTCGAGCAGAATGCTGCGCGAGATCCGGTGCTCGACATAGACCTCTCCGAATTCTCCGCCCTTGCTCAAGGCATGTCGGATGACCCGGTTCAGGTCTTCGAGGGCGAGCTGCGGTTTGGACGGCGCCTGACCGGCCAGAAGGCCGCGCAGGAGAGAAGGGGTGGCTGCCAGCGCGACACCTCCCTTAAGACTCAGCTCGAGGAATTTGCGCCGAGGGATGTCCTCGACAAAATAGCTCCGGTGTTTCATGATCATTCCCCTTGCGGTTGGATTTGGAATGCCCGAATCATGGTATGTGATTATAGCCCATCTAACTCCCGAAATCCAAAACCCTCTTATCTCCGATGTAACCAGGCCTCGGGTGCAACGTTCCGCTTCATCGCCGACCTGGCGGATTGGGACCTCTCGGTGGGTACCAACGCGCCCGGGCAGTCCGGCGATCCACAAAATTCCCATTATTCGGACTTGCTAGTTCCCTGGCTTGAGGGGAAATATTTTCCGGTCTATTTTTCTCGAACGAAAATCGAGTCGGCCGCGGAGAAAACCCTCCGGCTTGAGCCGCTCAAACGCAAGACATGATGCTCTTAGGCGGTCAAATCGACTGGGAAAGGGAGGCGGCAAGTCTTATGGCTTCGACCAGGCTGCGAGGACTCGCTCGATCTTTCCCGGCGATATCGAAGGCCGTGCCGTGGTCGGGAGAGGTGCGGACAAAGGGAAGGCCCAGGCTTACATTGACTCCGTTTTCAAAGGCCACGAGCTTGAAGGGTATCAGCCCCTGGTCATGGTAAAGGGCGATGACGATTGTGTCCGCCTGCCCGAGGGCGGTCCGGAAAACAACGTCGGGCGGATAGGGACCCTTGATTTTGATCCCCTGCCGGCGGGCCTCCCTGATGGCGGGAGCGATCTCCTCGGTCTCTTCTCGGCCCAGGAGGCCGTCCTCTCCGGCATGGGGGTTGAGTCCGGCGACAAGGAAGGCGAAGCCGTCCGGTCGAACCCTCCTCAGGCTCCTGTCGAGGGAAATGAAAAAATCATGCAGGCTTTCCCTGTTGATTTTATTCAAGGCATCCGGCAAAGAAAGGTGATGGCTGAAAAGAGCGACTTTGAGCTTTCCCGACCAGAAGGCCATGACGGCCCCGGGGTAGAGGTGGTTCAGGTAGTCAGTATGGCCCTTCCAGCGGAGGCCGGCCAAAGCCCAGGAGGACTTGGAGATGGGGGCCGTTACAATGGCCTGCAGATTCCCCTCCCTGGCCTCGGCAACGGCGGTTTTGAAATAGTGGAACGACTCCAGACCGTTTCTCGCGGAAGCCCGCCCCTTCCCAATTGTTCTCAGTGAGCTCGGGACTTCATAGAATGTCAGGGTTCCCGACGGGGCGGGTTTGTCTGGCCTCACCGAGTCAAAATCGAAATGAATACCGAGAGCCTTCTCCTCGGCCCGGAGGACGGGCGCGGAACCGAAGAGAACATAGTCGGCTTCCGGCAGCCTATAATCCCCCCCCAACGCCTTGATGACGATCTCCGGACCTACGCCCCCCGGATCGCCCAGCGTGATCCCGATCCTCCGGAGAGTCATCGGCTCTTTTTCTTGGCCTCTTCCTCTTCCTTGATGTCCTCCGTCTTGTAGAGGTACTTGATGTTGGCCTTGTAAACCAGCAGGTTGGGCGCGTCATCGCGGTTGAGCTTGAAGCAGTTCCGGTCGTACCACTCGACATATCCTTCGATGACCTGGCCATCGGCAAAGGCCACGGCCATCTTGGTCTTCTTGTTCATCTGCTTGAGATAGTAGTAGTTCTCGGCGTGCGTATCGTAGGGCGGGTGCATCTTCCGTTTTTCAGATTCGTGGCGCTCTTTTTCTCTTTCCCGGCTGTCCCGGATTTCAGCCAGGTTGGGTCTGATGAGCCGTCTATTCATAGAATTTCTCCACCTATTGGATTGATGAAGGATTTTCGCTTGTTCCATATTCTATCACTTTCGAGGTCGGACTTCAATACCGTGAAGGAGCGGCTTTAGGGCCTCGTACCAATTCCGGGCCAGCAGCCGATAGCCTGCGCTCGTCGGATGGACATCCCGAAGAAGCTCCGGCGACCTTAAGAAAATGGCATAGTTATCGACTAACACCAGCCGTTCTTCGGCGGCGATCTTGCGGATGAGCGGATTAATCTCCTTGACCACCCGGCCGGCGGACTCCGGCCCGAAGGGGGCAGAGTGCCGCGCAGGAAGGGGAGGGATGGTGGCCAGGAGAATCCTCGCCTTCTCTCCCCGGCGGTCGGTGAACTCCCGGAAAAGGCCGATGATCGCCCTCGTGTTGCCGGCGAACGCATCGACCGAGGTGTGATCGCTGTCAACCCGGACATCTTTCCCGGGATACTCGGAGTCCGTAAGGCTGTCTCCGGCGCAGAGGATGATGATTCCGCGGGAAGGAAAAGAAAGGGCGGTCAAGAAAACGATAAGCAAGGCCGGGGCAGAGGTCAGCGGCGAATTTCTCAATCTTTCGAGCTCAAAGCTTTTGGCTTAGGAGAGGGAACGTTTTCCGGAACGAACCGGACCCGCGACTCTGCTCACCGGCAGGAGCTCTATCAACGGTTACCCATGACTTGGTCGACTGTGATATTCCAGTTCTTTAAGTTGGTGCCCCTAGATCTATCCAGGCTGGCCGCTGAGATGGTGTAGTCGACGATCGACCGCAGCTCCGCGATCCGGGCGTTGCTCAGGTCTCTCTGGTAGGTGAGCACGATGAAGTTCGTGCTCAACCCGACCTTGAGCTTTTCTTCTTCGGCCTGAAGCTTTTTCTCTGCCAGCTCACGGGCGACCCGGTAGGATTGGACTCTCTGGTAGTTCGTTTCGACCGAGCGGACGCCGTTTCGGATCTCAAGGTATATGATTTGCTCCTGGTTCTTCAGCTGCAGCATCGCCTGCTCAAGCTGGAGCTTGGCCTGGGTGTAGGCCGCTCGAGAAAAGACCGTATTCAGCGGGATATCGAGAGATAAGCCGACCGTCCAGTTTTTATACTTGAAGTTGAAAGCGTCCTCCATGGCATCCTTCGCCGGGCCGGGGACGATGCCGATTTTCACGCCAGTCAGGGGATCATCGTTGAGGTAGAGGATCTGGTCTCCCGAAATCCCGGGGCTATAGTACGATGCCGTCAGGTCGAGCCTGGGCAGGAGTTGGTTCTTGCTGTAGCTGACGTTGAGGTCCTGGGTCCGCAGGTCAATTTTGAGCGACTTGAGCTCGGGCCTGTTCTGCATGGCTGTGAGGAGGGCCTCATCGAGGTTGATCTGCCGTTCCTCGAACTTGGGGAGGTCGACAGGCTTGATCGGCAGGGCCAATTTCATGTCATCTTCGGAGAGGTTGATGATCGTCCGGAGGCGGTCTTCGTTGTTCTTAACATCGGCCTCGGCAGAGATGATATCGGCTTCCCGCGTGGCCACCTCGGCCTGAGCGCTCAGGATTTCGATCGGAGCCAGAGTGCCCACTTCGACGGCCCTCTGGTTCTTGGACAGGAGGTCCTGGGCGAGCTTGAGGGACTGTTGCATCACCTTCAAATTCTCCTGGCTATAGACCAGGTTCCAGTACGCCTCTTCGACCGTATAGATGATGTCGGCGATCGTCTGCTCCAGGTCGACCCCGGACTTCTCGTAGTTGTTCTGGCCGATGATGATGTTATTCCGGGTGACCTTGACCCCGAAATCCCGGAGCAGCGGCTGCCGGAGATCGAAACGGAGAGTACTCCCGTACCGAGGGTTGACAGTCTGGAAGCGGCTGTTGCTCTTGTTTTTATAATTCATCAAGGAGGCCGTCAGTGTCCCACCCGTCGGAATGAGCTGGGAGACCGAGGCGTCGTAATCATAGTAGTCGGTGATCGTCGTCCCCGTCGTATCGAGCCAGGAATAGGAGGCGCTTTGATTGCTGCGGTCGTTGACGCCGAACGAGAGGGTAGGCAGGAATATCTCCTTGGCCTGGGCGACCGAGTAGGCGGCGATTTCCGGGCTCATGACCTGGATGGCGACGCCGTAGTTGTTCTTCAGCGTGCGTAGGATCGTATCCTCGAGGGTCAGGGAAAGGACCTGTCCTGTCTTCTCTTGGGTCCAGGAAGCGGCCGGCCAAAGCAGGACCAGGACAACAAGAAGTTTGGCAATTCGTCGGAGCATATGGAACCTCCAGAAATTGGGTCTCATTCTTTATATACGTTTATTCGTAGCGTAAAGCTTCGATCGGGTCCAACCGCGAGGCCTTGCGGGCCGGGTAAAAACCGAAGAAAATACCCACCGATGCCGAAAAGGCGAAGGCCATAATTATGGAGTTGGGGGAGACCGTCGTCGGGAACTCGGAGAATATCTTGATGTAGTGCAGAACCCTGGAGAGACCGATTCCGAAAAAGACGCCGATCAGCCCCCCGAGAACACTAAGGACGATGGCTTCCGTCAAGAACTGCAGCAGGATGTCCTTCTGACGGGCCCCGACGGCCATACGGATGCCGATCTCGCGGATCCTCTCGGTCACCGAGACGAGCATGATGTTCATGATCCCGATGCCGCCGACGAGGAGCGAGATCGAGGCGATGCTCCCGAGCAGGACGGTCATGATCTGGGTGGCCTGGGCTGCTCCCTCGGCGATCTCCGCCATGTTCCGGACCTGGAAGTCGTCCTCGGCGCCGGGGGCGATCTTGTGCCGGATCCGCATCAACTCCTCGATCTGGATCTGCGCCTCTTTCGTCCGCGCAGCGGACACGGCCGAAACATCGACCGAGGAAATGTATTCCTGTCCAGTCAGCCTCTTCATCACCGTTGTGTATGGCACGGTCATCATGTCGTCGCGGTTGAACCAGCCGCCGGACTCGCCTTTGGATTTGAAGACGCCGATGACCCGGAAGGGAATCGCCTTGACCCGGACGATCTTGCCGATCGCGTCCTCGTCCTCAAACAGGCTCTTTTTCACCTCACTCCCCAGGACACAGACCTTGGCGGCTACCCTCACCTGGCTCTCGTCGAAATACGTCCCCTGCGCGATCTCCCAGTTCCGGACCTCCGGATACATGGCTCCCGTTCCCTGGATCGAAGTGTTCCAGTTCTTATTTCCGTACACGACCTGGGCGCGCGTGCTGGCCGAAGGAGAGATATATTTTACGGAGTCGCACTGCTGTCCGATGGCCACCGCATCCTCGGGCTTGAGCGTGTTCCACCCCCCAGACCCGGAATGCACGCCGTGTGAAGTCCTGCTGCCAGGGGAAACAAAAAGCAGGTTGGTGCCAAAGGAGGCAAAGCGGTCTTCGACGCCGCGCTTGGCTCCTTCTCCGATGCTGACCATCGAAATCACGGCGCCGACGCCGATGATGATGCCCAGGGCGGTCAGGAACGACCGCATCTTGTTGCGTCCGAGCGCCCGCAGGGCGACCCGGCTTGTGCGCAGTATGTTCATGGTTCAAACTCCTGTTTATTTGGCCTGATCCTCACAGCCCTCCTTGCCCTTCTCTTCTCTGATGATCTTCCCGTCCCGCATGTAGATTCTTTTCTGAGCATAGCAGGCGATGTCGGGCTCATGAGTGACCATGACCAGGGTGATTTTTTTCTCCTGATTCAGATGAGTGAAGATCTCCATGATCTCACCGCTCGTCTTTGTGTCCAGGTTTCCCGTGGGCTCATCGGCGAGGATGAGCGAAGGATTGTTGAGCAGCGCCCGGGCGATGGCGATCCTCTGCTGCTCACCGCCCGATAGTTGGTTGGTCTTGTGGTGGGCCCGGTCTCTCAAGCCCACGGATTCAAGGGCTTTCAGGGCCAGTTCCGTCCTCTGTTTGGAATGGATGTGGGAGGAATAAAGAAGCGGGAGCTCGGTGTTCTCTAGGGCCGAGGTCCTCGGGAGAAGGTTGAACGTCTGGAAAACGAACCCGATTTTCTGGTTGCGGACGCGGGCCAGCTTGTCCCGGTCAAAAGTGGACACCTCTTCCCCCTCCAGCAGGTATTGACCCGAGGTCGGCTTGTCCAGGCAGCCGATGATATTCATCAGGGTCGACTTGCCCGAGCCCGAGGGCCCCATGATGGCCACGAACTCGGCGGGCTCGACCTTATAGGTGATGCCCCGGAGAGCGTGGACCTCTGTTTCGCCGACTTTATAGACCTTGGTTAGGTCGTCGATTTGTATGACTGGAGTGGACATCTGACTTCTTTCTTTAATACGTCTTTCAGCTGGACTCGTTCTAGCGGCGGATCATCATCATCGGGGGTCCGCCGGGGCCGGAACTGGCAACCGCCTGAGCGGACTGTTCACCGAGGATAATCTCCTGGCCTTCTTTCAAGTCGCCGCGCAGCACCTCGGTATAGGAATTGTCCGTCACCCCGGCCCTGATGAAGGTCACGGCCAGCTTGCCGTTCTCATCCAGGTACCAGACCGTGGTGGGCTTTCTCCTCTGCCCTCCCGTTCCGCCCATGCCTTGGAACATGCCGCCGGCCTGGGAGGGAGCCATCGTCTGGGCTCCGCTTGGGGCGCTCTGCGGACCTCCGGGGGCCTGGGTGGAGGAACCCTCCTGAGCCTTGCCCGGGCCTCCTTCCGCCTGGCGCTTGGCGAACATCCTCTCCCCGGCCTCTTTCATTATCTTGCCGAGCTCCTCAGCAGGAAGGGTGGGAGTGAACCGGAGGGCGCCGTTGGGAACTCGAAGCACGCCCTTGGCCTCGCCGGTGATGATCGAGACCGTAGCCGTCATTCCGGGCCGCAGCTTGAGCTCCGGGTTTTCCGCGTCCACGATCGTTGTGTAGGTCACGACATTCGTGGTGACCGTCGGCGAAAAACGGACCTGTTTCACCGATCCGTTGAACGTGTTGTCCGGAAAGGCATCTACGGAAAAGCGCACTTTCTGCCCTTCCTTGACCTTGCCCACATCGGCCTCATCGACGTCGCATTCGACCTGCATGTGGCTCAGGTCATTGGCGATCACGAAGATCTTGGGTGCCGTAAAGCTGGCCTGAACCGTCTGGCCCAGGTTCATGTCCCTGGATATGACCACACCGTCGATGGGCGAACGGATGATCGCATAGCTGAGGTCGAGCTTGCTCTGGTCGAGCTGGGACCTAGCCTGTTCTAGGCGGGCGTTGGCCGACTGGAGGTCGGTCTTGGCGCCGAGATAATTGGCTTCAGCCGTGTCTTTTTCCTCGAAGGAAATCAGGTCTTTCTCGAATAGACTCAAGGATCTTTCATACTGCCTCTGCAAGTTGGCCAGGGTGACCTTGGCCTTATCCACCGACGCCTGGGCGCTCAGATAGTTGGCCTCGTTCTGTTTCACCCGGCTCTCAAACGTGGACAGGTCGAGCTCGGCCAAGATCTGGCCTGCCTTAACTTGGGAATTGAAGTCGACATAGAGCTTGGCGATCTTCCCTGAAACCTGGCTTCCGACTTCCACCTTGGTGATCGGGTTGACCGTCCCCGAGGTGGTGACCACGGCTTCGATGTCACCTTTAGTGAGCTTCTCGAGCCGGAATTTCGGCACACCGTTCTTATTGTTCCTGAGCATGGACCAGCCGAGGATGGCCCCGGCTATGACCACAACGGCCGCGATCCCGATGATAATCTTCTTCTTCATAGACCTTCTCCTTTGGGTTTGTCCGGAGAGCTTTCTCTCTCGATATTCTTGTCCTTCTGTTCAGATTCTTTTTTTCTTTGTTCGCCGTGTCGGGCGATGATGGCCTCCATTTTTTGCTTCTGCTCCGGTGTGAGCACGGCGTCGATCTGGTTCTTAATTTCCGAGCGAAGAGCAGAAAGCCGATTGTGCATGTCCGTGTACAGCTCTTTGAACCGGCTGTCATTTCTCTCAAAAATCTGCCGGATACTTTCCTTCTGATCAGGGGTGAGACCGAGGTTCCGGGCCATCTCCTCAAGGTCGGGAGGATGGGACAGACCTCTCTGAACCCGGGTATGCTGCCGAGGATGGAAAAAAATCCGCTCCGCGAAAATGCCTCCCAGGACGCCGGCCGCAAAAGCGACGAGGAGCGAGAGGACGATCCATAATCTATATTTGTTATTCATGGTCTGTATCTCCTCGACACATCGCTGTCCCCAACGGAGGCGAAGATCAGCATCATGTTTCTGTCCTCGACCTTCTTCTGGTCCAGAATGTTGGCCGCCTCGCCAAGGGGGTTCTCATCCTGAAAGAGGAACCTCTCCGTCTGGCTCAGCGCCCGGGGCTCCTCCGGCCGGAAGAAGAGGATTCCCGCGCCGAAGAGGAGGAACGTGGCCAGCGAGAGAGCGACTGCCCGATGGGCCCACTTTACCCAGAGGAGGCTGGGTGCCGCTTTTCCTCTCTCCTTGAGCTTGGCCAGAACCCGTTCCTTGAAATACGGGAGCGGCGTCGGCACGATCTGTGGCCGGACAAGGCCGAGAATCACCCGGTATTCACTGCCTTTTTTCTGGCAAAAGGGGCATTTCTCGAGATGAGTCCGCAACACAGTGCTTTCTTCAGGATCGAGTTTTCCGTCCAAAGATCGAAGGAGAAAACGTTCGGCTTTCTTACAGTCCATATTCTCCTCCTTGCAGGCCCAGGCGGCCGATCAATTTCTCCCGCAGCTTTCGCCGCGCCCGGTGGAGCCGCGAATCCACCGTCCCCGGCGAGAGCTTCAGAATCCCGGAGATATCCTCATAGGAAAGTCCATCGATATCCCGGAGGGTCAGGATGACCCTGTATTTCTCGGGGAGGCGGGCCAAAGCCTCCTGGACTACCTCCCGCCGTCCTTCCTGGAGGCGCCGTTCCTCGGGCCCGAAATCAGCAGACGCCAAAACGCGATCACCCGCCTCCTGGAGAGGAATTTCCCTCAGTTTTTTCCTGTTCTTCCTCAGGTAGTCTTTGATGTGGTTTACGGCCACGCGATAGAGCCAGGTCCCGAACCCGGACTTGGCCTGGAATCTGGACAGGGACAGATAGGCCTTGATGAAGACCTCCTGGGCGAGGTCATCGGCCGCCACTCTGTCGCGTGTAAACCCGTAGGCCAGACTGAACACCTTGCTCTTATACCTCTCGACCAAGACTCCGAAGGCCTCGCCGTCTCCCGCTTGAGACCGCCGAAGGAGCTCTCTCTCGTCCATTCGTAAACACTTTCGGTGGGCCTCCGTACAACCTTTAGACGGACGGCCCAGGTAAATCTTCCCTATTCTTTATATGAAACCATCATCCCCGGCGATGGTTTCAAAGCGGAGAAAAGGTTCTATCTTCGGAGCCAAAATGAGGGGGGGTTGACTATTTCTTGGTCGCTTTCCAGTTCACTGTGCCGCGCGGATTCTCGGCGGTCCCGGACATGGTCGTTCCTTCAACCGTGCCCTTATAGGTGACTGTAAATGACTTCCCATCGGGCCCGGTCCGGGTGACCGACCATTCGATGGCGTTTCCCTGGATTGTCCCCGCGCCGCTCGACTCTCCTCCCCGCGGTCCGGTCATGGTCACCGTGAGCTTCTCACCGTCTTGAGTGAACTTGGTCGTCAAGGGCATCTCCCCCCGGGGGGTCTGGACGGTCAGTTCCCATTCGCCGCTGACATTGGCGACTTGGGCGCCGACCAAAAGAACAAAAGAAAACAGGACCGAGAAAAGCAGAATAGGGAGACGGCTCTCATGCATGTTGTTCTCCTCCAATAATTAACCCGTATTATACACCAAACAGGTCCAATTTTAAACCCGGCCTGGTTTAGGGCGCGTCCGCACCCGGATCGTTCTCCGAGCCCGCTCGTAATCCCCAGGGCCGTCGATGTCCCTAAGGATACCGGGGCTCGGGACTCGGGCCTCAAGGATGTCATCCCCGTGCTCGAGAAGAAGGCCGCGCAGCCCGATATCGGGGGAGAGGGCCTCGATTTCGCGGCGGTATTTCAGGTCAATGAGCAGGGGATGGCCCCTTTTTCCCCGGAAAACAGGGAGCACAATCCCTTTCTTCTCCCGGCGATAGGCTTCTATCACCGAGTCGATGGCTGAACCCGGAACATCCGGCTGGTCGGCCAGCACGAAAACGGCCGCCCGGGCAGAGGAAGGCAGCGCAGAAAGACCGCTCTGGACCGAAGAGAGCATCCCCTCCTGGTACCTTGGGTTGATCACCTTCTTTACGGCAAAACCACGGATCTTATCTTCGATTTCCCGCCGATAGCCCCCCAGGACGACAACGACCCTGTCGGCTCGGGACGAGACGACGTTCTGGAGGACCGTCTCGATGATCGTCCTATCGCCATAGGGGAGAAGGAGCTTCGACCGGCCCATCCGCCGGGACTCACCCGCTGCCAGGACGATCGCCCAGATCACCCGCTCTCTCCAGCTCTCAGCTCTCGAACCCGGCTCCTGACCTCGACGAGCTCGGCGGCAATGCTGACGGCGATCTCTTCGACAGTCTTGGACCCGATCTTCAGGCCGATGGGCGCACGGACGCGTTCCCAATCCTGGGCTGAGGCCCAGCCCGCGGAGAGGAATCGTTCTCTTAACAGCGCGATCTTGTGCCGGCTTCCGATCATCCCGATGTAGGCGGCGGGGGAATGGATACAGGCCGACAGGGCCTCGGCGTCATGGCTGTGCCCCCGGGTAACGATTACAATGTAGGTGTCGGGGGAGACGGGGAATTCCCGGACCGCCTGCTCTACATCAGAGACGATCAGGGCGGTCCCCTCGCCAAACCTCTCTGGGCTGGCGTATTCGGGCCTGTCATCGATGACTGTAACCTCGAAACCTAGCCACCCGGCCTGACGGGCCACGGCCTGGCCGATATGCCCCGCGCCCACGATCAGGAGCCTGGGAAGGGGAGTGATCGGTTCGAGGAAGTGGAAGGTTTGACCGTCTTCCGGGACCGTTCCGTGTTCCTGAAGGAGCATCGGCTTGTCTTGTCGGCTCACCTGGGCAAGCTCCCGCGTGAAGCGGCGGAGAGATGACCCGGCTTCAAGGCCACGTTTCATGTGATCGAGCCAGAAGCGCCTGACCCCGGC
>Ga0153915_10003455_pt1 | contig 14514 bp, 15 predicted proteins | sample Opewatmetagenome_2_FD_107003 | JGI IMG/M metagenome (GOLD analysis project Ga0153915, IMG submission 107003) | Freshwater wetland microbial communities from Ohio, USA - Open water 3 Core 3 Depth 3 metaG | ecosystem: Environmental > Aquatic > Freshwater > Wetlands | place: USA: Ohio, Lake Erie...
AGTCCCCAGGTGGTGGTTGCTTGTCGATCCCGGAAAGGCGCGGCCTTTAGTGTCGAGCCAGAAATTCCGGAGCGGGCTGTCCTTGGGAAAGCTTCCGGCGATAACGCCCCGTTGCGGCCCGAAAAACGTCTTGTGCGTGCTTCCCGTTACGACATCGGCTCCTTCCTTGAGAGGCTCCTGGAAAGCGCCGTACAGCCCTAAAACATGAGCCATGTCGAACATGATGACGGGTCGTTCCTTCCAGCTTCTGACGATATCCGCGACAAATTTCACAGGCTCCCGATGGATGAACATGCTTTTGCCGAAGACGATGAGCTCGGGCTTGTTCTTATCGAGAAGCGAGGCGAGCGCCTCGAGGTCCGGCTTGTAGGGATTATCCCTGGCCACCGGAAAATTAATGACATGCTCTTTTCCCGTCTTGGGGTCTTCTTCGATGTAGTTGAACAGCGCGCCCATCGGCTGGGCGCTGAGGTGGCCGCCCTTGGTCAGGTCATTGTTCATGACGAGGCGCAGCCTCCGGCTGGGCTGTCCTTCGGCCCGGCTCCGGTTGATGAATTTGACCATGGCCTTGAAAACGACCTCGTTGGCCATCTGCCCGCTGACCGGCCGGAGTTCGACCTCGGAACAGTCGAAGAAACGTCCGAGCTCGCGCTGGGCCTCGATCTCCACATCGCGGATGAAATCGATGCCCTGATAAAAATAGACTTCCTCGCCCTTCATCGTCCGGTGTTCGGCGTACCGTCCCGAAGGATCAGAGATTTCGCACATCTTGACGAGAAGCGAAGGCGTGCATTCCGAAGGGATCAGGTTGAACGATTCCTTTTGCCTCCAGACATTGTTTTGCTCGACCTTCCGGCTGAGGGCCTGGATCTTTTCAAATAATGAGGGCATGGCGCCTGTTCTCCTAATAGATGAAATTGCGGCCCTCGATGGCTTTGAGCTTATCGATTCTTCTCTGGTGCCGTCCGCCGTCAAACCCGGTCTTGAGCCAGACCTGGAGGATCTTCAGCGCCTCCGGCAGGGCGAGGACGCGGCCGCCCAGGGTGAGACAGTTGGAATCGTTGTGCCTCCGGCTCATCTCGGCCGTGTATTCGCTCCAGCAGGCTGTCGCCCGAATGCCTCTGAATTTGTTGGCCACCAGGCACATGCCCATGCCCGTTCCGCAGACGAGGATGGCCCTGTCGAACTGGCTGCTTAAAACCGCCTCGGCCGCCTTGGCGCCATAATCGACGTAATCCACGGATTCGCCCGGCCCGCAGCCGAAATCCTTGTGCTCGATATCGTTCTCGGCAAGATAGGCCACGATGCCCTGTTTCATGATGAACCCGGCATGATCAGACGCGACGGCGATTTTCATGAGTTCCCCCTATGATCGATATAAGGAAGGATTCTCTCTATACGCGGTCATCGATCTACAAACTTGGCGGCTTCGGGCATGGCCTGAAGGGCCTTGAGGATCACCGGATCGCCCTTCTCAAAGGCCTTCCATCCCTCCTCGTTCCCCCAGAGAGCCGAGGCCACCTCTCTCTCAAGCTCGCGCTTGATCTCGATCTCTGCCTCTTTGAATTTTTTGGCGTCCACCGCGATTTTGTTGGAGACAAGATAATCTCTAAAGTCTTCGATGAAGGCGGCGTCGGCGCTGAAATCGCGGCCGACGAGGATCTTGCCCGGCCCGGCCGTCGCCGCGGCTTGTGCGTCCTGGGGAAAAATGAACTTTTTTGAAAGCGGCGTCTGGTGGCTGACGAATTTTCTGACGAAGGCGAAGAAGACGCCCTTCATGCGCAGCTCGGCCGTATAAGGCAGGAGAAGGAACTTGACTTCATAATCCGGAGTAATCCCGCCCTGGCCCAGGACCTTTCGGCCTTTGTCCGTGTATTTGATCTCCCTTTCCTTTTCCGGCACGGCTTTGTCCATCAAGTAATCTTCGAGGCGGCTGTAGTCGCGCTGGATCGACCGGCCGCTCGGCGTATAGTACTTGGCGATGGTCAGGGCCACGGCCATGTTCGGGGCCAGCGGAAAAATTTGTTGGACCAGTCCTTTCCCCCAGGAGTCCTCTCCGATGATCAAGCCCCGGTCGTGGTCCATGACGGCGCCGGCGACGATTTCGGAAGCGCTGGCCGTGCCCTGGTTGATGAGCACGATCAGCGGAATCTTCTCGTACTGATTGTTCCGGACCGCCACGAATTCCTGGTCGTACCTCCGGTTCCGGCCCTTGATGGAAACCACCAAGTCGTCTTTGGGAAGGAACTCATCGGAAAGGTCGATCGACTGGAAAAGCGGGCCTCCGGGATTCCATCGCAAATCGAGGATCAGGCTTTTCAAGCCTTTCTCGACCAACTGCTCCATTTTGGTCTCGAATTCATCGGTTGTGCTTTCCGCGAAATAGCGGACGTTGATATAGCCTATGCCATCCTGAAGCATAAAGGCATAGGGCACGCTGTAGAGGGGAATCTCCTCTCGAATGATCGTCAGTTCGATCGGCTTCCCGACTCCCTCTCGGGCGAGCGTGATATTCACCTTGGTCCCTTTCGGACCCCTCAATTTGGACACGGCGTCCCGGTCCGAGATGGGCTTGGTGCTTTCGCCGTTGATATGGGTGATGAGGTCGCCGGCTTGTATACCCAGCCGCCAAGCGGGCGTTCCTTCCATCGGAGAAATGACGACCAGCCGGTCTTCCTGCTTTTGGATCTGGATGCCGAGGCCGTAATACTTGCCTTTCTGTTCCTCGGACATCCGGGAAAAGTTTTCTATGTCCAGGAAATAGGAATGGGGGTCGAGCGTCTCGAGGAGACCTCTGACGGAGGCTTGGGCCAGCGTCTCCGGTTCCACGGCTTTGTAATAATTCTGGCCGATCAGCTCAACCATCGAAGCGATCTTTTCGACCGATTGGTTCCAGACTTCATCATCCCTGGCTCCGAGTTGGGCGAGGAGGATGATAAAAATCGGGAAAACAAACAGTTTTTTCTTCATCTCAATCGATTGAAGGATGATTTTACCAGAGGGGACGGATAATGTAAAGCAGGCCCGCTATGGACCCGCGACGCCCTTGACTTATCATGGGTGAAGGGCTATATTCCTTGCGTATCGAAAGAGGACCAAGCGTATGTTTGGAAGCATCGGTCTGCCGGAGCTGTTGCTCATTCTGGCCATCGCCCTGCTCGTCTTCGGCCCCAAAAAGCTGCCGGAAGTCGGGAGGTCCCTGGGCAAGGCCATGCGCGAATTCAAGAAATCGACGGATGAAATCAAGGATAAGTTCGAGGAGCAGATCCGGGCCGACGAATTCAAGAGTATCCAGGACGATATCAAAAAGGACTTGAGTGAGGATGAGGAAGGGAAGAAAATCTCCTGACGAGATGACCTTCCTTGAACATCTCGAAGACCTCAGAAAGCGGCTGTTCTATTCCTTTATCGCCGTCTTCGTGACGGTCATCCCGGCCTATGCTTTCAGCAAACATGTCTTCGGCATCCTGGCCCGGCCGCTGACCCAGTACCTTCCCGAGGGGGAGAAGCTCGCCTACACGACACTGACCGAACCCTTCATGCTGTACATTAAGACCGCCTTCCTCACTTCGTTATTTTTCGTCTCGCCCTTCATCTTTCTCCAGATCTGGCTCTTTGTCGCGCCCGGCCTCTACCAGAAAGAAAAAAAATACGTCATCCCTTTTGTCCTGGCCACCTCCGTCTTTTTTATCGGGGGAGCCGTGTTCGGCTATTTCATCGTCTATCCCTGGGCCTGCCGCTTCTTCCTCAACCTGGGCTCGGACTTCAAGCCTGTCATCACCGTCAACCAGTTTTTCGGCTTAACCCTCAAGGTCCTTTTAGGTATCGGAGTTGTCTTCGAGTTGCCCACCCTCATTTTTTTTCTGGCCCGGATGGGCATCGTGACCTCGCGCTGGATGGTCAAGAATTTTAAGTACGCCGTCTTGGCCATTTTTATCATCGCTGCCGTCATCACGCCGACTCCCGACATCATCACCCAAGGCATTATCGCCGGGCCTATGCTGGTGCTTTATACCTTCAGCATCCTGGTCGCCTTTCTCTTCGGCAAGGAGAGAAAAAAGAGAAGGGCGAAAAAAGAGGAAAAGAATAATCCCGAAGCCGGCCTGGCCGGATGAAATCCATCGGGGATATGGGACAGAGGGTCTCGTCATGTCAAAAGGCTTTGAATTCGTAAAATTAATTTTCTCTTCCCCCCTTGAGAATCAGGCGGGGCTAAAAAAAATCGCTGGCCCCGGATTGTTGCCGCCGAATGAAGAGTCATCGTTTTAAGCACCGACTGATCGGACTTACGGGCCCCAACGGCGCCGGCAAAGGCAAGGCCGCCGAATTCTTGAAAGCCCAAGGGTATGCTTACTTCTCCCTGTCCGACGAGATCCGGGACAAGCTCCGGGAAGAAGGAAAGACGGCCAGCCGGGACAACATGATCGAAAAAGGAAATGCGCTGCGAAAGCAATTCGGCCCGGACATCCTGGCCCGGCTGATCATGGCCAAAGTCCGAGGCAAGGCTGTCATTGACAGCATCCGCAATATGAGCGAGGTCGATTATCTTCGAGGCCGGGGCGATTTCGTCCTCATCGCCGTGGACGCGCCTGCGGAGATAAGGTTCGAACGGGTCAAAGCGCGGGGCAGGAACGAATCGGCGCAAACGCTCGATCAATTTGTCCGGAAAGAAGCCGAGGAAAAAGGGGACGATGCCAAGGCCCAGCAGCTCGACAAGGTCATGGCCATGGCCGACATCCATCTCGTCAATGACGGCAGTCTTGAGGACTTGCACCGAAAACTGGAGGAGCTTTTATGAAAAAGAACCTGAAAAAGCGGCCGAACCGGGTCTCCAAAGAAGAATATTATCTCGGCATTGCCAAGGAAGTTGCCAGGCGGAGCACTTGTTTCCGCCGTTCGATCGGGGCCATCATCGTCCGCGATGATCAGATCATATCCACCGGCTATGTCGGCGCGCCGCGCAAAACGAAGGCCAGCACCGAGCACGGATTCTGCCTAAGGGACAGGCTTCGGATCCCCCACGGCCAGCGCTACGAGCTCTGCCGCAGCGTCCATGCCGAGCAGAACGCGATCATCAACGCGGCTCGGGCGGGGGTGAGCCTCCTCGGCGGCGATATGTTCATCTACGGAAGCTCCGCCGACACGGGCGAAGCGATCAACTCGTTCCCCTGTTTTATCTGCAAGAAGATGATCATCAACGCCGGCCTGAACCGCATCGTCTGCTCGACCGCGGACAAGGCTTACACGGTTTTCACGGTCGAAGACTGGGCTAAAGACTGGCGCGAGGGAGACATCCTGGATGACAAGCATCAATATGGATGAGGATGCGGTGTCGAAAACGGCCCGACGGGCAAGACACTATTTTTTCTCGATCGTCCTGGCCATTTCCGGAGGCCTGGTTTGCTCGAGAGGCTTTCCGGCGCAGCAAGGACTGCCGTTCCAGGCCGAGACTGAGGCCGGCTTGCTCCGGCTGCTCGGAATCGCCGCCTCCCCGGAATCGGTCGACTATGTCGTCAACAGAACACAGTTTCAGCTCCACACGCTCCTGACCGAGCAGCGCCACCCAAAAACCTGGAGCCTCAGCGAGAAGATCCAGACCGACACGGAAGCGGGGCTGCGCCTGCTCTTTTCCGTGGATGACGACATCGTCGTCCGCCTGAAAACTCTGGCCGCAGAAAAGCCCCTGCTGGACGGGCTGGCGGCCGAAATCGAAGCGGCCCTCCTCGGCAAAAAAAGGATCTATATCTACGGGTGCGGCGCCACCGGCCGGCTGGCTAAGCAGATGGAGTCGAGCTTCTGGCGGCCTTTCTGGAAGAAAGTCAAGGCGGCGAAAGAAATCTGGCCCCAGCTCCAGGCCGGGCTCGACCCGGCCATCGAAGACGACCTCATCGGAGAGATGACCGGCGCCGACCGGGCCTTGATCAGCTCATTGGAGGGCTTCGAGGACCTGCCGCTCATCGGCCGACTTCAACTCGAGGACCGGGGCATCAAAAAGGGCGACCTCGTCATCTGCGTTACGGAGGGAGGCGAGACCTCCTCCGTTATCGGCACGATTCTCGCCGCTCTGGACGAGTGGAAGGCCGAAAAAGACTACAGCCCCGCGGCGAGTCGCAAGAAGCTTTACTTTGTCTACAATAATCCGGATGACCGGCTCCTTCCTTTTGAGCGCAGCCGAAGAGTGATCGAAGAGGAAGGCATCACTAAAATCAACCTCACCACCGGGCCCCAAGCCATCACCGGGTCGACGCGGATGCAGGCCACGACCATCGAAACTTTTGTCATTGCCAGCGCCCTGGAGACCGGGGTCGAGCGGATGCTGCGCAAGTTTTTATCGAAAAAAGAGATGGCCAAGCTGGGCTTTAGGGAAGCGGCGACCGTCGGCGACAGGCTGGACGAGTTCGCGCCTCTCCTCCGGGGAATCAAGAAAAACGTTCCGGCTATCGCCAAGCTCACCGACATCGAGGCCAAAACGTATAAATCGGGATTCTTCTCCACATATTTCGCCAAGGCCGGCATGATCACGGTGTTCATCGACAGCACGGAGCGCAGCCCGACCTTTCGACTCTATCCCCTGGATACCGTCAAGGAGCCGAAACGAAAATGCTGGATCCAGGTCTGGACCGAGGCATCCGATTCGAAAAGCGCTTGGCAGGCCTTCCTCGGCAGACCTTTCCGCGGCTTAGCCGCGGAGCTTTATCAAAAGCCCTTCGAAGAGGAAATCGACGATCCCTATCTTCAAATCAAAGCCCTGGAGAGCCTCCAGAAAGCAGGCCATGACCAGGCGCTTCTCTACGACTTTTCGTTCGCCGATTTTAACAAGAAAAAGCGCGGACCCAGGAAGGGCGATCTCGGCGTGGCCGCCGTCTTGGGGTCCGAGGCCGAGGAGTTGGACAAGGCCGATTCCGCTTTTCGGACGTTTGCCGATTTTTTCTCCGCGGGCGGCGCCAGCCTGGCGCTGATCGTCGTGGCAGACGCTCCGGCCAAAGAGAGCGTCGACGCAGCCAAGGCTGGGGCTTCCCCGCCGGCCGAGGATAACAGCCCGCCCATTGTTATTCGCCTAGCCGTTTCTTCCGTCAATGATCCCTTCGGCCTCCGGCAGCAGACCGCCCTGAAGATGCTGCTCAACGCTCACTCCACGGCGGTGATGGCCAAGCTGGGCAAAGTCATCGGGAACACCATGACCAACGTCAGCCCGAGCAATCTCAAGCTCATCGGCCGGGCGACTTATCTCATCCAATCCCATGTCAATGACGTCTTGGGCCGACCGGAGTGGGTTAGGCTGAATGGAGTCCGGAAACCCATTTCTTACGGGGAGGCAAACGCGGTGCTTTTCGATGCCATCGCCTTCATGAAAGACAAACCCGGGCAGGTCGGCCAAGCCGCCGAGGTTCCGCTGTCGATCATCAGGATTCTGGAATCCCTCCGGCAAAAAAGAGGGGTAATGCCGGAGGAAGCCCTGGAGATTGTCCAGAAGACGGGTCTGGCCGCCTACCTGGCCGGCCTAAAATAATTCTACGGAATCGGGGGGGCGTTGGTTAGGCCGTAGCAGGGCGTGATGAACGGCTGCTTTTCCTTCCTTTCCTTTTTCTTTCCCCTGACTTGAGGATAGACAAAGGTCTCGCCCGCGTAGTTGCGTAAAACGACCTGTTCGTCGTTGATCGACTGCAGGTAGGTCGGGATCAGGGGGATCTTTCCGCCGCCGCCGGGGGCATCGATGACATAGTAGGGCACGGCCAAGCCCGATGTCCAGCCGCGCAAGGCGTCCATGATCTCGATGCCTTTCTCAACGGTCGTCCGAAGATGCTCGGTGCCGTGAACGTAGTCCGCCTGGTAAATGTAATACGGCCGGACGCGGACATAGAGGAGTTTCTGCAGGAGACGCTTCATGACCATCGGGTCGTCGTTGACACCCTTGAGAAGAACGGTCTGGTTGCCCAGCGGAATCCCCGCGTCCGCCAGAAGGTTGAGGGCCCGGGCGGCCTCGGGCGTGATTTCATCAGGATGGTTGAAGTGGACGTTGACATACAGCGGATGATATTTTTTGAGCATGGCCGTAAGCTTCGCCGTCACCCGCTGCGGCAGGAAACACGGCACGCGCGTCCCGATCCGAAGGATCTCGATATGAGGAATGGCCCGCAGGGCGCTGAGCACAGACTCCAGCCGCCTGTCGCTGAGCATCAGCGGGTCGCCGCCCGATATAATGACATCCCGGACCTCCGGATGGCTCCGGATGTAGTCCAGGCCATCCTCGATGTAACGCGGATGGATCTTGCTCGGGTCGCCCACCTTGCGCTTGCGAGTGCAGAACCGGCAATACGATGCGCAGCTGTGCGACACCAGGAACAGCAGCCGGTCCGGATAGCGGTGGACAATACCCGGAACGGGAGAATCCTGGTCCTCGCTGAGCGGGTCCGAAACCCCGCCATCTTTTTTCAGCTCGGCCGGGTCGGGCACGACCTGACGGTAGATGGGATCTCCCCTGTGCTTTATCAGGCTCGCATAATACGGAGTGATCTGTGTCTTAAAGACGCGGGCAACCTTGCGAATCTCGTCTGCATTCAAGCCGAACCGCTTGGCGATCTCGTCGGGGTCTCGCAGGCTGCCCCTTAATATTTGCGGCCACTCATCCATCTCCTTAACTCCTTCAAGCGAAACGCTTAACATAGATCACCCGGTCATCTCCGGGTCCGTAAAAATCCGGGATGCGGGCGATCTCTCGATAATCCAAATTTATATAAAACCGGCGGGTGGGCTCGTACTTGGGCTGGGAGGAGGTTTCGATGACCATCATCCGGCCTTTGTCGGCCCGGATTTTCTCTTCCAGCCAGCGGACCAGGTCTTTCCCGTAGCCTTTACCCTGGTGCTCCGGAGCGACCGCCATCCAGTAGAGGTCATAGGTGCCATCGGTGAGGGGCGTCGGGCCGTAAGTCAAATAGCCCACGACCTCTGGCTTCTCGTCTTCGACGACCACGATCCGGTAATCCTGTTGGCCCGGCTGGCCTAGATAGATATCGATCAGCTCCTCGGCCACCCGGATCTCGTCGGGACGGAAAAATCCCGTCCTGTCTATGATTTCGAGGACCTTAGCTCGGTCAGTTTTGGCCATCGGTCGTATCATTCCTTTTTCTTTCTTTTCAGGGCATTATCGATCATCAGGTCCCAGAAGTGCTTGTACTCCATGCCGAAGGCGGCCAACGCCCGGGCGTATCCCGCATTCAAGCTGATGTCGGGATTGGGATTGACCTCAAGAATGGAGAGTTTCCCTTTCTGGTCCATCCGGAAATCGATCCGGGCGTAATCCCGGCAGCCAACGTTTTCAAAAGCCGCCACGGCCATGTCCTGGATCTTTTTCTGGAGGGTCTCATCGATCTTGGCCGGGCAGACGGGGGGCGTCTTCTGGCAGAGAATATGGTCCTCGAACCATTTCGCTTCGTAGCTGCAAATCTTGGCAGAGCCTTCGGGCATGTTGGTGAAATCGATTTCGGAGACGGGGAGCGCTTGGGGTTTGCCGTTTTCAAAGACGGCGACGTTGAATTCCCGGCCTTCGATGAATTGTTCGACCAGGGCCGGCTCTTCGTAAAGCTCAAAAACCTTCCGGACTTGGCGCTCCAGGCCTTCCTTGTCATGGACGACGGACTCGGGATGAATCCCGAGGCTGGCGTCTTCGGTGTTCGGCTTGACGATCAGCGGGAAGGGGAGGTCGACTTTCTGGTCCGGTGAAACGACCAGGCGGCTGGGCGCCGTCGGCAGTCCGCAGGATTTCAGGACCGCTTTCGTTTTGAATTTATTGAGGCAGAGGGCGAGGGTCCGGGAATCGTTGCCGGTGAAAGCGAAGCCGACAAGCTCCAGGGCAGCGGCGACGTTGGCCTCAAGCTGGGCAAGTCCCAGAAAGTCCTCGCACAGGTTGATGAGGGCGTCCGGCTTGAGCTCCTTGAGACGATGGAGGAAGCTCATGAAGCTTTTCTGGAGAGGGATGATGAAGGCGGAATAGCCCAGCTCAGTCACGGCCGCCAGGACTTCCTTGGCCGTCGTCTCGACGCATTCCTCGGAAACGCGCTCTCCGTTGCGGCCGGTTACGGGGTCGTAGGCGTTGTAGGCGATGCCTACCAAAATATTCTTATCTTTCATCTTGCCGGACCGCATAAAGCAGGATCGCCTCCGTTTTTTGTCCGAGATTTTTTGGCACCGGGATTGCCGGCATCGCCCGTTCTTCCATAGCGGGCGCAGGCTTCATCCACGACCCTCAGGATGAGCTCCGTGTAGGAATAACCGGCCGTGCGGGCCGCCTTGGGCAGACAGGAGTTGTCCTCCGGCTTGGGCAAAATGCCGGGCAGCGGGTTGACCTCCAGGATGTTCGGCTCCCCCCGCTCGTCCAGACGCAGGTCGAGGCGGCCCCAGTCCCTGACCCGGAGAACGCGACAGGTCTTGGCCACGATATCCTCGATGCGCGATTTCAACTTTGAAGAGATGCGGGCCGGACACTTGAAGATTTCCAGCGGCTGCTCGGGCGTATCCCAGATCCATTTGGCCTCGTAGGAATAGATCGGCCGGGCTCCTTCCGGAAGCAGCCCGTGATCGATTTCCACGATCGGCAGGATCTCCAGGCGCGGCCCGTTTCCCAGGACGCCGACCGTGAATTCCCGTCCGGATAAAAAGCGCTCGACGATGACAGGCTCTTTATAAAGGGAAATGACTTCCTGGATGCGGACACACAGATCGCCGCGCGTTTCAACGACCGAGTTGTCCTTGATCCCCTTGCTCGAGCCTTCGTAGAGCGGCTTGACGATGGCCGGCAGCTCGATATCTTTGGGGACCGCGGCGCCGGGCTCGACGATCCAGAATTTGGGGTTGGGGATCTTGTGGTAGGAAAGAATTTCCTTGGCCCGTGACTTATCCAGGCACAGGCTCAACGTGAGCGGGTCGGAGCCGGTGTAGGGAATTTCCAGGATTTCGCAGAGCGCGGGAACATGAGATTCGCGGTTGGGCCCGAACAAACGCTCGGCGATGTTGAATACGAGGTCTGGCCTGCACTTTTTTAAGCGCTGAAAGGCGTGCTCATCCGATTCAATGAGAAGAACTTCGTGGCGTGTCCGGAGTGCGTCCCGGACGGCGGATATGGTTTCATCAGAATCACACTCGGCGAGAAAATCGAGTGGAGGCTCTTCCTCTTCCTCCCGCATGTCATCCCCGTAGCGCTGATCGAGCGAAGCGGCCATTCCTGCTTTCGAGCTGAAGAGCAAGGCAATCTTCATCGCTACGCTTCTTGGCTTCGCCTCAGGTTGACAAAGGTTCCTATCAACGTGATCATTTTATTTCGAGCCGTTCATATCAAATTTCTTCGGTATTCAAACTTATATATATATCATTTCTGTAAAATGTCAATACTTTTTTCAAAAAAAATACAACCTGTTCGATCAAAGGAATTTTTTACCCCCAATGTATTGAGCTGTAAAATACTTTGACAGCTAGAGCAGGAATGTCGCATCGATGTAAACGGACCTTGGATCCGGCCGGCGTTTTTTTGAAGCCGTCTCAAAAGGTCTGAGAGGCGAGCGATAATCGGTCGGAGGAATTTGGAAGAGAACGAACATGCCCGCGGCGAAAATTTCTTCGAGCCAGGCCGGGGCGATGGGATGGGCAAGATGAAAAATCAAGCCTGTTTCGCGGCCGCGCCCGGCGGCGAGGCAGTCGATGAGAGCCGCAACATCCTGTTCGTTGCGAAGGCTTTCGTCCGAGACGTGGATCCAAGCGCCCTGCCGGGCCAGCTTTTCGAGATCGGCCGCGAGAGGACCGTGATGATAAAGGACAAGCCGGGCTTCGCCATTTTTGCAGGCGAAGGCCAGCTCTTCGAGCTTTGCCCACTCGCGCTGTCGTTGTTTGTTCGAGAGATGGAGATCAATACCGCTGCGTCCCATTTCCAGAAGGTCGGAGAAGGGAATCGTTTTCTCTCTTTCATCGGGTTCTAGAGAGCCGTGACGGAAATAGGCCACGACGGCGTTTCCCCTTTTCGCGGCGCGGCCAATCCGGACAATCTCGGCCGCGTTCGATCTGGCCAGGTCCGATGTGTAAATATCGGCGCCGGCCTCTCCCAGCCACTCCAACATGGACGGATCGAACGCGCCCGAATCGACGAGCTTCAGCCGGCCGTGATTCTTCCGCCGCTCCTTGGCCAGATCCGAGAGCGCCGCAAAATCGAGCTGGTCGTCGCGGATGACAATCTCCTGACGAGCGCGTTCGCGTTCCGTTTTCAATCCTTGGTCCGTATCCATAGTCAAAATAATTTTAGCTCATCTCGTTCGGAAAATCATATGATCTTTTAAAAATAAAGCGCAAGGTTAGCACCGCATTATCAATCTGTCAAGAAAATATCTCTGTTCAATTTTGTCGAATGATGATCTGCTTCATTGAAAAGGAGCGGCGTATCTCTTATGATAATCCTAGGGAAGACAAGCGGAATGACCAAGAGCGTGGTGCTGTTCTCCGGCGGGATCGATTCGACCACGGCCCTCTACTGGGCTTTGGCCAAAGGACCGTCAGTCCACGCCCTGTCCTTCGACTACGGCCAGCGTCACCGCGTCGAGATCCGGATGGCCCGAAAGCTGGTCAGGAAGCTCGGTATTCCCCAAACGATCTTCAAGCTCGACCTGAAACAGGTGGGGGGCTCCGCCTTGACCGACTCCTCGATCGAAGTGCCCCGCTACAACAATCTATCGCAGATCAAGCATGGCCCGCCGGCCACCTACCAGCCCTTTCGAAACGGCGTCCTCCTGGCTCTGACCGCGGCCTGGGGCGAACCCCGAGGCTTCACGGAAATCGTCTGCGGCTTCAATATCATCGACTCCCCCGATTATCCGGACACGAGGCCGGTGTTCGTCAAGGCCATGGAAAAGGCGATCAACGCCGGAACGCGGACTGCCTTCGGCCGGCCGCCGATGAAGATCAGCACGCCTTTGATCGGCATGAAGAAGTCCGCCATCATCCGCCTGGGGACTTCGCTCCATGCGGATTATGCTTATTCCATTTCCTGCTATGCGGGGGAGGAAATTCCCTGCCGGTCCTGTTCGGCCTGCCTGCTGCGGGAACGGGCCTTCGCCGAGGCCGGCTTCGAAGATCCCTTGATTTCGAGACTCAAAAAGGAAGGACGATTATGAGCTGGATATTAAAGGTCCGGGACAAGTTTCAAGCGGCTCACTTTCTTAAGGGATACCGCGGGAAATGCGAAAAAATCCACGGCCATACATTCCAGGTGGAAGTCAAAATCGAAGTCCATGAGCTCGACAAGACCGGCCTCGGAATCGACTTCAGCGTCGTCAAGCAGAAGCTGGCCGCCGTGCTGCCCGACCATACCCTGCTCAACGAAGTCTATGATTTCAACCCTTCGGCAGAAAACCTGGCCCGACGGTTTTACCTGGAGCTGCGGAAAATATTTCCGGTCAAGGAAGTGACGGTCTGGGAATCCGAAGATGCCTCGGCCACGTACACTGAAAATCATTGAGATCTTCGCTTCCCTGCAAGGCGAGGGGCTCAGGCAGGGCGAACCGCAGATCTTTATCCGGTTTTCCGGTTGCAACCTGAAGTGTTCATTTTGCGACACTCGCTATGCTTGGAACGGAGGGAGGGAGCTCGCGCCGTCTCAAGCTCTTAGAGAAATCCATAAGATTCGCAATCGGCATCCTGCAGACTGGGCATGCTTGACCGGCGGCGAGCCCCTGCTCCAGGACGTCTCCAGTCTCGTCAAGGATTTGAAGCGGGAAGAGTTGAAAATCCAGGTCGAGACAAACGGCACTTTCTATCGTCCGATGGCCGTGGATTGGTATACGGTCTCACCCAAGCCGCCCCGGTACTCCTACCGGCCGGAATACCGGAAGCGGGCCAAAGAGGTCAAGCTGATCGTAACGAAGTCTTTAGGCTTCGGGACGCTCAAACGGTTGCGCAAAGAATTTCCCGGCCGGATCCCGCTTCTTCTCCAGCCGGAATCCAATGCTCCGTGGAGCGTGGCGAAGAGCCTGAGGATCCTCAGCCGGGCCCAGAAGGAGGGCTTGAAAAACATCCGTTTTTCCGCCCAGCTTCACAAGCTGTACGGCTGGCGCTAGTGCCCTATTGGGGCTTCTCGGAAATTTCTTCAAGTCGGATTGTTCGCTTTTCCCGAGGCTGAAGCCAAATAAAAATCACCCCGGGATTCACCGTCAGAGAGGATTGACCCACCCCTGTCGTCTTTTTTATTGTATAAGCTTACAAAATGAAGCCTCAAAAGAAGCCTGCCTCGACGAAAAAGATCGTGGTCTATTCGATCCTCCTCTACGGCGGCCTGCTCCTGCTGGAAATCGGGTTCAACATCTTTTCCTTTGTCACGACCTACTCCACCGGAAAAGTCCATTCGACGTTTTTCGCCAAGCTCAGGGAGAGCGCCGATTTCCTAAAATTGCAGGTGGCCGTATATTTTATTGTCCTCGTCGCCATCTACGTCGTCTTCGGCCTGATCAATTCCGCCTACGTGATATTCGCCCGGGACGC
>Ga0153915_10003456_pt1 | contig 14513 bp, 9 predicted proteins | sample Opewatmetagenome_2_FD_107003 | JGI IMG/M metagenome (GOLD analysis project Ga0153915, IMG submission 107003) | Freshwater wetland microbial communities from Ohio, USA - Open water 3 Core 3 Depth 3 metaG | ecosystem: Environmental > Aquatic > Freshwater > Wetlands | place: USA: Ohio, Lake Erie...
TCGGCTGGCCGGTGCGCGCCGCGGTGGTCTTTGGACTCGCGCTCTCGGTCGCGAGCACGGTGGTGGCGCTGCGTGCGTTGCAGGATCGCCACCTGATAGATACCGAACGCGGCCGAATTGCCGTCGGCTGGCTGGTGGTCGAGGACCTTGCCATGGTGCTCGCGCTGGTGCTGTTGCCGAGCGTCGCGGACTTCATGCGCGAGGGCGCGGCCGCCGACGGGCGCGTGCTCACCGACATCGCGATCACGCTCGCCAAGGTGGTCGCGTTCGTCGCCGTCATGCTGATCGTCGGCCGGCGGGTCATTCCGTGGATCCTGCACCACATCGCCCATACCGGCTCGCGCGAGCTGTTCCGGCTGGCGGTGCTGTCGATCGCGCTGGGCGTGGCCTATGGCGCCGCCGCGATCTTCGACGTCTCGTTCGCGTTGGGCGCGTTTTTCGCCGGCATGATGATGAGCGAGTCGCCGCTTTCGCAGCAGGCCGCGGCCGAATCGCTGCCGCTGCGCGATGCGTTCGCCGTGCTGTTCTTCGTCTCGGTCGGGATGTTGTTCGATCCCACCGTGCTGGTGCGGGCCCCGCTATCGACGCTTGCGACGCTCGCGATAATCGTCGCCGGGGCGCTCGCCGCGGCGCTGGTCATCCAGCGGCTGTTCCGCCGGCCGCTGATCGGCGCGCTCACGGTGGCGGCGAGCCTTGGCCAGATCGGCGAGTTCTCGTTCATCCTCGCCGGGCTCGGCATTTCGCTCGGCGTGCTGCCGGCGGAAGCGCGCGATCTGATCCTGGCCGGTGCGATGCTGTCGATCCTGATCAATCCGGCATGGTTCGCCGCGATCGAGCGCTGGCGGCCGTGGATCGAGCGGCACGAGGTCAAGCCGGTAGAGACCGGCGTGCCCGAGCCGGCCGAGGCGCTGCCGACGACGTCGCTCGCCGGCCACGCGGTGATCGTCGGCTACGGCCGGGTCGGGCAGCGCGTCGCGGACGCGCTGTCGCGGGCGGGCCGGCCATGGCTGGTGATCGAGGCGCGCCACGAGATCGCGGAGCTGGCGCGGGCGCGCGGCTTCGAGGCGTATTACGGCAACGCGACCGAGCCCGGCATGCTCCAAGCCGCCAACGCCGCGGGCGCGACGCGGCTGTTCGTCGCGATTCCGGACGCGTTCGAGGGCGGGCAGATCATCGAGCAGGCGCGCCGCATCAACCCTGCGCTGAAAATCATCGCACGCGCCCATTCGGACGCGGAGGTCGAGCATCTGACGACGTTCGGGCCCGACGTGATCGTCATGGGCGAGGACCAGATCGCCCGCGCCATGATCGAGTACGAGATGGGCGGCGCCCAGCCGCCGGTGCCGGAGCCGATGCCGACCCCGCGGCAGGCCTGATCGGCTCGGGATCTAAACCTTCTTCCGCTCGAGCTTCGCCGCTTTCAGCACGCGGTCGCGCGCTTCGGCCGCCAGGCGCTGCACCCGCGCGTGGTCGACCCCGACCATCTGCCCGCCGCGCTTCACGATCTTGCCGGCGACCAGCACGGTATCGACGTTGGAGGTGTCCATGCTCTGCACCACCGCGCCGACCGCGTTGTTCACCGGCATCACGTTGTACATGTCGGTGCGCAGCAGGATGATGTCGGCGTCCTTGCCGGGCGTGAGCGAGCCGCATTTCTTGTCGAGCCCGTTCGCCTTGGCGCCTTCGATGGTGGCGAATTCGAGCACGTCGCGCGCGGTCAAGAGCTTCGGCACGTTCTGCTCGTTCGCGCGCACGCGCTGGAACACCAGCTCGCGCTGCAACGACAGCGCGGTGCGCATCATGGTGAACATGTCGCCGGGGACGGTGGTCTCGACGTCCACCGAGAGGCTGGGGCGAAGCCCGCGGTCAAGCGTCGCCTGCAGCACCGGCGTGCCGTGGCCCATGATCATCTCCACATACGGCGCGATCGAGATCGAGCCGCCGGTGTCGACGATGTATTTCCACTCGACGTCGCTGGTCTTGCGCACGTGGATGTAGGTGGTGTCGGGTCCGAGCAGGCCCATCTTGGCCAGCGGCTCGAGCTGGCCGGGCGCCGAGCCGATGTGGGTGCTGATGCGCACGCCGACTTCGCGCGCGACCTTCCAGCACTCGACCGCGGGCTCGGTCGGAAACACCAGCGGCGCCATCGCGATGGTCACGAGCTGGTCGTCGGAGGCGAAATGCTGCTTCTTCAGGCGGCGGATGTCGCCGGGATACTGGTTGCCGGGATCTTTCCAGTAGGCCGGCGTGCCGCGGGTCGGGAAGCCATAGCCGAACACCGCGCGCGCGCCGGATTCCTTCAGCCCCGCGATCGCCGCATCGGCGTGCTCCGGCGTGTTCTGCGCCTGCGACCAGTCGAGGACGCAGGTGGTGCCCGCGGCGAGCGTGCCCAGCGCGCTCACCAGATTGCCCGCGTGCATGTCCTCCGGCCGGTACACCGAGCCGGCCAGGTTGTTCACGTCGCGCATGTAGTCGGCGAGCGTCATGTCCGGCCCGATATTGCGCAGGATGCCCTGCCACAGATGATGGTGGGTATCGATGAAGCCGGGCATCACGATCATGTTCGCCGCATCGATCACTTCGGCGTTGGGCGCGGCGATATTGGGCCGGACCGCGCGGATCTTGCCGCCCTCGATCAGCACGTCGGCATTCTCGAAATCGCCGACCGCGGGGTCCATGCTAATGACGGTGCCGCCCTTGATCAGGAGCGGCCGGCCGGGCGCCTGCGCCGGCGCCGGCGTGGTCTGCGCAAGCGCGGTCCCGGCGATCGCATCGCCCACCGCGCTTGCGGCAAACGTGCTCGCCGCGGCGGCGGCGAGGAAGGATCGGCGCGACACGCCGCTGCAGCACGCGCAGGTAGACGGATGTAACGCGGGTTGCGACTCCGAACTCATGGCATCCTCCCTTTTTATAAAGTGAGGAAGCCTAGCCCTTAGCGGGTTCGCCGCCTAGACGATCTCCGAGTCCGCGACCTTCATGTCGACCATGCCGCCGGTGAGGAGCGGCGCCTCCTGGTACAGCTTCTTGAAATCGTAGGTGCAGCCTCGCCCCGGCTGCGGCGGCACGCCGTTGGTGGCGAAATGGTAGAAGGTCGGCGGCACCTTGCGGAAGTCCGAATTTCCATCCAGCCAAAGCCGGATCAAATGGCGTTTGAGCGCCGCCTCGGGCGGGTTGGTGAACCGCGTGCGCGCGTGCATGATCGCGTAGTTATTGAGCACCAGCATGTCACCGCGCTCGAGCTTGAAGGCGACGCGGTTTTCCGGGGCGCGCGCGATCTCGTCGAACAGATTGAGCGCGGCAAGGTCGGTGTCCGATAGGGCGTGGCCGAGTCCGTGCTCGCCCGACGCGATGCCGATGCGCTGATAGCGGCAGCTGATCTCCCCGTCGACCTCGGCAAACACCGGAATGCGATGCGGCGTGATCGGCGTCTCGTCCGGGCCCTCTTCGCCCATGCGGTGATAATGGAAGCCGCGATACAGCGGCGCGAGGAGCTCGGGCGCGCGGCGCTTGAACTCGTTGTGCACGGTCACGCCCGAGGTAAGCACATTGACCCCGCCGGTCGCCGATTTATGCCAGCAAGCCAGCGCAAGCATGGCGGTGATGTCGGAATGCAGCCCAAGCTCCTGCGCGCTCCGATACATGCGGGGCGTCGGGTCTTCCTGTGACGCATCGACCACGTGGCCGATCGTCTCGCCCTGAGCGTTCTGGGACAGCGCACGGCCGAAATAGGTGCCAAATCCCCAGACTGCGGAAATGAACCGATCCAACGTGAAACCGCCGGTCGGAATGCCACGCAGCACGACGAAGCCGCGACCGGCGCGCACCTCGTCGTAGGCGCGCTCGAGTTTCGGACCGAGCTTGGGAAACTGGTATTGCTCGCGGGCATGCATCTCGATTTGGCCCGGACGCGCGCCCCGCTCGAGCGCGACCACGGCGGCCCGCAGCTCCTCGCGATCGGCATCGGTCAGCGCGATGGTGAAATCGGCCGCGCTTTTGAAAGAAGCGCGGGTCCACGCAATGGGATCCAGTATCGGTCCGTCCGCCATGATGAGTATCAGACCGCTGTTGGTCCCCCTATGCAAGGCCCCGCATGATGAAGCAATCGTTAACGGCGGCCCGTAATCGGGCGCATAAAGGCGAAATGGAAGGGGTTTCCACGGCGGCCGAGACCATTGCCCGCGCGCGCCACGGCCGGAAGCCGCTGGCGCCGCTGGCGGAAGCTCAAAGGCCGGCAGACGAAGCCGCGGCCTACGCGGTCCAGGACGCGCTGCATGCCGCGCTCGCGCCGGCGTTTGGCGCGATCGTCGGTCGCAAGATCGGCTGCACGACGCCGGTGATGCAGCGCTATCTGCGAATCGATCATCCATGCGCCGGCGGCGTGTTCGCGGCGACCGTCCATGCCAGCGGCGCCGTTCTGCCATACCGCGACTTCGTCCATGTCGGCGTCGAGTGCGAGATCGCGGTGCGTCTGAAGCGCGACATTGCCGGCGCGGCGGACATTCCCGCCGCGATCGGCGGTTACATGGCGGCGATCGAGCTGGTCGACGACCGGTATGTCGACTGGCGCAAGATCGACACGCCGACGCTGATCGCCGACGATTTCTTCGGCGCCGGCTGCATCCTTGGACCCGAGATCGCGGCGTCGGAGGCGGGCGACATTTCCCAGGCGATCGGACGGACGATCGTCAATGGCGTCGAGGTCGGCCGCGGACGCGCCACCGACGTGATGGGTCACCCGCACAACGCGCTCGCCTGGCTCGCCGAGCACGCCGCGGCGCGCGGCCGGGCGCTGCGCGCCGGCGAATTCGTGCTCACCGGCAGCTTCGTCGAGGTGCGCTGGCTCGCGCCCGGCGATTCGACCACCGTATCGGTTTCCGGCTTGGGCTCGGTCGCTGTCACCCTGACGCCGTAAAAGTTCCCCGCGCTGAATACTCAGCGTCCAATTCCGTTTCCGCCGTTTGGGGCGGCTGCTATAGTCGCCGTTAATAACTATAGTCGTTGCATAAAAACGTCGTTTGCAGGCTCGATACAGGCTTACGTCCAGACAGGGGAGAGAGTCATATGGCTCAAACAACGAAAATCAGTCGCCGTAAACTGTTCAGGACCGCCGGGGCAGCGGCCGCACTGGGCGGCGCGGCAAGCGTGCTGGGCGCGCCGTTCGTCGGCAATCCCGCCAAGGCCGCCACCACGACCTGGAAAGTCCAGACATCCTGGCCGGCCGGCGTCGGGCTGCAGACCTTCAAGCAATGGTGCGGCACCATCAAGGAAAAGACCGGCGGCGAGCTCGAATTCCAGCCATTCGCGGCCAAGGAAGTGGTCGGCGATTTCGAACTTCTGGATGGGGTGAAAAACGGCGTCCTGGAGGCAATGAACTCATTCACGCTGTATTGGGCGGGCAAATTGCCGGCTACCGCGTTCCTGTCATCCTATCTGATGGGCCTCCGGTATCCGCACGAATGGGACGTGTTCTTCTACTCGAACGGCGGGCTGGAGCTGGCGCGCGCGCTGTTCGCCAAGCAGGGGTTGCATTACGTCAACCGCATCCATCACGGCCCCAACATCATCCACTCCAAGAAGCCGATCCGCTCTATCGAGGACTTCAAGGACCTGAAGCTCCGCGTGCCGGGCGGCATGATCGCCGAGGGGTTCGCCGCGGCCGGCGCCAAGACGACGCTGCTGCCCGGCGGCGAGGTGTTCTCGGCGCTGGAAAAAGGCACCATCGAGGCGGCGGACTACACCGGTCCCGCGGTCAACTGGGACCTCGGCTTCCAGCAGGTCACCAAGTACATCTGGATGGGCCCTACCGGCCTCGAGTCGATCTACCAGCCGGTCGACCTGATGGACTTCGTCGTGAACATGAACGTCTGGAATCGCCTGCCGAAGAAGCTGCAGGCCTGGCTCGACGATGAGATCCAGGTCTATTCCAACATCCATCACGGGGCGATCCAGAAGGCCGACATGGCAGCGTGGGACAAGTTCGCTAAGGCCGGTACCGAGATCAATCGCCTGCCCGTGGAGGATCTGGAGAAATTCCAGCGCATCGCGGTGCCGATCTGGTTCAAGTGGGCCAACAAGGACAAGGATGCAGCGCACATCTTCAAGGCGCAGCTCGACGTGATGGAGTCGCCCACCTTCGGCTACGTCACGCCCGACATGTATAAAGGCCTGAAGATCGATCTCTAATCAGAAATCAAAAGGCGGAAATCGGATGTCAGACGACAGGGTTCTGCCGTCTGGCTTCTGACTTCTGATACCTGATCTCCGTCATGCCGAGCCTCAATTTCGTGCTGCCGCACTGGCTCTATTGGGCCACGCTGATCGTTTTCCCCTTCATCGCGAAATATCTGGTCGAGCGCCAGCGCAGCCGCGGCGTGCCGAAGGGCCCAAACCTGTTTCTCGCGTATCTGTTCTGGCTGACGTCGGGATTTCTCGGCATCCACCGATTCTATCTGCGCAGCGCCTGGGGCTTCGTCTTCATTCTGGTGTTTGCGGCGATCCTGCATACCAACGACCAGATCCGCGACGCCCGCGAGGACGTCTCACGGACTCGAGCCGCGGCAGAAACCGCGCACGTCCAGCTAAACCGCGCACAGCCCAGGCCCGGCGCGCAACCGGATGCCGCAGCCGCGGCGCAGCTTGCCGGAATCCAGAAAGACCTGACGGCGAAAGAGGCCGCGCTCACGTCGATGGAATCCGAGCTCGACGAGGCGCGCGCACATTCGCGCTGGGTCGCGTTGCTGATGGCGGCGATGCTCCTGATCGACGCCCTGTTGATTCCGGGAATGGTGCGCCGCGTGCGTGCGCAGGAGGCGGCCGAGGCGGAAAGGGCCGCCGCCGAAATCGTAGTGCCGGAGATCGAAGGCGGCACTGCGCAAGATCCGACCTTGCACCTTCATTCCCGCTTCACGGACGCGATCGAGTGGGTGAACGTCAAGGCCGGCGAGTTGGTCGCCTATTGGGCGGTGCTTTCGGTGTTCGGCTACTACTACGAGGTGGTGGCGCGGTTCGTGTTCAACTCGCCGACCAACTGGCTGCATGAGAGCATGTTTCTCATGTACGGCATGCAATACATGCTTGCCGGCGCCTACGCCTACCGCGAGGACCAGCATGTCCGCGTGGACGTATTCTATTCCAAGTTCTCGCCGCGCTGGAAAGCCATCGCCGACATCGTCACGTCGGTTTTCTTCTTCATCTTCGTCGGCACCATGCTGTGGACCGGCGCGCGGTTCGCGCTCGATGCCATCGACGTGGGCGAGCACTCCTTCACCGAGTGGGGGATCCAATACTGGCCGGTGAAGCTGATGATCCCGATCGGTGCGACGCTGCTCCTGCTGCAGGGCATATCGAGGCTGATCAAGGACATCGTCCTCGTCACCGGACGGAAGGCGTAGCCGATGGGCCTTTCTGTCGACATCGCCTGGCTCACCGTCCTGCTGTTCGGCAGCCTCGGCATCCTCCTGTCGCTCGGGCTGCCGATGGCGTTCTGCACCGGCAGCCTTGCCGTCATCTTCCTGTTCGTCTTCGGCCAGCCCGCGATCCTCAACATGCTGCCGGCGCGGGTATTCCCGTTCATGACGGACTACCAGCTTTCCGCCGTGCCATTGTTCATCTTCATGGCGGCGGTGCTGGAGCGTGCCGGGATAATCGAGGAGCTATACGACACCGTTTACAAATGGCTGGGCAGCGTCAAGGGCGGACTCGCTTCCGCCACCGTGCTCGCCTGCACCGCGCTCGCCGCGATGGTGGGCGTGGTCGGCGCGACCGAAGTCACCATGGGCATGATCGCGCTGCCGGCGATGCTGAGGCGCGGCTACGATCCGAAGCTCGCCTGCGGGTCGTTGCTGGCGGGAGGCACGCTCGGCATTCTGATCCCGCCATCGGTCATGGCGATCGTGTACGCGGTGGTCGCGCAGCAATCATTGGGTGAGCTCTTGGTCGGCTCGGTGTTCCCGGGCTTGCTGCTGTCGGGCCTTTATATCGCGTACGTCACCATCCGCTGCTACCTGAATCCGAAGCTGGGACCGGCGTTGCCGCCCGAGGAACGCGTGGATTTCCGCGAGAAGCTGCGCCTTCTGCGCGGCACCATCGCGCCGATCCTGCTCATTCTTCTGGTCCTGGGCGTGATCTTCTTCGGCGTCGCGACGCCGGTCGAGGCGGCAGGCATCGGCACGTTTGGCGCGCTCGCCGTATCGGCGATGCATCGTCGGCTCAGTTGGACAACCATCGAGGGCGCCGCGATCGCCACGCTCAAAGCCACGGCGATGGTGATGTGGATATTCTTCGGTGCAACGATGTTCGTCGGCTTCTTCATCGTGAAGGGCGGGCAGACATTCGTTGCCGAATCGATCCTCGGCATCGGTCTCGCGCCGTACGGCGTGCTCCTGTTGATGATGGTCATCCTGTTCGTGCTCGGCATGTTCCTGGACTGGGTCGGCATCCTCCTCCTCACCGTGCCGATCTTCCTGCCCATCATGCGCAGCCTCGGGTGGGGCGGGCTCTTGGGCTTCGAGGGAGTGAAGGCGGACGAAGTGTCGCTGTGGTACGGCGTGATCTTCATGGTGAACATGCAGATGGCGTTCCTTAGCCCGCCGTTCGGCTATTCGCTGTTCTACCTCAAGAGCGTCGCGCCGCCGCAGATCTCGATGGCGCTGATTTTCCGCTCCGCGGTGCCGTTCATCGCGCTGCAGTGGCTGGGCCTCGGCCTTTGCATCGTGTTCCCGGGCATTGTCCTCTGGCTGCCGCACGTGCTTTACAGCGGGCACTAACCCTCGGCGCCGCCGATTGATCTGAATCAAAGCGCGCGCCCCGGCCGCCGGCAATGTTATCAATCGACATTGCAATCGATTGGCCCTCGGGGAACCGCATCATGGTGAGGAAGATCATTCCGGACGTCGTCTCCGACCAGGAGTTGCTCACGCTGCCGCCCACCGCGACGGTGCGGGAAGCGGCGCGCCAGATGGCCAAACGCCGGGTACGTTCGGTGCTGATCACCAAGGGCGATCGCGTCGAAGGCATTTTCACCGGCAGCGATCTCAACGATCGCGTCGTCGCGCTCGGACTCGATCCGGACAAGACGCGGCTCGCGGAAGTCATGACGCGAGAGCCGCACACCATCGCGCCCAAGGGCAATGCGCTCGAAGCACTGCGGCTGATGCACGAGCGCCGCTGCCGACATTTGCCGGTGTGCGAGGGCGAGCGGCTGGTCGGCGTCGTATCGCGCCGCGACTTCCACGGCTTCGAGGAGGACGTGGTCGAGCACCAGCGGGAACTGGCCGAGCGGATGCGCTAGGGCCAGCCGCCGCCCGGCCGGATCAGAACGCCCACGCGGCGTTAACCGGACATTGCTATACTTCGCGGATGCAGGAGTCTGCCCGCGAATTCGTGTTCGACGACGCGCGCATTGCCGCTGCTATCGCCGCGCCTACCGAGGATGGCGGCGTGTCCGCGGACTTGCGGCCGCGGCTGCTCGACGCGCTCCGCCAGACGCTCGCCGACGGCCGCGCCGACATACGCCATGCGTTCGAGAACGGCGCCACCGGCGAAGCAACGGTGCGCGCCAACTGCCGCTTGATCGATGGGATCGTCCGCGCCGTCCTGCAGCTCGCGGCGACGCGGGTCTATCCCTCCGCCAATCCGACGCAGGGCGAGCGCATCGCGGCCGCCGCGGTCGGCGGCTACGGTCGGGGCGAGCTTGCGCCGTTCTCCGACGTCGATCTTCTGATCTTGCTGCCCTACAAGGAAACCCCGCGGATCGAGCAGATCATCGAGTACACGCTGTACGTGCTGTGGGACCTCGGGCTCAAGGTCGGCCACGCCACGCGCTCGATCAACGAATGCATCCGGCTGTCGAAGTCCGACACCACGATCTGCACCTCGATCATCGAGGCGCGCTATCTGTGGGGCGAGATCCCGCTGTTCCAGGAGCTGCGCAAGCGGTTCGACGACGAGGTGGTGAAGAACACCGGCGCCGCTTATGTCGAGGCGAAGCTCGCCGAACGCGACGAGCGCCACAGGCGCCTTGGCGGCTCGCGCTACGTGCTCGAGCCCAACGTGAAGGAGGGCAAGGGCGGGCTACGCGACCTGCAGACGCTCTACTGGATCGCCAAATATCTATATCGCGTCGATGACGTGGCCGATCTGGTCGCGCGCGGCGTGCTGTCGCCGGAAGAGGTGCGACGCTTCGATCGCGCCCAGGAATATTTCTGGGTCGTTCGTTGCTGGCTGCATTATCTCGCCGGCCGCGCCGAGGACCATCTCACCTTCGACATGCAGCTCGAGCTGTCCCGCCGCATGAACTATCGCGATCGCGGCCGGGTGAAGGGGGTCGAGCGGTTCATGCGCCACTACTACCTGCATGCCAAGGAGGTGGGCGACCTCACGCGCATCTTCTGTGCGGCGCTCGAGTCCGAGCATCGCGGCCGTCCGCGAATCCGGTTCCGGAAGCTTTGGGTCTCGGAGCGCGAAGTCGACGGATTCCCGATCGAATCCGAGCGCGTCTCGGTCAAGGACGGCGATGCGTTCGCGAATGACCCGGTGAAGATGCTGCGGCTGTTCCATGCCGCCCAGAAGCGCGAGCTCGACATCCATCCGCGCGCGCTGCGTCACGTCACCCGCCATCTCAAGCTGGTCGACACGGTGCGCGAGGATCCCGCGGCGAACCGGCTGTTCCTCGAGATGCTCACGTCGAAGAAGGATCCGGAAACGACGCTCCGGCGCCTCAACGAGGCGGGCGTGTTCGGCCGCTTCGTGCCCGATTTCGGCCGCGTGGTCGCGCAGATGCAGCACGACCTCTATCACGTGTACACGGTGGACGAGCACACCATCTTCGCCATCGGCATCCTTGCCGGCGTCGAGGCCGGCAAATTCAAGGCCGAGATGCCGGTGATCAGCGAGGCCGTGCACAAGATCTCCGATGCCTCGCGCCGCGCGCTGTACGTGGCACTGCTGCTCCACGACATCGGCAAGGGCCGCGGCGGCGACCATTCGGAGATCGGCGCCAATGTCGCGCTGCGCCTTGGGCCGCGCTTCGGCCTGACGCCGGAGGAAACCGAGACCGCATCGTGGCTGGTCCGCTACCACCTCATCATGAGCAACACGGCGTTCAAGTACGACATCGCCGATCCCAAGACGATCACCGACTTCGTCGGCGTCGTGCAGTCGGTGGAGCGGCTGAAGCTGCTGACGATCCTGACCGCCTGCGACATCCGCGCCGTCGGCCCGAACGTGTGGAACGGCTGGAAGGCGGCGCTGCTGCGCGACCTCTATTACATCGCAGAAGAGGTGATCACCGGCGGCATGATCGCCGAAGGCCGCGACGCGCGGGTGAAGGCGGCGCAGGACCGGTTGCGCGCGGCGCTGCCCGCCTGGTCGGCCGCCGACATCGAGGCCCATCTGGTACGGGGTTATCCGACCTATTGGCTCGGCTTCGATACCGAGACGCATGCGCGCCACGCCCGCCTGGTGGCGGAGGCGGAGCGGTCCGGCACGCCGCTGACCGTGGAAAAGCGCGTCGACAGCAAGCGCGCGGTCACCGAGATCACGATCTATACGCCGGACCATCCGGGCCTGTTCGCGCGCATCGCGGGCGCCATGGCGCTGGCCGGCGCGAACATCGTGGATGCGAAGATTCACACGCTATCGAACGGGAAGGCGCTGGACACGTTCTGGGTGCAGGACGCGCACGAAGGCGGCGCGCTGGAGCGCCCCGACAAGCTCGCGAGGCTCACCGTCCGGATCGAGGACGCGCTGACCAAGGGCCCGCGCCACCTCGAGGAGCTGGTCAAGAAGCGGCCGATTTCCGAGCGCACGCGCGCCTTCTCCGTGCAGCCCCGCGTCATCATCAGCAACAACGCGAGCCGCACGCACACGGTCATCGAGGTGAACGGGCTCGACCGGCCGGGCTTCCTGTACGACGTGACCCGCACGCTCACCGGGCTCAACCTGCAGATTTCCGGCGCGCGCATCGCGACGTTCGGCGAGCGCGCGGTCGACGTGTTCTACGTGAAGAACGCCTATGGCGTGCAGGAAACCCACGAAGGCAAGCTCAAGCAGATCCGCGCCGCGCTGATGGAAGCGCTCGGCGCGGCGCCCGAACCCGCGCGCGAAGCAGCCACGGCGCATTAGACTTCTCAAAAACAATCGTTCGCGCTTCGACAGGCTCAACGCGAACGGTTAAAAGACCGCTTGTCCTGGTCGAGCGCGGAAAGGCGATCGACGGCGAAGGGCGAGCGGTTTCGGAGTCTGGATGTCTTTAGTACGCTCCATCACCACCATCGGCTCCTACACGATGGTGAGCCGCATCACCGGCTTCGCGCGCGACATGCTGGTCGCCGCGGTGATCGGCGCCGGCCCCGTTGCCGACGCGTTTTTCGTCGCGTTCAAGCTGCCGAATTTTTTCCGGCGGCTGTTCGCGGAAGGCGCGTTCAACTCCGCCTTCGTGCCGCTCTTCGCGGGCGCGCTCGAGGAAGGACGGGACGTGGCGCGCGCCTTCGCCGAGGACACGCTCGCAATTCTCACGCTGGTGCTGCTCGCCTTCACCGTCGCCTGTCAGCTCGCGATGCCTTGGGTGATGCATGTGCTCGCGCCCGGCTTCACGAACGAGCCCGGAAAGTTCGGCCTTGCCGTCGAGATGGCGCGCATCACGTTTCCCTACCTGCTGTTCGTGTCGCTCACCTCGCAGCTTTCGGGCATCCTCAACTCGCTCGGACGGTTCGCATCGGCCGCCGCCGCGCCGATCATTCTCAACCTCTCGATGATCGCGACGCTTCTCGTGCTCGCGCCCTATACCTCGACCCCGGGTCACGCGCTGTCCTGGGGCGTGACGCTCGCCGGCGTGCTGCAGTTCGCCATGCTCATGGTCACGTGCGACCGCGCCGGCTTTGCGCCGCGCCTGTCCTGGCCGCGGCTCACGCCGCGCGCAAAGACGATGCTGAAGCGCATGGTTCCGGGCGCGATCGGCGCCGGCGGCGTACAGGTGAATCTGGTGGTCGACATCGTGATCGCGTCGTTTCTGCCGACCGGCGCGATCTCGTTCCTCTATTACGCCGATCGGCTGAACCAGCTTCCGCTGGGCGTGGTCGGCGTCGCGGTCTCGACCGCGCTGCTCCCGATGCTGTCGCGCGATCTGGCGCGCGGCGACGCTGCCGCCGCCAACGAGAAGCTCAACCGCGCGATCGAGGTGGCATTGCTGCTGACCATTCCGGCCGCTTGCGCGCTTGCCGCGCTCGCGACGCCGATGGTCGCGGTTCTGTTCGAGCGCGGCGCGTTCGATGCGGCGGCGACGCAGAAGACCGCGGCGGCGCTCGCCGCTTACGCGGCCGGCTTGCCGGCCTACGTCCTGGTCAAGGTGTTCGGGCCGCCGTTTTTCGCGCGCGGCGACACGGTGACACCGGTGAAGGTCGCGCTGATTGCCATCGCCGCGAATACGGCGCTCGCCATCGCGCTCGCGTTTCCGCTCGCCCATGTCGGGGTTGCGCTCGCGACCGCGATCGCCGCCTGGGGCAACGCCGGCATGATGCTCCGGCTCCTGCTCCGTCGCGGCTACTATGCGCCCGATGCACGCTTGAAGCGGCGGCTGCCCCGCATCATTGTGGCGAGCGCGGTGATGACCGCGGTGCTGTATGGTCTTGCGTTCGTCGTGCCCGGCGGGCGCATCGTCGCGCTCGCGATCCTGATCGCAGCCGGCGGCGCGGCATTTGCCGTGACCGCGCTTGCCTGCGGCGCGGCGGAGCTCAAGGACATGCGTCGTTTCGTGCGTTAAACCAGGCGGAACCCCTTCATGAAGATCTTCTCCGGCGTGCAGCCGACCGGGAACCTGCATCTCGGCAATTATCTCGGTGCGATCCGCAATTTCGTGCGGCTGCAGAACGGCAACGAATGCATCTACTGCGTGGTCGATCTGCATGCGATCACGGTGTGGCAGGACCCGAAGGAGCTCGCCCAGAACACGCGCGAGGTGACTGCGGCGTTCCTCGCCTGCGGCATCGATCCGAAGACCAGCATCATCTTCAACCAAAGCCAGGTGCCGGCGCATGCGGAGCTCGCCTGGATCTTCAACTGCGTTGCGCGGCTCGGCTGGCTCAATCGCATGACGCAGTTCAAGGAGAAGGCCGGCAAGCACCGCGAGAATGCGAGCGTCGGGCTCTATGCGTATCCCAACCTGATGGCGGCCGACATCCTGGCGCACCGGGCGACCCATGTTCCGGTGGGCGAGGATCAGAAGCAGCACCTCGAGCTCGCGCGCGACATCGCGCAGAAGTTCAACAACGATTACAAGGCGGACTTCTTCCCGATCATCGAGCCGGTCATTCTCGATGCGGCGGCGCGCGTGATGAGCCTGCGCGACGGCACCAAGAAGATGTCGAAATCGGATCCGTCGGACTATTCGCGCATCAATCTGACCGACGACGCCGACGCCATCGCGCTCAAGTTCCAGCGCGCGAAGACCGATCCCCATCCGGTGCCGGACGGCACGCCCGAGGGCGGCACCGAAGCGACCCGGCCGGAAGCCTACA
>Ga0153915_10003457_pt1 | contig 14511 bp, 14 predicted proteins | sample Opewatmetagenome_2_FD_107003 | JGI IMG/M metagenome (GOLD analysis project Ga0153915, IMG submission 107003) | Freshwater wetland microbial communities from Ohio, USA - Open water 3 Core 3 Depth 3 metaG | ecosystem: Environmental > Aquatic > Freshwater > Wetlands | place: USA: Ohio, Lake Erie...
GTTTCCCCTCTTACCGCATACTTTTCATAAGGGGCAGCCCAGGTTAATCGCCAGCTTCCCAATTTAATGTGAAGAATCGCTCCACAGGAGTGGTTCTTTCATCTTTATAGACAGGATAGGAAGATGCCTCCCTCATTCTTGACCAAGCAAGGCTACCAGAAACTGCAGGATGAACTGGAATACTTGCGAACGATAAAACGCCACGAAGTTGCCGAGCGCTTACACGAGGCAATGGAAGGTGGAGAATTAATTGAAGATGCCGAATACGAAGCAGCCAAGAACGAGCAAGCTTTCGTCGAAGGGCGCATTCAAGAGCTGGAAATGCTTCTGGCAAATGCGCGCGTGATCGAAGATACTGCCAAAGAAGACCATGTCCAGGTTGGCTCAACCGTTACAATTAAAGAGGGCGACAACATGGAGGAAATTTACACCATTGTGGGTCCAGCAGAAGCCTCACCGCGCGATGGTCGCATATCAAACGAGTCGCCCTTAGGTCGGGCCCTGATGGACCACCATCCTGGAGATGTAGTCCGCGTCGATGCACCAGGTGGGTCCTTCACGGTCAGTCTTTTGAAGGTGGAGTAATATTGGGGCTAAAGTCCAGCCCCGCGCATGGATTCCTTGCGCGGGGCTTTTGCTTAAATAAATGGTAGCTAGGCTAACCATGAAATATATGTGGAGTGATGGCATGATAAATGAGCTTACTAGCTTGGAAATGAACCGAATGGAGAAATTGGACCACCTGCGCCTCAAAGGAATCGAACCTTATCCCACCCGGACCATACGTACCCATACCAGCCAGGCAGCCAGCCGCTTGTTTGAGGCAGCAGAAACCGCTTCGGCAGCTCAGGGTGAGCAGGTTCCACCCGTCAAAGCCTCTTTGGTAGGGCGGTTACGCTCGATGCGCCCAATGGGTAAGATTACCTTCGCCCACATCGAGGACGGCGAAGGGCGTATCCAGCTGTTTTTCCGGGCTAATGATATTGGTCAGGAACAATTTGACCTTTTCAACCGCGAGTTCGACCTGGGTGATTTCGTCCAGGCCAGCGGTGAGATGTTTCGCACGCGCTCTGGTGAAATCTCCCTGCGGGTGGAATCATTCCAAATGCTGGCAAAAGCCATCACCCCATTACCTGCTGCTAAAGACGAAGTGGTGGATGGAGAGGTTGTCCGACATGCCCTCCTGGCTGACCCAGAGGTTCGTTACCGCCAGCGCTATGCTGACTTGGCAGTAAACCCGGAAATACGCCAGATCTTTCAGACCCGGGCTGCTATAGTGACCTCCTTACGCAATTTCCTGGATGGTCAGGGTTTCCTCGAAGTGGAGACTCCCATCCTCCAGCCGCTTTATGGTGGGGCAGCTGCCCGTCCCTTTATCACCCACCATAACCAGCTTCACCAAGACCTATACCTGCGGATTTCCTTCGAGTTGTATCTCAAACGACTGCTGGTGGGCGGCATCGAACGCGTCTATGAGATAGGCCGCGACTTCCGTAATGAAGGCGTTTCTTTCAAACATAGTCCCGAGTTCACCCAGCTGGAATTCTATTGCGCCTATTCAGATTATCTTAAAGTCATGGAGATGACCGAACAGATGCTTGCATACGTATGCGATCACGTGCTGGGGCAGCGCAAAGTCACCTATGATGGTCACGAGCTTAATTTTGAAATCCCATGGCCGCGTCTGGAGTTGCGCCAGGGAATCCTAAGTACTTCCGGAATCGATATTGCCTCCTATCCAACCGCGAACAGCCTGGAGGCAGCGATGAAGCAACGCGGGATTGAGACCAAACCCGGGGAAACGCGCGGCAAGCTGATCGACCAGTTATTGTCAGACTTCCTTGAGCCAACCCTGATCCAGCCTACCTTCCTGTATGATTATCCGCGTGATTTATCACCCCTTGCGAAGAGCAAACCCGGTGACCCATTGATGGTGGAGCGTTTCGAGGCATATGTGGCTGGTTTCGAACTGTGCAATGCATTTACCGAGCTGAATGACCCGCTCGACCAGGAGAAGCGCTTCCTGGAAATGGGCCGCGATTACACCGTGGATGATGAGGAACGCCATCCTATGGACGAGGATTACTTACGTGCGATGCGTTACGGTATGCCCCCTAGCGGTGGCTTTGGCATGGGAGTCGATCGCCTGATCATGCTCATGACCGATCACCCCAATATTCGAGAGGTCATTCTGTTTCCCCACTTGCGTACCCGCGAAGAATGAAATTACCACGCGATTAAAACTGGCGGAGTTCATACCGCCAGTTTTGTTTTAAGCGGCATCTCAGATTAGTCCCATCAATTTGATCCATCGACCGCACCTGGCCCATCGGTTGAATGGTGGAATCTCCCAAAACCATCGCCTGACGCTCATCTACGCTCCCGCTGACTATGGCAAGAGTACGTTATTAACTGAGTGGGTGTCGCAGCTCGATACCCCGGTTGCCTGGTTGTCACTTGAGATGGATATGACAGTAAGTTTGGCTTAACCATCATCGCCCTCCTTGCGAGCATCTTCGAAGAGATTGCCCTGCGGGGAGTCGTCCTGATTTGCGGGATTATTACTAGAACGTTCATCCAACAAATCCTGTAAAGAAGCAAGGAGAAGTAAGGACGGTCAAAGGAGGATTTACTGGCACCCTTCCTTTGGAGTTTCTGGAATGAAGCAAGGAATCCTTGCTGTCGGTCCAAATAACAATAAATTCGGTTACCCAGAATTGTTTTGGGATAGTTAGGTCAATTTTTATGCATTAATGTTGACCTAGACATTTATGTTTCCAGATAATGCTGTCCTCGATGATAAGGAATCTTTGAACATTGAGAAGGTCTGAAATGTATTCTTTAATAGCCTAAGGAAATTATCCATGCGAGGGAGGCAGGCTCGGGCAAAGAGTGGTGGAAAAAATCATAGCTGTTCGTACCATCCAATTCACCCTGGGTAGCTGCACGAATGAAAGCAGCTGCGAAGAATGTACCTGTAATGGAGGCATTACCATGATCCACAATCGGGTGATTGTATGGCTGGTGATTGTTTTAATCCTTAGCGCTGGCTGTGCAAAAACTGAGCCAGCGCTCATTGAGGCTTCTACAAACATTCCCCCCATAATGACGGTGACACCATCCAAGACTGCCACCACTCTGCCGACCATCGCCGCCACCTCCTCGCCGACCCCCACCCCAACCCTACTGCCTCCAACCCAAAACACTGTCTTACCGACCATGCTTAGCCCTCAAAATCTGGCCGTGATTTCCGCTGAAAACGCTGATCAGGTGAAACGCCTCGGTACCCTCAGCGGTCATACCAATAGAGTGATGACCCTGGCCTTCTCCTGGGATGGCACTTACCTTGCTTCGTCTAGTCGAGATAGTACGATTAAATTGTGGGATATCTGGAATGCGAAGGAGATGATTGCCTTTCCAATGGTATTGAGTGATCTGAATGGTATTGCCTTTTCACCCATCGAGAACTGGCTGGCATCTCCAGATTCAATCTGGGACGTGGATAGTATGCAAGTTGTCCAAACCCACGGGCAGGGCAGGCGTGAGCCTGGTCACGTGGCTTTCTCTCCAGATGGCTCTACCCTGGCGGTTGCCATAATCGGTGAGCCGATAATACTGTGGGATATTGCCAGCGGGCAAGTGGTGCGCACATTCACGCAGCAAACTTACACCCCCACGTTTGGAATCGAGTTTTCACCTGACGGCACACTGATCGCTGCCGGTGAATCCTTTGGCACTGTGAGACTTTGGGATGTAGCCAGTGGACAGGTCGTTACCACGTTTGAATATAGCAAAGACAGTGACGTTCATGACGTGGCTTTTTCACCCGATGGTCGCTTCTTGGCCTCAGGTGGTACCGACAACACCATTCGTGTGTGGGACCTCGCCAGTGGGCAGATGGTGCAAACACTTTGGCACGGGAACGGTATGTATGGCGTGACCTTTTCACCAGATAGCAGCTTGCTGGCTTCAGCGGTCTGCGACCGTACGGTAAAGCTTTGGGAGGTCGCCAGCGGGCGACTGTTACGCTCCCTTCCTCATGCGGATGAAATGATTACAGTAACCTTTTCACCCGATGGTACTCTGTTGGCATCCGGTGGCTATGATGACCTGATCTATTTGTGGGGTGTGGTTCGCTGACCATAGCTTGTGGTCTGGAATGAACGGGGAAGGTTATTGAGATCTTGTTGAAATTAATAAACAGTAAATTCCTATAAGGTTTAGCACAATAAAGGGGTAAACAAATGAAAAATCAACCAACTTTCTTCGATTTTGCAGCTGAGGTGGGTATGACGAAACACATCGGAGGACTCGCGGCCACTGAAGCGCTTGTCCAATTGTGTCACATCGGCAAAGGTAGCTATGTCTTGGATGTTGGCTGTGGGGTTGGGGCAACGCCTTGCTTCATCGCTAAAAGATATGGCTGTCGTGTCATCGGTGTGGATATTTCTGAGAGGATGGTCGAGAGGTCTAGGGAGAGGGCAAACCGTGAAAAGGTAACACAGATGGTTGAATTCAGGGTGGCTGACGCACAAGACATGCCTTTCGAGGATGACCTTTTCGATGCTGTCATTACCGAGTCCGTGACCGCTTTTCCCGAGGACAAGCAGAAAGCAGTCAATGAGTACGTGCGCGTGACGAAACCCGGAGGCTACGTTGGCCTCAACGAGACTACCTGGCTGAAGGTGCCCCCTCCACCAGATGTAGTAGCTTGGGCACAGCAGGATGTCGGTGCCAGCGTGAAACCACTGACTCCAGATGCCTGGACCGGGTTGTTGCAGACTGCTGGTCTGAAAGAGATTGTTGCGAAGACCTATGCCATCAAGACACAAGTTGAGGAAAAAGGCATTCTACAACGCTATGGTTTTGGTGGAATGCTGGGAATATTGGGTAGAATGCTTTTACTCTATGCCAGGAGTCCTGCCTACAGGAAATTCGTGCAGGAAGTCCGCCAGACTGGGGTCATCCCCGAAAACCTCGAGGAGTATTTCGGCTACGGGTTATTTATCGGGCAGAAATGAGGCAATTGAGTCTGCTCCTACAGCAGATATGACTGTCGTAATACTAGAAATTTCAGGCCGTTTACCTGCTCCTGCTGAGCAATTCCTACCCTACCGTCCTCTATACTGCCCGGCTGGGTGCCTGGATTGCCACCCTGTGGAGGCACGAAGAGTGATCATGTTCCCCCACCTGCGTACCCATGAGGAATTATCTGGGTTAAGTATTGTTATACGGCATGCCGCGATGGTCAGATTTGAAAGGAAAAATAATGTCTGTAGATATAAGTGTTCGTTGGGGCTGGCTGAAATTTATGTATATCTACACCATTGTAGGCGCAGGAGGATGCGGATTGGGAATGATCGTCGTCCCAGATGTTATAAAGTCTGTGATTGGATGGACTCTTGAAGAACCAATAGCTGCGGGAATTGTTGGCAGTGTCTATATCGCATTTGGAATTTTGTCAATATTCGGCCTAAGGTCTCCCCTCAAATTTGTACCGGTTCTATTCCTGCAACTGTGCTATAAGTCAATCTGGTTCATTGGTGTTATTCTGCCTTTGCTGGTCGCCGGACGGTTTCCAAATTATGCCATAATCATAGCAATAATATTCGCCACTTTTATAGTAGGAGAACTGATTGCGATACCTTTTTCATACATCTTTGCAAAACAATCGGGTCAATAATCTCAACCCTCGCATTATGGCATATATCCAGGCAGCTTGTAAACTGCTCCATGCGTATAACAATTCGCTCCGCCCAACCGAGCTGCGCGGCTCGGTATTGGATGTGCTCGGTGCCTCTGTCAGTTGTTCAGGATTTAGGTATAACTGCAATCGGCGCCCATCGGGTGAGTTTTACCGATGTACTGTGTCTTTGGTAAATCAGGTCTAGATCAAACAATAATTCAATCGTGGAGAAACCCTCATGAAGGATCAAACATTTCGGGTCTATGGCTATCGCTGGGTGGTGCTGGCAGTTTTCATGCTCATCAACCTGACCATCCAAATTCTCTGGATCACGTATGCCCCCATTACAGATTCGGCAGCCAATTATTATGGGGTTACCACCACGCAGATTGGCTTGTTAGCGATGACCTTCATGATCGCTTATGTTCCACTCTCTATCCCAATCTCCTGGGTGATTGATAAGTATGGCTTTCGTTTGGCGGTCAGCATCGGGGCGCTGCTGATGGGTGTGTTTGCAATTGCGCGCGGGTTGGCTGGGGCAAACTACGGTCTCGTCCTGGCAAGCACCATTGGGATTGCCATCGGACAACCTTTTTTAATGAACTCGTGGACAAAAGTACCTGCCAACTGGTTCTCCATTGATGAGCGCGCCACTGCGGTTGGATTGGTCACGTTGTCCAACCTGCTCGGTGCTGCCCTCGGCATGGCGCTGACACCCATCCTTACCGAGCAACTGCCTATCCCAACGGTCCAGCTCATCTATGGTGGGCTGGCAGCCTTCGCCGCGTTGCTGTTCATTGCCCTCTCCCGTGAGCATCCGCTCACCCCACCCTGCCCGCCCGGGATGGAAGTCCGCTCCCTGATGCTGGATGGTCTCAAACAAATCATACGCGTTGTGCCATTCTGGCTGTTTGTGATCGTCTACTTCGTCGGGATGGGAATTTTTAATGGCATCAGTACCTGGGTGGGAGTCATTCGTCCGCATGGATTTACTCCCACCGATTTGGGACTCCTGGGTGCCGTGATGGTGGTTGGCGGTATCCTGGGTGCGGTAATTATCCCATCGCTCTCCGATAGGCAACATAAACGCCAGCGCTACATGCTGCTAGGGGTCCTGCTTGCCATCCCTGGATTGGTAGGGGTGACGTTTGTCACTTCACTTTGGTTGTTGCTTATTTCCGCCTTCTTCTTGGGGTTCTTCCTGATCAGTGTCGCTCCGATTGGTTTGCAATATGTAGCCGAGGTCACCTACCCCGCCCCCGAGGGTACCTCCGCTGGATTGATCCAGCTGTTTGGGCAGCTGTCTGTGGTCTTTGTTTATATTATGGAAGCGATGAGGAGCAAGGATGGCGCCTTCACACCATCATTAGTCTTGTCAGCTGTACTGTTGGTAGTGCTGGCGGGGGTGATCACCCAGATGAAAGACCCACCCCTTCGAAATATGTGATTGGTTGGGTATCATTGCTGCACACCTTAGAATTTCCATAAGGTCCCACCCCCTCCAGATTTTGAGTATGCCTCAATGCTTTGTCGCATCTCGGCCTCGTCCGGCCACAAGAAAATGACCTGCGACCGGTGACAGGCGAACCCATCCTGCCATGCTTTTAACCCCTCTGGAGTTACCAATACCGAGTATTGTTCTGCCTGCGCTGGGATCCACTCCGCCAGATCATACTTCTCACGGATGATATATGGGTAATCAACATAGTGCCATAGGGGAATGCTTAAGAGATCGGCGGCTTTGCGTGTCAACACATGGTCACGGTGGTGACCAATCGCCAGGGGTATAGCCAGCTCACTTTCTTCTGCTAAGTTTTTCCGCAAGAAATCCGTCACGGGTGGGAGCAGATAGGCTTCATCCGGCTCCAGTGGACCTGCGTTATCATCGGGTACTTTAACCACCGGCTCGGTGGTGCCAGGAATATAGCGATAGATGTTATCCGGCACGGTATAACGTCGATAACTAGCCTTTAGCACCTGGCAACATGCTATATCTTCTTTGCTGCGTGAATAAGGCACATCCTCCTCACCCAATTCCCAGAAAATATGTAGCATCTGACCGTAGTCGGTTAATGGCTTATCAAAAGGAGGGTCGCCCGCGCAAATCGTCCAGATCTCAACCTTATCGCCTCTGTTCGTCAGCTCCCACACCAACCCACCCACTGAGAGTACCACATCATCGAAATGCGGAGACAGGAAGATCCATTTTTTCATGCCAATTCTCCCACTTCCTCTGCGACCGCTTTGAATCGCCTCTCCAGCTCTTTTTGTGATACCTTGGCGGAGAAAAGGATTCCCCCAATCAGAAACAGGATTGCTGAGATGATAAAAAGGTACATGAAGGTGGTCTTGGTCATATTGACCAACAATACCCCAAAGATCAGGGAAGAAAGTGCCCCGGATAATCCGGTTGAAAGATTGTTATATGCCATGTAGCGCCCTGCCTCATCTTTTGGAGATAGGTCACTCGCCAGGGCAGGGGCAGTCGCCAGGATCGGTCCCGTGGCAATCGAGCGGATGGACACAAAAACCAGGAAGAGTATGAAGTTGTTGGTAAGTCCCATCAACAAGGTGCTCACCGCGCATGCGAACATCGCCCATAAGATTAAGGAACGGCGTCCAATCTTATCCGATAGGATTCCCGATCCTACCGCTGATAGCATCGTAATTACCAAGCTGATGCCCCCCATGGTGCGGAAACCTGCATCGGGACTGATTGTCGGAAAATAGACTTCAAAGAAGTAACGAGCAAAAAACTGCAGGCTATTAATCCCCATATTTGCTAGCAGCACTGCCAGAACTAACCAGAAAAACACCACGATGCGTGTGCGCACCTTGAACATATCCCCCATGGCTCTCCAGATACTGATGTGCTGAGATGCGTCCGCTGGCTTATCCTTGCCCCTGATCACCACTGTGTTGATAATCCCTGTCAGGGCAAACACCCCACCGATCAGCCACAATGCACTACCTGTCTGTCCGTTCTGATTGAGGCTGGTAACCACCAGGATGCCGATGGCAGCTCCCATCAATGTCAGGAATCCCTGCATTCCTGAAGCCAGGCCGCGCTGATTTTCAGGCACCACATCCACGAGCAGTGGCCACCAGGCACCGTTGCCCACGTTGGTGAAAAACTGCATTCCAAAGTAACTGGTGATAATGATGGGCAGCGCCACTGGGAAAAAGATAGCCTTCAACGCTGGTGATAGGATCAGGGCTGGCAGCCCAATCAGCGGGAGCGCTACCAGTGCGCCGGTAAGGATTGCTGGAGTACGTTTCCCCCATCTGCTGGCGGTGTGGTCGCTGATGATGCCCCACAGGATGCTGACCAGGATGGCGAGTAAGGTTCCAAAAAAACCGATCAAACCCACCACCAGTCCTTTCCTTTCAGTCACCACACTTTCGACCAATGTGGGAAGCAAGACGCTGTTATATGAAACCCACACCAGGTTCGCTCCCAGCATTAAGCTGCTCATGCCAAACAGGAACCCTACAGACCTTTTGGCGGCTGTGCTTGCAGATGTTGTCATGCTATCTCCTGTTTTAATAACAAGGTGACTATTAATCCTTACTTCAACGCTATGACGAGCATCCTAAAGATCATTTACAGAAGAAAATAAATGTGGATTGCGCGATGCAGATCATCGCATCACAAAAAGCAATTTGTCAAATTAAAATTGTGCGCCTGATACCTTAATTGCTCAGTTAAAGCATTAATTTCTGCATCTTCATCAGGTCTTCCATGGGACCTTTGGTCTGGATCTTGCGCTGCATGTATGCTGTCACGGCATTGATCTTGCGATCCATCACCCCAGCCAGCACCTCAGTGGTGGTCGTAATGGTGACGTCCGGCGTAGCCAGGGTTTCCTTCACCAATGTAGCCTCTTTGCCATCCACAGCGTGAATAGCCCAATCCTCCTTGGTATCGGTAAACCTAAAAAGTAACCCCCGTGTAAAACCTTTCAGGCTGGATTGAACACTCGGATTACTGAACCGGTCCACAATTCTTTGCAGATAGGGTTGGACATCTACCATGATTGTCGCTCCTCAATAATTAATTTGTCATTGCAAGACGCATTTCTTACGCCGTAGCAATCTCCGCCATATTTTTCTCATTCTAAATCTGGGTATAACGCTAAGAATGGCTCCTATCATCTTTTCTCGATAATATCCACAGGCAGGCTGCTGAGGATCTCTGGTTCGCTGCCTGTCACCACAAAAGTCTCCTCATCACCGACCATCACCCCCTCGTCGCTAGGCGAATATAGCTCGATGTTGAGCACCATCCCCTTCTCGATAGGGGTCGCATCCTCCGCCATGATCCAGTGTTCATCCACCTGCAAGCCGATGCTATGACCCACGTGCAGGAACATCGGGTCGACACCCACCTGGGCAAAGAGATCATATGCCCGGGCGTGTAACTCGCCAAAGGTCTTGCCAGGGCGCAAGGCTTTCCCCATCTCTGCCACCACCCAACAAAGCTTCTGGTGTAGCTGCTTGAGTGCCTCTGGAACTATCCCGGTGTACACCAGGCGCCGATTGTCGGAAGCGTAGCCCTCGTAGACTGCCCCAAGGTCCAGGGTGACAATTTGATTTTCCTCCAATAGCTCACCCAAAGCCACCTCCGGGTTTGCTCCGCCGAAGGCCACCGTCACGTGGTCGATGCCTTGCGCTCCATTTTTAATCATGCCCCACTTGGCATCCTGAATCAGCTCCAACCGGCTCATACCAAGCCGCAATTGCTGTGCCAGCTCCTTCACTGTTTGATCAACGATCTGTGTGCTCTTGCGGATACGCTCAATCTCCACGGGTGACTTGACCAGCCGCAGCTGGTGCAGGATATCATCCGCTACCAGGATATTGGCAGGCTTGACATTTTCCCGGATCAATTGAGCTGCATAGTGCGGGAAGGTCGATTCAATCCCGACTGTGCATCCAGGATGAAGCTTTTCACTAATGAAGCCAACTAGCTCATCGACCGACATCTGGTATGTGAAGTACATGCGCACATCATCCACACCATAATCGATGCCCATAGCTGCCCCTCCCCAGCACAACAATGTGATCTGCCCATCACTACCAATGAATGAAAAATAAGGCAGCTGGTTGCGTAAGGCGTATACGATTGGGTTGCCGCTGCTGGGCAAGGTCGGGAAACCCGTGGTGTAAAACACATTTTCTGGGGAGGAAAGGAAAATCCCATTCAGCGCGCTCTCTTTCATCAACGCCACCAAGCGTGCGCGATCCAATCCAACCGGCTTGAATGAATCGGATAAGTCATCCATCATATTCACACTCCATGGGTAAGTACTTTACCTCACACCACCACAGGCTGCTTGGTATCAATCGATCTGTCAACCGCTTCGACTACACGCAGTGCATATAATGCGTCTGCTGGGTCAATCAGCGGCGGACGGTCCTCGACCACCGCACAAACAAAATCTCTGATCTCCGCCACAATCGAGCTGAATTTCCAACCCAACGGGTCAAATGGCACATCTTCGATCGCTGTACCATCAATATCATTCGAACCCAGGTAATATTTGACCACCGGGTTTGCTAGCTGATCAAAGATCATGCCGCCTTTGCTACCATAGATTTCCACCCTCTCTGTCCATGGGATTTCCATGGTGCAGCTGGTATTGAGTTGAAATTCTGCTCCATTTGCCAGGTGACCCAGGATCAAGCCATTGTCCTCAACCTCACCCTCTGGCACAATCTTGGAAGCGAAGCCCAACACCTCCCTGACGCCCCCAAACAACCATTTGAATAGGTAGAAATTGTGCACACTCGAATCCAGGATGACCCCTCCATATGGAGATTTGCCATGCCATAGGTTTGGGTTTTTGATCCGGTAAACTTCACTGCCGGCAATCAATGTCCGTACCGACCAGATTTCGCCAAGCAGGCCTTCCTTGAGAATCTCTTCCGCCTTTTGATAGGCCGTCACAAAGCGGGTGTTTTCTGCCACACTGAACTTGACGCCCTTTTCCCTGGCCAGGCTGATCAGCTCTGCACCCTGCTCCGATTTAACTGCTATGGGTTTCTCTACCAAGACATGCTTTCCTTTTTCGATCGCTGCCTTGGCAATCACATAGTGCATCTCATGCGGCACGGTGATATCTACCAGGTCTACATTTGTGTTGTTCAGCAGGTCCTGATAGCGTGTATACCCTTCACAACCCTCATACATCCCGATGCGATTATTGACTTCTTCATTGTTTATGTCACACATGGCGACGATCGCGCAAGTTTCCCCCATTTCACTGAAACCGGCTTCATGCGCAAATGAAATTGCCCCCAACCCGATCAAACCGGCTTGAATCTTTCGCCTCATAACGTCTTCCTTCCTGCGCAGGAATGATAGGTACCGGGTTCGCTGGATGGCGTGAAAAACACATGCTATCCGTCGAACTATAACATAAACAAAAGTGGATTACAATGCCATGTATCCATTATCCCTATCCATACTATAATTTCATAGCACACAGAATTAATCCGAAGGAAATCGCCATGCAACCATTGATCATCATCGCCACACCCAATATCAGCTGGCTTCATCCAGAACTGGACTATCCTCGTACGCCGGAGGCAATCGCCACTGAAGCCAGGCTGTGTTTCGAGAACGGGGCTACCATTCTTCATACCCATGCCGAAGGTAGGTGGGCTGATACGATTCAGGCTGTTCGTAGTCAGACTAACATCATTATCCAATGCGGCATGTCCAGCCTGCCGATCCCAGAACGCATGCAGGTCTACGAAAATAAAGCCGACATGATTTCGATCATCTTGAACCACCATGATGAAGCCTTCGCCCTTACCGAAACCTCTGTGTTGCATTCCCGCCAGGAGCTGGCTGAGTATGCCTCGCTGAATCGGAAATATGACCTTGTACCCGAATTCGAGGTCTGGCACGCGGGCTCGATCTGGAACTTGAACTACCTGATTGAGCAGGGTCTCCTTAAACCCCCTTACGTAACCACGCTGTTCTTTGGCTGGCCTGGAGGCACCTGGTCACCACCTACTGTCGAAGAGTACCTCTACCGTCGCAAGCTTATACCCACCGGCTGCATTTGCAACGTCAGCATCATGGGCAAGGAGCAGCGGGATATCCTCACCGCAGCCATTTTGATGGGTGATCATGTGCGCGTGGGCACAGAGGATTATCCATTCAATCATGCTGGTGTAGTGGTTCCCACGCATGAATTGGTGATGGAAACTGCCGAACTCGCCAGGGCGATCGGTCGCCCGCTGGCAACCATTGACCAGGCACATAAATTGGTCGGTCTCTAAGGAGGGCAGGATGAGCTCAGAGAAAAAGGTTGCTATTATCACCGGTAGTGCCCGTGGGATTGGAGCGGCTACGCTGCGTGAGTTTGCCGGGCACGGCATTGTCGTGGTCGGGTTGGATGTGCTTCCCGAGGGTGAAAATGTTGAGCAGGAGATCAACCAAAAAGGCGGTGAATGCACATTCATGCGTTGCGATGTGTCGGATGAGCCACGCGTGGCTGAGTGTATCCAAACAATAGGCGCGAAATACGGTCGTATCGATGTCCTGGTCAACAATGCCGGGATAGTCTTAGTCAAACCATTTGACCAGATCACCTGGGAGGAGTTCCAGCGCACCACGAACATCAACCTCGGTGGTCACTTCTTGCTGTGCAAATATGTGCTGCCTTTCATGAAGATGCAAATGAGCGGTGTGATTATCAACATGGGTTCTGTCGCAGGTCATGTCGGCCAGACGGATCACGTTATGTATGGGGCAACCAAGGGTGCCATCATTGCCATGACCCGCGCCCTGGCTTGGGAGCTGGCACCCTACTCGATCCGTGTCAACTCCATTAGCCCAGGTTCGGTTGATACCCCCATGTTGCGGAGTGATATCGACCTTGAATCCAGGCGTACAGGCATTCCTTTCGAGGTTGTCAAGAAGGAGCGCGAGGCTGAGCAGGCCTTCAAGCGTTGGGCAGACCCGTCGGAAATTGCTGCTGTAATCTATTTCCTGGCTAGTGAGGCTGCCTCATTTGTCACCGGAGCCGACTGGCTGGTGGATTGTGGCTGGGTTGCCAGGTAAGGAGCTGCCATGAAGAATGACGTGCGCCAACAGATCGTACAAATTGCCTGCGAGTTATTCGCTAAGTGCCTGCTTACCCCCACCGGCGGCAACATCAGTGCCCGCTGTGAAGATGACCGCGACGAAATCTGGATCACGCCCAGCGCTATTTTTAAAGGCGACCTGCGCCCTGAAATGATGGTGCGGATCGACCTGCAGGGTGCTATTAAAAGTGAGACGGGCTGTTCGGCCTCCAGTGAGCGCCGCGTTCATTGTGCCATTTATCGCTCCAGGCCCGAGATCACCGCTGTGGTCCACACTCATGCTCCCCAGGCTACCCTTATGGCCCTCACCGGGACCAGATTCCTGCCGATTTCACTGGAATCAGCTTACCTCGGTGATATCCCTGTCGTACCCTTCATCATGCCGGGCACTGACGCCCTGGGGGAAGCAGTCGCCAAAGCCATGGGGACTGGTTTTGCGGTCCTGATGCAAAATCACGGGCTGGTGGTGGCTGCCAGCAATCTGCGCCGTGCCGCTGATATCACCGACGTGATCGAGGTGACCGCCCTCAAGCTCCTCACCTGTAAAGCCCTGGGTGTCACTCCGCCCGTGTTGCCGGAAGATATCGTCAAAACGCTGCGAGAGGCAGGGATTTGGATGGCGTGAAATTACCATCCGTCGCCTGCATACCGGCTGTTTATCCTCCTCAAAAAACCTGATAGATTAGTTTGTGCTGCAAACCCAGATCTTAATCAACTATTAACTA
>Ga0153915_10003458_pt1 | contig 14508 bp, 12 predicted proteins | sample Opewatmetagenome_2_FD_107003 | JGI IMG/M metagenome (GOLD analysis project Ga0153915, IMG submission 107003) | Freshwater wetland microbial communities from Ohio, USA - Open water 3 Core 3 Depth 3 metaG | ecosystem: Environmental > Aquatic > Freshwater > Wetlands | place: USA: Ohio, Lake Erie...
CGTTTGAGATCCGCCCGGGTATCGGCTATGTCAAGCTGGACCGATTTTCCGAGTCCACGGCCGATGAGTTCCAGCAGAAGCTCAAACAGATAGATGCCGCGAACCTTTCGGGATTGGTCCTGGATTTGCGGGACAATCCAGGCGGGCTACTCAACCAGGCGATCGACATCGCCGACTTCTTTGTTCCCCGGGGCGAAATCGTCGTCTCCACAAAAGGGCGCGCGGACGGTTCGGCGAGGACGTACAGGTCTCCCAGCCTGGAGAAGATAAGAATCCCCGTTGTGGTTCTCATAAATAAGCACAGCGCCAGCGCCTCCGAGATTGTAGCCGGTGCGCTGCAGGATCACGACCGCGCCCTCATCGTAGGTGAGACCAGCTTCGGAAAGGGCCTGGTGCAGTCGGTCTATACGCTGGACAACAACACCGGGATGGCGTTGACAACGGCCAAGTACTACACGCCCAGTGGGAGGCTTATCCAGCGGGATTACTCCGGTTCGAGCTTCGAGTACTATTACCTGAACGCCCCGGGCACCACGGCCGAGGCCCAGCATGAGACAAAGCACACCGACAGCGGTCGCGCGGTCCTCGGGGGAGGCGGCATCACTCCCGACATTACGATGCCGGCGCGCGACCTGACCCGATTCGAAGCGTTGCTCACTTCCAAGGACGTCTTCTTCGAGTACGCGCGGCGCCTTACCTCGGGACAAGTGCCTGCGGCCAGCGATTTTCGAGTGCCAGTAAAGAGCGCCGAACTCCCCGCCGCCGGAACGAAGGCCAGCAACAGTCTGGCAAAATTCGAGGTTACAGACGCCATCCTAGATGACTTCAAAGAGTTCCTCCGGTCAAAAAAGGTCGAGTTCACGGATGCTGACTTTCGTGACGATCTCGACTTCATCAAACGGCGCATCAAGCAAGAGGTCTTCAACTCCACCCTCGGATTGCAGGAGGGCTTCAAAGTGGCAATCCAGGGAGACACTCAGGTTTTGAAGGCTTTGGAAGTCATGCCGGAAGCAAAGACGTTGATGGCGACTGGCCGGGTGACATCGGCCTCTCAACCTCAGAAATAAGTATTAGAAATCAGCTCTGTCCTTAGCATGAAGCGGTCTTGGCCCGTTTTCACCCTCGCGGTGTTTTGTGTCCTTTCAGGCTCTTCCTCCGTCTGCCAGACCGAACAGGCATCGTTAACCTCCGCCATAGAGGATCTCCCGCCTCCGGTCATCAACGAAGCGTCGAATTATCTGCCGGACATTCCGGACGCTCCGCCGGAAATTCAGGAGCTGATGCGGCGCGTGCAGCAGAGCTATGTCGAGGGTTCCAACCTGCTCAAGTCGGGCGAGTCCGCGAAAGCTCGTGCTGCCTTCAACCGGGCCGTGGACCTGCTGCTTGACTCCGGATTCGATCTCACATCCACGCCGGTCTTACAGAGTTTCTTTAGAGACCTCCTGAGGCTGATCCATCAAGACGAAGCACGCTATCTTCAGGCCGAGGAAGCGGTCGAGGAGACGCATGAGGAAGCGGTGGTCGATGAACTGGACCGCCTGGACCTGATCCCCATATCCATCGATCCCGTGCTGAGCGGCGTGGTCGAGGCCGATCTTGCCAACACGCAGTACGACATTCCCATCGTCCTCAACGAGGCCGTGCTGAAGTCTCTTAACTTTTGGCTCGGAAAAGGCAGGAGGTACTTCGCCGACGGCCTCGTGCGCTCCGGGAGGTACCGCGATATGATTGCGGAGACCTTCAAGGCCGAGTCTATTCCGCTGGATGTCATGTACCTCGCACAGGTCGAGAGCCTTTTCAAGACCGGCGCAGTTTCGCGTGCCCGTGCAAGGGGGATGTGGCAGTTCGGCCGTGGCACTGCAATCCGCTACGGTTTGAAGGTCAACCGCTACATCGATGAACGGTCCGACCCGGAGAAGTCGACCCGGGCGGCTGCACGGTATCTGAGCGATCTCTACACGATGTTCAAGGATTGGAACCTTGTCCTGGCTGCCTACAACTGGGGGGAGGGAAAAGTCCAGCGCCTCATCGACAGAAGCGGGCGCAATGACTTCTGGGACCTCCTGGAACTGAAGCGCAATTTCCCGAAGGAAACCAAGAACCACGTCCCCCTGATCATGGCGAGCATCATTCTGGCGCGCAACCCGGAAAAGTACGGCCTGCCGACGGAGCTTGACCGGCCCCTGATGTTCGACCGTGTGTCGGTATCCAAAGCAACCGACCTTAGGGCCGCCGCGAAGGTGATGGGGCTGACCACGGCTCAACTCAAGGAATTGAACCCGGCCCTGCGTGGTCTGACAACGCCTCCCGGCTATCCGGATTTTGAACTCAGAGTGCCTGCGGGAACTTCTCCGGAGACCATCGGAAAGCTGGCTGCGCTCCCGGCTGCCAAGGTCCGTGCCCAGCCGGATTACACTGCGCGCTACCGTGTCCGTCCCGGAGACACCTTTACCAAGATTGCCTCAAGGCTGGGTGTTACGGTGGCGGCCTTGCAGAGCGCTAACAATGTCCGACCGTCGTCATTGAAGGCAGGCATGTGGCTTACCGCTCCATCCGTGAAAAGCGCATCTTCCACTTCAAAGGCCGGCGGCAGCAGGGCAAAGAAAGGCGCCCCGTCAGCCGGGAGTACCTCTACCCGGTCGGCGTCCGTAGTGCGCTCGAAACCGGTGCGGACTGGTTCTGGAAGAGCCGTGAAAGAAGCCAGTTCCCCGCAGTCGCCGGGAACGCAACCCCGCCGCCCTATCCCCGGCCCGCAGGGAAAATCAGCAGGGAAAGGACAGCCCAAGGAACTCGCTTCCCGCTAGAACCGTAGAACTTTTCGGCCCCCTGCGTCGTATTAATGTTCTTGAGGGATTGGTACGTCTTCCTGCGGGGAGGCGAAGAAACCCAGGGTCGACCTTCCAGGCAGGAATTCCCGAAGGCGCCGATTCGCTTATGAGTGCAACGGTCTCACAGTTCGAAGTGGTTCGTTCAGTTGCGTCCGCCCATCCGAAGGCACGACATGGCAATGCCGCGCTCTGGGAGGCCCTGGTCATCGCTGTCGACTCGGTATGGTCGCACAAGCTGAGGTCGTTCCTGACCCTGCTCGGCGTCATCATCGGCGTTGCGTCAGTCGTTGCAGTCGGGGCATCGATCGAAGGTCTCGGCACGTACGTGAACGAACGACTGACATCTGTTTTCGGCAGCAACAGTTTTATTCTCGCCCGGATCGCGCGGGTGGGAGAGCTTTCCGAGGAGGATTGGGAAAAGCTCATCAAGCGCAACAAGCGCATATATCCGGAAGACCTTCGCGCCGTCGAAGAGCGCTGCGATGGATGCATGGCCATCTCGCCCGTCCTGCACGCGCGGGACGACGCGAAATTCGGCAACGAGACTTTCTACGACGCCGAAGTCACGGGTGTCAGCGCCGATCTGCCCAGAATCCAGCAGCTGAAAGTTGCGGAGGGCCGGTTCCTGAACTCTTTCGACATCGAGCACGCCCGGCCACTCGCCTTCATCGGGGCGGACATCCGAAAGCAGCTTTTCGGGCCCATCGACGTGGTCGGCAAGGAGATCAAAGTCGGCGGCGAGTCGTTCACAGTCCTGGGAGTCGAGGAGAGCAACGGCAGCTTCTTCGGCAACTCGATGGACTCCAGCATCTACATCCCGTACACGGCCTATCTCAAGAAATACGGCATGCGGCGTTCGCTTGAGGTTCGAATCAAGTCCCCCTCTGCCGAAGGATTCCAGTCGACACAGGACGAGGTGCGGGTCATCATGCGGACCCGGCACCACCTGCGGCCTAACCAGGATGATGACTTCGACATCCTTGCCAGCCAGGCTATCCAGAACTCGGTCGACCAGTTCACAGGTGCCATCGCGGCCGTCGTGACTCCGATCACCCTCATATCGCTGGTGGTCGGCGGAATCGTGATCATGAACATCATGCTCGTCACCGTGACGGAGAGGACGAAGGAGATCGGGACGCGCAAGGCGGTGGGCGCCCGGCGGCGCGACATCATGATGCAGTTCCTGATCGAATCTGGGCTGCTGGCATCCTGCGGAGGGGTAATCGGACTGCTTCTCGCCTACGGAATCTGCGTGCTGATCCGGAACACAACCCCGGTTCCGATGACCATTACGGCCGGCTACATTCTGCTCTCGCTCGTCACATCCGGAGGCATTGGGGTGATCTCGGGCATTTACCCGGCCCACAAGGCCTCTAAGCTCGATCCCATAGTGGCCCTTTCAAGAGAGTGACGCGATGGCCGGGTTCAAGAACAAGGAAAACGTGGCCATGGCATTCGAGACGCTCATGGCCCATAAGTTCCGGTCGTTCCTGACCGTGCTCGGGATCATCATAGGCGTACTCACCGTTATCGTTATCGCGTCCATCCTGACCGGGATGCGCAAGAACATCATCCTCATGGTCGAGGAGTTCGGCACCAACAACATCTTTGCCTTTCACCTCAACATGGGCCCGCGTATCGGCGGACGGATTCCGCGCTCCGAGTGGATGCGGAAACCACTTAACCCGGATGACGCCTTAGCCGTCAAAGCCGGTTGTCCTTCGGTGGAGGATGTGACCTGGGAGGGCTTTCCCTGGGAGACGCGGGTTGCTGTGAAGTACAAGAGCATCATCCTGCGCAACTTCACTTTCAGCGGTGTCCCGGCCAACTACGCGACCATAACGAACAGAAAGATTGCTGCCGGACGTTTTTTCAATGAGTCGGAGGACCAGCATCGCATTAGCGTGGCTGTAATAGGCCCGGATATAGAGAAGGCCCTGTTCCCCATGTCGGATCCAGTCGGCAAGCAGATGCTGATCAACGATCGTCCGTTTACGGTGGTTGGCGTTACGGAGAAGAGCAAGGGCGGATTCATGGGAGAGGGAAACGGGAGAGATAACCAGGTCCTCATCCCCTACGGGGCCCAGCGGAAAATGATGCCCTGGGAAGACAAGCACTTCCTGCTCATTCAGGCGCGATCCGGCCAGCTCTCCAAGGCCCTGGACGAAGTTGAAAGCCTGCTCCGGCGCCGTCGTGGCGTAAAACCCAACGAGCCCCGCAACTTCGACCTGAGCACGGCCGATCGATTTATTCAGCAGTTTGATGCAATCACCGCACAGATCGGTCTTATCGCCATTGCCATATCCGCAATCGGGCTGATGGTGGGCGGGATCGGCGTCATGAACATTATGCTGGTCTCGGTAACGGAAAGAACCCGGGAGATAGGCGTACGCAAAGCCATTGGCGCCACCCGGCAGGACATCACCATGCAGTTTCTCTTCGAGGCCATGACCTTGACCGCTGTCGGCGGCCTGTTGGGAGTCGTTCTGGCTGTCGCCGTAAGTTACATCATTATGGCATTCTTCCCTTCCCTTCCGGCCAGTATTCCCGCCTGGGCCGTGATAACAGGCCTGACCGTCTCAATCGCCATCGGGCTGATTTTCGGCGTGTGGCCTGCGCGCAAGGCTGCACGGCTCGATCCCATCGAGGCTCTGCGATACGAGTGACCCCGATGGCACTCACGCTCCTGGGTCAAAACTCCCAGGCCTCTCTGTACTCGCGGATCAGATATTGATGGGCTTCGGGTACGCTAATCCACAGACAAGACATCTCTGAGGGTGAAATCGACCCACACGATTCCACAGGGCTGCCGGGTCTGTGCAGCCAATTTCCGGCCAAGTGTTTGAGGAATCGGAGCGGCAATGCTCTGCCACCACGCTCTGTCGGCACGGTATCCAATCTGGAACATCACCATGTTCGGATAGAAGAAGTCGGCGAAATCCTTGTACTCTGCGAGAAAGGTCTCGAGACTTTTGAGCTTTGCGAGGCGAAGGCGAAGCTCGTCTCTCACTCAAGGTCCAGCTGTCCCGGGAATCGCATCACGAGTTTGAACGGGACCAGGAGAATATTCGCTTCTATGCGCGCTTCAGATTCGCGAGCGCCTCCTTCGCCCATGTGGCGTATTCGGGACGCTGCTGCAGATTCTCGACCCGGAAGATCCTCAGGCCGCAGAGCTTGCCTTCATTGATGTCCTGAACGAAGAAATCTAACAACTGCTTGTATTCCTGCTCGGTCAGCCAACGGCGTTCGCTACCTGCATTCAGATAGATCGAACCCATGAGCGGCTTTCCCTGGAACTTCTTCAGCCCCTGGTCCAACAGTTTTTCGTGGTCTTGAAGCACCTTCGTGTTGTAGAAGCTGAAAATGATCGCGTCGATGTCAAAATCATACGGCTTTTCCAGCTCCTTAGGAGGATAGCAGGGGACCCAGATGGGCAGTTGCGGATTGATGGATTTGGCCTTGGCGATGATTTGGCGGAATTCCTGCTCCGAATGTCCACCCTTGGCGACTTCCTCCATCTCCTCGATAAAATCGTTCAGATACAGACCGATGATCTCCTTGTGGGAGAGCGAGAGGTTTGCGATCCATTCCGCATGCGCCATTGCCTGATCGAAGTTCCATCCCCAGATCCCCCTCTCGATCTTGGCGATAACATACTTGATACCCGGCGTGCGCATGTGAGTGTACATCAGGGTCTCTTCGAGCTTTTGCCCTGAGTAAGCCTTGTCGTGCGTCCAAACCGTGTTGAATCCTACTTCCTTCACGGTAGGAGCGATGTCCACCTTGGCACTGTGCTCCCATACGGAAATCAAAGGTTCATTGGGAAGCTGAGCCGAGTCAGCCGCGGCAGTGGAACGCACCCGAGCGAGCGAGGATGATGCCGCCAATAGCGCGCCACCTGCCATCTGCCGCAATACGGTTCGCCGGCTAAGAGCTCCCGCCATGTTGTTGAATGAGTCAGCCATGAAAATTTCTCCTTTCTTTCACGCCGCAGGGATCTCGAAAGGATGCGCCTGCGTCGGATGCGCTGGCCTGGCAGGCCAGTGGTTCGACAGTCCCCGACGATGTCGGGACGTTGATCTCCCCACAGGAGGTCTGCCGAGTCTAATTCCGGAACGATCGGGTAGCCGACGCTGAAGTGAGGATCGAGGTAAGTCCCCGACCGCCGACGGACGCGTCTGCCACTTTGTTAAGGAGACCGAGACAGTGTGCGACACTCGCTTTCACTCCTGCTGGCAAGCGCTCAGTTCCCGTTACATGCCTCGCATGATGTCACTGCAACAGACACACATGCAATTTAAAAATGGGCCGGTGCGTACCCAGTCAGTCACGCGTGGCCAACTGCAATGTTTCCGCGACTGCGGCGTCGGTTCGGATCGCCGAGGCGGACCAGCGCTTCGGAAAAGCGCGCCCACTCCCTCCGTGTCAGCTCCCCCGAACAACTTGCGCCCTGGCTCCAGACCCGGTATTCGATCGCACGCATCGTCTCCCTGCCGCTATAATGGGACCGATCCCAATACTCCGGCGGCTCGAAATAGAATGTCAGACACAGACAATCGGTACTTCCGGCTAGGGGGGATTGCCATCGCGGTTTATGCCGTCGTCATGATCTCTGCCGGCAAGCTTGGATGGCAGCACCTTGGACTCGTAGCGCTCGGATGGGCCTGTGTCACGCAGCAGAAGGGGCCGCGACGATTCGTCCACGACTGGTGGCCCGTTATCCTGTTCTGGCTTGGATACGACAGCATGAGGCTCTTCTCGGACAGCCTCCTGAGCCGAGCCGCCGTCGAAGCCCCGTTTCGATGGGAGAGGGTCATCTTCCCATCACCTGAAGCGGATGTCTGGCCTTTTTTCTTTGCCAGATGGCGGGAGGCCCATTCGGGAGAAACCTGGGCTCGGGCCGTCACAGCCGTCTGCAACCTGGTGTATTTCTCCCACCTCGCCGGCATCCCTCTTGTGCTGCTGACGTTCTGGCTGCGAGGCCGAGCCCTTTTGTTCAGACGGCTTTTGTGGGCACTCACCGTCATCAATGTCGCCGGGATGGTTATATATTTCGCCTGTCCCGCAGCCCCTCCATGGTGGGTCTATCAGAACGGTTTCGTGCAGCCAACCTTGCAGCACTCGATGCCGGCGGCTGAAGTCGGATCCGTGCCGGTAGAACTCTTCAGTTTCAGCGCGAACCGCTTCGCCGCCATCCCCTCGCTTCACGCCGCATATCCGCTGCTGCTTACGCTGGTCCTGGCAGCACACCGGGCGCGCTCACGCGCTGTCGCACTCGCTGGCCTTTACGCCGTTGCGATGTGGTTCGCGTGCGTCTTCCTCAACCAGCACTACATTATCGATCTCATCCTTGGAGCCATGCTCGTGCCACTCGCACTGCCGGCCGCCAGAAGACCGCCGGACCACCTCATGGATTTGAATGTGGCCATGGATGGGTAACGACCGGGCGAGCGGTTTCAAGGGGGGGAGCACAAGAAACAGAATCCGATCAGCGCATGCACCCGGACCGGCCAAGCCCACGTTGAAGTCCCAAGTCCAGGCTCGAGTATGGCAGGAATCTTATCTCAGCGCTAACGGATGCGGGCCGCTAGACCGGGGTGACACCGAACTCCCGCAGATACCCGGTCATCACCTTGGCAAAGTGGGGAAACGCCACTTCAGGCTCCTCGATCTCGGGGATCCAGGCCTTTTCCCACTCGAATCCGAAAATGCCTCGATAGTTGCCTTTCACGAGGACCCTGACGATCTCCCGAATGGGCACCTTTCCAGTGCCGGTCAAAACGTATCGGACATCGCTCCCGGCCGGGACTGAATCCTTGAGGTGCACATGCCGCACATAGGATCCGAGCACCTTGAAGGTCTCTGACGGCTCTTCCTTGCCTGCAACCCAGGTGTGATGCGTGTCCCAGAGCACCCCTACATCGGGCGCCTTGGCCTTCTTGACCATTTCCAGGACCGTGGCCGAATGCGGAAAATCGCCGTGGGTCTCCAGCACGACGGTCACGCCGCTTCCCTTGGCGTAGGCGCCCAGTTCGTGCAGGCCGTTCGCAATGCGCTCGATTGTCGCCTCGTGAGCCTCGCCCGGAACCCACCTGTCACCGAAGACTCGCACGCAAGGGCTCTTCAACTGGCGCGCCAGGTCGATGAAGCGCTTCGCTTCATCCAGCTGCGCCTGACGCGTGGCCGAGTCCTGTTCGTGCAGGTTTGTCGATGAGCCCAGGTCCGCAATCCGCAGGTCGAGAGCTGCAAGGTCAGCGAGGCTCGCGCCGATCCGGCTGGGGCTGAATTCCGGACACTTCGTGAGGTCCATCTGGCCCTGCAGGCCGCGCAGTTCGATCGCTGCAAATCCCCACTCGGCCGCGTGGTTGAGGACGGTCTTCCACTCCCATTTGGGGCATCCGAGGGTAGAAAAACCGATGGGATAGCGTCCCGGCGCCGGCCGGGTCGTAAGAACCCCAGGCGCTGCCAGTACGCATCCAACCGACTTGATCATGTCCCTGCGTGTCTGAACCATGGCAACCTCCATCTCCTTGAATAATCGACCACGCTACAAGGCGTGGCTTTGGCCTGTACCACACAGCGGGGCAAACCGAGACTACCCTCAGCGTCGGGGATTCTTCGCGCTCGAGCGCCAAGTTTCGCCTCGTCCAAGGCTCGCAGACGAAGCAGGTATAATCTCCGTTGAGCAAACGGTCCTATTTCTCCGCTTTCTGCTCGCGGCTTAGCCTGAGCGCTGTGGTAGTCACCCAGTACTTGGCGAGCATATTGGGCTTTTCCCATGCCCGCATGGCTGCAGGGTCTTTCAGGTATGCCAGGAATCTCTGCGTAACCTGGGCGAAATGCGGTTCATGCCCGACCCGGTACCTGTCCGGAATCTCGATCCGGAAACCATTCCCGGCATCGCTGAGCCCGATTCCATCGTAGTCTTTCCTCAACTCGTCGATTCTTCTCCTCAAGGCACGGGCTACGACTTCCTTGTCTGTCGAATCGTTCGGCACCACGTAAAGCTCGGGCTTGTATTCCTCCTCCTTACCCTGACGAATGTCGATGCGGGAGCGACTTCCTTTGAACCAGGCGTAGTGAGTGTCGCCTGTACCAGGCGGCGCCTCGTACCTCCAGAGGACATCCAGCTTGACGTGGACTCCACGGAGTGCATAAGAAACCTGGCCATTGCAGTAGTAGTCCAGCTTTGCGTCGCGCACGTACGGGATCAAGTACGAGGGGAAGTCGGCCTCGCCCGTGACTTTCTGGAAATCTTCCTTTGTGAGGGCTGTCGGCCAGCGTTTCGCCGACACGACCTGTATGTCTTTTCGAAAGTCGATCGGTTGATCCGGGAAGAGTTCCCATTGCACCATGTCAACCAGGTGCGTGCCCACGTCAGGCACCGCCTCACCCTGCTGATCGATGTCGAAAAACCACGCGGGCCTCCGGTTCGGCATACCTGCGACCATCTTGAGCAGGTGATGCACACTCTCCATATAGACGGCAGGCTCAGACGGAGTACCCGTAAGGACAGTGCCGAACACCTCCCTGTCGCGGATCAGGCGTTTCTGAAGGATCGTGGTGATCTCGTACCGTTCGGTCATGATGTCATAGGCGACGAGCTTCTTGCCCGCGGCGGTGTCAAGCGCTGATTCCAGCTTGGGAAAATCGGCCGGATCGATAATCCACGGTTTATCGGCGAGCACGTTGAGGCCGTTCTCCACGGATGCCTTGATCTTGTCGATCTTGCCCCGATTCCTGCCCGATACAACCACGACATTGCCTGGCTTCTCCTTCAGCATCCGGCCCAGGGAGTCGGGCCCGGTGTGAACTTCGAGTTGCCAGGAAGTCGGATCGCCCTTGCGCATGTTGAAACCGACAATCCGGTTAAGGTGTTCGATCAGATCGGGACCGAGCGGCGCATAGACATCAGCGCGCACCGACACGTTCGGATACATCTCCTTCTGCACCAGCGCGGCGTGAAAGTGGCCGGGGTCCAGTGTCATGAAGTGCACTTCCATGGTGGCACTCCCTCGCTCTGACTGGGCAGGTATTGGAGCCGGGGGCGATGGAGCGGAAAGTGTTGCCCCGATTATCATGCAACCGGGCAAGAATGCCGCCACCGCGGCCGGAACGGTCCTCCTCGCCATGGGTCTCCTCCCAGGAATGGACTGATACTATAAACGTTTAGGCCGGGGCAAGTCAGATAAAACCTTGCCGTGGGATTTCGCCGCTAAAACAGGCCGAGCTGGAGCCTGGCCGCCTCGGTCATCATGCTCGGACTCCAGGGAGGATCCCAGACAAGCTCCGTTCTCGCCGAGGTCACACCCGGGATCGACAGGACCTTGTACTCGACTTCAGGCGGGAGAGAGCCGGCCACGGGGCACATGGGGGAAGTCAGCGTCATGCGGACAATGACATCCCCGGCAGGGCTCACTTCGATCCCATAGACCAATCCCAGCTCATAGATGTTCACTGGGATTTCCGGATCGTAGACCGTGCGCAGCACTTCGATCACCTTCTCCTCGATGCTGCTCTCCGGCTGCCCTGGGGACTGAGGGGGATCAGGCCGACTCGCTGCCGGCTTGCGTCCGTTGCGGTGGAAGATCCCCATTGAGCTACTCCGTGGCGACCTTCTCCAGGCTCCCCTGGAGAGCCGCGCGCAGCGTGTGCCATGCCAGAATCGCGCACTTCACCCGGACTGGATATTCGCGTACGCCCGAGAAAACAGCCAGCTTGCCGATGCTGGAGGAATCCGGCATGGATTTGCCGGTGACCAGATCATGAAACTTTTCGAACAGCGCCTCTAACTCGGCCTCGGTCTTGCCTTTGAGCATCTCGGTCATTAGGGATGCGGACGCAGTGGAGATGGCGCATCCGGACCCTTCGAAACCGGCATCTCGAACGACGCCGTCTTCAATCCGCAGATACAGAAGGATCCTGTCGCCGCACAACGGATTGAATCCCTCCGCGTGGCGGTTGGCATCTTCCAGCTTGCGGAAATTCCTCGGCCGCTTGTGATGGTCCAGGATTACTTCTTGGTACAGTTCGCGTAGATCGGACATCAGCTGAAGACCTCGGCCACCTTCTGAAGACCGGCTGCCAGGGAATCGAGTTCCTCCCTGGTGTTATAGAGCGCCAACGAGGCGCGCGCCGTCGCCGGGATCCGGAAGAAATCCATCACGGGTTGCGCACAATGGTGTCCCGTGCGGATGGCGATTCCTTCCTGATCCAGGATGGTCCCTACGTCATGGGGGTGCACCCCCTCGAGCGTGAACGACAACACACTCGCTTTCCCGGGCGCCGTCCCGATGATCCGGACGCCCGGCACAGCCTCGAGCAGCCCCGTTCCATAGTCCAGGAGACCGTGTTCGTATTCCGATATGCTGTCAATCCCTACGGACTCCAGGTAATCGACTGCCGCGCCAAGGCCGATCACTCCGGCTATGTCCGGGGTCCCAGCTTCGAACTTGTGCGGCAGCTTGGCGTAGACTGTTTTTTCGAACGTCACGGACGTGATCATATCCCCGCCGCCCTGGTAAGGGGGCATCGACTCGAGCCACCTCTCCTTGCCGTACAGGACGCCGACTCCGGTCGGCCCGTACATCTTGTGGCCTGAGAAGGCATAAAAGTCACAGTCGAGCGCCTGGACATCGACTCGAAGGTGTTGCACCGCCTGCGCACCATCGATGAGGACGGGAGTCCCGTTCCGGTGCGCCATTTCCACGATATGCCTGACGGGATTGACCGTCCCGAGTGCGTTGGACACCTGCGTCACCGCCACAAGGCTGGTGCGGGGGTTCAGGAGTCTCTCGTACTCCTCGACGAGCAGCTCGCCTCTGAGGTTTATGGGGGCGACACGAAGCCGCGCGCCTCTTTCTTCGCAGAGGACTTGCCAGGGGACGATGTTGGAATGATGCTCCATGCCGGTAATCAGGATCTCGTCGCCCGGCTTCACGTGGGCCTTGCCGAACGAGCTCGCCACGAGGTTGATCGCCTCCGTAGCGCCTCGGACAAACACGATTTCCCCGTCATCGCGGGCATTGATAAAACGGCGGACCTTGGAGCGGGCATTTTCGTAAGTGGCGGTAGCGCGCTCGCTGAGAAGATGGACCCCGCGGTGCACGTTGGAACAGCCGGAGGTGTAGAACCGCATCATGGCGTCGATCACCTGCTGCGGTTTCTGCGTCGTCGCCGCATTGTCCAGGTAGACCAGCTTCTTGCCGTGCACCTTCTCTGCGAGGAGCGGGAAGCCCCTGCGGATACGCCCCACGTCATATGAGCCATCAGCTGCCGTAGATACCCTTGACGCGATTTCTTCCGTACTTTTCATGCTTTCAGCTTCCCCCCGCGCGACAGCCGGGTTAGGAGTACCAGGTCGATCTGACACTGGATGGGCTTGAACTTCACTGATCCGAGGATATCGCTCGCGAACGCATACGTCAGCAACGTCCTCGCAGCTTCAGCTCCGATCCCCCGCGACCTCGTATAAAAGAGCTGTTCTTCATCAAGGTGGCCTATCGTTGCCCCGTGCGTGCACTTTACATCGTCTGCGAAAATCTGGAGTTCGGGCGCCGTGTTGGCCAGTGCTTCTTCCGAGAGCAGCAGGTTTTTGTTGGTCTGCTTGGCGCTCGTCTTCTGGGCATCCTTTCGCACGATAATCTTGCCGCTGAACACGCCCCTTGACTGATCGTCGAGTATGCCCTTGTACAGCTCCCGGCTGTCGCAGTGCGGTCGGGCATGGTCGATGCAGGTGTGGTTGTCCACTAATTGCCGGCCCCTGGTGACATAAAGGCCGTCGAGCGTGCTGTCGCATCCCTCGCCGTTCATCACCGTGTTCAGATCGTTGCGAACCAGCGCTCCGCCGAGGGAGATTGAATGAGAGTAGAGACGGCTGTTCCGCTCCTGCAGCACCTGCAGGGTCCCGACGTGGAATGAGTCTTCGCTCTCTCTCTGCAATTTGCAGTGATCGAGTGAAGCGTTGTTGCCGAGCACGATTTCCGTGACCGTGTTGGTGAAGTATGAACCGTGATCGAGCCCGCCATAGCTCTCGACAATACTCGCCTGGCAATCGTCTCCCACAAGGATGAGGTTCCGCGGATGCGACACCGACGCCTCTCCGCGCGAAGTGGAAAGAAAGACCAGGTGCAGGACCTGGTCGAGGACCGTCTTGCGCGGGATGTGCACGAAAGCACCGTCGGCGAGGAACGCGGTGTTCAGGGCGACGAATGGATTGCTTTCGAAGGAGGCGAGCCGCGCCAGATAAGGCCCAAGAAGCCCGCGCTCGGTTTCGAGCGCCGTCGCCAGATTCTTAACGCGCGTTCCGGAAGGAAGAGCGCCGGCTCTCGAGAGTTCCTCGGAATATGCCCCGTTGATGAAGACAAGCCGGCATGAGTCGTCGTCACCAAACGTAAGGCTGCCAAGCTCCCGCGCAGTCAGCCCGTCGAAATCGCGCACGGCAGGTCTGAACGGAAACTTCGAGATCGGCGCCACATTCGTGTGTCTCCACCCTTCGTCGTGCGTGGTCGGAAAGCCCATCCGCTCGAAGCGCGTGATAGCATCCTCACGCAGTTGTCGCAGCCACGGATGCCGCCTTCCCGCATCGCTCTTCTCGAACTGTTGGTAGCTCGAGAGGTAGGTGTGTCTCGCGTCAGTACTCTCTGGCATTGCGTCTCGCCCTCCGGCGCATCAGTATGAG
>Ga0153915_10003459_pt1 | contig 14503 bp, 14 predicted proteins | sample Opewatmetagenome_2_FD_107003 | JGI IMG/M metagenome (GOLD analysis project Ga0153915, IMG submission 107003) | Freshwater wetland microbial communities from Ohio, USA - Open water 3 Core 3 Depth 3 metaG | ecosystem: Environmental > Aquatic > Freshwater > Wetlands | place: USA: Ohio, Lake Erie...
GCGCGCAACCCGACCGCAACCTCGCCCACGATGGAGGGCTACATCACCCTGATCGACGGGCAGAACACGCAGGACGCGGCCCTCTTCACGCTGCTCTGCGGCGACACAAACGGCTGCGGAAATTGACCGCGCGCCGCACGCGCGCGGTCATCCTGAGCGCCGTGAGGCGCGAAGGATCTCGGGGACGTTCGACGTGCGACGTTCTACGTTCTACGCTGAGGCCCCACGCAAAACTTTAGAACGTCGAACGTAGAACTATCGTCTCCCGATGTCTCTGCGGAAGTGCTTACCCTCGAACTGGATCGCGTCCGCGCCCTCGTAGGCGCGGGCGGCTGCTTCGCCCATCGTCGGCGCCGTAGCCGTGACAACCAGGACCCTCCCGCCGGCCGTCACGAGGCGGTCGCCGTCCCTCCCGGTCCCGGCATGAAACAGCTCGACGGAGGGGAGGCGCGCCGCCTCGTGCCATCCCGTGATCGGCTTGCCGGTCTCGTGGGCTCCCGGATATCCGCCCGAGGCGAGCACCACGCCAACGCATGCCTCCGGCTTGACGTCGAGCGGCGGATGCCGGTCGAGCTCGCCGCGTCCCGCGGCCACGAGAAGGGCCGCCAGGTCCGACTGCAACCGCGGCAGCACGACCTCGGCCTCCGGGTCGCCCAGGCGGGCGTTGAACTCGAGGACCCTGGGGCCGTCCTCGGTGAGCATGAGCCCCGCATAGAGAACGCCCCGGAAGGGGCGGCCTTCGGAGGCGAGCCCGGAGACGGCGGGACGGATGATCTGCTTGAACACGAGCGCCGACGCCGCGGAGTCGAGGTTCCCTGAGGGGGAGTGCGCGCCCATTCCTCCGGTGTTCGGCCCCCTGTCGCCGTCGTACACCTTCTTGTAATCGCGGGACGTCGGGAGCGGGACGGCCGTCTTCCCGTCGCAGACGGCGAGGAAGGTCGCCTCGCTGCCCGTCAGGAACTCCTCGACGAGAATCCGGTCGCCAGCCGAGCCGAACACGCGATCGCCGAAGAAGAGGGCGAGCGCCCGGTCGGCCTCCTCGCGGGTCTCGGCGATGAGGACCCCCTTTCCGCCCGCCAGCCCGTCGGCCTTCAGGACCGCCGGGTACCGCATGCGCTTCAAGGCGGCGTGAGCCTCCTCGGGCGACGAGCACACGAAGGCCTCGGGCGTCGGGATCCCGTGGCGGTGCAGAAACTCCTTGGCGAAAACCTTCGAGGCCTCGATCTGCGCGGCCAGCCGCGAAGGCCCGAAGATCGGCAGATCGCGCTTGGCGAACTCGTCGGCGATGCCCAGGGCCAGGGGAAGCTCCGGCCCGACGACGGTCAGATCCATCATGAGCTTCTCGGCCAGGTCGGCGAGCTCGACGATGTCCCCGGCGGCGACGGGAAGGCAGTCGGCCACCTCGGCGATTCCCGGATTGCCCGGCGCGCAGAATAGCTCGTCCACGAAGGGGCTGCGCCGCAGGGCCCAGCAGAGAGCATGCTCGCGCCCCCCGCCGCCGACGACGAGGACTTTCATGTGGCGCCATTCTAACGGGTCAACGGGGAAAAGGCCTCACGGCCTTTTTCTTCTCCCTTGTTTTGAGGGTTTCGCCCGGGCGCCGCGGCGGCTCTTCGACTCCGCCTTCTCGAATTCCTTGAAGAGTGGCCGGACCTCGAACCGGTTGTAGAGGCCGCTAAAGGCGATCACCGTCTCGAGCGTGTCGTGCGGCGCGAGCGAAAGGCCGAAGCGGCCCCTTTCGCGAGCCATGACGGCTCCCCCTTCGATCGCCAGCGCCTCGAACCGCACGCGGCTTCCGGGCCAGGAACGTCCCCCCCGGTTGACGACACGCACGCGGCAGAGCGTGACCGTGTCCGACGAGGTCGAGAAGTCCTTTTCGATCGAGAGCGCGAGATCCTGCCACGGGAGTTCGTCGGGAGACGCCCACAGCATGAGAGACAACAGGAGAAGTGGATTCATTGGGTCCTCCTTCGTCGCGGAGGCGCGTGAAGAACCCGAAGGCGGGACCGACGAGGACGGGGAATTCTACCATCGCGGGCGCCTCGCCTCTCGCCGCCGGCTCTCGCCTCGCCCCTTGAGCCCCGCCCGCCCGTGTATCATTCGGGGTTCCGATGCTGAAGGACTTTCGCAGGGCGCTCGAGAGGGAAATCCTTCTCGCCGACGGGGCAATGGGGACGCTCCTCGTCTCGCGGGGAGCCTCCCCCGACCAGGCCAAATCCCCGTTGAACCTGACCGACCCCGAGTCGGTTCGCGAGGTCCACGACGATTATCGAGACGCCGGCGCCCGCATTCTGACGACCAACACCTGGGACGCCAACCGCGTCAAGCTGACGGCCCACGAGTGGAGCGACTCGCTCGAGAAGATCAACCGGGAAGGGGTCCGCATCGCCCGGGAAGCGGCCTCCGGCGAGCTCGTCTTCGTCGCGGGATCGATCGGTCCGCTCGGGGCCCTCGTCAAGCCCTACGGACGGCTGACACTCGTGCAGGTGCGCGAGATCTTCGAGGAGCAGGCCCGGATCCTGCTCGAAGCGGGCGTGGACCTGCTCCTGCTCGAGACCTTCGGCAGTTTGCTCGAGGGGGCCGAGGCTGTCCGGGCCGCTCGCGGCCTCTCGGGGCAGATCCCGATCGTCGCCGAGATGACCTTCCTCTCCGACGGCCGCACCGCGTTCGGCGAGAGCGCCTCCCACGCCCTGGCGACTCTGGCGCTCGCGGGCGCGGACGCCGTCGGCATGAACTGCACACTCGGGCCGCAGGAGACGCACGATGTCTTCACGCGCCTGCCGGCCTCCATGCCGAAGCCGCTTTCCGTGATGCCCAACGCCGGCTATCCGTCGCTCGTCCACGGCCGCAACGTCTACCTCTCCTCCCCCGAGTACCTGAGCGAGTACGCCCGGGCCTACGCGGAGGCGGGCGCCGCGATCATCGGGGGCTGCTGCGGGACGACCCCGGAGCACATTCGCGCCATGGCCCGGGCGATCTCGGGGGCGAAGCGCGCGTCGGCCTCTTCCCGCGTCTCGGCCATCGTGGAGAACCCGGCGCACCGAGTCGCCGAGATCCCGATCGAGACGTCCCGCTTCAAGCGCAAGCTCGCGGACCTCGACGAGTTCGTCGTCACGGCCGAGATCGAGCCGCCCAGGGGAGCCGACGTCACCGCCGCGATCGAAGGGGCCCGGGCCGCGAGATCGTGCGGTGTGGACGCGGTCAACGTCACCGACAACCCGATGGCGCGTCTTCGCATGTCCTCGATCGCGGTTGCTGCGCTCGTCCAGCGCGAGACGGGGCAGGACGCGGTCGTGCAGATCACGACCCGGGATCGCAACGTGCTCGGCCTCCAGTCGGACCTGCTGGGAGCGGCGGGACTCGGCTTGAAGGCCCTCCTCTGCCTGGGAGGGGACCCGCTGAAGATCGGCGACTATCCTCAAGCCAAGCAGGTCTCCGAGGTGGACGTGCTCGGCCTCCTGCGCATCGCCAAGGGTCTGAACTCCGGGGCCGATCTTGCCGGCAACCCGATTGGCGCGCCGACCGGTTTCGCCATCGGCTGCGCCGCCAACCCGGCGGCCGCCGACCAGGAAGTGGAGCTCTCCAAGATCCGCGCAAAGATCGAGGCCGGGGCGGCCTTCGCGCAGACGCAGCCCGTTTACGACGTGAGAGCGCTCGAGGCCTTCTTCGCCCGGGAGGAGGCCCGTTCGATCCCGATGCTCATCGGCCTGATCCCCCTGCGGTCCCTGAAGCAGACCCTGTTCTTCGCCAACGAGGTGCCCGGAATCGTCGTGCCAGACGGAATCCTCGAGCGCATGCGCCGCGCAAACGAGCGAGGGGCCGAGCACGAGAAGGCCGAGGGGCTTGCGATCGCGCGGGAGCTCGCCGCGGCCATCGCGGGGATCGCTCGCGGTCTCCACATCATGCCCATGGGCAAGTACACGCTGCTCTCCGAGATCCTCGAGGTGTTGCCCCGCCGCGACGGAAAGGAAGTGGCGAGCCGCGGGTTGTGAGTCCTGATCCGTTCGACTCTGGACTGTCGGCTCTCGATTGCCTTCTAATATTCCCTGGAATTTGGCAGTGCGGGCGCTTGCTGCAATCTGCCGCTGGAGGACGCTGATGAAGATCTTGCTTCGGATCTCCGCATCGCTCGCCATTTTGCTCTTCGCGCTGCCGGCGCTCGCCGGAACGCAGGGGCGAGCGACGGGAAAGGTCCTCGATTCGTCCGGGACGCCCGTGGAAGGGGTCGCGATCACGGTCACGACGCCCTCGATCCGCAGCCTCAAGCTGACGGTCACGACCAGGAAGGACGGCAGTTACGGCTTCATCGTCAACGACGCGACACTCTTCTACGACATGAAATTCGAGAAGGAAGGGTACGTCGGCCTCGCCCTCTCCAAGCAGAAGTTCTCGACGTTGGACGTGACGAACCTCCCCAACCAGACGCTCCTGAAACCGTCCGAGGCGCCGGCCGGCAGAGGAGGCCAGGTCCCCGCCGCTCCGGCGGCACCGTCCACCTCCGAGCAGGCCACGCTCGCGTACAACGCCGCCGTGGACGCCTTGAACGTCGGCGACAAGGCCGGGGCAGAGGCGAAGCTCAAGGAGGCGGTTGCCAAGAACCCGGACCTGCCGCAGGCCTGGCACGCGCTCGCGATGGTCTCCTATGAAAAGAAGGACTGGGCCAGGACGCTCGAGTACGGGCAGAAGGCGATCGATCTCGACCCCTCCCTGACCGACCTCTACGGCATGATGACGGACGCGGCCGAGAAATCCGGGGACAAGAAGGCCGCGGCCGATTGGCGCAAGAAATACGAAGAGTCCCATGCGGACTCTCCCGAAATCCTCTACAACAAGGGGGTCGAGGCCTGGAACAAGAAGAAGCCGAAGGCCGCCGAAGAGCTCTTCACGAAAGCCGTCGAGGCCAAGCCGGATTTCGCGCTGGCGCACTACCAGCTGGGCATGGTCTCGCTCAACCTCAAGAAGAACGACGCGGCGAAGGAGCATCTGAAGAAGTATCTGGAGCTCGACCCGAAGGGAGCCGAGGCGGAGACCGCCAAAGAAATCCTTTCGATGTTGAAATAAGGCGGCGATGCCGCTCTGCTCCTGACGGAGCGAAGCGACGCTCCTCGGCGCCGAGGTTCTTGTCCGGGCAAAACGGCGTCTCGGGAGGGCTCCCCGGCTTCGGGCGGGTGGGCTTCGGGGGCTTAGAATCCGGCTCATGGGCCGCGCGGGCGCGTTCAAGGATCGGCCTCTCTGGCGGCGCCTCCAGACGATCCATCACGAAATCAAGGAAGGCCGCCGCCCCAACACTTCCTCGCTCGCCGGACGCCTCTCGGTGTCTTCGAAGACCGTGCAGCGCGACATCGACTACCTGCGTGACGAGCTCGGCGCCCCGATCGAATTCGACCGGGAAGCCAACGGCTACCGTTACACGCGGTCCGACTACGTTCTCCCCTTCCTTCCGGTGGACGGCAACGACCTCTTCTCGATCGGAGTGGCGGCTCAGGTGCTCGCGCTCTTCGGCGGCACGCCGATCGCTCGGGACCTGAAGTCCTGCTACGAGCGCCTGGCGCGGCTCATGCCGCCGGCCGTCCGCCTGCGCCCGGAGATGGTGATGGAGAAGCTGGCTCTGCGCGCTCCGTTTCGGCCCGTCCGCGAGGAGACCTGGCAGGCCGTCTCCGAGGCGATGCAGAGAGGACTTGCCCTGTCGATACGCTACCACCGGCACGGCGGGCCGTCGGAAGAGCCGCGGCTCGTCCGTCCTTACGCCTTCGTCCTCTCCGGCCGGGATTGGATGATGCTCGCCGAGGACGAAGCGGCCGGCGTCGTCAAGAGCTTCTATCTCTCCCGCATCGAGGATGCCTCCCTGACCGCAAGGCGCTACGCGATCCCGAAGAGCTTCGATGCGAACGCGTTCTTCCGCGACACGTTCGGCCTCTTCGTGGGAGGGGGTCATGCGTTCCGGTTCCGCGTCCGCTTCTCCCGCGGTCTCGCCGACGAGATTCGCGAGCAGCAGTGGCACCCGGACCAGAAGATCGAGACGACTCCCGAAGGTGAGGTCGTGCTCGAGCTTCCCGCCCGCTCGGTCCAGGAGGCCCGGCGGTTCGTCCTCCAGTACGGAGACGGCGCCAGGGCCTTGTCGCCGCCGGAGCTCGTCGAGGATCTCCGGGAGCAGGCGCAGCGGCTTGCCGCCGCGTACGGGAGGCGGGAGGCGGGAGGCGAATGGCGGAAGGCGAAGGAGAAGAAACGATCGTGAGGGTTGCCAGACGAAGCGGTTGGTGGATGGTTGCGCTCGTCCTGGCGGCGGCCTCCTGTGGTCCCGCCTCGAGCGGATTGAAGCCGGTCGGAGAGCCCGACGCCGGCAACGCCTGCCCGGGCGGGCGTCGAATATGGAACCTCGAAATCGCCGACCTGCGCGCCGAACGAAGCGACACGGACCGTGTCCGCGAGCTCGTCCGCGAGTCGCTCGCCCGGTCGTTTCCGGGCTGCCAGTGGGCCAGCCCCGCCGGCTCCGAGGCGCCGACGATCGCGATCGAGATCCATCGCTTTGCCGCGGATTTCGACGGGAGCATCTACGACGCGGCCGCGGACTGGACCGTCTCGGCCCGGAGCCCGTCGGGCCAGACGCTGACGCAGTTCGACACGGACGCCCGGGTCTCGCGCCCCAACTACAGGGGCTCCGACAACGAGAGAGAGGCCCTGCGCCAGGCTTTCGAGCAGGCCGTCCAGCGCACGGCCGCCGGGCTCCGCAACCTCCAGGAGGTGCCTTAAGATGTCCTCTCCGTGAGACTCGAGGGAATGCGAAAGAGCGGAGCGAGATAGGCCATGGAAGGGGTCTTGCCGACCCGGCTGAGGCGCTGATGCGAAGCCGGACCGTCCTGAGAATCTCTCTCCTCGGTGTTCTGGGTGCGGCTCTTCCGGCTGCGGCGGCGGACAACCCGGTCGTCCAGGTCGCCTCGATCCTGTCGGGCACCTTCCAGGGCTCGACCCCGGGCAACGAGCTGCGACTGGATCTGCGGTCGATCGCGACCGATCCGCAGCACCTCTACGACCTCTTCTTCGAGTGCAGCGGGAAGTACCAGGGTCAGAACGTGCGGCGCCAGGGTTTGATCCGCCTGGAGACGCAGGGGCGCGACGTCTATCTCGGCTACATTCCTCACTTCGACGCGACCGTGACGTCCCTCTCTCCCCAGGCGACGCAGTTTACCGAGAGCGAGGCCAACGCCGCCTGCGGATTGACGCTTTCCCCCCGGGGCGACGGCTTTGCCGGCGAGACCCCGGGCGCCGGGTGCGCGATGGCAATGCGGGGAGCGCTCGGAAAGTGGACGATCGAGATCGAGCCCGGCTCCTTCCGGATCCGGGAAGTCAAGTCGGGAGAAACGCTCCGCTTCAAGCGGGTCGCCAAGTAGCGTTCGACGAACGACCTCGGACGTGCGAGGTGCGAGGTGCGACGTTCTACGTTAGGAAGACGACCGTGCACAACGTAGAACGTCGAACCTAGAACCTAGAACTCCTATTCGGGAGGCAGGAACTTCCGCGCGATTTCCTTGACCGGCTTGGAGAAGTCCCCCTTGAGGATCCAGCGCAGGAAGCCCGGCTCCTCCCGGCTCATGTCCTTCAGAGTCCGGCCCCGGTTCTTGCCGAAGTTGACCGTCGGCTCTCCGTTGACGAGGCGGAAACGCCCCTCCGGGTCGAGGTCCTGGTCGAGTCCGGCGCAGAAGAGCGCGTGCAACTCGGCCACCGACCGCGGCAGATCCTCGTAGCGCTTCAACTCGCCGACGAGCACCTGAAGAGTCATCTCCGCGTCCGCCAGGGCGCCGTGCGCGCCGTTGTGCTCGGTCTGGCAATAGAACCGCGCGGCGGCGGTCAGGTGCCGGGGCTCGCGCGCGAAGAAGATGCGCTGCGCGTCCACCAGCCGCCGCTCACTGATGTCGAAGGGAATCCCGGCTCGCAGGAACTCGGTGCGAAGCGCCGGAAGATCGAAGCCCGTGATGTTGTAGCCCGCGAGATCACATCCGGCGAGAAAGGCCGCGAGGTCGGCCGCGACGTCTCCGAACCGGGGGCAGCCGGACACGTCGAGGTCGGAGATCCCGTGGATCGCCGTCGACCCGGGCGGGATCGGCATGCCGGGATTGAGGCGCATCTGCCACGTCTCCCGCCGACCGTCGGGATGGATCTTGACGCAGGCGATGTCGATGATGCGGTCCGACCGGGGATTCGTTCCCGTCGTCTCGGTGTCGAAGACGACGAGGGGGCGCTCGAGCGGGAGGACGGTTTCCAGCATGGGGATTCCATCCTAGCAGCCTGTGGGAAAAGGGTGTGAGGCGGCGTTGCGACTCGTGCATCCATCGCTGTCTTCGGCCCCGCATCCATCTTTCCTCGAGCAGCGACAGCCGCCGGGCCTCCTCCGGCAAAAGATGGCCCGCGGTTTGCTCAGAAGTGGCTGGGGGGCTGATGCGAGTGGTTCCAAAGGTCAAGGCGGTCCGTATCGAGGAATCCTGGCAGATTCCCGGGTTGCGCGTGCGGTGCGTGGCGCATCTGACGCGCGCGCTGTCCTCCGCGGAGGCCCGTATGATCGAGGCCTCCTCGAGATTCCGGGCCTCCGGTGAAACGGTGACTTACCTCTGCCGGCCGGAGGAGTCGGAGGAATGCGCCGCCCGCCTTGAGGTCGCGCTCGGGCGGGCCGTCAGCGCGGGCCTCGGGTCGCCTCAACCGAGGTCCCGCTCTCCCCTGATTCCCCGTTGAGGATTGAGGATTGCCGATCGGGCCCATCATCGGGCAGTCGGCAAAACTTCAATCACCCCTGCCTCAATAGTTCTCCGAGAAGAGCCAGAAGAACATCTCGCCGAACCGGGCGAGCAACCCCCGCCTCTTCCATTTCTCCTTCGTGAACCGCTCGCACCGCGCGAGATCGTCCTGGATCATCCTCTCCACCTCGGCCGCGAATCCACGGTCGTAGACCGACACATTGGCTTCCGCGTTCTTCTTCATGGAGCGGTTGACGAAGTTGATCGAGCCGATGGAGGTCCAGATTCCGTCGACGACCATCACCTTGTTGTGCATCATCGTCGGCAGGTACTCGTAGATGTGGACGCCGCCGTCCAGGAGCTCTCCGTAATGGAATCGCGAGGCCAGACGCACGTTCGGGCTGTCGATGTACTTGCCGGGGACGATGACGCGCACGTCCACGCCACGGCCGGCCGCCTGCACCAGGCCCTGGCGGATCTGACGGTCCGGAACGAAGTAGGCGTTCTCGATCCATATTGTCTTGCGCGCCGCCTGAATGCCCATGTAGTACTGGAGCTTGGCCATCGAGCCCTGGTCGGTCCGGGAGCTCGAGATCGCCTGGGCGAGAGTGTTTCCGGCGGGCTCGATGGGCGGAAACTGGCTCGGACCGTGAAGCACCTCTCCGGTCGTGTGCACCCAATCCTCGAGGAAGACGTGCTGGAGCTGGGCGACGACCGGCCCCTCGACGCGGATGTTGGTGTCCCGCCATTCCGAGGGGTCCCGCGCGTTTCCCTGCCAGCGGTCGTCGACCGCGAAGCCGCCGCAGAAGCCGATCCTTCCATCCACGGTCACGATCCGGCGGTGGGTTCGGTTGCCCAGACGGTCGAGCGAATAGATGCGCAGGGGCTTGTACACCTCGAGCCGCACGCCGGCCGATTCCATCTCATCCTGCAGGCGTCCGAGCCGCGATCCGAAACCGTCGACGAGCAGGCGCACCTCCACTCCTTCCCGGGCCCGCTCGGAGAGTGCCTGCGCGAACTCGGTCGCGATCTTTCCGTCGTCGAAGATGTACACCTCCATGTTGATGGACATCCGTGCCGCCCGGAACGCCGTCAGAAGGGAGTCGAACGTCTCGACGCCGTTCTTCAGGAGCGTTGCGCGGTTGTTCGGAACGAGCTCCGTCCCGAGCACTTCGAGTGAGCGCCTGAAATCGGGGCTGTCCACTCCGTAGGAGGGCTCGTACTGATAGACCGTTCGCTTCTCCGAAAAGATGTAGGAGCAAGCTCCGGAGAAGATCGAGAGAACGAGGACGGCGAACGCCGCGGCGATTCGCCGGGCTTTCGGAGCATTCCCTCGAGCGGCCAGCCGACATCCGCTGCCGGGGATCCCCGTCGAGCCCAACGGGAAACGGCTCCGGCGGAGACTCTCCCGGCGGCTGTCGCCCGAACAAACGCCCGCAGCCGGAAGTCGCATAATTCCCGCCAATGTTTCGCAAGCCGTTGCGCCGTCCACGGAGGCCGAGAGTCTACCGAATCCCCGTCGAGACCTATCTCATCGCTCTCGCCCTCGCTTTCGCGCTCGCGGTGGCTTTCTCGCTCTTCTCCGCACCGAAGGAAATCGCGTACCGACTCCCACACCGATTCGCCGTCGGGGACGACACATTCCTCCCCTCCTCCCACGCGCTGTCCAACCCCTGGCCGATCGAGGGAAACCACGTCCGCCTGCTCGAGAACGGAGACGAGATCTATCCCGCCATGCTCGCCGCGATCGCGCGGGCGAGCCGCTCCATCAACCTCGAGACTTACATCTTCTGGTCCGGACAGGCCGCCGGCCGCTTTCGCGATGCCCTGACGGAGCGCGCCCGGAGCGGCGTGGAAGTCCGGGTCCTCCTGGACGCGGTCGGATCTGGAGCCAAGCTCGCGCGAGAAGACGTCGCCGTGATGCGGTCGGCGGGATGCGTCGTCGAGTTCTTCCATCCTCTTCGGCCGTGGATGCTCGACACGGTCAATCACCGCACGCACCGCCGGCTCCTGGTCGTGGACGGAAGAATCGGATTCACCGGGGGGGCCGGAATCGCCGACGTCTGGCTCGGGCACGCCGAGCAGCCGGGACACTGGCGCGATACCCAGATCGAGGTCGAGGGCCCGGTCGTCGCGCAGCTGCAGTCCGCATTCCAGGAAAATTGGGCGGAAGTGCGGGGCGAGGCGCTCCTGGGCGACGCCTTCTTTCCCCGGCTCGAGCGGGTCGGCTCCGCTCGCGCCCAGGTGATCCTCTCTTCGGCGGAGGCGCCGAGTTCCGCGACGAAGCTCCTTTACGCGGTCTCGATCTCCTCCGCGAAGCGCCGGCTGTGGCTTTCGAACTCGTACTTCCTGCCCGACCAGGACACTTCCGCGCTCCTGGTCGAGGCCGCGCATCGGGGAGTCGATGTGCGCGTCCTCGTTCCAGGCAAGGTCAACGACGTGCCCGCGACCAAGGCGGGAGGGCGCTCGAGCTTCGGAGGGCTGCTGGAAGGCGGGGTGAAGATTTCCGAGTACCAGCCGACGATGTTCCACGCCAAGACAATGGTCGTGGATGGCATCTTCGCCACGATCGGCTCGACCAATTTCGACAACCGGTCCTTTCGGTTGAACGATGAGATCAACCTGACGGTTTATGACAGGGAGATCGGGCGCAGCCTGGAGGAGTCTTTCGTGCGGGACCTGGCCCGGTCGCGCCCCTACACCATGGAGCAGTGGCGCCAACGCCCTTTCAGGGAACGACTTACCGAATGGCTGGTTCTCCCTTTTCGGGGAGAACTCTGAGCTGCCCATTCTCGTCCACGGCCCGACGTTTCCAGTAAAAGTGCGTAACGATCGATCATCACTTGGTGACAATCGGTGTCATCGGACCAGGAGCCTTCTTTCAGTCAAGTGATAGCAAACAAAAGACTTAATTCGAGCCGAGCGCTTGGCCGGCCCATTGCAATAGAAGGACGCCGAGGAAACCAAAACCTCAATCTCCTCCTTTCGCCCCCCGGGCGGCCCCACCCCGACCCGGGGTTTTTTTTGTCTGTTCGACGGGCGTTCCGGTTCAGAACCTGCTCGCGAGGCTGGCGGCCCGTCGGCAATGAACAATCGGGTGATCGGGTCATCGGGTGATCTCGGCTCAATTTCGGGCACTCGAACCGATGAACCGATGAACCGATGTAACTTTCTTCCATGAGGGTTCTGGCCGGCGATGTCGGAGGGACGAAGACCGCTCTGGCCATCATCGAGATCGCGAGCGGGCGCCTCTCCGTGCGGAGATTCCGGCGATATCCCAGTGCGCGGTTCGGAAGTCTCGAGGAGATTCTCTCGACCTTCCTCGCGGGGGCGGGAACGCCGCCCGGGGCGGCGGGCTTCGGCGTGGCAGGTCCCGTCCGGGACGGCCGCGCTCGCGTGACCAAGCTTCCGTGGATCGTGGATGAAAGGAATCTGGCGAGAGAGGCGGGAATCGCGCGGGTTCGGGTCGTCAACGACTTCGTCGCAGCGGCCTTCGGAATCTCTTACGTCGCTCGCGGGCGGCTAAGGGTGCTGCAGGAGGGAGAGCCGGAACGCAACGGGCCGATCGGACTGATCGGCGCCGGCACGGGACTGGGACAGGCCGGGGTGGCTCGGTGCGCCGGAGACTGGGAGCCGCTGGCGTCGGAAGGAGGACACGCTGATTTCGGGCCCCGGAACGCCATCGAGGACCGTCTGGTGAAATTCCTTCGGAAGAAGTTCGGCCGGGTCACTCGCGACCGGCTCCTCTCCGGTGAGGGGCTCACCCACCTCTACGATTTCCTCCATTACGGCGATTTCGCGCCCGAGAGCTCGCGGGTGGCGCGCGCCTTCGCAGGAGCCGACCGAGCCGCTGTCATCAGCCGCTTCGGCCTGGCCGGCCGCGACCGACTCTGCCGCGAAGCGCTGCGCCTCTTCGTCTCGATCTACGGATCGGAGGCCGGCAATCTCGCCCTTCAGTACAGGGCGACCGGAGGGGTCTTCATCGCGGGAGGCATCGCGGCGAAGATCCTCCCGGCGCTCGAGGCTCCCCTCTTCCTCGACTCGTTCCGGTCGAAGCCGCCAATGGAAGAACTGCTGTCCCGGATTCCGGTGCGCGTCGTGCTCGAAGCGAGGCTGCCTCTTTTCGGAGCGGCGGTCGCCGCCTATCGGACTTCGATGGATATGACGCGGCCTTCGTCGAAGACGAGGTTGCGGCCGGCCTCCAGGTAAACCCACCGGATGCGGTTTTTCCCTTTCTCCTGGAACTCCTCGATGCGATCGGGACGGCCGAGGAACTCCTCCACCTCCGCCTTCTTCATGCCTTCGTGCACCATCCGCATCGGGACTTGCTCGCCTTCGTGGGCGGCCGGCACGGCCTCGGCGATGACCCGTTTGTGCTCGGACTCCTTGACCACCGCCTTCGAGCCCATGAGCGGGCGGGTCAGACCGTCAACGAGTCCGCCGACGGTGGGCTGCGTCTTGTAGATCCAATACCCCACGCCACCCGCGATCACCAGAACGACGAGTCCGCGGACCTTCACGACAGTCGCTCACTTCCCGAGCTGCCGGAGCTCGTCACGGGCCCGGTTGGCGCGGGTGATGAGCTCCGAGATCTTGTCCCGACACCAGGTCACCTGGGAGACCAGGACGAACCACCGGATCTCCGTCGCCGTGAAGATCGGTTGCTCCATCGAGGGCTCGTCCCATTCGAGTCCCCGCGTCCGCTCCTCGCGGATCATCGCCCGGCGGGCATAGCGCAGGGCCTCGAGGTCGCTTCCGTCCTCGACGAGGAGCGAGAATCGCAGGGTGATGCGGCGAGAGGGATCGATGCGAACGGCCACGGCATCGCGGTCCGCCGCCCCGGCCAGCGACGGTGGCGTCGTCTCCACATACCGGATTGTGCTCATGCCAGGCCGCGGCAGGATTATACGCGCCGGCCAGAGCGGCCGCGCGGCCCCGCCGGGGGAATCGATCGCGGCGCCGGTCAAGCGGGGCCCGGGCGCCGGCTCGTGTCGGACCTCGGGCCCCTGCCGCGTCCCGGATGATGCAATTGAATCTAGGGCGTATACGCTCCGCGGGAGACCTTTCCGGGCGCGGCAGAAGCCGCTGCCCGGCTCGCCGACGGGCCATAATCACGGCTTTTCGAGAGGTTGAGAACCTGAGGCGCGATCGCAATGTCGGGAAGACTCTCTTTGAGCGCGGGGGGGTTTGCGAACCGGCGGCTGCGGATATCCCGACGGAGGAGCCATGAAAACTGAAACCTCGACGATTCAATGGACTCTGACCGACGAGGCCCCGGCGCTGGCCGGCTATTCGTTTCTTCCGATCGTTCGCGCCTTCCTCAAAGGCACGGATGTCCAGGTCGAATCGCGCGACATCTCGCTCGCGGGTCGCATCATCGCCAATTTCCCCGACCAGCTCGCCGACGCGCAGAAGATCTCCGATCAACTGGCCTTCCTGGGCGAGCTGACACAAAACCCCGAGGCCATCATCATCAAGTTGCCCAACATCTCGGCCTCGGTTCCGCAGATCAAAGAGGCGGTCAAAGAGCTCCGGGCGCACGGCTACAACGTCCCGGAATACCCCGAGAACCCGAGCAACGACGCCGACAGGAAACTCCAGGAGCGCTTCACCAGGGTTTTGGGCAGCGCCGTCAACCCGGTGCTGCGCGAAGGCAACTCGGACCGCCGTTCTCCGCTCTCGGTCAAGGCGTTCTCCAGGAAACATCCGCATAAGCTGGCAGCCTGGGCGCCGGACTCCAGGTCGCACGTGGCCCACATGAGCTCCGGCGACTTCTA
>Ga0153915_10003460_pt1 | contig 14502 bp, 12 predicted proteins | sample Opewatmetagenome_2_FD_107003 | JGI IMG/M metagenome (GOLD analysis project Ga0153915, IMG submission 107003) | Freshwater wetland microbial communities from Ohio, USA - Open water 3 Core 3 Depth 3 metaG | ecosystem: Environmental > Aquatic > Freshwater > Wetlands | place: USA: Ohio, Lake Erie...
GATTCTTCCTTCGATTCACTACTGCTCCAACGCTTACGAAGTGTGCGAGGGAAGCCATGCTCTTGTGATCTTCACGGAATGGAATGAGTTCAGAAGGCTTGACCTCGCCAGAGTCAAGGGATTGTTGAAAAGACCCATCATGGTGGATTGCAGAAACATATATGAGCCTGCTGAGCTGGAAGCAATGGGCTTCAAGTATCATTGCATCGGGAGAGCGGCTCCGACTAAAGGATAGCGAGATTTCACACATTCTGAGAGGTGCAAGATGATCGAAGGCGTGAAGGTCAAGCAGCTAAAAATGATCCCGGACGAGAGAGGATTTGTAATGGAGATGCTCAGGGCGGACGATGAGATCTTCCAGAAATTCGGCCAGGTTTACGTCTCGGTCGCCTATCCGGGTGTCGTCAAGGGGTGGCACTACCACAAGCTTCAGGTGGACTATTTCACCATCGTAAAGGGAATGATGAAGGTGGTGCTTTACGATCAGAGGAAAGATTCCCCGACCTACGGGCAGGTAAACGAGTTCTTCATGGGTGAACAGAATCCCATACTGATCGTGATTCCGCCTTACGTTGTCCACGGAATGAAGGCAGTGGGCACTGAACCGGGATATCTCATCAACTGTCCTACGCTACCCTACGACAGAAAAAATCCTGACGAATACAGGATCGATCCGCACGGCGGCGAAATTCCTTACAATTGGGAGAGAAAAGATGGCTGAGCCGGGATGGAGCCACAGGGCGAGATTTCTAGTGACGGGCGGAGCCGGATTTATTGGAAGTCACTTCGCAAAAAAAATCGTCAAGGACTATGGAGAAGCCAGCGTCCGGGTTCTTGACAAGTTGACTTATGCGGGAAATCTTGACAATTTGAAGGAGCTTGAAGGCGAGCCACGATTCAGCTTTGTCCCCGGAGACATATGCGACTCAAAGAAGGTCGAAGAGGTCATGAAGGATTGTGACGTGTGCATCAATTTCGCGGCGGAGACTCACGTCGATAGATCTCTGGGAGATCCGTCCAGCTTTGTGCTCACCGATGTCTATGGAACATATGTCTTGCTCGAGGCAGCGAGGAAGCTCGGGATCAAGCGCTTTGTGCAGGTTTCGACGGACGAAGTCTACGGTGAAATCCTCGGCGATCCTGCCAACGAGCACACAACTCTCATGCCCACAAATCCCTACGCGGCGAGCAAGGCAGGCGGCGACAGACTCGCGTTCTCTTACTTCGTGAGCTTCAGGGTTCCGGTTGTGATCACCCGTTGCAGCAATAACTATGGTTCGCATCAATATCCCGAGAAACTGTTTCCTCTCTTCATCACAAACGCACTGGAGAACAGGAGACTGCCAGTTTACGGAACCGGCAGGAATACGAGAGATTGGATTCACGTGGAAGATCATTGTTCCGCACTTCAGGCCCTGATCGAAGCCCAGGGAATCGAGGGGCTCGTCTTCAACATCGGTGCCGGCAACGAACTCTCCGTGCTGGAGATTGCTGAGAAGATCCTCAAACTGCTGGGCAAGCCTCACGATCTTCTCCAGCACGTAAAAGACAGGCCTGCCCACGATAAACGATACGCCCTCGACACGAGTCGGATCAGGCAGCTCGTTGACTGGAAACCGGTGGTGCAATTTGAAGAAGGTCTGGCAGATACCGTGCGATGGTACAGAGAGAACGCGTGGTGGTGGCAGAAGATAAAATCCAGTGATCCTTACAAGAGCTACTATGGAAAAATGTACGGTGAATGAGTGAAAGTGATTTTTGTCGGCGGGGCGAGACCCAATTTTATAAAGATCGCCCCCATCCTTGACGAGGTCAAGAAGATCTCCTCCATAGAACCCATTCTGGTCCACACGGGCCAACATTATGATAGAGAGCTGTCAGAAGTTTTCTTTGAAGAGCTTGGGATCCCAAAACCTGACCGTTACCTCGGCGCGGGTTCCGGTTCGCATGCCGGACAAACAGCAAAGGTGATGATCGAATTCGAGGAGGTTCTGCTTTCCGTGAGACCGCGCCTCGTCACGGTCGTGGGTGACGTGAATTCCACTCTTGCCTGTTCGGTCACCTCTGCGAAGCTTCACGTGCCTGTGGCTCACGTGGAAGCGGGTCTGAGAAGCTTCGATCGAACCATGCCCGAGGAAATCAATAGGATAGTGACGGATTCGCTTTCGACACTTCTATTCACAACCTGCGAAGACGCGAATGTAAACCTTGCACACGAAGGCGTTCGGCCGGAGAGAATTCGCTTTGTCGGCAACGTCATGATAGACAGTCTCGAGAAGCACAAGGAGATCGCAAAGAAATCCGATGTGCTCGAGAGGCTCTCACTTCGAGAGAGAAATTATGGTGTTCTGACTCTGCACCGGCCGAGCAACGTAGACGATACGAACGTTCTCTCCCGGATTCTCTCCGCGATCGAGAGAATCCAGGAGCGCATGCCCGTTGTTTTCCCAGTGCACCCCCGCACGAGGAGAAACCTCGCGTCAGGTGTGGTGAAGAGCAAAGTGCAGTCGTCGAAATCGCTCGTACTTCTAGACCCTCTCGGCTACATTGACTTCTTGAGGCTTCTTCTTTCCTCGAGATTGATACTCACGGATTCGGGTGGCATACAGGAAGAGAGCACGGTGCTTGGTGTGCCTTGTCTTACCCTGAGAGAGAACACCGAAAGACCAGTAACTGTCAGTGCAGGAACCAACACAATAGTGGGAACCGATCCCGAGAAAATAGTACACGAGGCGGAAGAGATAATTGCGGGTCGGGGCAAGGAGGGCCGCGTGCCTCCTCTCTGGGATGGAAAGGCCTCATCGCGAATCGCTTCGGCGATTGAAGTTTGGCTCAAAGATGCTCGTCAATAGCAGCGGGTCGCAATGGAATTGTCAGGAGAAAAACGAATGAAACTGAGATCGGGCTCATCACTGGCATCGCTCGTTATTCTTTTCACTATCTATTGGTGGGCGGAATCACTGGCTCTTCCGCCTCAAGGCTTTCCTGCCGGCACGTCGATGTTTGGAAATCAATTCGTTACCCAGGGTGCTGTCTTTGGGCAGGAGATGTTTCTTCAAGAGGGCCCGATAGACGAGAACAAGTACGTGGTGGGGCCTGGTGACGTCTTTACCGTTGACGTCTGGGGAAAGGCCAGACTTCAGTTGCGCCTCGACGTCGACACCGAGGGAAAGATTCTTATTCCTGATTCAGGAATCATAGTCGTGGGTGATAGATCCCTTGCAGATGCCAAGCGGATCATAAAAGCTCTTGTTGCCTCTGCCGTTCCCCAGAGCAACGTCGAAGTAAGACTCGTGTCAATGAGATTGTTCAAGGTTCACGTTTCCGGAGAAATCGAATCGCCTGGCTCTTACATTGCTTCGCAAGTGACCCGCGTATCCGAAATCCTGAGTCTCGCGTCGAGGGACACCCTGGGGCCGAGGCTCAGAGATATCTCTTCTCTCCTGACCATTGCTGCAAGCGATACGGCAGGACCGGGGCTCAAGGAGACATCGTCCCTCAGGAACATAGAGCTTCGGCATCGAGACGGTGAGATCGAAAGGGTAGATCTTATCCTATATTTCGTCACAGGGGATCTGTCGCGCAATCCGTGTGTCAGAGACGGTGACGTCGTCTACGTGCCGAGGCTGGAACGCTTCTTTACTCTCGGCGGAGCAGTCATGTTTCCGGGAACCTACGAACTGGTTAAGGGCGAGAGTTTCTCCGAGGCTCTCCGTCTTGTGGGAGGGGTCACGCCGGAGGCGGACCTCGAGAAGGGAGAGAGACGGCGCTTCGTTGGAGACGAAAGGACGGAGTCCGAGTACTTTGACGTCGGATCAGTCATCGCGGGCACTGCCGATTTCGAAATTGAGGCCGCAGACAGAATCTACGTCCGCTCTCCGAGCCACTACCTTGAACGTCACGAAGTTCTTGTAAAGGGCGAGGTACTGTTTCCGGGGTGGTATTCGATCAATCCGCGCGAGGAGACGCTGTCACAAGTGGTAGCGAGGGCGGGCGGTCTTACTGAACAGGCCGATCTCAGCGGCGGGAGGGTAATACGTCCTTCTTCGCTAGCGAGTCAGTGGCGGGGAGTGGTCGACTGCGATATGGTGAAACTGTTCCGCGAAAAGCGGAGCGACAAGGACGTACTTCTCGAATCGGGAGACATAATTGAGATTCCGAAGTTGGTGAGCTACGTGAACGTGACCGGAGAAGTTCGTAGACCGGGTTACGTCCGTTTCGTGCCTAACAAGCGTGTCGGATACTACGTAGAGCAGGCGGGAGGCTACACGCACAGGGCCAAGAGTCGTAAGACGATGGTGATAAGATTCTCCACCGGGCAGTCACTCTCCCAGAGCGAAGCAGGCTCCGTGCTTGCAAACGACCTGATAAACGTGCCTGCGAAAAAAGAAGGGGAAGGGTGGGAGATCTTTAAGGACACAATCTCCATTTTGGCCCAACTGGCCACAGTTTACATCGTCGTAGATCAGGCCATAAAGTAGATCAGGCCGCCGTTAGTGCCGGGAAGCGTCGCGTCTCCGTGCGTTTCTTGACAGCTTGGGAGCAGCGTGATAGCATTCCCACACCTTTGTCCTGACCGCATAGTCCTCGGGGAGAGCACTCTTGGAAACAGGAAAATTGGACTTTTACCGTTTGGTGTTCATCGTTTCGAAATGGGCCAAGTTCATCGTACGAAACGCTGTAATCGTTTGCATTGCCTCGGCCATCCTCCTTTTCCTTCTTCCTAACTGGTACACTGCCACTACGTCAATACTCCCCGCGGAAAGAGAATCCTCTTTCATGGGTGTTGCCTCCTCTCTCCTCCAGGGCGTGGGTCTCATGGGAGGCCAGGAGATGGTTCTGCCGGCTTTTGCCACTCCCTCGCACGTGTACGCTTCCATTCTGAAGAGCAGAGTCGTGGTGGAGGCAATCGTAGACAAATATGATCTCAGGAAAAGGTACAAGTCGGGCACGACTGAGGGAGCCATTAAAGATTGTCTGTCGCACACAAAAATCAAGGTTGGACCGGAAGGAATAGTGACGCTGAGCTTCGAGGACACGAACAAGAAGCTCGCCGCTGACGTGGCCAACAGTTTTGTTGCAGAGCTCAATTACATCAACCAGAAAGTCGGCACCGCGAGGGCCCGGAGCACGAGAATCTTCATGGAAGAGCGCTTGGCCGATACGGCAAGAAATCTCGCCGCTGCTGAGGATACTCTGAGGAGCTTTCAGGAAGAGAACAAGGCGATTTCTCTTGACGAACAGATGAAGGCCCAGATACAGAACGTGGCGATCCTTGAGGGAAGACTCGCCATGGCAGAGATTGAGCTGGGGTTGCTGCGAAAAACCTTCACGTCCGATCATCCTGAGATCGTGCGCAAGCAGATGGAGATCTCTGAAATAAGACAGAAAATTAACGCGATGAGCAACGGTACACCTCGTTCCGGAAATTATGGAACAGTCGCGCTTCCGTTTGCGCAGGTGCCGCGCCTCGCACTCGAATTCGGAAGGCTCTGGCGAGAGGTCAAAATACAGGAAACTCTATACGGTCTCTTAACCGAACAGTACGAGCAGGCAGAGATTCAAGAGGCAAAGGACACGCCGACGATTCAGATACTCGACGTGGCGAAGATCCCCGAAAAAAAGAGCAGGCCCAAACGTCTCATCATACTTGCCCTAGCAGGGGGCTTGAGCGTGGTCTTCAGCATGCTGTATGCTGCAGCTTTCGAACACATCCAAACCCTCAAGGAGACGAGGCCTGACGAATGGGAAACACTGAGACAGAGCGGCTCGCAAGTGCGGGCAGACATGGCCTCCTTGTGGCAGAAGGCGATCGGATTTGTCAAAGGCAGACGTTAGGGCCGCTGCCTGGAAGCAGAATCTCTGAGACTTACTTTGAATCATCGAAGATCGCTTCGCACGTTCTTTCCTCCGCGCACAAGCCTTAGTTCCAGATAGGAGAAGCCTGAGCATAATGGTGGGAGTGAGCGTAATCATACCTACCTATAACAGGGGAAGTCTCTTGGAAGAAGCCCTGGAAAGCGCCTTGTGTCAGACCTACAAGAGTTACGAGATAATCGTAGCGGACGATGGTTCCACGGACGACACTCTGCCGCGTCTGGAACGATTCGGTGACAGGATACAGATTCTCACCCTTGCGCACAGCGGAAGGCCTGCGGTTGCGAGAAATGCGGCCATTGCTTCGGCCCGAGGCGAGTACCTGGCCTTCCTCGACTCCGATGACAGGTGGGCACCCACGAAGCTTCAAAGCCAGATTAGTGTGCTGGAACGTGATTCTGCTTTGGTGATGTGCTACACCGATGCCGAGTTCTTCGATGAGAAAGGCCGTGTTCTGGGCAAACAGAGTGAGAATCTTCGGTTGCGGAAGGGAAGAGTGTTCAAGCACCTTCTGTTGGTCAACTTCGTCCCGTTCTCTTCCGTCGTCGCCCGAAAGAGCGCTGTTCTCGAGGTCGGAGGATTCGAACAGTGGCTCACGAGATCGGAAGATTGGAATTTGTGGCTCAAATTGTCGACGAGGGGAGAAATCGGTTTGATACCTGCCTCTCTATGCCAGATCCGTTACCACTCCAGCACGCTGACTGCGGACAAGATGGCGCTTTTTTCCGACGCAATCAGGATGCTCGATGACATTGAACGGAGATTTCCGCGAGAGTTCGCTGCGAGCGGAATGTTCGCGAGAAGAAGCAGAGCCAAAATGCTGTCGATGCTCGGGCGAAATTATCTGTTTTCTGGGGACACCGGACAGGCGAAGCGCCTCTTTTGGAACGCTCTGTCCAATTTTCCTCTCAGATTGGAGATAATCCCGTTCCTTCTGCTCGCACTTTTGGGACGTCGAGTGGTTCTGACCCTGAGGTCCTTGAAGAAGACAATATTCTGAGAGCAATGCTGGCATCGCGTGTCTTAATCAATTGACATAGGATTTCAATTCTTCGTGAAATGAGAAAGCTTGTCACTTCAACGGCTCTTGTCGGAACTTCGTCTCTCTTCGGAGTCCTCACTGCGATCATCAGGAATAAACTTCTGGCGGTTCTGGTCGGCGCCGTGGGCGTTGGTCTTCTTGCGCAGATAGGAAATTTCGTCAACGTTGTGAGCGCCCTTGCCTCGTTGAGTCTAGGCGTAGGCGTGGCGAAGTACACGGTTGAGTTTTCTTCCCGCCCCGATTATCTCGCCCTGGGAAAGCTGAGACGAAGCGGAGCAATTATGTCGTGGGCAGCAAGCGCCACCGCGGTCGTCATCGTCTGGGTCTTCAGCACGAAGATCGCGAATCTAATTTTCGGAAAACCCGAGCTGGCCTGGGCGGTCGCACTTTCTGTCTTGGCTGTTCCCCTCCTGGTGCAAGTGAGCTTCCATCTTGCCATAATGCAGGGGCTGAAGGAAATGAGGCATTACGCTCTGGCAAATGCACTTGCTTCGGCCCTGGGTCTTCTTGTCCTGTTTCCGCTCGTCTACTTCCTGAGATTCAACGGCGCCGTGATTCACCTGGTGGCTGCGGGCATCCTAAGCTATCTAGTGGTTCATTTCATCGCTCAACGCGTTTCGGCCCCGTATTTCCAGAAGTCGGCTGCAAAGTTCGACTCCAGAATGACGAGGGAACTTCTGGCGTATGGTGCAAGCAGCCTGGCAGTGGGTACATTTTACATGCTCAATCTGCTCGCAATCAGAAGCGTGATCATGCACAGACTGGGTGCCGACGCCAACGGTCTTTATCAGGTGGCAGTCGGGATCTCGTTCCAATATCTTATGTTGGTTCTAAATTCAATCTCGACCTATGCTTTTCCCAGATTGAGCGAGCTTAAAGAGAAGAACTCAATAGTCAATGAGTTGAGGGGCTCGGTCAGACTCACAATTCTTCTTGTCACGGGTTGCGCGTCGCTGCTTTTGCTCGCGAGGCAATGGCTGATACCGCTTCTCTTCAGTCGAGAGTTCATAGTTGCTCGCAATCTCCTGCCGGTTCAGTTTATCGCGGATTTTCTGAGAGCGACAGCCTGGATGGTCGGCGTATGGCTGCTTCCGCAAGGCAGACTGCGGGTCTGGGTAGGTTTCGACCTCGTGACTAATGCAGTCCTGTTCGCAGGTTTCTTCCTTCTCTTGGGCAGGATGGAGAACATGGATGAGCTGGCCTTGCTGGCGGCCCCGATTGCGCACTGCTTTGCATATCTGCTACAATGCATTCTTAACTATAGCTACTCCCGAAAGAGTATAGGTTTCTCTTTCGGCAGCCCTCTGAGAAAGCTCCTGTTGAGGTCCTTTCTGTTGATAACGGTCTGCGGAATCATACCCTCTGGGAGCGTTCCCTTGTCTCTGGCCGGATTGGCTCTGGTGGCTCTCTGGGCAAGGTTTTCCGTAAGCCCTGAGGAAGCCAAGGCTGGTCTTACAATCGCAAGGGAAAGGCTCGGTCGCTTGGGGATCGGCAGGAGTCAGAACTAGGCAACAGGGGCAATCGTGAAGTTAACGAATGAATTGGGCGACTCCGCGACCTGGCGATCCCAAGGTCTGGCTCACAACACCACCAGGGGTCGGAAATTGAGGCGGGGAGGGGTGGAGAAGAGACTCTCCCTGCTGGTCATCGCGACAACTGCCGTTCTCCTCGCCAGCCTGAGGGTAAGGGTGCTCCTCATCGCTCTTCTGGCGCTGGTGGGCACTCTGTCTGTTGCGCTGCTGGTCATTTATCCCTTCTCGGCGATCTGGATTCTGGTTTTCCTGGCGTTCGGCAATGTTTCAGCGGCTTTCCTCCCTGGAATCTTCTCGGGTCTTCTGCTTCTCACTCTCGCCGCATGGATGATCAGGATTTTTCTGAGTTCAGATGCAGCCGTTTCTTTGACGCGAGTTGACATTGCACTGACTGCTTACATGTCCATGCTACTCCTTTCAATGCTCTTCTCGCCCCTTCTCGAGGTCGGGGGTGGACTCCTGCTTCTCAGCGCAAAGTGGCTGATATTCTATCTACTTGTGTCTCGAGTAGTTCGCACTCAGAGACAGGCGCTTCTTGTGAGCGCGGCAGTTCTGGTCGGAGCGGGTCTCAGCGGTTTTGCCGGCTTGTGGACCTTCTCGCACGCAGGATTCCGGGTAACCTTGCGGGCCATCTTCAGGGCGGCGGGTCTTGCCACAAATCCCAACGAGCTTGCGATCGTTATGGTGACAGCCCTGCCGATCGCGATCTACATGCTTGGAATAGTGAAAGGCAAGTTCGCCCGGCTTTCTCTTGTGACCCTTGCGCTTGTCATGATCGGAGCCAACCTGGTCACGCTTGCGCGGACAGGACTCATTGTGATGGTCATAGTGCTGCTAGTCATCGCAGCTCTCGAGAGACGAAGGAAGCGGGTGAGGCTGCTCGTCGTCTTGTTTGTGCTCTCCCTGCCTCTGTTGATACCGCGCGGTTTCTGGTTTAGGTTTGCAGCCACGGGCCTGCTGAGAGCCGACTTCTCCGCCATCCTTCGAACCGGGGCAATGAAGGCGGGACTCAAAATGTTCACGGAGAATCCCATCACAGGAGTGGGTTTTGGTGCCTATTTCGAAAAATCAACGCAGTACGGCGACATCATATCTCCCCTGGTTGCGCACAACATGTATCTGCACGTGCTCGCAGAGAGTGGGATTCTTGGGCTTAGCGCGATGCTATTTCTCATATGGAGCACGTTTCGCGGCATGCGGCTTGCAGCGAAGGAGAGCGCAAAAGGTTCTGCCGTTTACTACCTCGCTCGCGGTTACATGCTCGGTTACGTCGCATTCCTACTATGCGGGATTGTCACGAGCATACAAATCGATCAGACCTTCTGGTTTATGCCGGCAGCTTCTATTTTCCTTCTCCAGATTGCGAGAAGACAAAATTGCAATATGCAGAATTCATCACCGGTGGGCGATTGCTGAGGCCGTTGCCCGGCCATGAATGACGCCATTCTTTGACGACCAATGAGGTCCTTGCTCGACCATGAAGCCTTGTAACGTTCTCTTTCTAATCGAATCTTTGAACGTGGGCGGTTCGGAGATGTTTCTCGCAAATCTCCTGGCCCGTCTCGACAAGACCGAGTTTAGGCCCATTGTGTGCTGTTTAGTGGAAAGAGGCAGGCTCGCCCAGAAACTTGAGGCGCGCGGTGTTCCTGTGAAGGTCCTCAGCTGGAGACTCGGATCGGGGACCTCGACGGCCGCAACAGTTGGAAGGATCGCGAGACTTCTCAAGGAGGAACGAATAGAGCTAATACAGACGTTTTTTCACAGACCCGAGATTCTTGCTGGGCTTGCGGGAATCTTTGTCCGCAAGCCCGTAATCGTGGCAAGCCAGTACGACCTCATTGTGCCAAAGGGGAATCTTTCGAGGCTCTTGTTGAGAGCGTGCCGGCCGCGTGTGAAGCACGTCATCGCAAATTGCCGGGCGTGCAAGCTCCACAGGGAGAGATTGACTGGGCAGAGGCCGGATGACATTTCCGTGATATACATCGGTCTTACGCGCGATGAATACATCTGCGCAGACCGTGCCGACGTGCCTTTGCCAGGTGATCTATTCGAGAAAGGCCCGGTAGTTACTTTCGCCGGGAGGCTTCTTCCCCTAAAGGGTCCGGACGTGTACTTGAGGGCAGCGGCTTCCGTGCTCAATCAATGCCCGCAGACCAGATTTCTCCTCATAGGAGCGGGCCCAATGCGAGAGGAGCTTGTCTCCCTTTCCGGCGCGCTTGGTCTGACCGGGGTGGTCTATTTTGTCCCGGAGGTTTCTTCCATAAGAGAAGTTTTCTCAAAGTCGACCATAGCGGTTTCTTCGTCCAGATCAGAGGGGTTTCCGATTACAGTGATGGAGGCAATGGGTGTCGGAGTTCCGGTTGTGGCTTCCAGGGTGGGTGGCGTAGAAGAGCTCATTCAAGACCGCGTCGACGGTTTTCTTTTTGAGAACGAAGATTCAGAGGGGCTTGCCTCGGAAATCATCGCGCTCTTGACTGACGCGGGAATGGCACGGGAATTGGGTGCAAGGGCCAGAGAGAAAGTGACGAAGGAGTTTAGATTCGAGGAGACTGTTGCCAGGATCGAGTCTCTGTATAGGGAGCTCCTTGCCTATCATGTCTAGCACCGCCGCAAAAAAGCTGTAAGCAGTGCCCAAGAAACCGGCAGCAGCGCCCGGAAAAGCGCAGGGAAGCGTAACTCATGGAATCAGGAATTAAGGGCGCGCAGGCAAAGACAGACGTTCGCCTCGCGCCACGGCCGTTGAGAGTCGCCTTGGCAGTCGGGTTGGGAAGGATCGCGGGAACTGAGCGTCACGTTCTCGAGCTCGCCAGGGCCTTTGATCGCAAAGAGGTCGAGGTCACCGTCATCGTTTTCTCCGCGGGTCCTCTTGTCGACAAGCTCCGATCCGAAGGGTTTCCGGTCACCGTGCTCAGGAAGAGGGCGAGGTTCGATCCATTTCTCGTGATTCGATTGGCGCTCTTATTCAGAGGCGGTTCGTTTGACATCGTGCACGGTCACCCGGAACGCTTGGCCTGTCTCGCTGCAAAGCTCGCCCGAGTTCCCGGTGTTATCATGACGTACCATCTACTCGGGTCGCAAGCATCGGATTCAATAGAGCCGAGCCGGCTCTGGATTTTTCTGGAGAAGCTTCGCACCCGCGCCGTAGATTTCACGATCGCAGTTTCTAGGACAGACGCTCGCGTGCTTATTGAGAAGTTCGGCCGCACGCTTGAAAGCATCAGGTTTATAGCCAACGGGATCGATCCTTCTTTGATCCCGGAGGCGGACAAACAAAAGGTTTGTCTGGAATTCGGTCTCGATCCTTCAGCGCCTCTTCTTTCAACTGCCGCGAGACTCTCCCGCCAAAAAGGTCTGGAGTTTCTCATTCACGGTTTCAAGGAGGTACTGGGAGTTTTTCCGGAGGCATCGCTGCTTGTGGTGGGCGAGGGCGAGCTTGAAACAGAGCTGAAGAATCTTACCTCCCAATTGGGTCTCGGATCGCGGATCATTTTCACCGGCTACAGGGATGACGTTGTAAACATCGTTGCATCGTCGGATCTTTTTGTGCTTCCAAGTTTGTGGGAAGGTATGCCGTACGCCTTGCTCGAGGCGATGCTGGCCTCCCGCCCTGTTGTGACGACCTCTGTTTCGTCAGAAGTTGTTTCTGACAATGACACGGGATTCGTGGTCCCTCCCTCAGATTCAGCGGCCCTCGCGCGAGCGATCACAAAAATCCTAAGTGACCCGGAACTTGGCGCCCGCATGGGCAAGTCCGGAAGAGAAAGGTTGAAGTCGCAATTCTCGGCGGAAAGGATGGCGAGAGAGACCCTGGAGGTGTACAATGGTGTCCTCAGAAAGAAGAGGCATGTTTTTCAAAAATGAAGGTTCTGCTCGTTTCTCTTGAGTATCCTCCTTACAGCTTCGGAGGGGTGGGTTCGCACGTCTTTCACCTTTCGAGGGCTCTGGCGCGAAAGGGCATTGAAGTCGCCGTCCTCTCTCCCGGTGCGACCGAAGAAGAGAAATCAGAAGACAATGTACGGCATTTCACTACCAAAATTGCCGGGATCCCCGGCTGCAAGCTCCTCTCTTTCGCCCTGAAGGTTCCCGGATGCGTTCGACGCATCAGGGACACGTTCGACTTTGATATCGTGCACTCGCACTTCGGTCCTTGCGCTTTCGTCAGCAGGAAAACGTTGGACTCCTCCCCGCTAATAGAGACCGCGCACGGCACGCACCTGGGCGAGCTGTTCGCCCTGCGGCCCCTGAGGAGGCTCATGCCGCGAGAGGTCGTAGGGAAGTTCTGCGTGTACCCGGCCCTTGTGCTCCTCGATTTACTTTCTTACAGAAGATGTTATCGCATAATAGCCGTGAGCGAGCTCGCGAAGAAAGAGATAGCCAAACACGGCAGAGGCCTCCTTGAGAAAACGGTCGTTTTGCCCAACGGCATTGAGATTTCCGAATTCCCCCTCGAGATATCGCCGGCCATTCGAGACCAGAAGCAGATTAAGTGTCTCACCATAGCCTTCATGCAGGCGAGGAAGGGGCTTGACTATCTTCTTGAGGCGTTCACTCTAATAAAGAACGACAGGATATCTCTGACAATCGTGGGTGATGGACCTCACTATGCGAGGCTCAGGAAACTCGCAGAATCACTGGGAATTACGAGCAGTATCAAGTTTACCGGGAGGCTTGCGAGAGCAGACGTGAGGCATGAGCTAAGAAACTCCCAGCTCTTCGTTCTTCCTTCGCTCTGGGAAGGGCAAGGAATAGTCTTCCTAGAGGCAATGGCTTGTGGATTGCCCATAGTCGCGACCGATATTCCCGGCGTCAAAGGGATGCTTGAAGATGAAGTGAACGCGTTGCTTGTTCCTCCCGGGGACAGTCGAGCTCTGGCTCGTGCAATCGAAAGGCTTGCGTCGTCCTCGGAACTGAGATTCAACCTGGCCTCCGAAGGGCTCTCGCGCGTGGAGCAATTCGACTGGAATGAGCTTGTTGAGAGGGTGATTTCTTTGTATTCTTCGGCCATGGAGCCAAGAAATGAAGAGTAAAGTTGCCGTGTTCTCGACGCGTACTCGCCAAGTGCTTGAGTGCGTGAGCAAAATTCTCGAGGAACTCGAGTGGAAGGATCACGTTCGCGAAGGGGCGCGCGTGGTCATAAAGCCGAACCTCTCCTGGCCCGGAAAGGACAGGGCGGCATACGCAAACACCTCCCCGGAAGTGCTGGATGCGTTGATAAAGGTCCTGCTCGAAAGGACTGACAGAATAATCATTGGTGAATCTGATGGCACTCGTTTTTCGGTGGATGATTGTTTCACGGCATCAGGTTACGCGGACGTCGTGTCGAATAACCGCGTGCGGTGGGTCAATTTCTCGAAGGCGCCTTCCCGGCCGGTTGATCTGCCCATGCTCGAGGGCTTCGAGCTGCCAATTGATCTCCTGAACTGTGACGCACTCATTACCGTGCCGAAGTTAAAAACCCACGCCCTCACGTATTTTACGGGTGCGCTCAAGAACCAGTGGGGTTGCATACCGAGGTACGACAGGATTCTCCTCCATAAACAGCTTGACGAGCTAATAGTAGAGTTGAATTCCTTCCTGAAACCGGCTCTGTGCATAATGGACGGCGTGCTTGCCATGGAGGGGAGGGGGCCGGTGAACGGGCGGAAGGTCGAGCTCGGTCTCCTGCTTGGAAGCCGCGATCCTGTCGCTCTGGACGTTTCCGCGATGCGGCTCGTGGGTCTCGACCCTCAAAACGCAAGGCACGTCGTCCTGGCAGCCGAAAAGGGCTTAGGGAGCTTTGCAGGCGAAGACGTTGTCCTTTCCGGCGAGGAAGTGCCTCGGCTCAGGCTCGAACCAGCGAAACTCGAACGCACCGTGAGGCTGATGAACTCACTTACCCGATACCATTTTTTCACAAAGTACATTCTGCTCAACAACACAATATTTAAAATTGGGAAAGGGTCGGTGGGAGTTCTAAGGAGACTCGGGCTCTCATGAAAATCCTCTTTCTCGCCTCCCGCATGCCGTTTCCACCGGACAGGGGCGACAGGTTAAGAGCCTTCAACATCATAA
>Ga0153915_10003461_pt1 | contig 14500 bp, 12 predicted proteins | sample Opewatmetagenome_2_FD_107003 | JGI IMG/M metagenome (GOLD analysis project Ga0153915, IMG submission 107003) | Freshwater wetland microbial communities from Ohio, USA - Open water 3 Core 3 Depth 3 metaG | ecosystem: Environmental > Aquatic > Freshwater > Wetlands | place: USA: Ohio, Lake Erie...
CCGCTGCACGCGCTGTCGAACTCGACCTCGGGCGGCAACGGCGTCTACATCTACACGTCGTCGACCAACGCCTTCCCGACCAGTACGTGGAACGCCAGCAACTACTGGGTGGACGTCGTATTCAAGCAGTAATCCGTCGCCATCGATCACTCGTGCGACGCCGGGCCGCCATCACGGCCCGGCGTCGCCTGTGTCACACGCGAACCCCACCTTACGGCGCGACGATGGAGCCGCCCCCGCGACGCACGTCGCAGTCGTGCTGCCTGAGCACCGTCATCAGCCGCTGGTGATCAATCGGCGGCATGTTGAACAACTCGACGAGCCGGCGGTAGCTGCCCCGCGCCTGCTCCAGGCCGGCGCGGACAATCATCCGCAGTTCCTCACGCGTCAGGTCGTGCTCCATGAACGGCGCATAGACGACGGTCCAGAACGAACGCTTGCCGTCGAGGATCTGCTCGAGCATGCCGGCCACACTCGGCCGGGGCGACGGGAGATCGCCGGGATCGGAGCCCGCGTCGCGTGAGATCGCGGCGCTCACCTGCTCGGGGCCGATGACCGGCCCGGACCCGCGGAGCACCAGTCGCTCGGCCACATTCCTGAGCTCACGCACGTTCCCCGGCCACGTGTAGTGCGTCAGCAGATCGAGCGCCTCCGGCGAGAGCACCGGCACGGCGACCTGATACTCGTTCGCGTGGAACTCGACGTAATGGCGCAGCAGCAGCTCGACGTCCGTTCCACGCTCCCGGAGCGGCGGAATCGTCATGTGCAGGACGTTCAGGCGGTAGTACAAGTCCTGACGGAACTGCCCCGCCTCGACGGCTTCAGCCAGATTGCGATTGGTGGCCGCAATCACCCGGACGTCGACCTTGCCGCGGACGCCTGTGCCGCCGACCGTCTCAATCTCACCGGTCTCGAGAAACCGCAGGAGGAGCACCTGCATCCGCAGGCTCATCTCGCCGACTTCGTCGAGAAACACGGTGCCGGTGTCCGCCTGGCGGAGGATTCCGGGCTTGTCCTTGTACGCGTCGGTGAAACTGCCGCGCACGTGGCCGAAGAACTCCGACTCCAGCAGCGTGTCGGGCACGCCCGCGCAGTTGAGCGTGACGAACGGCTGCGCTGCGCGGTCGCTGCGCAGGTGGATGAGCCGGGCCGCCACTTCCTTGCCGGCGCCGGTCTCCCCCATCAGCAGCACCTTGGCCTGCGACTTCGCGGCGGAAGTGATGGCGAGGTCGAGCGCCTGCATCGGCGCGCTCGCGCCGAGCCATTCGGCGTCGAGGCTCATCGGACCGCGTCGCAGAGCTCGCGGTCGGCTCGGACCTGCGCGTTCGGTGCGCCGATCCGGAAGACGTGCGAGTACGGCTCCTTGATCGCATTCCGCGTATCGACAATGAGCGGCGCCGACGCGACCATGGCGTCGTAGTCGAACGCCCGGTGATCGGTCACGATGACGACGCAGTCGGTCGCCCCCAGGCTCGCCGGCGTCATCGGCTCCGATCGCAGGTCGTGGCCGCCCGCCCACTCCCGCCCCGCAATCGCGGGAATGTACGGATCCATGTAGCCCACGTTCGCGCCGCGCTCATGCAGCAGATGCAGAATGTCGAGCGCGGGCGACTCCCGGAGGTCGTTCACATCGCGCTTGTATGCGACGCCGGCGATCACCACGCGCGCGCCGTTCAACGATTTCCGCCCGAGGTTCAGCGCGTCCATCACCTTGTCGACCACGGCGTGCGGCATCGCCGCGTTCACCACGCCCGCCAGCTCGATGAAGCGCGGCTCGAATCCGGTCTGCTTCGCCTTCCATGACAGGTAGAACGGATCGATGGGAATGCAGTGGCCTCCGAGTCCGGGGCCGGGATAGAACGGCATGAAGCCGAACGGCTTGGTGCGTGCCGCGTCCACGACTTCCCACACGTCGATGCCGAGCCGCTCGCACATCAGCGCCAGCTCGTTGACGAGGCCGATGTTGACGGCCCTGAACGTGTTCTCGAGCAGCTTCACCATCTCGGCGACGCGCGGCGAGCTCACCGTCACGACCGAGTCGATCGCCGCCGAGTAGAGCGCGCGCCCCAGCGCCGAGCACGCCGGCGTCATCCCGCCCAGCACCTTCGGCACGTTACGCGTGGTGAACGTCGCGTTGCCGGGATCGATCCGCTCGGGTGAGAACGCGAGGAAGAAATCCTTGCCGGCCCTGAGTCCCGTGCGCTCGAGGCAGGGCTGCACCACTTCCTCGGTCGTTCCCGGATACGTCGTCGACTCGAGAATGACCAGCATGCCTCGATGAAGGCGCGCTGCGATGCCCTCGACGGCGGAGACGACGAATGTCAAATCCGGATCCTTGGTTTTCCGGAGCGGCGTTGGCACGCAGATGTTGACGGTGTCGAGATCGCCGATCGCCGCGAAGTCGGTCGTCGCGCGCAGGCGGCCCGCGCTCACGAGCGCCGCGACGTCCGACGAAGGCACGTCGGGAATGTACGAGGTGCCCGCATTGATCTGCGCCACCTTCCGCTCGTCGAGATCGATGCCGACGGCGGAAAAACCGCTGCGGGCGAGTTCGACGATGAGCGGCAGGCCGACGTAGCCCAGGCCGACCACGCCGACGCGGGCCTTCCGCGATTGAATGCGATCAAATAACTGAGCGGCCATCGGTGACATCATCACAGTCCTTTTTTTACTGAAGTCGTTGAGGGTCTGCATGCGCGTCGGCAACGCCCGCTGCTGATCGCAAGATGGCGGCCAGCCCCGTTGCGGCGCGTTATCACGCCTCCATGCGAATAGAAGACCCGATGACGCCGGATTTTGTCCGTCGCGATCCGCGCGAAAGACCTCCAGCGGGTTGGATCTTGTCTGCCCGCGCCTGCAACTGGACGACACAGGCTGACAGTTCGAGCGGGAAAATGCGGAAAAGCACCGACCCGCCGGCCTTCCCGCGATGGCCTGGGAATTGCCCTGCTAGGGACGGCTGATGGCTACCGAAGAAATCCGATTACCGAATGACATCGAGGCGGAGAACGACGCCGTTCGCGCGAATCCTCAAGTCCTGATCGCCGATCCGGACGTCGAACGCCGCCTCGCCTACACCGTCATCCTTGAGGATGCGGGCTACCGGGTGACGGGCATCGCGGATATGGCATCCGCACTTGCTGAAACCGCGATCAGTCAGCCGGACCTGATCATCGTTCAACTGGTCGAGCCGCCCACCGAGGGTCTCGACTTGTGCCGGCAGGTTCGCTCCGGCGCCGACACGCGCGACACGCCGGTGATCGTCCTGACCAGGCAGGACGACGCCTACATCCGTGAACAGGTCGTCCGGTCGGGCGGCACCGCCATTCTGACCGAGCCGCTCAAACGCACGCTCCTGCTGCGGCAGGTGCGCCGCCTTCTGTCGCGGTCCAGACCGCGCGCTTCATAAGGACGCGCATGGCAACGTACTTGGTGACTGGCGGAGCAGGTTTCATCGGATCGCATCTCGCCGAGGCGCTCGTCGCGCGCGGCGATCGGGTCCGCGTCGTCGACAGCCTCATCACCGGCGCGCGGCGCAACCTCGCCCACCTGCCCGAGGTCGAGTTCATCGAGGGCGACCTCGCGGATTTCTCCGTGGCGCAGGACGCGGTGCGAGGCATCGACTATGTCCTGCACCAGGCGGCGATTCCTTCCGTGCCCCGCTCCGTGGTGGATCCCGTGACGTCGAACCGCGCGAACGTCACCGCCGCGCTCAACGTGCTCGTCGCGGCGCGCGAGGGCGGCGTCAAGCGGCTCGTCTATGCCGGATCGTCGTCGGCGTACGGCAACGCCGCCTCATCGCCCAAGCGCGAGGACATGCCGGCCGATCCGTTGTCGCCGTACGCGCTGCAGAAGCTGGTCGCCGAACAGTACTGCCGGATGTTCACCAGGCTCTACGGATTCGAGACCGTCACGATTCGCTACTTCAACGTCTTCGGCCCCCGGCAGGATCCGGGATCGCCGTACTCCGGCGTCATCTCGCTGTTCGCCTCCGCGCTGCTCGAGGGACGCAGGCCGGTGATCTATGGAGACGGGCGTCAGACCCGCGACTTCACCTACGTCACCAATGTCGTGGACGGCGTGTTGCGGGCGGCGGCGATGCCGGGCGTGGCGGGCGAAGTGATCAATGTGGCGACCGGAAACGAGATCTCACTGAACGAGCTCGTCGGCGTCATGAACCGCCTGCTCGGCACGGCCCTGGAGCCGCGGTACGAGGCGCCGCGCGCGGGCGACGTCACGCGATCGCTGGCGGATATTTCCAAGGCTGCGGCGTTTCTCGGTTATCGACCCATCGTTTCGCTGGCCGATGGGCTGGCTCACACGCTCGACTGGTACCGGACCAGTGGGAGCGTCGCGGCATGAGCCGCGTTTACAGCTGCGCGTAACCACACCCCAACGCGTGCGGCGATCGAGAGGCGTCCGGGGCCCCTTCAACCCTGTGAGGCTTCAGCTACGACGGTCGCTCGCACGCCCCTCCTTCCGCCACCCATGCTCATCTGCGCGAAATACGTCCCGGCTTCCAGCGGCGACAGCGGACGCGTGCGCACCGAGACCTGACCGCGCCGGACGGCGTCGCAGATTCCGGTCGCGTCGCGGTCCGCGTCCACCAGCGAGTACGTGGCGCCGAAAATCGACAGGCGATGGGAGTCCGAATTGCCGACGACCGGCCGTCCGCGCGACCGGGCCCAGCGGACCGCCGCGCGGTTGAAATCGAACGCGCGCGTGTAGAACGCGTTGACTTCGACGGCGTCGAACAGATCGCCGTGGACGTCCATCAGCCGCCGCAGGCAACTCGGGTGCGGATAGAACGGATGGGCGGCGATGACCAGGCCCTGCGGGTGCGCACGTTTGAGACGCGCGAGGTCCTCGAAGCTTTCCACCGAGGCCGCGGCCACGGGGAAGTTCACCAGCAGCACGTGCTTCCCTGCGAGCGTGCGCTCGACGCCCGGAATGAGCACGAGGCCGCGGTCGCACGCGTACTCCACCAGATGACGGAGGTCGCACTGCCGGTCGTGAAGCGTGATGGCCAGCGCGTCGAAGCCCAGCGCGCTCGCGCGATCGATCAGATCGAGCGCCGTGTGCGGAATGCGATCGACGGGGTCGTCGGCGGTGTGAAGATGAAAATCGACTTTCAGCATGGACGGACGGGATCGGAAGGCAGCCCCGGCGGCGACCAAAGGTACCCGGCAATCGGCCCGCGCCCGGCGCGCGCCCCGGCGGGCTCTTGCGGGAACGGCAGACTAAAGACAGTGGCGCGTGTCATGACGAAAAGTGGACTCCGGCGTCGTACCGGCGGCCGTTTCCGCCGGCACCTCACGATCACGTAGCGTCGCGGGACATTTGCCCGTGACGGTCGCCGAACGCGAGTGGGCGACGCCGTGTCCGGCGGAGGTGACTGCAAACAGAGCGCCACCACGGAGATCGCCGTCCGCGCGCGGCGCTCGAGCTGGCAGCGCGCTTGCTCCAGTGGCGGGCATGACAACCCGACGCGTGCTTGGCATTGTACTGGCGATGACGCTTCTGGTCGCCGCCGCATGGGAATCGCGCACGCGCGATTCCGGTCCGCAGTCGTTCAATCTGCTTCTCCTCGGCTCCGGCCTCGCCGTGGGCGCCGCCACGCTCAAACGCCGGCGCGAGTCTCCGCTTCGATGAGGGGCTGGAGTTCGCTCGCCGCCGGCGCGATGCTCCTCACCGGATTTGTGGTGCTCTTCGGAAAGGTCGCCGCCGGTCTTGTCGGCGCGTGGGCGACCGACGGCAATTACTCGCACGGGTTTCTTGTCGTTCCCGTGGCGCTCTATTTCATGTGGGAGCGCCGACGGCGCTTCACGAGCGCACCGGCGCAGCCGAGCGTGGCCGGTCTGATCGTCGTGCTCGGCAGCATCGGCGTGCTGGCCGCCGGCCTCCTTGGATCGGAGCTGTTCCTCACCCGCATTTCCATGCTCGGCGCGCTCACGGGTGTCATCGCGTTTCTGCACGGGTGGCGCCGGGTGAACGCCCTCGCCTTTCCGCTGGGCCTGCTGCTCCTGATGATTCCCATCCCGGCGATTGTCTTCAATCAGGTGGCCCTTCCGCTCCAGCTTCTGGCGTCACAGGTCGGCGAGTTCGTCCTGGCGGCATTCGCGATCCCCGTGCTCCGGGAAGGCAACGTGCTCGTGCTGGCGACGACGAGCCTCGAAGTCGCCGAGGCGTGCAGCGGCATCCGGTCGCTGGTGTCGCTGCTCTTTCTCGGCATCATGCTCGGATACTTCTCGGACCCGCGCGCCTGGACGAGGACGCTCATCGCGCTGTCCACGGTTCCGGTGGCGATCCTCACGAACGGACTCCGCGTGGCCGGCACAGGCATCGCGGCGAACCAGTTCGGACCGGCCGCCGCCGAAGGGCTCGTGCACACGTTGTCCGGCTGGCTCGTCTTCGTGGCGGCATGCGGCCTGATCCTGTCGTTCGCGCGCCTGCTGGTTCGCCTGGCGCCGCCCGTACCGCCGGATCGCGCCCGCTCCGCGGATGTAGGTCCGCCATGCTGACCCGCGCCGCGCTGCTGCTGCTCATCTCTCTGGCATCCGCCGCCGCCATCGCGCGCGTCGGCCGCACGGAGCCGCGCCACGAGCGCGCGGCCCTCGCCACGTTGCCGCTCGACATCGGCGAGTGGCGTGGGCGCAATGAGGCGCCCTTTGACGGCAAGACACTCGCCGTCCTCGGCGTGGACGACTACCTCACGCGCACGTACGTCGACGCCGACGGTCCCGTCGGCGTCTACGTCGGCTACTGGGCGAGCCAGCAGCAGGGCGACACGATGCACTCGCCGCTCAACTGCCTGCCCGGCTCGGGATGGGAGCCGATCTCGAAGCGCGCGCTCGATGTCCGGGTGCCGGACGGCGCGGCGGGCGAACGTGAGGTTGCGATCAATCGCTATCTCGTGGAACGCGCGGGCGATCGCGAGCTCGTTCTCTATTGGTACCAGGGCCGCGGCCGCGTCGTGGCGAACGAGTACCTCAGCCGCATCTTCCAGGTGGCGGACGCAGTACGGTTCCATCGTTCGGACGGAGCGATCGTGCGGCTCATGATTCACGCACCGCCCGAGGATGCCGGCGCACGCGCCGCCGAACGCCTGGGCTCCCGCTTCGTCGCCGCGCTCTTTCCCTGGCTCGGACACTCACTCCCATCGTAGAGGCCGTCATGACTGACATCCGCCGCCCTCGCCTCGCCCTCGTCCTCGCCATCGGCGCCAGCCTGATGGCCGCCTGTCATCGCGATGCGCGATCGCTCAACGAGCGGCACCGGCAGGCCGGCGACGCGTACATCGCGCAGGGAAAAACCCGCGAGGCCATCATTGAATATAGAGGCGCGATTCAGGCGCTCCCCGCCGACGGACTCTCGCATCGCAGGCTGAGCGAGGCCTATCTGGCGATCGGCGACGCCTTCAACGCGCTGCGGGAGCTCGTCAGAGCGGCCGATCAGCTGCCGGATGACACGGACGTGCAGCTGCAGCTCGGCCGCGCGCTGCTCGCGGTCGGCCGGTTCGCCGACGCGAAGACGCGGGCTGAACGCGTGCTGGCGCGCGACGGCCGCAACGCCGGTGCGCATATCGTGCTGGGCAATGCGCTCGCCGGCCTCAAGGACTTCGATCGCGCGATCGCGGAGGTCGAGAGCGCGATCGACACCGACCCGCATCGGAGCCTGAGCTACGCCAATCTGGGCGCGCTCGAGGTCGCGGCAGGGCGTCGCGAGAAAGCAGAGGCCGCATTCGCGCGGGCCGTCGCCCTCGATCCCGCCTCGCCGGCGGCCCTGCTCGCGCTGGCGAACTTCCACTGGTCGGCTGGACGCGTGGACGATGCCGAGCGCGAGCTCGCGCGGGCTGTCGCACTCGATCCGCGCAACATCGAGGCCGAGCGCGCGCTGGCCGCCTTCTACCTCGGCACGAACCGGCGCGAGAAAGCGGAGGCGCCGCTTCGCGCGATTGTCGATGCGACTCCCAAGATGGGGCCGCGACTGATCCTGGCCGATTACTACCGTGAGACCGGCAAGCCCGACCAGGCCCTGCTGATACTGGACGCCGTGGCCAGGGACCGCGACTGGTTCGCCGCGGCCACCGTGCGCATCGCGATGATTCGGTACAGCGCAGGCTCTCCCGCCGAGGCGCACCGGGCGGTTGACGCGGTGCTCGCCCGCAACGCGCGGGACGTACGCGCGCAACTGCTCAAGGCGCGGTTTCTCACCCTCGAACAGCATTTCTCCGACGCGCTCGCACACGCCCACGCCGCCGTCACCGCCAATCCGCGATCGACCGAGGCGCATCTTGTCGAAGGCTCGCTATACGCGCAGCTCGGGCAGCCGGATCAAGCCATCCAGTCCTGGGAGGCCGCGCTGAAGCTGCAGCCGGATGCCTTACAGGCGTTGACCGGGCTGGCGCGGCTGTACGCCACGCGCGGCGACTGGGCATCCGTCGCGCTCCACGCGCAGGCGGCGGTCAAAGCCGCGCCCGCCAACAGCGAAGCGCATTTGTTGCTGGCGCGTGCGTTGACCGAGCGCGGGGACCTGCACAGCGCCGAGCCCGAGCTCGCAGCGCTGGTGAAGATAGCGCCGGCACATCCGTCCGTGCAGTACGCGCTCGGCCGCTTCTATCTCGCCACGCACGATCGACGACGGGCGCACGAAGCCCTGACACTCGCGGCTGACGGCGACCCGCGCGATCTGGCGGCGCTCGGAGATCTGACCAATCTCGATGTGTCCGAGGGCAGGCCGGCCGAGGCGCTCGCGCGCCTCGACCAGCGGCTGCGAACGGCCCCCGACTCGTCGGGACTGCTCGTCCTGGCCGCGCGCGTACACGATGCCGCGCAACAGTTCGACGCCGAGGAATCGGCGCTCCTCAAGGCGACGGCGAGCAATCCGTCCGACCTCCAGGCGTACAGCATGCTGGCGCGCCTGTACATCCGTCAGCGTCGCCTCGACGAGGCCCGCCGCCAGTTCGAAGCCATCACCATGCGCAATCCGCGATCGGTCGGCGCGCGCACGATGACCGGCATTCTCCTCGAGCAACAGGGCCGGCACGTCCAGGCGCGGGCGCAGTACGAACAGGCGCTCTCTGCGAATCCCCGCGCGGGCATCGCCGCCAACAACCTCGCGTGGCTGCTGGCGCAAATGGGCGGTGACCTCGATGTCGCGCTGCAACTCGCGCAGACGGCGAAGTCGGTGCTGCCCGACCAGCCCGAGATCAACGACACGCTGGGCTGGATCTATTACCGGAAGGGACTGACGGCCTCGGCCATCACCGCCCTGCGCGAGAGCGTCGCCACCGACGCGCACCACGCCCTGTCGACGTACCACCTTGCGCTCGCCTACCAGCAATCGAACGACAACGATCGCGCGCGGCAACTGTTCGAACGCGCGCTGACGCTCGATCCGGCCTTTGAGGGCGCGACCGATGCGCGCGCCAGGCTGCAGTCGCTGCGCCGCTGATCGCGCGTCCGGCCGAAGTCTGCCATCCCGGCCACTTCGACTCGCCGAGGTCACCTTTTGTCTCGCCAGTACCGCCTCTTTCGCGGCTCGCAACGGGGTCCCCGCCCGCCGCCGCATGAAAAGCGGCCCACGCCGGGTGGCGACGGCCTTGCACCATCGTCATCCGAGGTTATGCGAACGTGAACGCGCCGCTGTTTGGCATTACGCGCCGATCTGTTGTCCTCGTCGCCTGTGAGGCCCTCCTGATTCTGTCGGCCGTCTCGATCGGCGCGAGCCTCGTTGACGCCGAGCAGCCGCTGCTGCGTCTCGTCATCGACGGGCTGCCGCGGGCGCTGCTCATCACCGTCGTGCTCCAGCTCTGTCTGTACTACGGCGACTGGTACGAGCCGCGCCGGTCGACGGACCGCCACGCGCTGTTCATCGGCATGGTGCAGGCGCTGTCCGCGACGTGTTTCGTGCTGGCCACGATCTACGTCTGGCTGCCGGCGCTCGCGATGCGCCGGGGCGTCTTTTTCGTCGCGTCCTTTCTGATCGTCGTCTCGGTGGCCGGATGGCGTCTGGCGTTTGAATGGCTGACCGATCGCGTCGCCGCGCGGCGGCGGCTGCTGATTGTGGGCACCGAGCCGGCGACGGTGCATCTCGCGCGTGAGTTGTTCGAACGGCGCTACGAGCTGGGCATCGACATCGTCGGCTTCATCGACCCCGATCCCGCGCGCCTGGGCATGCCGCTCATCAACCCGGGCGTCATCGGCACCATCGACGACATCCCGTCGATCGTTCGCGCTCGCCAGGTCGATCGCGTCATCGTCAGCCTCGGCGACGCGCGCGGGAAACTGCCGATGGAGACGCTGCTCGACATGAAGCTGGGCGGCGTTGCCTTCGATCACCTCGCCACGGTGTACGAAGAGCTGACGGGCAAGATCGCCGTCAGAAACGTCCGTCCCAGCTGGCTGATCTTCTCCGCCGGTTTCAGGAAGAGCCGCGTCGGCCGCGTCGCGAAGCGGCTGATGGACATCACGTCCGGCGTGATCGGCCTGACGCTCGCCGCGCCGCTGCTGGCCCTGGTCGGCGTGGCCGTCAAGCTGACCTCGCCCGGGCCGGTGCTGTATTCACAGCAGCGGGTCGGTCAGCACGGCCGCCTGTTCACCGTCCGCAAGTTTCGCTCGATGCGCCAGGACGCCGAGGCGGCCACCGGCGCCGTGTGGGCGCAGAAGAACGACGCCCGCGTCACGCGCATCGGGCGATTCATCAGACGCACGCGCCTCGACGAGATGCCGCAGCTCTGGAACGTCCTGGTCGGCGACATGAGCCTGGTCGGCCCGAGGCCCGAGCGGCCGGAGTTCGTGAAGCAGCTGACCGAGCAGATTCCGTTCTACGGACAGCGCCACGTGATACGGCCCGGCCTCACCGGGTGGGCCCAGGTGCGCTACACGTACGGGTCGAGCGTCGAAGACGCGATGGAGAAACTGCAGCACGACCTCTTCTACATCAAGCACCTGTCGATCGCGCTCGATCTGTACATCATCGTGTCCACTATCAAGACGGTGGTGATGCGCAAAGGAGCCGTGTGACCATCAACGCCATGACGATTGACGTCGAGGAACACTTCCACGTCAGCGTCTTTGACGGCCTCGTGCCGCGCGACCGCTGGACGCGCCTCGAGAGCCGCGTCTGCGCGAACACCGGGCGGCTGCTGCAGATTCTGGGCGACGCCGACGTGCGCGCCACCTTTTTCGTGCTCGGCTGCGTCGCGGAGCGCTTTCCGCAGCTCGTGCGCGACATCGCATCTCAGGGGCACGAAGTCGCGTCGCACGGCTACGCGCACCGCCTCATCAGCGATCAGACCGCCCAGGCGTTTCGCGACGACGTCCGGCGGGCGAAGGCGCTGCTTGAATCGATCACCGGACTCCCGGTCCGCGGCTACCGGGCGCCGAGCTACTCGGTCACGCCGCGCACGCTCTGGGCGCTCGACATCCTGGCCGACGAAGGCCACGAGTACGACGCGAGCATCTTCCCCATTCATCACGATCGGTACGGGATTCCGTTGTCGCCGCGCCATCCGTACATCGTGCGCCGGAACGGCCGGACGCTCATCGAGGCGCCGGCCTCGACCACGGCGGTGGGTCCGTTGAACCTGCCCATCGCCGGCGGCGGATACTTCCGCCTGCTGCCGTACGCGTGGACGCACTGGGGCATCAGCCGCGTCAACCGGCGCGAAGGACGCCCGGTGATCTTCTATCTCCATCCGTGGGAAATCGATCCCGATCAGCCCAGGCTCGACGCCGGCCTCATCTCCAGGTTCCGGCACTACCGGAACCTCGGCAAGACCGAACATCGGCTGCGCCGCCTGCTCGGCGATTTCCGGTTCGGGCCGATGGCGGCCGTCCTTGATGTCACCGCGGATCCGGATCCTGTGGGCCTGCCGGCGCTGACGCTGCCGTACCTGTGGTAGCCGCCGGTCACTGACGTTCGTTTCGTACTTCTTTTCGAGGACACGCGCATGCAGATCGGCATCATCGGCACGGGGTACGTCGGGCTCGTGAGCGGGGCCTGTCTGGCCGACTTCGGCCATTCGGTCACGTGCGTCGACGTGAATCAGGCGCGCATCGACCAGCTCACGCGGGGCGAGCTGCCGTTTTTCGAGCCGGGCCTGGCGGAAGTCGTCGAGCGCAACGTGACCGCCGGCCGCCTGCGGTTCACCACCGACACATGCGCCGCGGTCCGCGATTCGCTCGTGGTCTTCGTCGCCGTCGGCACGCCCGAAGGCGAGAACGGCGAAGCGAACCTGTCGCAGATTCTGGCGGCCGCCGAGCAGATCGGCGGGAGCCTGCGGGAGTACAAGGTCATCGTGACCAAGAGCACGGTGCCGATCGGCACCGGCGCGCGTCTCTCGCAGGTGCTGGCCGCCAGCGCCCCGCGGCCGGTGGACTTCGACGTGGTGTCGAATCCGGAATTCCTCCGCGAGGGTGCGGCCGTCCAGGACTTCATGCGGCCCGATCGGATCGTCATCGGCAGCTCGAGCGCGCGCGCGGCGGCGATCATGCGCGAGATCTACCGGCCGCTCGACCTTCCCGACGCGGCGCTCATCATGACGGACGTCGAAACGGCGGAGATGATCAAGTACGCGTCGAACGCGTTTCTCGCCGTGAAGATCAGCTACATCAACGAAGTCGCCAATCTCTGCGAGCGCGTCGGCGCCGACGTGCAGGTCGTGGCGCGGGGGATGGGCCTCGATCAGCGCATCGGCCCGAAGTTCCTCGCCCCCGGGCCGGGCTACGGCGGCTCGTGCTTCCCCAAGGACACGCGGGCCATGGCCTCGCTCGGCGTCCACTTCGGCGCGCGCCAGCGGCTCGTCGAAGCGGCGATTGCCGTGAACGAACATCAGCGCGAGACCGTGCTCGAAAAGCTGCACCACGCGCTCGGCTCGCTCATCGGACGGCCGATTGCGATCCTCGGCCTCGCGTTCAAGCCCGATACGAGCGACGTGCGCGAATCGCCCGCGCTCCATCTCTGCCGCCGGCTCGTCACGCTCGGCGCGCGCGTGCGCACGTTCGATCCCGTCGCCACGCCGGAGGCCCTCCGCGCGCTCGGCCCGGCCGGGCGGACGATCCATTTCGCGAACGACGTGGCCGGCGCCGTGGCCAACGCCGACGCCGTCGTGATCATGACGGACTGGAACGAGTTCCGCAGCCTCGACATGGACGCGATCGGCGCGTGCATGCGCCAGCGCATCGTGATCGACGCGCGCAACGTCCTCGACGCCGCGCGGACGCGGGCCGCGGGATTCACCTACACCGGCACCGGCCGCGAAATCGTCTCCGATCGGATTTGCGCATGATCGGCCACGACACCCCGCTGCGCGTCGCGAGCGCGTCGCGTGACGCCGCCGCCGACTGGGACACGTTCGTCCGCGGCCGCAGTGACGGCACGGGCTATCACCTCTGGTCGTGGCGCGACGTCTTCGAGCGCGGGCTGGGTCATCCCTGCCACTACCTGACGGCGCGCGAGCACGATCGCATCGTCGGCGTTCTGCCGCTGGTGGAAATGCGCAGCTGGATCTTCGGGCGCGCGCTGAGCTCGCTGCCCTATGTCAATTACGGCGGCGTGCTCGCGGAAACCGGCGAGGCGGCGGACGCCCTCGTCGCCGAGGCGGCGCGCATCGCGACCGAGCGGTCGCTGTCCTACGTCGTGCTGCGCCACCGGCACCGGCGGTTCCCGTCACTGCCCGCCCGCGATCACAAAGTGACCATGCTGCTGCCGCTGCCGCCGGACGAGCCGGCGATGTGGGGCGCGATCGACCGGAAGGTGCGCAACCAGATCCGCAAGGCCGAGAAAAGCGGCGTGGTCACGACGTCGGGCGGTGCGGAGCTGCTCGACGAGTTCTACAGCGTCTTCGCGCGCAACATGCGCGATCTCGGCACGCCGGTGTACGGACGGTCGCTGTTCGCGTCCATCCTGTCGAACTTTCCCGACCATGCCCGCGTCCATCTGGCGCGGCTCGGCACGCAGACCATCGCCGGCGCCTTCAGCTACGCATTCGGGGAGACCATCGAAGTGCCTTCGGCGTCGTCTCTTCGAGAACACCGCGCTCTCTGTCCGAACTACCTGCTGTACTGGTCGATCATCCGTCAGGCCATCGCGGAGGGCCGGCGCACGTTCGACTTCGGCCGGTCAACGCCAGGCGACGGGACCTTTCACTTCAAACAGCAATGGGGCGCGGCGCCCGAACAGCTGTGGTGGGAGTATCGCCTCTCGCCGGGCGAGACGGTTCCGGCCGCCGATCGACAGAGCCGCAAGTTCCGCACGACGATCGAAATGTGGAAGCGTCTGCCCGTGGCAGCGGCCACCATGCTCGGTCCCCATCTGGCGCGTTACGTGCCGTAGTCACGGTTTCCCCAGGATCTCGCACACACCCAGGTTGTAACGGTCCGCGGTCGGCGCCGTGTCGTTGATCGTGACGGCGGTCCCGCTGAGCGCAACCGGATTCGTGGTGCGCTGCACCCAGTACGTGTCGCCGACCGTCGCCAGATACTGATGCACCAGCGTC
>Ga0153915_10003462_pt1 | contig 14500 bp, 12 predicted proteins | sample Opewatmetagenome_2_FD_107003 | JGI IMG/M metagenome (GOLD analysis project Ga0153915, IMG submission 107003) | Freshwater wetland microbial communities from Ohio, USA - Open water 3 Core 3 Depth 3 metaG | ecosystem: Environmental > Aquatic > Freshwater > Wetlands | place: USA: Ohio, Lake Erie...
CCGCCATAGCTTCGTCGACAGTGCCCTTGAAAAAGACCTGGGCAGAAGCCAGCGAGGCTAGAAGAAGCATGACTGAAAATGCTGCAGTTTTTTTCATCCGCACCTCCTTTGAATTTAATGGAACTGCCTGGAATGTTATCCCCGCCGAGGATTCCTGTCAAGACAAAAACGGGGTCAAACCTACTCGTTACTCATTTTTCGCAGAGCCATGAATTCATGGCCAAATGTTCCTTGGAAGGGTGGCAGGGAGCGTAGCGACCGTTGGAAGGAAACCCTAGACAAGGGTTTCCCTCCAAGAGTATCCGTAATGAGTAGGTTTGACCCCGGCCTATGACGCGGGCCGAACCCCATTGATGATCCGGGCCGTTCCTTTTCTTATTTTATTTCGGCGCTGATGACAAGGATGAGGGCAAGCCCGCTCAAACCCGAGTGGAACCCGCTCACACCCACAACAAGGTAGCCCTTTTCTTTGAAATTAATATCGTTGGTTCCGATCAGCTTGGCTCTGCCGAGATTCGGTAGTTCCTGGGAAAGCTGGATCCCTCCGACCGAAATGGTCCGTTTACCTGGCTCGTCCCCTTTCACCTGGACGTGGAGGATGTCCATAACGAGATCCCGGCTGGAAACCAATTTAAAAAAATTCGAGCCGGAGCCGTCTTTGACCATAAGGAATGACGGGCTGTCCAGCCAGTAGTGTTTGAAGTTCCACAAACCCTTCATTTCGTCGAGCACTCTTTTGAGGTCTTTATTCGTGATTTCCCTGGTTTCATTTTTCAAGGCATCCTTGTACGGTCCGGGGGGTTCGTCATCTTTAGAGGCGACGATCGTATAGACCTGGAACTGGATATTACGCTTTTCCACGTCGAGTTTTTTGAGCAGGTCTTCGAAGGCGGGGATGTTCATTTTAAAGATGCGGACGGTCAGGGCGTTTTCGGATCCAGCGGACTCCAAGACATAGAGCCTTGCCGATCTCATGAAATCGTCGACGCTGATATATTTCAGCGAATACGTTTTTAGGACGGCTTCGTATTTTGCTTGTTCGGCCTCCCGTGCTTTTACAGTTTCAGCTTTCTGTTGCTCGGCATTGGCCTGGCTTTGGGCTTGTGCTTGAGCTATCGCATTTTGGGCCTCGGCTTCTTCTTGGCCTTCTTTGGTTTGAGCATCCATTTTAGCCTGCATCAAGTTGTTGATGGCCGGTTCTTGCTTTTTTTCTTCTTTTGCTGTTTGAGACAAGAGAGAAGACTGCCCTGCGAAAAATACCAGGACGAAAATGAAAACCATCACCTTGAAAAATCTCTTTCCGTTTTTCATGTCAGTCCTCCTCGAAAAGTTTGAAATCGGGCCTCTGGATGAAAATGATTGTGATATTTTTATCCACAAGCTCGAATTGCGTGCGAATTTCTGTAATCTGCGGCCCTTCTTGTTTCCGAAGAGCGGGAAGCAGAAGGAGGAGCGCAAGTAACAAGGCTGCCCCGCCCGGAACTACAGCCAGGGCGAGCCGCCATTTCCGAAAGAAGGGGCGATGATACGGCACTTCGGAAGTCGCCTTAAGGGCGATGCGCTCTTCGAGCCCGACTGGCAGAGCTTTCTCCAGGCTCCGCACGAGGCGGGAAATTTCCTTGTCGAGAATCATGTCTTTATCCATGATGCACCCCCAAGGCTTCTTTCAGATTGTTACGGGCTTGGCTCAGCAGAAGCTTGATGTAACCTTCCTTCAGTCCCGTTATTCCCTCGATTTCAGGTATGGAAAAGCCGCTTTCATAAAACAGAAAAAAGACTTCTCGTTCTTTCGGCCTTAGCTGCGCGGCGAAACGAAAAACCTCCCGGACCAGCGCTCCTGTACTGTCATTGGGAGAAGCCATTAAAGCGCCGATATTTGGAGAGGCCGTCAGGTTTCGCGATTTCCTAAAATGATTTTTAATCTCGTTATGGGCGATGGAATATATCCATGCCCGAAAATCCCTGTCTTTGCGAAAAGAGGCGAAATATTGAAAGGCATGAAGGACGGTTTCCTGATAGACGTCGTCCGCATCCGTCGCGAAATTCAAGGATTTTAGGACGAAATTGTAAAGCCTGAGCTTGACCGGCTCCATCAAATTCCAAAAAGCCGCTTGTGAAACGCAGGCTTCTTCCTTGTCCTTCATTTTCGTCCGACGGAGGCTTCGGGCCTTCTCGGCATTGAAAATAAAAGATCCGGATGATTCAAGACAATCTCCATCGATCTTCATACTATTAATATCTGAAAAGCGGGAAAAAGGTTAGTCCTTTCGCCAAATTTGCGGATCGAAAAAGATCATTAAACATAAGTGCCTGCCTTTCCTTGAATTATATATGAAGATCCCGGCCCGACGGGTGGCGTGGTTCGGGGGCCTTCCGCCGACCCGAGCGCTTAATGCCGTTTATCCTGCTGTCCCTAAATAAACAAGATAGACCGCGAGGGGCGCCGGGGGTGAACCGCGACAGGACCCGTCGGCCATCCTGTCGGCAAGTTCGGGCGTCCATTGCGCCATTGAAAAAAATTTGAAAAACGGGAATAATAAATGCTTATCGTGATTCAAGGGGAGGAATATGCTTAAAGATATCATCAAAAAAGAAATCCTGGAAACCATCACCAGCGCCAAATTCGTCTTCACCTTCCTGCTCTGCGCCATCCTCATCCTGCTCTCCGTTTACACGGGAATCATCAATTACCGGGTCGATCAGAAAGAATATTCCGCGGCCGTCGCCCTCAATAAGAAAAACCTGGAGAGCCAGCCCAGTTATCAAGCCCTGGCAAATTTGGGTACGAAGATTAACAGGTCGCCCCAGGTCCTGGGCTCTATCTCCACCGGCGTTGATGAAGCGGTCGGCCGCGTCGCCACGGTCAATGTCGCCTTCGACCCGAGCCTGGTGGATTCCAAATACGAGAGCAATCCCGTCTTTTCGATCTTCGGGGCGCTGGACCTGACGTTTATCGTCAAGATCGTCCTCAGCCTGTTCGCCATCCTCTTCACCTACGACGCGATCGTCGGTGAAAAGGAAAAAGGCACATTGAAACTGACTCTTTCCAACAGGGTCCCTCGCGACCGGCTGATCCTGGGCAAGGTCATCGGCGGTTTCGTGAGCCTCCTCATTCCGCTGATCATTCCGCTCGTCCTGAGCCTGCTCGTCCTCCTTGTCTATCCGAATATCTCCCTGTCCGGCCAGGATTGGGGACGGCTCCTCCTGATGTTCCTTATATTTTTCCTTTACCTGAGCGTCTTCTTTACGCTCGGCCTATTCGTTTCGGCGCGGACGAACAAGAGCTCGACCAGCTTTCTTATTCTTCTTTTCATTTGGGTTACGTTCGTCACGATTATTCCCAAGCTTTCGGTCTTGACGGCGAGCCGGATCAAACCCATCCCTTCCGTCCATGAGATCACGGCCAAAAAAGATGCCTTCCTCCAGCAGATCCAGGTCGAATATCAAAAAATCGCAATAAATTATATGAAGGAAAATCCCATGAAGAAGGGTGAGAGCGCCAAGGACTTCCAAGATCGGTTCAAGAAATGGCTCGAGGACATCCAGCAGGAGGCGACCGCGAAGATCGACGCCAACAACGCCGCTCTCGAGCGCGATTACGGAGCCAAGAAGCGCTCTCAGGTAGGCTTGGCCATCAATCTTTCCCGGATCTCGCCGGCCTCGGCTTTGACGTTTTCCACCATGAGCTTAGCCCGGACGGGCCTCGACGAGCATGAGAGGTTCCTGGCTTCCATTCGCACATACAAACCCATCTTCACCAAGTGGGCCAATGCCAAGATGATGCGCACGCTCGATTTTTCGGGCACCGGCCAGCCCGCCAAGGTCGTCCTCGATGACATGCCCCAGCATAAATTCGAGCCGGAAACGCTCAGTAAGTCGCTGGCCCGGACCATTCCCGATTTTGGGTTGATGCTCTTTTTGATCATCGTCTTCTTTGCCGGGGCCTATGTCTCCTTCCTAAAATATGATGCGCGGTGAGAGGTCATCCATGTTAGAAACCATCAACCTGACAAAACGCTACGAGGACGGGCAGCTGGCCGTTGACCACCTAAACCTCAAAGTCGAACCGGGCGAGATTTTCTGCATGTTCGGGGCCAATGGGGCAGGGAAGACGACGACCATTAACCTCCTCCTGAACTTTATCCCTCCGACCGAGGGAACAGCCTTGGTCGAGGGCATCGACGTGACGAAAGAGCCGCTGCGCTCCAAAGATTTCATTTCGTTTGTCTCGGAAAACGTCACCCTCTACGGAAACTTCACGGCTTTCCAGAACCTCGACTATTTCACCAAATTGGCCGGAAAACGGGGAATGACCAAAGCGGATTACGCCAAGGCCCTGAAAAGCGTCGGCCTTCAAGAGGAAGCTTTCAACATCCGGACAAAGAATTATTCCAAAGGCATGCGGCAGAAGCTCGGCTTGGCCATTGCCGTCATCAAGGACGCGCCCAACATCCTCCTGGACGAGCCGACCTCTGGCCTTGATCCCAAGTCCGGACAGGAGTTCCTGAAACTTCTCATCCAGATGCGAGACCAGGGGAAATCCGTCTTCATGTCCACCCACGATATCTTCCGGGCCAAATTGATCGCCGACCGGGTGGGTTTCATGAAAAAGGGCCGGCTGGTGATGCTGAAGACGCGTCAAGAGCTTGCCGGCGAGGACCTGACCGAGCTCTATATCCAGTATATGGAGGAGCGGTCGGAGTCAGAGCCGGAATATCCAAAATAGTTTTTTTTCTCATCCCTGTTCTTTGGTGCTGGCGCAGTTCAAGAAATTTTTGTAACGCGAGTGCCGTTGGCACTCCGATTTTCTTCGCTAAACTCCATCAACGGACGTCGTAACGGACAAAAGAGAAGTAAGCTGCGACAAAGACGACCAGGATCATCATCATCATGATCGCAAAGGGCCAGAGAGCTCTCTTGACCCTTGCCGCCAGCGCTTCTTCTTTGTATTGAAAGCGGGGCATATCGCTGACATCGACCGGCGTGTTCCACCAGTCGACGGCGGGGCTCTTTTTCCGGAGCGTTGCGATCTTGCTTTGCTCATAGGCATCGAAGGCTTGATCCCAAATTTCTCTCAAGCGCCCGAAATGACGCAGGTTCATAGCGCCCGTTGAGGTTAGATCCGTCGCCAGATAGGTAAAATCGGCCAGCGGAGATATCATCGACAAGCCTCTCGAAAGCCTTGTTTGAGCACCTACTTTACGGCCAAACTCTTGCTGAAGATCATCTCTTTTTTTGTTCTGAATCCGGTTCGCCTCGATCCAGGCCGCATCCACTTCCTTCGTCCGGGCTTGATATGCCTCTCGAAATGCCGGGTCTTTTTCCACGCGGGCTTTGGCCTCGGCCTCAGAGAATCTTCCGGCTAGAACGGGATATCTCTTGACGAGCTCAGCCAAACGCTCGGCTTCGAGCTTCCGACCCAGGTCGTCCCGCTCGACGTCCGTCAAACGAGAGATTTCTCGATTCATCTTGATCTGCGATGGCGCTGGCGACATCAGCGAGGCGAGATACGGGCTCAAATTGGGGACGACGAGGATGAGAAGGACCCAGACGAACAGCGATGTCATGATCGAGGCCGAAGCCGAATGATGGCTGGCCGATATGAAAACACCGATGACCAGGAATAAAAAGATATAGATAACCGCACCCAATAGGACGAACGCTAGGGTCGCCCAATTCGCCCCCGTCCAGGCGACGCGGGGATTCAGAAGAATGATAAAAAGGCCCAGGACCAGAGATACCAAAAATGGAACGAGCAGGATGATCGTCCCCCCGATGATCTTGCTCAGGATGATCTTGGACCGCGCCAGGCAGTTCGACATCATGAGCTTCAGGGTCCCGTCCTCTTTTTCGCAGCAGACGGCGTCGTAAGAAAAAATGAGAGCGGCCAGGCTGAGGAGGATCGAGACTATGAAGACCAGGTCGAGCAGGGGAAATACGACAGGCAAAGGGTCGTCATCGAACTCGCCCATGTTGACGTCCGAGGAGATGCCTCGAACCAGCGAATAAAAGGGGATGGGTGGTTGAGAAGGTAAAATAACGCCTCCTATCCGGTTAAAATGGGCATAATTCTTCAAATAATTCTCGAGGTTGTTCTGGCGGAACGAATATTCGTCTACTTTTTTCACATAATCGTTGGTCAGGATGAAAGTCGTCAGGGGCACAACCACGATCAGCAGGGCGAATATCGCCACGAAGCGGAAGGAAAAGAGGCTGTTCAGGATTTCCTTCTTAATCAGAGTTCCCAGCATGGTCGGCTCCTTTATCTCACGTCGTATCGGATGAAGGCGACGAAGCTCGCGGCGAAAAAGAGGATATTGAAAAAGATCAACCAACTCAGGTCGAATAGCCCGCCTTGGGTCAAAACCTGGCCGACCGACCGATAGCGATAGGCGAAGGCTGGGGCCTGCTTTTCGCCGCGGTCGGGACTCGAAAGCACGGAATCTTTGTAACGGAGGATGTTCTCTTTGAGCCGGCTCTCCTCACCGATACCGGTCCCGGCCAGCTCGGTCGTGGCATAGACGAAGCTCGCGGCCGGGGACAGCCGATTGATGTTCTTGGACATCCGTACCAAACGGTCGAACTTGTTTCGGTAGTCTTCTTCCATCTGGTTTAATTCTCGGTTGATGGCATCGAAATGGCTTTTGACGATGTCTCCCGTTCCCCGATCGTCCTTAGCCCTCCGCTCTATAATCATTTGGAGGACTTCCCGGGTCCAGACCTGTTCCTGTTTTTCGCTCAGGGACTTGACCGAGGGGACATCGACCATCTGCCTGGCTACGAGTGTACCCAGGTTGGGCACGACGAAAACCGTCACGGCCCAAATCAGAAGAAGGATGACAAGCGACGAGGCAGCCCTTCGGGTGAGGGCCGAGACCAAAATTCCCAAACTTAAAAAAAGGGCGATGTAGATAAGCGCGGCGAGGACAAGGAGGAAAAAGCGGGCCGCGCTGGAGGCAGAAAAGCGGACTAGCGGATCTAGGTTGATCAAGACAAAGCCTAGAATCGTGACCAGGAGAAAAGGCACAGACAGGCTGAGGAAATTCCCGAGCCATTTGCCGGCCAGGATCTTTGCCCGCGAAACGGAATTGGAAAGCATCAGCCGCAGGACGCCGCTCTCTTTCTCCCGGCTGATCTGGTCGAACCCGAAGAGGAGTGCGACGAGCGACAGGACGACTTTGACTATATAGACGAAATCGGGGGTCGGGAAAAAAGCAAAAATGACATTTTCAGACTTCTGCCCGGCAAAGACTTCGATTCCAATCCGGCTGATCTCGAAGGAACGGGTCATGGCTTCGTCCAATCCTTTGGCGAATATGGAGAGCGGGTTCGGCGGGAGGACGGCGATCGGTTCGCCGGGTTTGGCCCGGACGAGCTCATAATCGGCCAGACGGCCTTTATAATCTTTATAGAGAACGAAAAAGCTGGTGAAGAGGAGGAGCGTTGTCAGCAGGATGACGATGAAGAATTTATAGCTGAGGAGGTTGGCGATGATCTCTTTTCGAACGATGGTCCAAGTCATGCCCTATCTCCTTTCCCTTTGATCGAGGCTATCTGACGTCGTATCTTAAAAATTGAACGTAGGCGGCCGCAAAAGGCGCAATGAGCCAGAAAACCAGCGAAATGAGGCTCCCGAAGTTTCCGGCGACGACTTCGGAGAGGCTAGCTTTTTTCATCGAAAAGCTGGGGAGGCTTTTCAAATCGGCCAATTCGCCGATGGATGAAGAGCTGGCCGTGCTTCCGCTGGGCATTATCACGGTTGTTTTGTCGACGTGGCTGTAGAGCGCCGTGTCCAGCGTCTGCTGATAGAATTTAACGGCCTCCAGATACTTTTCCTTATCGATTTCACCCGTGCCGCAGACATCCGTCAGGAACCGGGTGAACGCCGCGCTGGGCGAGATGAGCGACAAGTTGCCGGCGATGGTTTGCTGGATCCGTTTCTCCCTGCGATATCCTTCCTCTAGATTGCGCAATTGCAGCGATTTTCTCTCTCGGACTTGCCGTTCGAGTTGCGTCTTGTAAGTATTCCATTCATCCCGTTTGGAGGCCGGTTCGGGATCCGCTTTGTAAGCGTAACCTTTCCCGAAAAGCGTTTCGTACTGCTTTCCCAGCTGCTTCGCTTTTTCATCGTCAAGGGTCTTGACGATGAGAGATTTCTCCATGGAGACGACTGTTTCCGTCCTGATCGGATAGACGACCGAGGCGACCATATCGCTCAGCTTGGGGATGACAAGCTGGAAGAAAATCCAGACGAGAAGAATCGCCACAAGGGCCGTCCGGGCTCGTGAAGAACTGGCGGAGATCATCAAACCCAGCGCAAAGTACACTAAAATAAAAAGGGAGGCTGAGACGAAAATGACGATCATCCGGACGAGGAGGCCGGCCTTAGAAAGAGGGAATGAGGCAATGCCGAGAAGGATGATGCCGAGAAGAAAGGTCATCACAAAAGGGAGCCAGACGGCGGCAAAGCCTCCCCACAGTTTCCCCATCAGCAGAGTGTGCCGGGGAACGCTGTTGGACAGGATTCCCCTGAGAGTCCCGAGTTCTTTTTCTCCCGCGATAAGATCGGACGCAAACAAGAGCACGATCAGGCTGATGACCATTTGAACAATAAAAATGAAATCGAACTTGCCAAAGACCGAGAGGACCGATTCGTCCCCGATCGAAGTGTCTCCCGGTTTGAAACCTTCGGCCTGGAACTCGTAGAATTTCGGAAGCGATGTCTCAAATCCTGTGGCGAAGATGGACAGAGGCGAAGGCGGAAGAAATCCTTTGAGGGGAACTCTGCCAAAGTGAAGATCGATGACTCTGGATGACGCCAGTTCGTTGCGGGAGAGGCGTATTTGCTCATTGTAATCGCTCACCCTCTTCGAATAATCGAGATAGTGGACGTAAAGCGAAGAGACGATGAGAATAGCGCAGATGAGGAAAAACAGAGGAAACCGATAACTGAAAATATTTTCCAGGAGCTCTTTTTTAAAGATTGTTTTCAGCATATTTTGCTCCTTTTTAATGGCCCTGGTTCATGAACGCTGGGGCCGCCTATCAGCCGCATTCCCGGCTTATCTGAGCGACGCGAGCGTTCCGCGAACTGGCATCCCCTTCGCCGTTTTTATGCCGTCAGGGGCTCGGACTTCATATAATCGATGTAGATTTTGACCAGGTCTTCGTACTGAAGCTCTTCGCGGGTCCGCTCCATGACCAGTCGGCCCTCTTTCATGATCCCGACGCGGTCGCCGATCTCCTTGGCGCGGAAGATGTCATGGGTCGACATGAGAATGGCTTTGCCCTCGCCCTTCAGCTCGGTCAGGATCTCCAGGAATTCCTCGGCCGCCTTTGGGTCGAGCCCCGATGTCGGCTCGTCGAGGAGAATCGCCGGCGCGTCCTTGATGATGGCGATGTAGATCCCGAGCTTCTGTCGCATGCCCTTAGAGTAAGTTTTGACCCTTTGCTCGAAGGCCTTCTCCTGGAGGGAGACCCGGCGCATAACCTGATAGTATTGTTCCTTGGCCAGGCTAGTCTTGCCGCCCAGCTTGGCGAAGAACTCGAGGTTTTGGCGGGCGGTGAAATTGCCGTAGAGCATGACGTTCTCGGAGACGAAAGAGACGTGCTTTTTGGCCTCGAGCGGGTCCTTGGTGACATCAATGCCTTTAATGAAGCATGTTCCGGTCGTGGGCGGGATGAAGTTCAGAAAAAGATTGATGGTCGTCGTCTTCCCCGCGCCGTTGGCGCCGAGAAGACAGTAGACCTCTCCCGGACGGATTTCCAGGTTTAGATGGTCCACGGCCAATACGCCGTCCTCGTAGCGTTTCGACAGGTCGTCTGCCTTGAGTATCGGATTTTGCTTTGCCATTTTGGCCTCCTTATGATCACCTATTTCTTATTTGATTTTTGCCATTCTTTCGAGCGGAGATGCGGCGCATTTTGTGTTTTAAAATCCCCCTCCGTCAAAATACCAGGGGCCTTTTCCTTTATACTGGCGAAGAACCCAATGAATTGAAGCGACATATCTTCCATCTGCTTCGCGGCTAACCGCGCCAGAAAATCTCGGGGTCGTCTCAAGGCTGACGGTCAGAAAGGCAACCTTATCGCCTTTGTCATCTTTGATGTTTTTCATCTCAATTTCAATAATCTGTTTAACGTGTCTTTGATCGGTCATAGAGCTGTTGATTCCTTGTTGAGCTTTATTCAGCCATCTCTTCCATTCTTCGCTGTCGCCCCTGGGATAATAGGCGATGACGGTTTCCGGATCTCTATTTATATACGCCTGGAGGATGACTCGTAGCGTTTGCTCCGGAGGAAGCGTTAAGGGATGGGAACTCAAACTTTTTTGAGGCTTTTCATTTATTTGCCCTATCTCGGGAGTCCATGTAATTGATACAGAGAATAAGAAAAAATCGACGAAGATAAAGCTCATGAAAATGGCAAGTCTAACCAAAGAATTTCTCATGAGACCGCTCTCTTGGATAAATAGGGGATTGACACATCACTTTTTTCCTTATGATGATAGAAAAGCGCATTACCTCCGCGTCAGCTTAATGCCGAAGACGACGATGCCCACGAGCAGTCCGACGAGCAGCAGCACCAGAAGGCTGATGCCCAGAACGTTTGTTTTGGATGCGACATGGATGCGGACGATCTTGTCTTCGGACTCCACGTTCCGATTGTCGGCGCTGCATTCGGTCTTGATCTTCGGCTCGTAATCGCCGACTGCCACATCCGCCGGCGGCAGGAAGTTGATGGTGACGACGACTTCCTTGTTCTGTTCGAGGGAGGCGATCAGCTCCGGCTGAATCTCGGACCGCCAGTTCAGGGGAAGGTCGCTGTACACCCGGATGTTATTTAATTTGCGGGTTCCGGCATTTTTGACCCGGACCTCCATGGTCACGTTTTCGCCGACCTTGATTTCGTGATAGAGGTTGACCGCCTGGACCTCGATTCTGCCCACGCCTCTCGGGACGAGCACCAGCCGGACGCTTCCCGCCTTCATCGTATCGATATCTTTTAGATCGATTAGGGGTTTCTTAGCAGCCAGGTCCTGGAGCTTTGTTGCCTGGTCGCTGTCGAGCGTCAAGGCGTAGAACTCAATGGGCTTGTCGATGACGACCTGGGCGTCTGCGTTCTTGGGAAGGTAGAGCTTGAGCGAAAGCTTCATGCTGGTGACGCCTTCGGTGAACTTGATCTGCGAGAGCCGGGCTTGCGTCTGGGGATCGCTGAATTCGTAGTTAATCTGATGGGGGAGGTTGACGACTTCGAGCTTGAAGACATTGGCCTCACCGCTGAATTTTTCGAGCGAAAGGTCGTAGATCGCCTGGCTCTCCAGGTCGGCCTCCTGGGAAAACTGGGCCGAGTTCATGGTCACGATGTTGGCGCTCACGCCTTTTTGGAGATAAACCGATGTCGCCTCGTCTTTGCCCGAATAGAAAACGTCGACGTCGAGGTTTTCGACATCTTTGAGGAGTTGAAAAGTCACGTCCTGCTGCGTTTCTAAGGGCAAAGAGGCGATCGTTTTCTCGTAGGGATCGGAGACGATCTTGCCCTCGGACTTCAGCGAAACGGAGACGTCCTTGATCTCTTTCATGAAATCTAGAGGAAAAATATCTTCGGCGCTGATGTTGAGTTTGGCCAGTTCCTTCAGCTCTTCGGAGGAATACCGGAGCGTGACCCGGACGAATTTCTTTCCGGCGGCATCCTGGAATTTCACGGCGCTCGCCACCGAGATCCTCGCTTCGCTGCCCATGAAATTGATCAGGGCCTGCTGATAATCGACCTGAGCTTGAAGGTAGGCCGTCTGGACCAGGGCGAAATCCGCTTCGGACGTCAAGCCCTGCTCTTTGAGCTTGAGCGAGCGCTCGAAATCTCCCTTGGTTTTCTCGCGCTGAAGCTGCGCTTTTTTGAGCGTCAAGAGCTTCATCGTCTGAGATTGCCCTTCTTGGGCGCCGACAATATTATTCAGCGCCCAGAACAGCAGGATCAAGGCGAGGATGATTGTCAGGAGTTTCTTCATGATTTAGCCTCCCATGCATCTGTCAATTTGATGTTCTTCTTATCCAGGCTGGTTCCCATGGCCATGTCCAGTTTGGCGAGAGAGAGCGTATAATCGATGACGGCCCGCAGCTCATACGTACGCGCCTGGGCCAGGTCCCTCTGGTATTGGAGGACCCGGAAGTTGTCGCTCATGCCGGCCTTGAGCTTAGCCTCCTCGGCCGCCAATTTTTGCTCGGCGAGCTCGCGGGCGGCTTTGTAGGCATCCACCCTTTCATAATTCATCTGGACGGCCCGGACCGCCGACCGGATCTCTAAAAAAGCCGCCTGCTCCGTGTTTTTCAAGCGGGCTGATTCTTGGGCCAGGGCGGCCTTGGCTTGAGCCTGGACGGCCCGGGAAAACATGGTATTCAAAGGGATGTCCAGAGATAGGGACACCGACCAGTTGTTATACTTAAAGCCCAGGGCGTCGCGCGTGGCTGCGGACCCACCTCCTGGGACGGTCCCGATGATTATTCCCGTCAGAGGATTGTTGTCCAGAAAGAGAATCCGGTCGCCCGAGATGCCCGGGCTCCAGTAGCTGGCGTCTAGATTCAGGGCGGGCAGAGTTTGGTTCTTGGCATAAGAAAGGTCCAGTTCCCTGTTCTTAACATTGAGCCCGGAAGCCTTCAAATCCGGCCTGTTTTTCAAGGCCGTCGCTAAGGCCGCCTCAAAAGTGATCTCCCGTTTTTCAAACGGCGGCCGGTCGGCGGGAACAATATCCTCGACAGTCTTTGTGGCAGAGAGGTTGATGAGTGTCCTTAAAGCGTCTGCATCGTCCCTAACCTGAAGTTCCCCCTGGAGGATGTCCGCTTTTCGCGAGGCCACCTCGGCCTGGGCGCTCAAGATCTCCTTGGGCGCTAGAGTTCCGATGTTCACTTCCTTGCGGCTTTTGTCCAGCAGATCCTCGGCCAGCTTCAGGGACTGCCGCCGGACATTGAGCGATTCGATGGCGTAGACATATTCCCAGTAAGCCTGTTCGACTGCATAGACGGTCTCAAGGAGGACGTTTTTCAAGTCGCTTTCGGCAATGTCGCGATTGTTTCGGGCGACGAGGATGTCGTTACGGCTCGTCTGCCAGCCAAAATTCTTGAGAAAAGGCTGGCTCAGGGAGAGCCTCAGCGTGCTGCCGTAATAAGGATTGATCGTCTGGAAGCGGGAATTAGAGGAACTTTTGTAGCCGCTTAGCGAGACCATAAATTTGCCTCCGAAGGGGATAACCTGGCTAAGGGAAGACCCATAATTTTTGTACGAAGACGACTGAACGTCCGAGGCGTTGAGCCACGAGTATGAGGCCGAATTCTGGTCTTCCTTGCCGTAATCAAAAGACAGGCTCGGCAGGAATTTTTCCTGGGCTTTGGACACGGCCAGGTCGGCTAGCTCGGAGCTGTAGACCTGGACGGCCAAGCCCAGGTTGTGTCTGACCGCATGGACAATGCATTCCTCCAGGGTCAGCTTCGCCTGTTTGTCCTGCTGCGTTCCGGCGGGTATGACTAAAAATAGGCCCATGACTACGAGACCGAGAAATTTCTTTCTTGAAATTTTCATGCGCTTTCTCCGCTCGCTCATATAAATCCTTGACGACCGCACCGCGGCTTTTTCAGGGCTCTTTAAAGCAATATTCGTGCCAGGAGCCACGAATGAAGATTCCAGGGCAAATCGAGGAAAGAGATGGTGCTGTCGGCAAAACCGGGAAAAAGATTACCCGATGATGAGTAAGTCTTTACCCGGGAATGGGTCGATTGGCCAAGATCCTCAGCCCGGCTAATTTTTTTTGAGATCTCGAGGTGCTCTCCTAAATGGTGGAATTGATAGCTTCTTTCCCCTGTGAGAGGAGGCACGGGGCGGGATTTGAGGTTTAGTTTTATAAGGTTACGCAAGCCAGACGAGGCGTGCGCAACATTCTTGAATGCAATGGATTTGATGTTGGTATAAAACTTGCAGAATAATAGATGGGCCGGAATGACAACTTCAGCTTTTTTCCAGGAGATTCGGAGATGATTTGGCAAATCACGAAAAAGGATTTTCTGAATAACCTCCTCTCGGCCAGGTTTATCATAGGGTTTATTCTCTGCCTGGTTTTGATCCCCTTCAGCATCCTAATCAACATAGGTGATTTTCGCGACCGGGTAAATCAATACCGCATCGACCGGGACGCCGCAGAAAAACGCGTCAAAGAAATCCGCGTTTATTCGGCCCTGAGGCCGGAGATCGTCATCCCGCCCGAGCCGATGAGCGTCTTCAGCAAAGGCCTCAGCGGCCAGATAGGGAACCGGGTGAGGATCCGGCTTGGAGAAAAACCCATGCTCGCCGAGGGGAAGAGCGTCACCGGGGATAATCCTTTTTTAGCGTCGTTTTTTTCCGTTGATTTCGTCCAAATCGCGGCCATTGTCTTTTCCCTTTTAGCCCTCCTCTTCAGCTACGATGTTTTCACGAAAGAAAAAGAGGATGGAACCTTAAGACTGCAGATGTCCAA
>Ga0153915_10003463_pt1 | contig 14495 bp, 15 predicted proteins | sample Opewatmetagenome_2_FD_107003 | JGI IMG/M metagenome (GOLD analysis project Ga0153915, IMG submission 107003) | Freshwater wetland microbial communities from Ohio, USA - Open water 3 Core 3 Depth 3 metaG | ecosystem: Environmental > Aquatic > Freshwater > Wetlands | place: USA: Ohio, Lake Erie...
CGCACGCTATCGCCCTCGATGAACGGCAGCCGCGAGATTCTGCAGGCGCTGCGGATCATCGAGCACGCCGTCGGCAGGGGGCGAGGGGAGCTGGCGGTGCTGTGTACGCAGATCGCCGGTCGCGTCGCTGCGGATGCTGACTTCGGAGATGTCGTCGCGATCCGGATCGTCAGCGGAACGCACGATGCGGTCGAGTACCTCGCGAGCGATCATGTCGGTCGCGAGATCGAGCTGTCGCGCTGCCCGGTGGTGCACTGATGGATGCGCTGGCGCGCTGGTGGTTCGCGCCGGCACCCGCCGAGCGGCTGCGTGCGCTGCGCATCCTCATCGGCAGCTATGCGCTCGTCTATGTCGCGGCGCGCGTGCCGGAGCTCTACAACGTCGCGCGCGGTGGCCGTGGCCACTTCCATCCGATCGGCATCGCCTCCGTGCTGCACGCGCCACTGCCGCCGGCGCTCGTCGTCGCGATCGCGGTCATCACCGTCGCACCGCTCGCGTGCCTCGTTGCCGGCTTCGCCTATCGCTTCACCGCGCCGCTGGCCGCTCTCGCGCTGCTGTGGACGCTGACCTATCGCAACTCGTGGAGCATGACGTTCCACACCGAAAATCTGCTGGTGCTGCACGTGATCGCGCTCGCGTGTGCGCCGCCGAAGGGGGACCACGGCTGGCCGATCAAGCTGATGGCCGTCCTGACGACCGCGACCTATCTCCTGGCGGGCCTCGCGAAGCTGCGAATTGCCGGGACGGACTGGATCGATGGCGAGCTGCTGCGCAACCAGATCGCCGTCGACAACCTGCGCAAGGCGCTGTTCGGCGACAGCATCGCACCTCTGGCCCGCCTGTTCCTCGAGCACCCGGATCCGCTCATCGTGTTCTCGGTGCTCACGCTCGTGCTCGAGCTCGGCGCGCCCCTCGCGCTCGTCGGCCGGCGCGTCGGCTACGTGTGGGTGATCACGGCCTGGGCATTTCACCTCGGGGTGGTCCTGTTGATGAACATCTGGTTTCCGTACCCGCTGCTTGGCTTTGCGTTCCTGCCGTTCGTTCCGGCCGAAAAGATCGTTGCGCGGGCAACTACGGTTGTAGTAATGCTACGAAGGTCGTCGTAGCGTCATTGGCCCCATGACCGCCCGTTGCCCCGAAATGACCCCTGCCGAGCTCCGCGTCATGAAGGCGCTGTGGGAGCTGGGCAAGGGCTCCGTCGCGGAGGTCCGGGCCGAGCTGCAGCAGCGCGGCAACGACCTCGCGTACACGACCGTGATGACGCTGCTCGGTCGCCTCGCGGCGAAGAGCGCCGTGCTCGTGGACAAGACGCGCGAGCCGTTCGTCTATCGTCCCGCGCATCGCCGCGAGTCGGTGCTGCGCGATCGGCTGCGCGAGTTCGTTCGCGACGTGTTCGATGGCCAGGCCGATTCGCTCGTGCTTCGGCTCGTCGAGGACGAGAGCCTCACCCGCGAGGAGCTGCGCGAGATCGAGCGCAAGATCGCCGATGCCGAGGCGAAGCCGTCGTCCGCGGCGAAGAAGGAGCGCAAGTGACGTTCGTCGTCACCGCCGGCGCCGCCGCGAAGGCGTGGCTCGTCACGCTCGCCATGATGGCAGGGCAGGGGACGCTGCTCGCGCTGGTCGCCTTCGCGCTCGCGCGTGCCGGCAAGCTGCGGCCCGCGTGGCAGGCGGCGATCTGGCTCGTCGTCATGATCAAGCTCGCGCTGCCGTGGGGGCCGGCGATGCCGTTCTCGCTCTCGGACCTGATCGCGATGTTCCACGATCACGCGACGAGCGCGCCGCCGATCGTCGTCGGAACGCCGGGCCACACCATCGCCGCAGCGCCGCAGGCGTGGCCGGCGGTCGGCTGGATCGCGCTCGCCATCATCTGGATGCTCGGTGCGGCGTGGGTCGTGGGGCGGGCCGTGCTCGCGCAGCGCGCGACGACCCGGGCCGCGCGCATGGCGCCGCTCGCACCTCCACACGCTCTCGCGCTGCTCGGCGAGCTCTCCGCTCGCGTCCGCGTGCGCGTGCCGCATCTCGTGATCGGCGAGGCCGACATCGGGCCGCATGTCGTCGGCGTGCTGCGGCCGATCGTCGTCGTGCCGCCGGGACTCGTCGACGATGCCGGTTTGCTCCGCGCCGCGCTGCTCCACGAGCTCGCGCACATCCGTCGCCGCGACGTGCTCGCGCGCTTCATCCAGATCGCGGCCGGTGCGCTGCTCTGGTGGTGGCCGGTCGTGCGCATCGTCAATCGTCGCCTCGAGGCGGCGCGAGAAGCCGCCTGTGATGCGTGGGCGCTCGAGACCAGCGATGTGCCGCGCGCGGCCTACGCACGCCTGCTCGTCCGCATGGCCTCGCTCCGGGCGGGCGGTGTCGCTGCGCCGGCGCTGGCCGCGCATCACGCGCTCGATGCCCGGGTCGCCGCCGTGCTCGGTCCGCCGGTGCGGGCGCGCCTCGGCTGGCTCGGACGCAGCGTGCTCGCCGGCTGGGCCCTCGTCGCGCTCGGCGGTGCTCGCAGTGCATCGGCCCGTGGCCACGTCGAGGCCTGCCACTACACGCCCGCACTTGCCGCGACGCTCTACGCCGCGTATCCGCAGGCCGACCTCGATGGCGATGGTCAGCTGTCGCGCGCCGAGGCGTGCGATCTCCAGGTCGAGCTCCGCCGCGATCGCCAGGAGCTCACCACTCGTCTGTCTCCCGAGGCCGAAGAGGAGCTGCAGTCGCTGCTCTCCGAGCCGCTCTGTTGCAATTCGCCGGGACCGGAGGTCTACTCCAACCCGGAATCCGTCAGCTGCCAGAACGTCCTAGGAGTCGAGCCATGAAAGTCTTCACCGTCTTGCTTGCCACTCTCGCGCTTGCCGCGTGCCAGAACGACACGAAGAACCTCAACGACAAGATCGACAAGCTCGACAAGAAGCTCGACGCGATTCTTGCTCAGCGTGGCAACGCCCCCGGTGCCCAGCCACAGCGTCCCGCTCGCCCCGAGCCCGATCGCGCCAAGACCTACGCGGTGCCCATCGACGGCGACCCGTTCATCGGTTCCGCAGACGCCAAGATCACACTGATCGAAGCGTTTGACTATGCTTGACCCTACTGCGAACGCGTCCGTGCGACGCTACAAGATCTCGAGAAGAAGTACGGCAACGACCTGCGGGTCGTGAAGAAGAACCTGGTCGTCCACCCGCAGACCGCCATGACCGGCGCGCTCGCATTCTGCGCGGCCGCCAAGCAGGGTAAGGCGACGCAGATGGACGACATCCTCTGGGAGAAGGGCTTCAAGGGGCGCCAGTTCGACGCCGACCAGTGCTGGACCGCCGGCAACTGCGAGAAGGTCAACGGCTTCGCGCAGGAGCTCGGCCTCGACATGAACAAGTTCAAGGAGGACATGAAGGGCTGCCAGGGGCAGGTCCAGAACGACATGCGTGACCTCCAGAAGTTCGGCGTCGGCGCGACACCGTCGTTCTTCATCAACGGCCGCTTCATCTCGGGCGCGGTGCCGATCGACAACTTCGTCACCGTCATCGACGAGGAGCTGAAGAAGGCGAACGAGCGCGTCCAGCAGGGGACGCCGGCGGCGCAGTACTATCAGCAGTGGGTCATGGACAAGGGTCTCAAGGCCCTCGAGGCGCCGAAGCAGTAAGCGTTCGTTTCGCGGACCTCCGCAATCCAAGAGAGCCGGGTTTTCGCCCGGCTTTTCTTGTTGGGTCAGACACCGGTTCACCAGGTGCGACGAACTGGTGAACGGGTGTCTGACCCCATTCGCTGGTGCTACGGTTGGCCCGTGCCGCGGCCGACTCCCATCCCCGAGCGCAACTGGGTCAACATCCAGTGGCTCGCGCGGCTGCGCTGGGCGGAGGTCGCCGGTCAGGCGGCGACGGTGCTCACCGCGCAGTTCCTGCTCGGTGGACGGCTGCCGATCGCGCCGCTGCTCGCGGTGATCAGCCTCGGCCTGCTCTCGAACCTCGCGATCGAGATGTACTTCTTCGGCGATCGTCGTCGAGGAAGCGCGACCCCGCGGCCTGTGCACGAGTACCACATCGCGTTGATCATGATGCTCGACATCGCGATCCTGACCGGCCTCCTCTACCTCACCGGCGGGCCGGGCAATCCGTTCTCGTTCCTCTATCTGGTCCAGATCGCGCTCGCCGCCGTGCTCGTCCGCGCGCTGTGGACCTGGATGCTCGTCGCGCTCTCGTTCGTCGGTTTCGGCATCCTGCTGCTCGCGCATCAGCCGCTGCACATTCCACCCGACAGTCACGCGTACGGTGAGTGGGCCGCACTCGGCGTCGCATCCGCCTTCGTCGTGCATTTCCTGCTCCGCATCACCGCGGCGCTCGCCGATCGCGAACGCGAGCTGACCGAGGCGCGTGGCCTCGCCGCACGCCAGGAGCGCCTCGCCTCCCTCGCGACGATGGCCGCGGGGGCCGCGCACGAGCTCTCGACGCCGCTCGGCACCGTGGCCCTCGCCGCCAAGGAGCTCGAGCGCGCACTGACCAAGCATGCCGATCCCGAGCTCGCGTCCGACGCTCGCCTCATCCGCGAGCAGGTCGGCCGCTGCCGCACGATCCTCGATCAGATGGCGCAGGGCGCCGGCACGGTCGGCGAGAGCGTCGCGTCGTGCACGGTCGGCGAGCTCGTCGACGAGACCCTGGTCGGTATCCGCGAGGCGCCGCGCGTCGTCCGCGAGATTCCGGACGAGGTCGCTCGCCAGGCGCTCCGGTTGCCGCCGCGCGCCGTCAGCCAGGCGCTGCGCTCGCTCGTCACGAACGCGCAGGACGCCTCCGGGCCGAACACGGCGGTCGTCGTGACCGCCCGGATCGAGGACGGTCAGCTCGCGATGATGATCCGCGACCGCGGCGCGGGTATCTCCCAGGAGCTGAAGGACCGGATCGGCGAGCCGTTCTTCACCACGAAGGCGCCAGGTCGGGGCATGGGATTAGGCCTATTTCTGGCCCGCGCCGTGATCGAGGGCGTCGGCGGAAGCCTGCAGATCGACTCGGCAGATGGCGGCGGAACCCAGGTACTGGTACGCCTACCCACGGATGTGGGGGCGCGGTCAGGTGTCGCAGCTGCTACCGACGTACGAACCTCTGAATCGACAACCCCCCAGGTGGTATCCAAGCCAGCATGAGCTCCGCGGATCAGAAGCCGTCCATCCTCATCGTCGATGACGACGAGGTCTACCGCAGCCGACTTGCGCGCGCGTTCGTCGACCGTGGCTACGACACGCGCACCGCGCAGGACTACGACAGTGCAGTCTCTGCGGCGACGCAGGACTCGCCGGAGTTCGCGGTCGTGGATCTCAAGATGCCGGGCAAGAGTGGCCTCGAGCTGGTGAAGGCGCTGCGCGAGATCGATCCGTCGACCAAGACGATCGTGCTCACGGGCTACGGCAGCATCGCGACGGCGATCGATGCGGTGCGCCTGGGCGCGACGTACTACCTGTCCAAGCCGGCCGATGCCGATGACATCGTCGCCGCGTTCGCGCGTGGCGAGGCGCCGCCGCTCGAGCCGCCCGCCGATCACGATTACAAGGCGCCGTCGCTCGCGCGCGCGGAGTGGGAGCACATCAACCGCGTGCTCTCGGATGCGGGCGGCAACATCTCCGAGGCCGCGCGCCGGCTCGGCATTCACCGGCGCAGCCTGCAGCGCAAGCTGCAGAAGTACCCGCCGAACAAGTAATCCGCTAATCCCGCTTCGCGCGGATGTCCGCTCCCTTGTTCGCGTAGTCATAGATCGTGATCTGATACGACCACTGACCGGGCGAGAGCGGCGTCTCGCCGACGTAATCGATCGGCTCGATCGTGAACAGGTCCTTGCCGATATGAAACATCGCATTCGTGTAGCCGTACGCCCCGCCCGTGGCGCGGTACTGCGTGCACGCACCCTTCTTCAGCGGACCTTCGTTGAAGCCGTGATAGCTGAGGTCCTTGAAGTTGTACTTCGTCGCGTTGCACGCGCGGATCATGACGTCGCGGATCGGCGGCGGCCCCGGATCGGGCGGCCCGGCATCGACGATCGCATCGCCGACCGCGACATCAGGAGGCCCGGCATCGATGGCCCGCGGCGCGGGCGGGAGCGGCGCCGGTTTCGGTGGTGCGCCTTTGTCACACGCGCAAACGACCACGAAGAACCACGAGAGGCGCCCCACGCATCCAAGGATACACGTCGACGAAAACCGCCGCACCGCCTGAGCGTCGCCACACGTGTGCACTATCATTGGATCGATGTCCCAGGGCCGGAGCTCCGTCGCGCGTACGCCGGCCGCGTGGATCATCTTCGCGCACATGTTCGGCGCGGCCGCGATCGTCGGGCTCGACGGGCTGCGGCTCGCGACCCCGATCGGCCTGACGGTCCTGCCGATCGCGGCGGCGACGGGCCTGGTCGCGGGCCTCGTGATCGCCGGCATCGAGCGCGGCGTGAACGGCCGGCCGTGGTGGCAGGTGGCGCTGGCCCTGTCGTCGCCGGCGCTGATCGTGTACTTGCCGGTCGCGCACTCGCTGTTCCAGGGCGCCTACGCGCAGACGTTGCCGCTTGCGAGCGTGATGCCGTTCATCGTGTCGATCGTCCTGTGGGGGGCGACGTTGCTCGCCATCGCGCTCGGCCGGCGCCTCCTCGCGGCCGGTGACCTGACGACCCGCGGGATCGTCGTGATGGCTCTGGCGGGGATGATCGGCGCGGTCGTGTGGGCCGAGCGACACGTGCTCGGTTCCGGGTATCCGACCGCGCACGTCGGCGCGACGCTCGCGATCTGCGTGCTCGCCGGGCTCGCGGTCCGCGTGACGCGCCGGGAGAACATCCCGTCGGTCGCGACCGGCATCCTCGCGCTCGTGGCGGTCGGCACCGCGGCGGCAGCATGTGTCGTCGGACTCCGCTCGATGGATCAGCGGCGCATCCTCGCGACCTACGGCGATCAGAGCCGCGACCTCGTCGCATTGTGGCGCAGGATCTTCGACCTCGATCGCGACGGCAGCGCCGCGATCCTGGGCGGCGGCGACTGCAACGACCGCGATGCGAAGCTGCATCCCGGCGCGGTCGACATGCCTGCAGACGGCATCGACCAGGACTGCGACGGCGCGGATGCCGTGCGGGTCGTCGCTGCACCCGAGCCTCCACCCGCCGTGAAGCAGGACCTCGCGACCTGGCGTGCATCGCCCGCGGTCAGCGCGATCCTCGCGCGCACGAAGGGCATGCACGTGCTGCTGATCACCATCGACGCGCTGCGTGCGGACATGCTCGCACCCGACGCCCAGGACCGCGACGATTTTCCGACGCTGACGAAGCTCCTCTCCGAGTCGGTGTGGTTCACACGTGCGATCGCGCCGGCGTCGGGCACCGATGTGTCGCTCTCGACGCTGCTGACCGGCCGGTTCGATCCGTTCCAGCCGATCGCGATGACGCTGCCGGAGGCGTTGCAGGCGGGCGGCATGACGACGTTCGCGGCGCTGCCCGCCGAGGTGCTGCGTTATGCAGGCGAGACGCTGCTCGGCCGCGGCGTCATCAAGCTCTCGAAGGTCTACACCGACTGGGATACCGACGACGTCGGCGATCACGTCAGCGCCGGCGCGACGTCGAAGGAAGGGCTGCAAGCGATCGGTGAGCTCAGCGCGGACAAGCCGGGCTTCGTCTGGCTGCATTACTTCGACGTGCACGAGCACCATCAGATCAAGGTTCCCGACGACATGCTCGCGACCGTGCATCCGGGCGCGTCGAAGAAGGCACACGGCTATCGCGCCCTGTTGCGCGGCATCGACACCGAGGTCGGCCGCGTCCTCGCCGAGCTCGACGCTCGCGGCCTCACCGACAAGACGATCATCGTGTTCGCGAGCGATCACGGCGAATCTCTCGGCGAGGATCCGCGTCTGCTCGATACGCACGGCAAGGTGACGTACGCGCCGCTCGTGCGGATCCCGATCGCGTTCCGGATCCCCGGCGTCACGCCCGGCGTGCGCACCGAGGAGGTCTCGCTCGTCGATGTCGCACCGACGCTGCTCGCGCTCGTCGCCATCTCGACGGATGCGCCCCTCGATGGTCATGACCTCACCCCCGCACTGCTCGGTGCACCCGAGGGACTGCGCGGCGTCGCTCATCCGGTCGCGATCCACGAGGAGCTACAGTGGTCGGTCGTCGACTGGCCGCACCAGCTGATCGTCCGCCCGGCCGATAACCTCGTCGAGCTCTACGATCTCGAGAAGGATCCCGGCGAGACGACGGATCTCTCGGCGAGGATGCCCGAGGTCGTCAGTCGCCTGAAGGCGCGCTACGCGGCGTTTCCGCAGGTGGTTGTCGACCGAACGCCGAACGGACGGTCCGTGCGAGAACAGCGAGCGCGACAGCGGCCGACCCATGCGCCGTGAGCAGTAGCAGCGGCGACGTGTATCCCGTGAAGTGAGGCACGACCGGCGCGGTCTCGGCACCGAGCAACGCCGACCAGCCGCCACACGCGATCAGGTTCGCGACGAGCGCGGCCGCGGGCACGGCGAGCTGCGCGACGAGGACGCGGCCGAGTGGAAGCCGCCCGAGACCGAACCAGGTCGCGGCGGTCGCGAGGGGCAGCGCCGGCAGCCACGCGAGGTACATCGTCCGTCCCTCGGGCGCGTACAGCATCGGCGTCGACAGGGTCGGCTGCCCGCGGACGAGCAGCAGCAGGATGCAGCCGAGGATGAACCACAGCGGCGCGAGCCACCAGCGCCGCACACCCCACACCGTCGCGGCGATGCCGAGCGCGAGCGCGAAGATCGCGAGGGCGCCTCGGTGCAGCGGGAGCCGCGGCACCGCGATGTCCTGCTCGAGCGGCTCGTGCAGCGCGACCATCAGCGGCCGCGCACGGCTGGCGTGATCGAGCGACACACCGACCGAATCGGCGATCGCGCGCGACATGTCGACGAGATGAACGAGCCCTCCGCGGCGCGGCTCGATGCCCGGGCCGACGATGCAGTGCTCGACCTGACGGACCTCGCGCTCCTCACCACCATGACCGCCCTCGGCGAGGTGGCCGTGATCGGAGAGCAGGAACCAGCGGGCGTCGGGTGCCGCCGCGTAGAGCCGCCCGAGGATCGCATCGGCTTCGCGTGCCGCCTGGTTGTACTCGTCGGAGTCGCGGCCCTTGCGGTGGCCCCACGTATCGACGCGGAGCACGTGCACGAACGCGAGGCGCGCGTCGCTCGTCACGGCATCGCGTGCGGCCGCCTCCCACTTGGTCTTCCACGCCTCGGCGTCGCGATCCTTCACCGGCGAATCCGCGGCCGGTGGCAGCGTCGAGGCAAAGCCGATCGATCGCACGATGTAGCCGTGATTCTCGGCGACGGCGCGACTACCCGGCACGTCGCTCGGAATGCTCTTCGCGAGCGGCGGGACGAGCGGACGATCGCTGCGGAACACGATGCCGGTCTGCTGCTGCGTCAGGCCGGTCCACAGCGAGACCTCCACCGGCAGCGACACCGTCGGGAACCCGACATCGACATCGAGATCGAGGCCGCGCTTGCACAGCGACGACCACGTGGTCAGCGTGTGCGCCGTCGATGCCGACAGGCCATCGATCAGGATCACGCGCACGCGCGGCGCGGGCATGAGGCCCGGACCGATACCCGGCGGCAGCTCGACCGCCTGGCTCTTCGGCGCATCCCACGTGATGACGTCATGCAGAAACCGGTGTCGCACGCCGGGTGCGATCCACGCGTAGGCAGCGAGCAGGGCGACGACGACGAGGGCAGCGATGCGCTCTCGCATGCGCTAGTCCACGACGCCGCCATCGACGGGCGCATCGATCGCCGCGTCGGGGTAGGGCGGCATCGCACCGAGCGGCTGCTGCCATGGCTCCTCGGGCAACAGCTCGACGGGCAACAGCCGCAGCACCGATGGCAGCACGATGCCGTCCATGACGAGAGGCATGTGGTAGTACTGCGCGCGCACGTAGACGATCCGCGCGGTCTTCGCCTGCGGCGGCCACGTGTTGTACGTCGGCGGAACGCGATCGACGACGAACGTCTCGGGCATGTCGCGCATGAGCTGCTCGTTCCACTGCAGCGTGTCCTCGCCGACGGTGATGAGGCGATGGTGCGGCGATGCCTTGAGCCAGGCCTCGAGCAGCTCCTCGTTCGCGTACATCGCATCGATCGCGACGATCTGATCGAGCAGCGGCTCGTCGAGCCACTCGTTCAGCGTGCGAAACGCGCCGCTGTGGCCGACCGCCGCGGTCAGCGCCATGCCGCGCGTGACACCCGCCTTGTCCTCGACGATGCGCAACACCTCCGAGATGCTCGGGTAGTTGATCGGTAGCTTCTGCGCGTACGGCGCCTCGACGACGATGAACAGCGCGTTGAGCGCCGACATCGCGAACTGCTCGGGGAGCCGGTGGCCGACGTACGCCGTGTCCGCATCGTCGTAGTAGCCGTGGATGTAGAGGATCGTCGCCGCGGTCTCGGCGTGGTAGCCGGGCGGGATCCACACGTGGATCGGGCCGCGGGGGCCGTCGATGCGCACGTGACGGCCCGCCTGGGCGGCGAGTGTCAGGAGGTGCGCATCGGCAGGCGCGGGCATCGCCGGCGGAGCATCCCCGGCGATCGCACCTCCCACCCACCACAGGCATGCTGCGGCGACGGCGCCGCACGCAGCGAGCCCAGCGACGCGCCGAACGTTCACCTCGCGATGATAGCAAGGCGAGCCGCGTCGCGCGCGCTGGCTACTTCTTCTCGGGCGCCTTCTCGGCCTTCTCGGCCTTCTTCTCGGCCTTCTTCTCGCCCTTCTTCTCGCCGGCCGGCGCCGCGGCAGCACTACCGGCGGCTGGAGCCGCTGCGCTACCCGCACCAGCCGGAGCTGCGCCGGGCGCCGGCATGAGGCCCAGCTGCGTCATGAACTGCATGCCGCTGTGGAACCGCCACACCTGAGACGTCTTCGCGTCCTTCAGCATCGCGACCTCGACGTAGTCGAGCGAGACCTTCTTGCCGGTCTTCTTGATCTTCATGAAGTCGTGATCGTGCGTGCCCTCGAACTTGCCGATGACGACGACCCAGTCACCCGCGGCGAACGTGTCGGTCGCGGTGACCTTGCCGTCGGAGAAGCCGGTGATGAGCGCCTTCATGCTCGCCTCGACCTCCTTCTTGCCCTTGTCGTCCTTCTCCATCGCCTGATCCGACCCGAGCGCGTCGTCGGTGAACGCGGCCATGAGATCGGGCAGCTTGTGCGCGTTGAACGCGTCCATGCCCTTCTTGTAGGCCTCGAGGTTCTTCTTCTCCTTGTCGTCATCCGCGGTGACGACCACGATCGGCGCGCCGTCCATGCCCTTGTCGGCCGCCGGGCGGGTTGGCGGTGCACCCTTCGGCGCGAGGCCGAGCTGACCCATCATCGTCGACGGGTCTGTGTATGCCCATTCCTCGGTCGCCTTGTTCTGATCGCTGATCGTGAGGCGAAGGAACTCGAACGTGCCGACCTTCTTGTTGGTCGCTGGCACCGGCGGCATGTTCGGCATCGCCAGCTCGCCGGACTGCGTGCCGGTGACGAGCTCGATCACGAGGATGTTGCGGCCGCTGACCATGATGAGCTGCGGCGCGATCTTCCAGTCCGGCATCGCCGTCTTCATCGCCTTGATGTAGCCGAGGAGCGAATCCGGACCCGCGTGATCCTGCCCCATGCCCATGTCGTGCATCTTGTAGGCGTCGTCGATGCAGTCCTTGCGGAAGTCATCGAGCTTGTTGTCGTTCACCATCCCGACGCACTTCTGGTACTTCGCGGCGAGATCGGCGCCCGCCATCGGCTTCTCCGGCTCCGGCTGCGGCGGAGGCGGTGGCTGCATCGCAGCCGAGCCCTCGACGGGCTTCTGGACCGTGCCCTCTTCCTTCTTCTTCTTGCAGCCGGTGAACGCCAACAGCCCCAGTGCAACCACGAGCGATGTCGATAGCTTGCTCATCCCTGATCTCCTTGGAGCGCAAACTAACGCCAGGAGAGTGAGGGATCAACCGAACTGACCGCTCAACCGGCGCCGCCGCGGAGGACCTTCAACGAGCCCTTGAGGCGCGATCGCTCGGCGGGAGCGAGAGCCGCGCGCAGCAGGGGCGAGCCCGGACAGCGATCGAGCCCCGCCTCGCATGCAGCCACAGCGGCATCGTGCAGCCCGAGCGCATCGAGCAGCATCACCTTCTCGTAGAACAGATCCTCGAGCAGCCAGTGATCGGCATCCGCGACCACGCGAAACGCGGCCTCGATCGAGCGCAGCGCCTCCGCATGGCGACCGAGATCGCCGAGGATCGCGCCGCGCCAGTACAGCGCCTCCGCGCGATGCGGGGATCTACGTAGCGCCATCTCGACTGCTGCGAGCGCAGCGTGATCGTCACCGGTCGCCGATCCGATCTGACACTTGAGCAGCCACGCCTCGACACTGCCTGGATGGAGCTGCAGCGCGTGGTTGACGGCCGTGTTCGCTTCCCCGAGCAGCGCATCATCGCCGGCGCCGAGCAGCTCGCGCGCCTGATCGAGCAGGCGCTCCAGCTCGGACGCGTACGCCGCAGCCATGCGATTCACGATAACACGCGGATCCGGCCGTTCAAGGAAAGCTCCGGCTACGGAGCCCTCACGTGAAATCTTCCCTACGTCCAGGGAAACCAGCGCGAGGCGCTGCCGGTCAGCTTGCGAAAATCGTCGCGCGACACCCCGAGGGCGTCGGCGAACCGCCAGAGGACATTGGCTTCTGGCTGGGTCACGTGGCCCTTCGCCAGGATCACGGACAGGCCATCGGAGACCAGCCACTCCGCGAGCTGGGCGGGGTGCGCCGCACCGCGAAACGGGCCGCCGCTGACGTACTCGGCGAGGTCCTCCGGCGCGAGCGTGATCTCGAGGAGGAGATCGTCGATCCGCAGCGGCGTCTCGCAGCGATCGGCGATCCGTTGCTGCAAGCGCGAGCCTTCCTCGAGTCCGATCTCGGAATCGGCGCGGGCGATCGCGACGAGCGCGCGCGCGTACAGCATCGCCAGCTCGCGATCGCGGATCACCTGTCAGCCCAGGTACGCCGCAAACAGGGGCGAGCGCCGCTTCGCGAGCAGACCGTCGACCATCGTCTGGATCTGCGTCCGGATCTGATCGGCGAGCTTGTTGACGAGCAGGCGATCCTCGGCCGCGCTCGGGCCATGCGCTCCGCCGAGATCGATCGGCTTGCCGAACTCGATGAACCACTTGCTCGGCAGCGGGAGCAGGCCGGCGGGCCCGATCCACGGGAACGTCGGCGTCACCGGGATCCACGGGATGCCGATGTTCTTCGCGAACCACGTCACCTTGCCGAGCATCGGCGCGGCTTCCTCGGCACCGACGACGGCGACGGGGATGATCGGCGCACCGGTGCGCAGCGCGAGCTTGACGAATCCGCCGCGGCCGAACCGCTGCAGGCGGTAGCGGTCCTTCCACAGCTTGCCCATGCCCTTCTCGCCCTCGGGGAAGACGGCGACGAGCTCGTCCTTCTCGAGCAAACGTTCGGCATTGGCCGGATCGGCGCGCACGCCGCCGATGCGGTTCATGATGGGCCCCAGGAACGGCAGGTGGAACACCGTGTCCTCGACGAGAGGGCGGACATCGCGGCGCGCCGGGTGATCGCGACGCACGGCGTGCATCACCATCGCGCTGTCGTACGGCAGCGTGCCGGCGTGGTTCGCGACGAGCAATGCGCGGCCACGCTCGGGGATGTTCTCGAGGCCGAACGCGTGGACGCGGAACCACTTCGAGTAGAGGAACTCGAACAGCCACTCCCAGCGGGCCGTCGCGCGCGGGTCACGGCCGAAATCGTCGACGACGTCGCTGCGGCCCCACATCGCCAGTGCGCGCCAGCGCCGCCAGATCGCCTCGAGCGGCAGGTGCTTGCGGACATCGATCGGGAACGCGGGCGTGCGGTTCTCCTCGAGCCGGCGCTCGAGCTCGCGCAGCTCGGCCTCGCGATCGTAGGTCTTCTCCGTCGGCCTGTAGCCACGGTCGCGGTGATCGAGGAAGCCGAGGTCCTGCTCGCCGTGCTCCGGCCACGCCGAGGCGGCATCGGGGACGCGCGGATCGGCGTCGCCGTACCAGTCCTCGTCGGTCGTGTCGTCGTCGGGCTCGTCCGTCATGGCATCACCGATTCAGGCCTGGGCCCTCGCGACATCGGTCGCACCGTCCTCGGGCGCAACGCCGAGGAAGTCGAGGATCGTCCGCTTGATCGACAGACGCGGCGAGAAGCCGAGCTCGCGCTTGGCCTTCGTTCCGTCCGCGACACAGAGGTAGAGCAAGAAATCGAGGAACGAGGGCGGTGAGCCGACCAGCTGGGTCGCCCACAGCACCTTCGACAGCTGGCGCGCGACGAGCTGCGGCATCGGCACCGGAACGCGGCCGAGCAGCGCGAGCACCGTCGTGTAGGGCAGGACGCCCTTGCCGACGATGTTGAACGCGCCGGTCGCGTGTGACTCGACGGCCTTCACGAGCGCGAACGCAGCGTCTTGCTCGTGGACGAACTGCATCAGCGGATCGTGCCCCATCATCACGGGTGAGACGACCCGCGAGAA
>Ga0153915_10003464_pt1 | contig 14492 bp, 11 predicted proteins | sample Opewatmetagenome_2_FD_107003 | JGI IMG/M metagenome (GOLD analysis project Ga0153915, IMG submission 107003) | Freshwater wetland microbial communities from Ohio, USA - Open water 3 Core 3 Depth 3 metaG | ecosystem: Environmental > Aquatic > Freshwater > Wetlands | place: USA: Ohio, Lake Erie...
GCCCTCATCCATTCAGCCGTGGTCTATTCCAAGGCACTCAAACGGAACATCCTGCTGGTTCGCGTCAACTACAAGACGGGAAAGGAAAAGCAAACCGTCAAGCTCTACTTCTCAACCGACCTGACACTTGATCCGACCGATCTGATCGATTATTACAGGAGTCGGTTCCAAATCGAGTTTTTGTATTCGAGACGCCAAGCAGCACACCGGGCTTTGCCAATCCCAGTCCAGGAGCGAGAACAAACTGGATTTCCACTTCAACATGGCACTCACGGCACTCAATGTGGCCAAGGTTGAGGACTGGCTCAGCATCCCAAAAGAAAGAAGGGAGGCGTTTTCCATGACTGACATCAAAACGCTGAACCACAACAGGTTACTCATCAACCGATTTTTTGACGTGTTCGGTATAAACCCGAACAAGGCGAAAAATCAACAACTATTCAAAGAACTCATCTATTACGGCACTAGAGCCGCTTAAATTTTAACCGAACTATTGAGTTATTTACACATTTACTTTTTCTTGAGAAATATATCATTAAAAACGGAGGAGCTTGAAAGTCCATGGTTAAAATAAGGAATGAAAAGGACAAGGACAAGACGTTCTGATTTTCTTCTTACCTCCATATTCTCCTGAATTGAACGTGATTAGACTATTATGACAAAGAATCAAGTATCAGTGGATAACTTGTGATGCCTACCTCAGTTTTCACAATCCCAAAGAACGCTTGTCGTTTGTACTCAACAAAGGCAGAACAAAGATAATAAGATCGCGGAAATCAAGGCTGGAAAGACCTATAAAAATTACAGTTGGAGCCATTAACTAAACGAAATTAATTGCAGTTTCAAAGTACATCAAGGCACAAGGCATTGGATGCCCTCATGGGCGTTTGTGTTTTCCTAATGATAGATATAACATAATTTCATACATGATAAAATATCCCGTTAATACAAAATAATTGAGACTAAAAAGGGCGTATACCAAACACAAAAGGGAATAATATTTTAAACGGAATAAATATCGCTTACTATAATCCTTCAGATACCATGATGTAAACCGATATGTTATTCCAAACTTACCTTTAGCCACTATTTCCATCATAATTGGCAAAGGAAAAATAAATAATGTAAGCATCAACATAGACAACAGACTGCCTTTTGAAACCAATAGCCAGGCTGATGTATATCTAAGCATCAAAAGTAACAGGTGCAAAACAAATGAAAGATGTCCCCTTACGGTGTTGTATAACGCATACACAAGCAAAATACTCCACGCAGCCAAAATGGCTCGAAGAGAACCCGTTGACCAGTCATGCTCCATCAAGACATAGAGTGTAATGAAAACAGCCAACAACAACCGGATCTCATAAATCGTTGATTTATGAGATAAGACATATGCCAACTCTTTATGATTAAGTCTCAATGTTGGATTTTTTTCTTTTCGAATTGTATAAGTATCATTCCATAAATATCCAACTTCATATAGACTGTAGACCAGTAGTGTCAGAAGTAGATAATCCATAACATGCTGCAGACTCCAATCATCAGCTAAAAGAAACAACAGCAAAGTTGGTATCAAGAATTCACCGAACCATTTTCCGATACCTCTTACTGATCTGCCCATACGAGTATGGTATGCGTAGATTAAGGGCATGTGAAAGGTAAAAAACATTCTAACCGATGTATTTCTTCGGGCCATAAATCTTAGACAAAAAAATAGTGTACATTCTTATGGTTAATCAACCTTTTCTCCCATAATGCCTTCATGTCTTTGCTTGAAATCACAAAGGCTAAATCGGATGCATTCAGAAGCTGACAATCCGATACATTGTCTGTAATAACTGCTGCATAAGGAGGAGTAATACCAAGACTCATTAAAAATGGAAGTTTTCGATTTAACAAATCATTTTTTATGACGCCCAAGCATATTTCTCTTTTATACGCTAATGCTGTTGCATAATAAGTAACAATACCCATTTCACCTGCTATTTTGGAAGCTATAAAATCCAATGTAGCAGAAACAATAATCACAGGGTGCCCCTCATTCTTAAAACGTTGAACCAACTGGATCACTTGCCTATTTTCCCTGGTTGACAAATAGTTTGTATAAAATTCATCCATAGCCTGTTGCAATCTTGAACGAGAATGGCCTTTCAGAAATCGTACCGCTAATATACGAGTCAGGTCCAAGCCGACACTGTAGATAATTGCCTTATTGAATGCTCGCCAAAAAAGATTTTTTGTAATCTTCCGAAAAGCCTTGTATGAGCTTTTGGATAGGTATTGATCCAAAAAATCAAACGTGGTATTAGAATTATACAAGGTACCACAAATATCAACCAAAACGGGCATCAATGGAACACTCATATAAATAGTTGTTTGAATAATGCATATGCGTTAGCCCAGGAAAATTTTGCAATATGCTCATGTCCGTTTCTTGCTAAAGTCATTCTCAATAAATCGTTCTGGATTAAAGTAATTATCGCATTTGCCATACCTTGTACATCACCCACCTTGACGATTAGAGCAGTTTCCCCTTGTGAAGCCATCGTTAAATAGCCCCCCGTATCAGTACAGACGACCGCACAACCACAAGTCATGGCTTCACCAAGCGTTAAACCAAAACCCTCATTATGGCTTGGCGCCAAATATATTGCCGACTCGTTGTACAAGGCGTTCAATTCCTCTTCGGAGGGAATTTTATGATATTCGATCCAAGACGGCAAACCATTCGGTTTTTTATAACTGCCAAACCACTTTGCCTGCAAGGCAGGATATTGCTTTTTAACTAGTAACAAAGCTTTGAGTCCATCATCACACCCTTTCAGTTTATGCTTATGATATAACATGACAACCTGTAAAGGGTTCTTATCAGGATAATCCACGTATTTAAACAAGCCGGGGCGATCAACACCGTTCTCAATCAAGGTTGCATGTTGTCCCAATTCTTTGGCCAAAGATAACAACCAGGGTGAAATAACGACTTTTCTCAAGTTGAAGGTCCATGTTTTGAGTACGGCCTCGCGTCCCCAATGCCAATCTTCAAGTGCCTGTATCAGATAAATTTTTCTTTCGACTGGTATCGATGTGCAACGCTCAAGATAATATGCCGTTTCGTTTGCTGTAACCACGTAAAAATCGGCCTCAGGAATCAAATGTTCATTTAAGGTGCGGACATAAATGGTATTGATACGTTTGTCCAAAGGAAACCAGCAATTAACACCCTTACGCTTAAAAAAAATATAATAAAAGAAATAGAAAATAAATTTAAATTTCCGCTTCAAAGAACTCTTCCAGAATAATAAAAATGAAGGATATACGATGGAAACGGCATAATTATCATTAACAAGTCTGTTAGCATACTCAAAAATCACTTTATAACCTCCAATCGGTATTTCACAATACTCTGGAAGGAGAAAGAGAATATGTTTGTTTTTTTTAATTTTCATTTCAATATTATCCATTTTTTTATGATTTAAGAAAAACATCCATGTTATTGTCATGAATCATATTGCGTTGTTTAAAACTTTCTATTCTGAGAAAATTGTCGTACTTAGTAAAAGAAACAGCCTTAATACGGACAACGTGATGCCTGTTTTCCATATAGACTCATCATTCATCTACTTCCCTGAATTGGTCTAAATAATTATACCTTGTTTTATTTCTATCTTCAAAACTTTCAATCCCAAACAACAAATTGTCATATTTTGTAAAAATATTGGAGTTCATAACCACCAATTTCATGGCACAATATATAAGCATCAGGAACATCAACAATGATTTATTAAATGTTTCCTTTACCAGTCGTATCAATGCCGGATATAGTATCCAATACGAAAAAACAAACAGCAAAGATAATCGTTCGACGACTACCATAACCTCTGAAAAGTAGAAGAATACGATAAAATATAATATATAAGCATTTATAAAGATGGTATTGCTCCTGTTTTGTTGAATCAATTTCTCCTGATTCAACAAAATAATCACATAAGTAACTATTCGTTCAATAAAACCCAAACTGAGGCCATAAGACTGACTATAAAAGTCTACGGCAAAATAGAGTTTGATTTGTACACTCAAACGGCCACCAATAATATCAGCTATCCACAATAAAACAGGTTGCAGATATTGAATGCGCAGCAATGCGGTCAAAAGCCCCAATCCAAAAATAGACCAGCTAATCCAACGGGGGAATGGTTTATGCAAGATAAAATAAAGAGGAAAGAAAACAATCGCGGTTGAATGGAATAATAAACCAATAGCATTAATCAACATATACGGCAACATACGTCGTTCCTCTAAATACTTCAACGAAAACAGGAACAGGAACATGGCTTTGATATTGCGCATCAAATTGATTTGTATGATAAGCCCTCCAAATACAAAGAACAAGAGAAAGCCCAAAGCATAATAAGGAGAATAACGTTTGATGAAATTGTGGAGCATCCAAGCATCAAACAAGGTATTCAGGAAGACCCAGACAAAATAATCAGGGACAATAGATTTAAGGAAAATAGTTAAATACAGGAATCCTGGTTCTATCCCGGAAACACCCAAGCTTATATCTGTTTCAAAGGCTTCCATGACAACATCGTTTTGTAATCCCGCAAAACCGTTGTCCCATATCGTTGGTAAATTATCAAAAAGAGTATAATACTGATACCAATCCGTGTAGACAAATCCACGAAATCCAAAAAAGAATACATATATGAATAGTGTAGCATACCTGATAAGTCTGGTGTCTTGGTCGTATTTCAGGCAACGGAATTCCCAGAAAATCAACCCGATAAACAACAGCATATAGGTCAAGTACGGTATGGAGTATATCACACTATTGGTTTCCATTTATCAAAGAGTTGGAGTTGAGATAGAGCATTTTCAATCTGGTACGCATTCTCGATTTTGTAAACATTAGAAAAAATGGATAAACCACACTGAAATAATCGCCATCGATTATTAATCGATGAGTATGTTCGAACACGACATTAAATACATCCATGGGTATTTCTGTATACTCAGGCAACAAAAAGACAATATATTTCTTAAACACCCTTTCCATTTATTGCTTCCATCAAATAGTTTCTGGCTGTTTTTTTCAACGCAGTCAATTTTTGTTGAGCTTGCTCATAATCAATAGTCAGTCCTGGCAGAGAAGCGGCCTCATCCACCAAGCGATCTTCCAATCCTAATAAGCCTAACAAAGAACGGACGCGGCCAGATTTGTTACTCATGCCCAACGCATAAAAAGGTTTGTTGAACATGATGGAAAATGCAACTCCATGAAACGAAGTCGAGATAACCAATTCAGCTGATTTCAGTAAAGACAACCATTCAAACGCTGAAGCATTTTGAACATACCTACTTCCCCACTTGAATGGATGCACATGTCCTGTTACTTCAACAACCTGCCATCCAGTTTTCTTTTCTAACTGTTTCACCAAGATAGTAGCTTGCCTGGAGGGCATCAGGTTATAATACAAGATATACCCACTTCGATTTACTGGTAAGCACTTGCTGAACCAAACCTCATCATCAAGCAAAAAAACCGGATCCAAGACAACAGGTATATTTCTTCCAGTCAATGGTTCCAATAATTCTTTCAATTCAACTTCCCGGACAGATAAAGCATCGAAATGAGCTAAATATTTTTTTATATCTTGGAGTTGTAAATTGGTCATGGTTAAAGCGCCCATGCTGGGAGCATAAGCTACCTTCTTTACGGTATCAGGTAAACCTTCACCCCAGTAGGTGGAGTCCAGTCCCTCATAGCCATAGATGATGGAATTCCACCAGATCTGGTCGCTCCCATATACCACACAATTCAAGGACGATAGTTTTGACAAGGATGCTTGATTGGGAAACAAAGGCTTTGGAGGCAGATTAAGGTATCGATGCATCTCTGACTCCATCTTGGATTTTTTTTGCTTTGAAAGATTATACACCAGCAACATGCGCCCCAATCGAGCCATGCGCCCTATCCATGAAACAGAAAAATTGAGCCGAAGTAATGCATAGGTATCGGCATGAGGTTTAGGCCAATAATCCACAAACATGACTTGGCGTTGCATGGATTCCAGAAACGTTTTCATGGCAAAAGCTTGCAAAAAAGCACCGTAATTGATGGCTCTATGAAACGTAAGTATGCCTATGTCGCCCTTTTCTTTGCTTGCTTTGAGTTCAATTTCTAAAACAGCCTTTGAACAGATTCGCTTCATAAATCGGACATAATCGTCAAAATGCACATCGGCTTCTGGATTTTTCCATGTATAACAGCCTAAATTGTAATCGGAAACGTATTGTTTAAAAGCACCTGCTCCATACACAAACAATAGTCCCTTTGTCAACAGTTTGCGTTTCAAACTCACAGAGGCAGGTAGCAACCTTAATCCCACCTTTAAAAGAAATATCACAAGCCACTTATGCATCGGGCTTGTAGATAGTATCCATTCTGAAAACGTCGATCCCAAATTCGGAAAATGGTGTTCCTGCTGTTCTTTTCTGAGCTGCTGATAACAATTAGCTTTTTCCTTTAAGACAGATGGATCCTCCTGCTGCTTAGCCCTGAAAACCACTTTGGTCACCACACCGTTGATGGTACCCGATTTCAAGGCTGAATTCCGGTGTACATACTGTAATTGTTCGTTCTTCAACCAAACAAACTGACTATTCTGAAGTACACATACCCTGGAGATCAGGGAAGATATCAAGCTACCGTAACAGCCAGCGTTGTTGATGGCTGCCCCACCAACAGTGCCGGGCAAGCCTATGAAGCCTTCATACCCTGCAATACCTTGCTTAATACAGAACCGAACCAGTTTGGCCATGGGAAAGCCACATTCACAGATGATGTGTCCCTGTTCCATAACCATACCATTCAACTTGAGGGTTGAAATAACCAATTCTGGATTGAAATTGTTGAGGAAATAGCAATTGGACGTATTACCTACCACAATGAAGGAATAGGCGTGTTTTTGACACCATATCACAACAGCTTCGAACACAGAGAGGTCTGAGGGCTCAATCCAACAACGAGCTACCCCTCCTCGTTTAATCCAAGTCCTGGTTTTCAGGTCAACATCCCGTTCATAAAAAATGGACTTGCTGTCAAGAAAAGTCAGGATGTCTATTTCTTTTTCCATGGATTCCATTTATTTATCCAGTTACGAAGCACCTGGTTGGACACGACACGCTCTCCCTTGGTGATTCCAATGACATAGACAAATAAGGCACAGGTCAACAAGTCTGTTGCCAGTACCAATCCCAAACGCACCCAGCCCGCTTCCAATGCCAGATGCACCAAATAGGTAGGGATGAAGACACCAAGCGACACGACTGTAATGGGTACTGCAATCTTAATCATATAATCCCTAATGCGCATGTGCAATAAACACTTGACAAAGGCCATCCGAGATATCTGCGAACAGAAAGCAATCACCAAAGTTACATACATGGTACTTTCAGGACTGTATCCCAACTTCAGAAAGATATAGGATACCGGCAAGTTCAGCAAAAGCAAACCGCCTGTAACCACTTGGTAGAGGCTGATTTTACCCGTAGCCTGCACCGCAGTCAGCAGGGGGCTGCTCAGGGATTCCAGCAAGGCGATCAACACGATAAGCTGAGTGAATATGACGGTATAATCAGGATAATCGTTCAACCAAACCGAGAGTAGGAAGGGTGTTTCAACCAATAAGGGAACGGCCAGCAGCAAAATCAAATAATAGGAAAACTTGGATGAACGGAATACCAGCGTCATCATACCCTGCCGATCTCCTGCGGCATACTGCTTGGTGATTTGTGGCTGTACAGCCATGAAAAAGCTGGTCACAAACTGAGTTATGGCCCCGTTAACCTGATAGGCAATAGCTCTGGCTGCGTTTACAATGGGACCGAAAAAAATATTCAGCAGGATGTTGACTCCCTGGTTTCTCAGTACTGCGGAAATAGTGCCAAAAAAATTCCATCCGCTATAGCTCATGATTTCCTTGAATTGTTGTTTGTTCCAGAACAAACGAATCCGGCTTGCCCGGTAATGGTACCGGCAATAGATGATGTAAAAGGAGGATGTAAACAAGGTAACCAGGCACATCAATACCGCGTACAACTTGAGTTTGTCCGCACTTACCATCACCAGCAAATAAACCATCAGCAACCTCAAAACAGACTCGACAACACTGACATAGGCATAGACATTCATCTTCTCATGGGCAATGATCATAGAATTGTAGGGAATGACCATCAGATTAACGAGAAAAGAAAGGACGGTGAGCTGGTATACCCAATGAGCGGCAGACATTCTGGCTTCGGGTATGACCAATTGAGTCTTTAGGAACCACAAACCGACGGTCTCTATCAGGATCAGGAAGATCAGGACAACACCTGAATATGTGATTAATGTCATGTTAAAATAACGGTTGAGTCCCTCCTGATCCTGACGCCCCAGTTCAAAGGAAAAAAAACGCTGTGAAGCAGATGTCATGGTTCCTATCAGGAAGGCAAACATGCTAACCACCCCACCCACCACACTGTAAATACCGTAATCTTCTGTACCTAAAGCTTTTAAAACGATTTTGACGGTAAATAGGTTCACCGCCAATATCAAAGCCAACCGTATGTAGAGAAAAAAGGCATTCTTTGCTATCCGCTTATTTGTATCGGTTACCTGCATTGAAATGCCTTCATCAGAAAATTCCATACATCTGGCTGAATTTAGGATGCCAACTTTTTTGAACCAGCCATCAACTTTTTTAGTTTCGGCATATTGTCATTAATAACAACAATAGCAATGCCAACAATACATCCCAATAACGTATAGACAAACAAAATCATGGCACGTTTTGGTTTATCTTTTTCTACCGGAACAACAACCGGTTTAATTATGGCAAAAACTGGTGTCTTTCTCTTCACCTGAATTTTTGATTGCTCAAGCGTTTTGGCTAATTCAGAATAAACAGAGTATGCAATATCATATTCCCCCTGAAGCCTGTCACGCTCTATCAAAGCCGTTGCGGTGGTGGAATTCCGGTTACGATCCACATGCCAGGCAAGCCGTTGTTGAGCATTCTCACATTCCTGTTTTTTCTCCTTAGCCCGTTTTTCAATAAAAGCAAGTTGCTCAGTGGCACTTTGAGTTTTATATTCAATAATAACTTCCTGCAGAAGCTCTTGTGCTTTCTTAGCCACTTCTGCCGCAAGTAATCGTTCGGGCATAACACAATCCAATGTCAGATATCCTTCTTTTTTGTTGATGGACAGCACCACTCGTCCTGAGAGAAACAGCATGATATCTGTCTCGTCCTTTGAATAAGAGTATATGGACTGTTTTCCTCCAACTCCGATATCTTTCGGTTTTTTCTTCAAAGATCCTTTTATCAAACCTGGTAATCCAATAGTATATTTCGCAAACGTTTCAAAAAAAGACGGCTTCTTGACTTTCGTATAATATTCCAGAATACTGACTGGATGATCTGCCTTTTCAAAAGAAAAGGGTATATTCATGAGTTTGGCCAAAAAGGGGCCCGACTCTACAATCTGAGGAAATACGACAGGAGATATTTCAGTACTGGACGAACTCATATCCAACTCAAAACCAGCGATTGCCGCCAAGGAAGAAAACTGTCCCAACCCGTTTCCAGATTCACTCTGAGGCAACATGGTTGTTGTTACCTTGAATTCTTCCGGCGTTATCAGGGCGATAAATAATCCCAGTACAGCACCAACACCCAAACTAATAAAAAGCACTTTCCTTTTAGCCCAAAGCAACCTGAACAGATCCATGAAGTCTATCTCATTGCGTTGTGCGTCATTTTTAGCTGAAACATTAACTTCGTTCATAACACGTGATATAATTATGGCATGACTGCCGCTATGGCAATGGCTAATGAGGAAAATGTACTCGCTATAGCCAGCCAGGTTGATACTTCTACTGCTTCTTTTTTCTCTTTAACAGGTACGACAATTTTACTACCTGGCTGTACAGCCGGGTATCGGGTAAAAATAAACTTCCTGGTAACCTTTGTCGTACCGTCGCTGTTCACCACGTATACTTTTCGTGGGTTAGCATTATTGCTGAATCCGCCGGAACGATCAATGTAATAATTAGCCTTCCTTCCATGTTCATAGGCCAGACCTACCGGATTTAAAATGGCACCACTCACGTATACTTCTTCAGAAACTTCCGGTATATAAAGCCTGTCTCCTTCCCTGAGGTAGTAGTTGAAAATACTGGTAGTGTCTTTTAGAATTTTATCAAGCTGCAACTCAACCCTGGATGTTTTCATCTTTTTTACACTCCTGAACATCAATGAATCCGTTTCGAATTGGTTTAATTCCTTACGCTCTTTATTTTGTCTTGTCATTATGGTGATTTCTTCTCCATTGCTAACGTTAAACCTATGCGTAGTGGTATCTTGTTCCTCTACTTCGACACGGCGATACAAGGATGCACCATTCACATACGCGTGTTCTGTCAAACCACCTGCGCGCTGAATGATATCGGATATACGCTCTTTTTTGGAATGGATACTGTATTGCCCCGGATAAAGCACCTCACCTTCTATACTGATTGTTTTTTGTTCAAAATAGGATGGTGCTTTACGCACGTAAACATAATCGAAGGGTGATAGTATAAATCGCTCGTCCTGATCACCAAGTCTCAGGTCACGGTTCACTTTAAACTGATACAACTGAATCATGTTGACCGTCTTTTTGGCCGCGTCATCGTAATTATGTCGTCTGGATACTTCAATGAAAGACTCGCTGGCACCTTCTTTCAGACCCCCTGCCTGAAAAATCAGGTCACTGATAGTCATACCTTCAAAAAAAGAAAATTTGCCGGTCTTCTGTACTTCCCCGAACATTCGAACGTAGCGTTCTTCTTTTAACGAAAAAATATCCTGAATAACGATGGAATCTTCCCGTTGCAGATCAACATCTGCCGTGTGGCTCAAAACATCACTGACATCAAAGGACAAGGCCGCGGGCGTCAAGTCTTTTTCGAGCCGGTAAATCAATCCGCGACGGTTAAAAGCATCTTCTTTGACACCTTGAGCTTTATCGATAAGATCAGATAATTTCATACCCTGACTCAACGCGTAGACACCAGGTCTCATGACAGCCCCTGTTATGAGAACACGGTTTTCATAACGTTCCAATACCTCTCCGGCTACAATGGAATCACCATTTTCAGGCTTGAACGAACCAAATTCTTCAGGTGTCACATCAACCATCATCCGCTGATTGTTTGTCACCCTGGAAATGGATATGGCAGATTTATAAGCATCCGGGGAAAAACCACCGGCATAAGTAAACAGTTTATCCAGCGTTTCCTCTTTTTTAGTCTCAAAGTATCCGGTTCGTTTAAATGCACCGGAAATTGTCACCCTCGTCTCATAAGCGGGCACAAGAATAATATCCTGATCCCTGAGCACCATATTGTTCTTCCCATCAGCATTGATCAGATACTCATAGACATCCAGCTCTTTAATGACCTTGCTGTCGCGAATAATCCGGATGTTTCTGAAAGATCCGTTTTCGTTCGGTCCGCCTGAAAGGTACAGAGCGTTAAATGCCGAAGCTGTAGCAGGCAGTGTGTAGGTTCCCGGAACCATGACCTCACCCACCACGTTCACTTTAATGGAGCGCATGCCGGTGATACTGACATCGGCCCAGGTATTCGGATTGGAACCGGCTAATCCGGAATAAATACCAGTCAGGCGTTTCCTGATCAGTTTTCTGGCTTCTTCGAAGTTAAGTCCCTGAATATGCACCGTACCTGCTTCAGGAATGAGAATGGCTCCATTGTTGTCAACAGTGACATTGTACGTTTGCTGACTGGCACCCCAGATACTGATGGTCAGTTCATCATTAACACCCAGTATATAATCTTTGGAAACCGGAATATTGACTGATGGCTCGAATGACAACTTATCTGAGTTGAAAAACTGAAATCCAAAGACTTTTTTTGCCTTTTCTGATGCTTCAAATTCGGCCTTGATGGAATACTCATACAATTCATCATTGGTCATTAACCAGACATCCTTTTCCTGGGCTTTTTTCCCGGTCGCAGCTTGTTCCGTAGAGGCGTCTTTCAGATACCGTTTTCTGACTTCTTCTATTTGCTGACTGGAAGCACCACGCGCTTTGGCTACTTCAATAACATCATCTACGGTCATACCCTGAGAGGTAGCCTGACTGACAAGTTTTTGAATTTGTTCGTCACTCAATTCGTTGGCATTGATAGACGATAAGCTTTGACCTTGTAATGGACAAACAATTAAACCAAGCAGGAGAACACATGTTAACAACCTAAATTTCATAAACATAGCTATATAATATTTTGTTTTCAAGTTTCTTACAGCATAAAAACTCCTCGCTCCCATGAGCTGGTATAACGGACAGAAGTCAATTCCGATGAAAGACATCTATTCTAATTAACTAAAGAAACGCTCCATTCGTTAAAAAATTGCCTGAATAAAGCATTAAATTCCCATATTTCATACGACTGATACAGAGGGATCTTTCAGGCTTAGGTCATTCATCGGCCAATTGGCCGCAAATATACACAATTTGGCAGGTAAAAAATAGAATAAACTGGCTATTTGAGCCTATCAGCCAGAGAAACCGGTAGATAAAAAGTTTGGGTTTTGTCCACGTAAACAACAACAGAGCTAAGCTGAATAGCTTTACCATTCAGGTTGACAACGTTCGAATCATCTGTTATTATCAATATATTCTCTCCGTTTTTTACCGTCAATACAGGATGTTTTGAAAGGCTATCGGTATTGATTGAACAAATCATGTTTCTGAAGACATCGGTATGTTTGGCAAAGGTGGTGGAAGTCAATGCTGGTAACTTACCTTCAAGTTTTAGCAATTGGCACAAATAGTCGTTGATTTCTACGTTAAGTCTGACACCTGTTGGTCTGGTGTTTTCCGGATGATAAACAGCCAGGAAAACTTCTTCGCCGGTATGTCCGTTCGTCGTGAAGCCAAAACAGGTGGAATCGGTCATGATTTTCGCGAGCAGGTAATTCAGCGTGATGCTCCGTTTGCGATGTTCGGCAGGCACAGGACTCTTGGTATAATCGCTGGTTTGATCAATCCAATTCAGCTGCTTCTCAGTCAGATCGATGCCTGTGTTTTCCCTGATAATGACAGCGGCCTGATCATGTGACGTTTCATTAAGCAGATTTGCCAGACCTTCTGCTGTTTTTTTGTACTGCAGTACATGTCCAAAAAGTTGGTTTTTAGTAAGTTTGTCATATCCGGGCATACGGCTTGTGCCTATGCTGATGCCACTGTTGCCATGGTCAGGTAAAATGATGACAGCCGTGTTGCCATGTTTTCTGGCATAATCAAGCACCACCTTGCAAGCCCTGTCGAACGCCAGAAAATCAGTCATCATGCCGACCGGATCATTGGCATGGGCAGCCCAGTCTACTTTGCTGCCTTCAACCATCAGGAAAAAGCCTTTCTTGTTTTTAGACAACATGCTGATAGCTTTGGCTGTCATCTCTTCGATGGATGGCGTCTTTTCCGGATTCCGGTCCAGATCATAGGGCATGCTTGTTGATCCAAATAAGCTCCAAAGTTTTTTACCATTAAATGCCCTTAGCCCGTTGATCGTATCCAGCTGAACTTCATAGCCGTTATCAGTCAGGTACTGTTGCTGGTCTTTTTGCAACAGATCGACACCCCCTCCAATAACAACATCCAGGTTGTTATGCACCATCTGGGATGCAATACTGGTGTAATCGCCCCGGGAATAACTGTGTGAAGAACAATCTGCCGGTGTGGCATGCGGAAACTCACAGGTAAACACCAAACCAGTCGATTTGCCGTACAGCAGTTTTACAGCTTCCAATACCGTCACCATTGGCTGATAAGCTTTGCTGGAATCAACATTCAGTATATCATTTTCGCCTCCATACGGGGGATAAGTTGCAACAAAACCGGTGCGTGAAGGTTCTCCTGTCATGTAACAGGAAGTCGTTGGAGCAGAATCACCAATGGGTGCGTTGGAGGAGAAGGTACGAACCGTACCGCAAATATAGGGATCGATGTATAAAGCTGGTTTCTCCGGATGCAACAACCACTGATACCAGCGGGCGGCCGAGATAGTGGCCAGAGAACAGCCATCGGGAATCATCAGGATGACATTTTTGACAGGACGGGCCGGACGGTCTTCCCGCCCGGTCGTCTGGTCAATTTGTTGTATGACAGTCGCTTTATCGTTATTCCCGGCTAGGGCAGGTGTCTGGCCAACAACCAGCAAAACGGCCAGAACAACCGTTGGTACTATGTTTCGACTCGCACCATAATAATCAGATAAAACGCTCATAATCTTTTAATTAAATATACATGTTCAGGATAGCCTCATACAGCTCCTGCTTACCGCTGATCTGTTTTGGCCTACCTTTGGACTTGGCATACGCGTAAATGTCTTCCAAAGATAACTTTCCTTCTTCAAAATCCTTGCCTTTTCCGGTATCAAA
>Ga0153915_10003466_pt1 | contig 14489 bp, 14 predicted proteins | sample Opewatmetagenome_2_FD_107003 | JGI IMG/M metagenome (GOLD analysis project Ga0153915, IMG submission 107003) | Freshwater wetland microbial communities from Ohio, USA - Open water 3 Core 3 Depth 3 metaG | ecosystem: Environmental > Aquatic > Freshwater > Wetlands | place: USA: Ohio, Lake Erie...
ACATTTTGGCCTCCTTCACATAAATTTTGTATTGATTTATAATCATTTTACTGATAAATTTATCTCTGTAAATATCAATATAATACTGTTATAGTGCCCATCTAGTATAGGCATTTTAATACCAATTTAATACCTATAGAGTACTATAAATTTACTCGAAGCAAGAATATCACACATGTCCGATCCAAAGATATTCAAGACTACAGGTTCCATACCTGAGCATTTTGATCCTCGTGAGTGGCTTTCACTTCTCTGGCGAATCCCGCACAATATAGAAAGTGATCCGGAAAAAATAGAGATTGCGCTCCGGGAACGCATTAAGGAACTGAATTGTCTTTATGGAATTGCACGATTAGCTGAACGCTACTATGATTCTATGGAGAGTTTCCTGGCGTGTCTCGTAGATTTTCTTCCCCTGTCATGGCAGTATCCAGAGATAACCTGTGCACGGATAATCTTTGAGGATCACACATACAAGAGCAGAGAGTTTAAAGTGACAAGATGGCGGCAGTCATCACCAATTCTCAAGTACAATGAACCAATAGGAGAGGTGGTGGTCTTTTACCTGGAGGAGAAATTAGCCGCAGATGAAGGCCCCTTTTTGAAAGAAGAGAGGGCTTTACTGGACGAGGTGGCCCGGCGAATAGGCGCCATTGCCATAAGGATTTCTGCAGAAGCGGATCTTCATGAAACAAACAAACAACTGACATTAGAGAGACAAGCGCTCCAGGAGGCGAATGCGGCACTGCGCACTGTTCTCGCGAAAATAGAAGAAGAAAAGCAGAGGATTTATAAGGATGTGCAGGTAAATATCGAAAAGATTATTATGCCGATTCTCCATGCACTATCGTTAGAACTCCCGAAAGGTCAACGGAAATACATAGATATTCTGAGAACCAACCTGGAGGAAATTACCTCTCCCTTTATTTCCCAATTTTCTCATGCGTATCACTCATTGAGTCCCACCGAGGTCAATGTCTGCAATATGATTAAAAACGGTATGCGGACGAAAGAAATCGCTCAACTCCGGGGAGTCTCCGTGGCCACCATCAACCGCCACCGGGAACATATCCGCAGGAAGCTTAAGATCAGCAATTGTGATGTAAATCTTACTACTTACCTGCAATCGATCAGATGAAGTAAGGATAGCGTTATCTTTATGTATCTGTTATGAAACCCCTTCAATATCCAGCCAGCGTTTGTAGGTATACATTCCGGCGAGTACTTTCACGGCACGCTCGGGCGTGAGGAAGGATACCCCTTTATAAAGACTTCCCTCTATGTCTGTAATAGTGCGGGTATTTTCATCGGAATGGAGGCTGACACCTAATATCGGTTTTCTGTACCTTTCCATCAGACAAACCACGTGTTCATTGTAACTGAGCTCAAACTCGGCCAGCCGGTGCGGTATCTTCTTTAAGAATTCTTGGTTGGCTGCGTGATCAACAACGAGGGAAGATTCAATCATTCGATGGATTAATAGCTGTCTCCCGAGAATACCCAGGTGAATTACCGCATCACACCCATCCCATTTTACTAACTCCTCCACCAACATCAGGGGAATGGAGAGATCCATTTCTGCGACCAGGTCGACAGGGTTGGAGCGGCTCCAGTACGGAGGGAGAACCCTGTCAATCCGTGCAATAATAGTAGGCGAAAGTTCAGGCACCTCCAGACCATGCTCAGTACAGAGGTCGGCGGTAACAACTCCCCAGCCTCCCCCTAATGTCATGATGGCGACCCTTTTACCCTTGGGCAGGGGCAATGAGGAAAATGCTGCGGAAAGATCGAGGAGATCCATTGATGTATCTCCCAGTATGACCCCCGCTTGGCGGCATGCGGCCTCGAAGATTTTGATATTGGAGGCCAATGCTCCTGTATGGCTGGCGGCAGCGCGGTTGCCTGCCCGGGTACGGCCGCCCTTCAGCATGAGGACCGGTTTTTTACGGGAAACCCTCTTCGTTGTCTCAAAAAAACGCCTGCCGTCTTTGAGGCTTTCTACATACAGGACTACCGTTTTCGTCAGGTCATCGAATTCAAGACTGCCCATATAGTCCTCCATCGTGATCATCGCCTCATTTCCGGACCCTATAAATGCGCGGATGCCGATTCCTTCACTTTCAGCAAATGCTAAAAGCTGTGTCCCCAGATTACCGGATTGCGCTACCAATGTGGTCGATCCGGGCTTGGGCCGCACATGCTGATATGTGCAGAATAAATTTTCATGGGGATTGCATATCCCCATCGTATTGGGCCCAAGAATTATAATACCGGCTTCGCGTGCCTCTCCCACAAGCAGTTCTTCCAAGCGTGCGCCCTTTTTCCCGGTTTCGCTGAAACCGGACGTTACTAAAAGCACACTGCGGACACCCTTATCCTTTAGCTGAGGAATCAGATCAATGACTTTTGCCGCGGGAACCATCACCACGGCAAGGTCCACAGGGCCGGGAATATCCTTCACAGATTTGTATACAGGCCTCCCCGCGATCTCATTGCCCTTTGGATTGACCAGATAAATCTGCCCTTTGAAATTTCCGGCGACGACATTGGTGAAAAGGACATATCCCCATTTGCCGAATGTGGCAGATGCGCCGACAAACGCAACGGATCGGGGACAGAAAAGATTCCGGATAGCCTTCTGATCTAAGGGCGCACGTACAGGCCTTTGCAGAGGTATATCACCTAAAATAATCAGTGCATCCACCGCAGTCATGCGTCCATCAGGACTGACAAGCAGGGGGTTGACATCGACTTCTCTCACTTCCTGATGTTCTATGCTCAGACGGGATAGACCGACCAGGGTGCGGACAAGCTGTTCCCTGTTGACTGCGTGCTCGCCGCGAAAGTTCCCCAGAAAATCAACTGCCCGGATTTCATTTATCATGTCGTGCGCATGTATTTCATCGAGGGGCGCAACTCGAAACACCACGTCACCCAGCGCTTCGGCAAAGACACTACCAAGGCCAAACATAACGACCGGCCCGAATTGGGGGTCGTGAAACAGCCCTGCCATGAATTCCCGTTTTCCCTCCACCATGGGCTGTATGAGAAACCCTTCAAGGTCATCGCCGGCAGCCTCCATTATTTCCCCAGCCGCTTTTCGGACATCGTCAACGCTTTTCAAATTCAGCTTCACGAGGCCACGTTCAGTCTTGTGTGTCAGACGGGTACCAAGACCTTTCAGAACTACGGGGTAGCCTTTCGCCTCGGCTTGTACAATTGCCTCGTCCAAACCTGTCGCGACAACCTCATCAACGACAGGCACGCCGTAAGTCCTGAGCAACGCCTTCGCTTCTGCCTCTGCTAACGCAAACCTTCCTTCTGATTTTGCCTTCCTGATCAGTCCCGTGGCGTCCATACGCACTCCCTACTCATATCACTGCTGAATGATTGTAAAGCTGTTTATCACATAGGAATGCAGAGCGCAAATACCTTATCGAAAAAAAACAGAACGATACCAATAGATTGACATTTTCTAATAATAACTTTAATATTAAATAAACGAGCTGACTCAAAACATTCTTAGCGGCATTAGTCATCCCGTGCGTTACCCGGAAAATATGGATTCCCACTTCCGTGGTAAACCATTATGCGCCGTAGTTGCACTGTAAAGGCATGAAAATATAATATCATTCCCTCGAAAGAGGGAATCCAGAATTAAAATCACTGGATTCCGGATCACGTCCGGAATGACAGCAAAATTCTATTTTTGCAGTAATGACACTTAAACAAGCTTTGGGGAATAAATCCCCGGAGATTAATAAAGCAAAGGAGGTTTAATGATGTTGGAGTATATGAGAAAAATGGCATTAGCCGGTGCGGGGCTGGCCATTATGACAACGGAAAAAATCCAGGAAATTATGGATGAACTCGTCAAAAAAGGAGAGATGACAGAGAAAGAGGCGAAAGAAACTGTTGATGAGTTTGTGGAAAAGTCAAAAAAGGCAAAGAAAGACCTGGAAGAAAAGATGGAGCAATTTGTAACCGGCTTCCTGAACCGTATGAACATCCCCACTAGAAAAGAGCTTGATGACATAAAGGAAAGACTGGCACGGTTGGAAAAACCGTGAAAATAGCAGGAAATAATCCATGCGCATCCGCAAGATAGGAATTGTTTCACGTACATATCGGCACATAAACCGCTATCGTCAGATACTTGCCGTGTTATTCAAGTACGGATTCGAAAGTCTGATCGACAGGCTCCATCTTGGCCAGTACTTGGATATCGGGATGCGGATGATTTCCCGTAAACGTCGCGAGCGTGCTGAGATACTGAGCAGGTCTGAGCGTCTGCGCATGGCTTTTGAGGAATTGGGTCCCACATTCATTAAAATGGGGCAAATCCTCTCTACCCGTCCCGATCTAATCCCCGTGGACTTCATCCGGGAGTTGGAAAAGCTGCAGGATGATGTACCCCCGTTTCCCTATTCCCAAGTGAAGGAGATTGTGGAGCGAGAATTGCGCGCTCCCCTCGATGAGGTTTTTCTCCACTTTCATCAAATTCCCCTGGCGGCGGCATCCATCGCCCAGGTTCACCGGGCGCAACTGAAGACAGGGGAAGAGGTTATTGTCAAAGTACAGCGCCCCGCGATACGCAAAACAATTGAAGTGGATCTGGAGATACTCTTTCATCTGGCTACACTGATTGAAAAATACCTCGAGGAGTTGGAAATATATCGTCCTACAAAGATTGTGGAAGAATTTGCCAGCACCTTGGAGAAGGAAATCGATTTCAACGTTGAAGCTGCTCACGTGGAACGATTTGCCCGACAGTTCTTGGGCAACGACTCCATTTATGTTCCCTGGATATTCAGACAGGCAACTACAGAACGCATCCTCACAATGGAATATATCGAAGGGATCAAAGTATCCGATATCGCCATGTTGGATCAGAAAGGGTATGATCGGAAGATCATTGCGTCCCGCGGGGCGGATCTTATGCTCGAACAGATCTTTGAAAATGGTTTTTTTCATGCCGATCCCCATCCCGGCAATGTGTGGGTTCTACCGGGCAACGTTATTTGTTATCTTGATTTCGGGATGATGGGGACTGTCAACCGGCAATCCAGAATCAACTTTGCGAATATGCTTTATGGTTACGTCCTCCGTGACGAGGTTAAAATCACGGACGCCGTGCTGAAAATTGTGGAGTGGGCGGAAGAACCGGATCGCCATGCCTTGGAGAGGGACATTGCCAGTTTCATGGAGTTGCATTTCTATAAGCCCCTGAAAGAGATACGTATGGGGGCTCTTCTCCAGGAATTCATGGGACTGTTTGCCCGCCATCGCTTGCAGCTGCCGCCGGATATTTTCCTTGTGGTGAAAGCTCTGACGGAAGTCGAGGGTGTCGGCCTTATGATGGATCCGGATTTCGACATGTCTAAAAAGGTGGAGCCCTTTATAAGACATCTGCAGATGGAAAGGATACGCCCGAAATGGTTGTTCGGTGAATTACTTGAAACCAGTGGGGCGTTTATCCAACTCCTGAAATCAATCCCTGAAGATCTGCACGATATTCTTATCCAGATCAAGCAGGGGAAATCGCGCATCCGCTTTGAACACCGGGGGCTGGAGAATTTTATCTTTGAAATGGACAGGTCGTCAAACAGGATCGCTTTTTCCCTCATAATTGCCGCGATCATTATCGGATCATCTCTTATTATCACCACGAACCTGGGACCCCATCTCTTCGGATTTTCCATGCTGGGTCTCGTGGGATACACTATCGCCGGCTTTTTAGGACTCTGGCTTTTGATATCCATTTTCCGTTCGGGGAAGTTGTAATAAACCTTCATTTCCTGCGGGGCGCCACAAGGCCATGAAACTTGTCCCCGCCCCCGATAAAAGCATTCGAGGGCAGGCTCCAGAGGGGAACCAGACTGAATACCGGATATGTCCTACTTTATAAAAGGGGGATTCAAGGGGCTTTATAAAACAGAACAAATTCCCTCAGGCCTTGTTTGATGCTGTGTCGCAATACCTTTCCTGTCATTGCGGTGAGCCGAAGCCCCGAGCGAAGAGTGGGGGGACCGAAGGGAGCGTGACAATCTTTGTATTTTTAATAACTTCTGAGATTGCTTCGGTCGTTTCACTCCCTCGCAATGACGTTATGACACAGTCCGTTTGGCATAGGGGGAAAGTGAGAGGAGGAAGAATAATGCGGTTTCGCAAGGCGGGGAAGGTTACAGAGCGCCTCTGGCACTTAGGCCGTGAGGAGGCAGGAGTCTACATTCTTGAAGGACGCAACGGCATGATCTTGATCAACGGGGGGATGAGTTTTATCCTTCCCGATGTGCAGGAGCAGATGAAGACATTCGGGATCGACGCGGAAAAGATCAGGAAGATATTGATTCTTCACTCGCACTTCGATCATGTGGGAATCGTCCCTTATTTTACACGAAACTATCCGGGGATCCAAGTTTATGCCTCGAGACAGGCATGGGAGATCCTGGCAAGGCCCAAGGCCATTGAAATAATAAACAGCTTCAGCCGGCTCAGCGCCAAACAGGTCGGGCGTGAAGGTATCTTTGATTCCTACGATCTCGATTGGCGCGATGATATTACAGGTGTCACGCTTACGGAAGGTGATACAATCGACCTGGGTGATGTTACCCTGTCGATTTTAGAGACCCCGGGCCATTCCAACTGTTCCGTTACCGCGTTTGAGCCTGATAGAAAGGCCTTGTTTGCCTCCGACGCCGTGGGAGTTCCCTATGGGGACTTCTGTTTTCCCTCCATGAACACCAATATCACGCAGTATCTGGAGAGTCTGGAGAAACTGAAGTCATTGCCGGTATCCTATGTCTGCGCGGACCATTATGGATATATCACCGGGGATGAGGCTGTCCGTTTTATCGACCTGACCATCGAGGAAGGCTGCAAATGGAGGGCTATTATGGAAGATATATACCGCAGTTATAACGGGGATATTGATGCCGCGGGAAAGGTCATCACAAATTATTTCTATCAACAGATGCCTGATTATTTTATCACGAGGGAAATTCTGGAGGGTGTCTTCAAACAGATGTTAAAGTTTATCGCGAAAAATTTGTGAGGATGATGGCAATAGCGGCCCGGGCAACAATAAAAACCCCTTCTAAGGACTTCACTGCCCTCATAAGGGGTTAATAGAAGCTGCTGATGCCGTCTCGTCTTTAACTGGGGTCACGTTGCCTAAATACTTGGTCTTTAAACGGGTGGCAATCACCACTAAGACCCTGCGGCTCTTTTTCAAAAATCGCCTCCAGAAACATGACTCATTACGTGCATCGCAGCCTTCAATTACTATATACCGCTTACTTTGAAGATTGTCAAGGAGAAGAAAAGAACCTTTTGATAGGTTCAAAAAGAAGCCGAATTGCTCGGCATATATTACACCGATTGAGTTACGAAGAATTGAAGATCGGATAAGTACTCCCAATGAAGAAAAAGCTGAAATTAGACGAGGTGGAGTTTGATCGCGTTGTAAAAAGAGCAATCAAACGCATCCCACCGGAAATACGGGATCATCTCAAAAATATTATCATTTCCGTCCAGAAGCGTCCCTCACGAGAAGTTCGTGAAGAGATAGGCCTTAATCGGAATGAGCCCTTGCTGGGTATGTATAGTGGCACGTCACTCCTGGACCGTTCCGTGATGTATCCGCCTCTTTATCCGGATAGCATTATTTTATTTCAGGAACCTTTAGAAAAAATGTGCGAGACTATTGAAGAACTGGAAGAACAGATCGAGATTACCGTAGTGCATGAAATCGCGCATTTTCTTGGATTCAGCGAAGAAAGACTTGCGGAACTCGGATATGGTTGAGTGGATACAAATCTGTTACAGTTCAGACTATTCTGTGATCGAGGAGTCCTAATCTCATGCTTCAGTTTAGAAAAAAATATCCTTCGGAAATATAGCTTATTGTTTCCGTTGCCGCCGTGCAGTAACCGTCTCTCCCCCAATTCCCCAATTGTCCGTATCGATTTCCTCAATGACTACTACTGTTGTCTGAGGATTTTTCCCCAGGACATCCACAAGAAGCTGTGTCGCACCACGCACAAGCGCAGCTTTTTGTTCCGGGGTAACTCCTTCCTTTGTTATCTTGATATTTACGTAGGGCATAAATCTTCCTTTCTGACTTCATGTTACCCGCGCATTAATGATTGTTCCTCATAAAAGGACAATTAACTACCTTGTACAATATTGTACTTTTTCTATAAAGATATATCATAATTGTGTTACTAGAAAAAGCGAGTATATAAACGTGTAAATACGATTGACATACAGGGCTGACTTCTTTAATATTGCCCCGGTCAAAAAGGAAATTTTGCTAAGAGTAAGAAGGAAGTATCGAAAATAATCATGGTAATGCCCGGCAAAGAGAAAGATATAAGATACCATACAATACTTCTTCTCATTTTCGGCATAGTTTTTATCTGGTCCATGATTAGTCCGAAGGATTATTTTACATGGTTTTTGGAAGTGCTCCCGGCGATTATCGGTGTATTGGTGTTGATACTTACTTTCAAGCGATTTCCGTTTACAAAATTTACGTATGCGCTGATTTTACTACATTGCTGCATTTTAATGGTAGGCGGCCACTATACATATGCAGAGATGCCGTTATTTGACTGGATCAAAGAGGTTTTTCATCAATCGAGGAATAACTATGATAAAGTAGGACACTTTGCGCAAGGGTTTGTGCCGGCAATTATTAGCCGGGAATTGCTGATCAGAATGAAAGTTATTAATGGGAAAGGATGGTTACATTTTGTAGTACTATCTATATGCGTGTCGATGAGTGCAGCGTATGAATTTATTGAGTGGTTTGCAGCGTTGATCATAGGGGAAGCATCAGACTCATTCTTAGGCACTCAGGGATATGTATGGGATACTCAATCGGATATGTTATATGCAACGATAGGAGCAATAGCTGCGTTGATTTTACTAAGCAAAATACATGATAAAAAAATTAATGAGATTGCCGGTTGTGAAAAGGATAGAGGGTAATCTTAGAGATCGGCGCTACTATTTTTTTTCTTCTTTGCCCTGTAAAGCATCGCATCCGCCTTTTTGAGAAGGGACATGACATCATCATCCGCTCCGTCTTCTATGCATGATAATCCAACGCTTATGGAAACCTGGATCGGGATGCCTTCAAAGTCCAGGGTATGATTAATAAAAAAAGACTTCAGACGATTCGCAAATTCATTCGATGCGTTAAGAGGTGTATTAGGAAGAATTATGATGAACTCATCGCCTGCAAATCTGGCGACGACATCGCTTCCGCGCGTCATGCTTAACAAATGCTTCGCCACATATATCAATACATCATCACCAGCTTTATGACCGTAGCGGTCGCTACTATATTCATATTGATAATGCAACGTTTGGATAAAAATGTTTGGAAAACTACCATTCCGTTTACATTCCGTTCCTTTATATGGTACATTCCGACGCTAATCCTATTGACACAAGGAGAGTTACATAATGAAAGTTTCCGCCTCCAGTATCTGGGCATCCGTCAGAGAGATCAGACAAAAATCGCCGGTAGTTCACAATATCACCAACTACGTTGTCATGAACAATACGGCCAATGCACTGCTGTGTATCGGGGCCTCACCGGTTATGGCCCATGCGGAAGAGGAGGTGGAAGATATGGTAAGCATTGCCGGCGCTCTGGTAATTAACATCGGGACCCTGAGCTCCCACTGGATACGGGCGATGCTTCGCGCTTCATATCAGGCAAAAAGGATGAATATCCCGATCGTTCTAGACCCCGTCGGCGCGGGGGCAACAGCCTACCGTACCAGCTCAGCGAGAGAATTGCTTGAGGAAGTCCCGCCTGCGATCATCAGAGGTAACGCTTCGGAAATAATGGCTCTTCTTAAAGAAGATGCGAAAACTAAAGGGGTAGATAGTATCGCCTCCTCTGATGCGGCAGTAGAAGCCGCCCGCCATCTCAACAAAATATACGCCAGCGTTGTGTGTGTGAGCGGTGAAACGGACTATATCATTGACGGGGATGATGTAACGAAGGTCATGAACGGCCATCCTATGATGACCAGGGTCACCGGCATGGGCTGTATCGCCACCGCCATATGTGGCGCTTTTGCTGCCGTCAACCATACGTTTGCCGAGGCGGCAGCCCAGGCAATGGCCGTTATGGGTATTGCCGGGGAAATCGCCGTAGAGGATGTACCAGGACCGGGGAGTCTGCAGGTCCGCTTTCTCGATGCCCTTTATAGGCTTTCAGAAGAAGATATAAATCGTTACCTCAGAATAGATGGTTGACATGCGAGGCCTGTACCTGGTTACGGACCGTACATTATGCGGTCACAGATCACTAGAATATGTGGTAAGTCAAGCTCTGAAAGGCGGGGCCGCGTATGTACAGGTGCGCGAAAAAGATGTACCAACACGTTTTTTTGTGGAAGAGGCACGGAGAATAAAGGAACTTACAGGCCGATACGGGGTACCGCTCATTATCAATGACCGCCTTGATGTGGCTCTTGCCGTGGAAGCCGGGGGAGTCCATATCGGCCAGGATGATATGCCGTATAAAGCAGCGAGGAAACTCATGGGGCCGCACGCTATCATCGGCCTCTCTGTGGAAACCTGGGAGGACGTAGTGAGGGCGCAGGAATTAGACGTCAGCTACCTCGGCGTCAGCCCCGTTTTTGCAACACCGACGAAAACCGATACAAAAGGGAATTGGGGCTTGGAAGGACTGGCCAGAATCAAAACCTATTCGCGCCACCCGCTCGTCGGTATCGGCGGTCTCAATGCATCGAACGCTGCGGATGCGGTGATGGCGGGCGCCGATTGTATTGCCGTCGTTTCTGCAATCTGCGCGGCCCCCGATCCATTACAGGCCTCCCGCGAACTCCATGACATCATTCAGGCTGCGCTGGAAAAAAGATCGATGTAAAGGGATTCTTCACTCATGGCGCTGAAAAAGCTCGTAATCTTCGATTACTCAGGGACCCTCAGTCTGGAGTCCACGTTGTTCGCCAGGCCTGACTACTTAATGAAGCAACTCAAAGAGAGCGGATTAATGGACCTGGGAATCGAGAACCCTGATGCATTCTGGAGTGACATCGTCAACCCCACCTGGCAGGAAGGGAGCACAACACCCGCGGGCTATAAAAAAGTCATAGGAGACAGGATCAGCGCCACCCTCTATCAAAAAATGTTTATCGTTTCGCGCGCGCAGATTTCTGATGCGTCGTCTTCTTTTGTAGACAGTTATCTGAGCCACTCCCGTATTGATCAGCGCTGGCGGCCTATCCTGCATAAATTACACGGCCATCCTTCCGTTAAAGTAATCATTGCGACGGATCATTACGCCGAAGCAACCGGGTATATTATACGATTTCTTCACGAATTACGGATTCAGGCAATGGCGGCAAAAGATGCCTTTGCCGATCCAGACAGTACGGGAATAGTCGTGGCCTGTTCTGCAGACCTCGGTGTCCACAAGACCGATTCACGGTTTTGGGAAATCTTGAAAACCGGCTTGAACTTAAGCGAAATAGGGTATGTTTTGCTTATTGATGATTTCGGATACAACGAGCAGAAGGGAAACAGCTATGGTACAAGCGAGAAGGTGGAACAGAGAAAAATCGATACCGTCAAATTGTTACAGGAGGTGTTTTCGGCCCAAGTGAAAACCGTTCCCTTTATGATAGGAGATGGTGGTGAAAAAGCCTTTGACGAACTCATAAGACAAACATCCGAGATAATTGACCGTTATCTCGCCTATTCAGATCCCTCCCTTTTCCAAAGGGGGGAGACATAAAATATATATTTATACTAAATGAAGGAGATTATAAGGATAAATGGCGAATGAAACGACAAAAGTAATCTACTCCATGATCGGGGTAGGCAAGTATTATGACAAGAAGCCGGTTTTAAAAGATATCTATCTTTCCTATTTCTACGGTGCAAAGATCGGTGTCCTCGGCCTTAACGGCTCCGGCAAGAGTTCTCTCCTGCGTATTCTGGCGGGAGTGGATCAGGAATTCAACGGCAAGACGATCCTTTCTCCCGGATATGCCGTAGGGTTTTTAGAACAGGAGCCGCACCTGGATGACACAAAAACGGTGCGGGAAATCGTGGAGGAGGGGGCACAGGAGACCGTCGCCCTGATCAATGAATTCAACCGGATCACCGAGCAGTTTAACGAACCCATGTCGGACGAAGAGATGAACAAACTTATCGAAAAACAGGGAGCCGTACAGGAGAAGCTCGATACTCTCGATGCATGGGATCTTGACGCGCGTCTGGAAATGGCCATGGACGCTCTGCGCTGCCCCCCCGGAGACACCCCGGTGAAGGTGCTTTCCGGCGGGGAAAGGAGGCGTGTGGCGCTCTGCCGGCTCCTGTTGCAGAAACCGGACATACTCCTTCTGGACGAACCGACTAATCACCTTGACGCCGAAACGGTCGCCTGGCTGGAGCATCACCTGCAGCGCTATCCCGGCACGATCATCGCCGTTACCCACGACCGGTATTTCCTCGACAATGTAGCAGGTTGGATCCTGGAACTGGATCGGGCTCAGGGTATCCCCTGGCAGGGAAACTATTCATCCTGGCTGGAGCAAAAGCAGAAACGCCTGCAGGTGGAGGAAAAAAGAGAAACTGAACGGCAGCGGACACTCCAGCGCGAACTGGAATGGATACGGATGTCGCCGAAGGGGAGACATGCGAAATCAAAAGCCCGCATCAATTCCTATGAGTCGCTTCTCAAACAGGAAACAGAAAAACAGGCGAAAGACCTGCAAATCTATATACCTCCAGGAACGCGATTGGGCAAGGTGGTCATTGAGGCCGAAAATGTGAGCAAGGCATATGGCGACCGTCTGTTAGTGGAGAATATGTCCTTCGCCCTCCCTCCCGGCGGGATTGTAGGAATTGTCGGCCCGAACGGCGCGGGGAAAACTACTCTGTTTAGAATAATCACAGGTCAGGAAACGCCGGACTCCGGAACGATCAGGATCGGGGAAACAGTCAAACTGGCATATGTGGATCAGAGCCGTGATGTTCTTGATCCCGATAAAACCATCTGGGAGGTGATCTCCGAGGGTAACGACACAATCCGTCTCGGGCATATCGAAGTTAACTCCCGTGCTTATGTGGCGCGATTCAATTTTTCCGGTACGGACCAGCAGAAGAAGGTCGGCACTCTGTCCGGGGGCGAGCGGAACCGTGTCCACCTGGCGCGGATGCTGAAGGAAGGGGCCAATGTGCTCCTCCTGGATGAACCGACAAATGACCTCGACGTGAATACCCTGCGGGCCCTGGAAGAGGCCCTGGAGGAGTTTGCCGGCTGCGCGGTGATTATCAGCCACGACCGCTGGTTTTTAGACCGTATTGCCACCCATATCCTAGCCTTTGAGGGGGATAGTAAAACAGTCTGGTTTGATGGAAACTACTCTGAGTATGAAGCGGACAGAAAGGCCCGCCTCGGTGCCGCCGCCGATCAGCCACACCGGATCAAGTACCGGCAGTTGACGAGGGTATAGTTGTTTTGTCCAATGAAGGCTATAGAAAGGATACAATTGTGAGCAGGCTGCAAAATATAATCTGGGAATCTGGTCGAATCATCGGCTTCTTGATAGGGGTGTTGCGTCGCTTCAAGCGTAATCAGGGTTTGCTGTTATCCGGCGCCGTCGCCTACTACACCCTTCTGTCATTTATACCCTTAACGATCCTGATCCTGATTGTGCTGTCTCATTTTGTTGGGGAGGAACAACTGTTCACCACCATATCGACGTACATGGAAATGGTACTGCCCGGCTCTGCGACGATTTTGACCGAACATGCGCGGGTATTCATCGAACACCGCAACGTGATTGGTATTATCGGATTACTGATAATGCTGTTTTTCAGTTCCATTGCTTTTACGACGCTTGAGAACGCCATGTCGGTGATCTTTTTCCATCGTGTGAGAATTTTACGCCGCCACTTTTTGACGTCTGCCATTATTCCTTATGTGTATATCATTATACTGGCGCTGGGGATATTGTTGGTATCGTTCATTGCAGGAGCATTAGAGACACTGGAGGACATGAAATTGGTAATTTTCGGATGGGGATTGAGCCTTAAACGTGCTCCCGGGATTGCGTTGTATGTAATAGGGATGATCGGGGAGGTCCTTATGCTCACCTCCCTGTACCTGGTTATGCCTGTCGGGCGTATCACGTTTCATCATGCACTGATTGGAGGAATTACTGCTACAATTTTATGGGAGATTACCCGCCGTGTTATTATCTGGTATTACTCGGCGCTTTCCCTGGTAAATTTAATCTACGGTTCCTTTGCCACCGTCGTGGTGTTCCTTCTCAGTATCGAGGTTGCCGTGTTGATACTCCTGTTGGGGGCTCAAGTAATCGCGGAACTTGAACGCCAGAACGAAGAATTAGCCAGGGAAAAACTCTCAGATTTTGAGACATGATCCGTAGCTGACAGGAAGATCATCTGGTAATGCCCGATATTTTTAT